>Ga0208243_1000036_pt1 | contig 184868 bp, 170 predicted proteins | sample Subbio2Aug_QV12A_FD_184826 | JGI IMG/M metagenome (GOLD analysis project Ga0208243, IMG submission 184826) | Serpentinite rock and fluid subsurface biosphere microbial communities from McLaughlin Reserve, California, USA - CR12Aug_QV12A (SPAdes) | ecosystem: Environmental > Terrestrial > Deep... | reverse complement strand
ACTGAGCATCATTACCTGATGCCTATCTTGAGAGTCTTTGTAATGCATACTTCAAAATTGAACTCCCCTAAAAATAACTAAACAACTTAAAAAACTTAGTTGCTTTTTATGTTTTCACACGGTCTCTTTAGCCGGTGGATTTCCCAAGATATCCTGTTGTTGCATGTACCGGTAGTTAAGTCGGATGACGGTTTGTGATACCGGCCTGAAACTGATTGCCGGAACTACTGCCCACAAATCATCAGAAATATTTCCTCCGGTTTCCTCGAAACTTCCCACGTTCCAGTCCACATATTCCAGTCGGCAGGCCAGACTGAACACTGCTTTATCAAAACCTGCCAGTTTTCCTCTCAGGATAGGTTGTACAATGTCTACGAACCCTCCCTTTTGCCGTTCACCATATTGCTGACTATAAGTCTCCGGTACATCAACCAGTACCCAGGCCCATTCGCCAACCAAATAAGTCTTTGTTGCCGAAATGGTAGTATTGAAATCCACCGCTAATACGTCCAGGCGTCTTTTGGCATCCAAAACGAGACCATCTTCCTCAAATCGGTTATAAATCACCCCCATGTAGGAAAGTCCTATTTCTCCCACCTTGTTGTTTCTGACTGCTATTTTGCCCGTAAACAAGGGTTGCCCATTACTGCTTTCCTCAAAGCGCAGGGCATTTTCTTTTGCTGCCGGGAGGAAAGTTTTGTTTTGATTATTGCTGATGATACTGTTGTCGAAGCCATTGGTCAGGTAAGCTTCATACCCAAAAGCCCAGGCCTTTGAATAATATTTACCATACAGACCAAATCCGACATTGCTCCAGGTGGCTGGCAGCATTTCTGTCATGGCAATTGGCCGATCCACAAATTCCCATTTTGGACCGTCATGATTTTGGTTGAATGCCCCGATGGGATTCATTACCACTCCACCTCGGAGGTTTAGTAGTGGATGAAAAGTTAAATCCAATGCAGCAAATTCGATGGATATTTGTTTTCCACCTTCCTCCAACTCAATCTCAGAGAGGAACTTGATTTTCCTGTGAATCGAAGAGGCGACAAAGAGCGTAAAGCGGGGGATACGAAAACTGTGGCCCTCAGTGATCCCATCTTGGCCCATGTATTGATAATCGGCCTCTACGTACCCGCCAATGGAAGCCGGTAAATTCCCTATCTGAAGAAAAGGACGGTTGTACACTGCATCCATGTTCATGGCTCTGGTATATGAAGTATCGACTGGTACTCTTTTTAACAGCGTACTGTCAATCTGGGCATTTGCAACCAAGGCAAACAAGAAGACTGGAAGGAATAAATATTTTTTCATTTCAAGTCGATCTTCAAGGTGTTTGCTTCAATCCGAACCGGAAAGGTTCGCAAGGGGTCGTCTGCCGGGCCGTTTTGCACCATACCGGTATTGGTGAATTCACTACCATGGGCCGGGCATTGGAGCCTGTCGCCAAAAACCTGAAGTTCTGTGCCTTGATGGGTGCACCGCATCCATAAGGCTTGGTATTCTGTTTCAGACAGCCGGAAAACCGCAATCGGATATTGAAGTGATTCGTGATGCGCTATCACACTTGGCCGGAAGCTGGATTGATCATCCTTCGAATTCACGAATGCATCCAGCGGAACAATCATATAATCCCCTTCAAGGCTAGCCTGAAAATACCTGGTGCCCGCACAGGATGTTAAGCCGGAAATTCCCGTCATGATGCCAAAGCACCCCCATCCACAGGTTTTGATAAACTCATTTCTATTCATGGATTTGGAAGATTATAAGGATTCAAGAAAACGGATCAAAGCAGTTCTATCTTCGGCAGATAGCGACTCAAACTTGGTACGGCTGCTATTTGCCTCACCTCCGTGCAGTAAAATTGCCTCCTCAATGCTGCTGGCCCGGCCATCGTGCATGAGAAAGTAGCTGCCTCCTTGGGAATTTGGAGAAAGACCCAAACCCCAAAGGGGAGGTGTCCGCCATTCGAAAGTTTCAGCAGAGCCTTCGGTTACACCGTCATCCAATCCCGGCCCCATATCATGCAACAACAGGTCTGTATAGGGAAAAAAGGTTTTATTGGACAAAGCTACAATATCAGAGGTTGGGGTGGTCCATTCTGGGGTGTGGCAATCCCCACATTGGATTTGGGAAAACAAAGTCTTACCCTGAATTATTTGTTGGTCATTTTGTGAGCGCTGGATAGGTGCTTTTAGTGTACGGAGGTAAAAAACCACATCCCTGACGGTCTGGTCGCTCACTTCCTGATCCACTTCCAATCCTGAAAAAGGGTCAACTGGTTCAAATGTAGAAGTGATGCCCATGTCCTGGTTGTACGCTGATACGGTCTGCTGGAGCAGATCGATGGTAGCTGCCTTTTTGCCAAAGCGCCCCATATAGCGCCCATTTGCATCTTGATGAAACCACTTAGGAACAAAATAAGCGGGAGGATTTACATAGTTGGGCACCCCGGAAATTCCGTCTCCATCAAGATCATAAGGGTCTGCATTAGTCAGGATCTGCTCATCTGTAAGGGCTGACAGCAAACCCAAGCCCGTGACGGCAGGTGGGGTTAGCTTCATAAATGGTGTTCCTTCCGGAAGTATTTCCGGTGTGTATCCTGGTATAGCTCTATTTTGGAGTTGAGGACCTCCGATAAGCAGGTTGGGAGGCGTATTTGGAGCCGTCTGACCAAAGCGTGTCAGTGTAGTAAACGGATGGCCTTTTCCATCACCAGCATGGCAACTACCACAGGAAGTAGCCACAAATGTAGGCCCCAGACCTGTTCCGGAGGAAAATACCTCATCATTGAAGGCAAAATCCCCGGCCAGAAATCGGGCTTGCTCGCTTGAGTTTAGCCCATCAATTGGGCCGTCTAGAATTTCATCCACTGCCGGTGGCTCGGGAATGATATTTTCACAGGCGAAGGCCAGACAGCCTAGTAGTATCAGAATCAGCTTCTTCACATTCTTATTATTAGAATGGTAAAAGTAATAAGTTGGACTGATCTAACATATATCTTTTATGATAAAAACTTTATTTTCTGAATAGAATTTTTCCCAGGTTCTTGTGTGACAGTCAGTTGTTTTGATGGTGCGCAGTTATCTGTCCGATAACTTGACGGCTTTATTGGTTAATCGCTTGCACTTGGGGAGGAGGCTCATGCTACGGCTTCACAAAACGGCCTTCCCGAGTCCCAGGCTTGCCGGGACTCGGGAGAAGGGTAAGTGGAATGAAGCGGTAGCCGTGGGGAGTGAAAGCCCTTTCCTAGAGTGGAGAGAAAAGAGCTGTCATTTGGAAAATGGCACGAATGAATCGGAACGAAAGGAGTGGGCGAAACGGGGGGAATTGAGCTATCCTAGACTGCTTTTAAGCAATGTAAATTCTCTTCTTGGAAATAATTGTAGATTTAGCAATAGAATGATACGGTGGATTTCAGGCACAATTCTTGAAAAAATTCAAAAGCAAATGCCTCCCTTCACAGAGATTACCGAGTACTTTGAAACTTTTCTTCTTTTTTCAGAAATAGAAAAGAATTTAATCCAAAGTTGATTTCATCCTCGAAATCGTAAGCAAAAGGAAGAATAAGGAATTGCATTTTAAAAGATAAAGGGGTATTATTAATTTAATAATAGGTCAAAAACCACTAATCGAAATTACATTACTAAATAATATTCTCAAAATGGGCTATTTAATATCGTTTCTATGTACGCTTATATTTTCTTTTCTTTGGAGAAAAGTCAATCTAAAATATGATACCACTAAAAAATATATTGATGATGAATCAAAAACTCTTGCTGAGAACAATATATTCAATTCGAGAATACAACCACTAATTTTCTGGACAAAATGGCTTTTTGGAATATCAATTTTTGTTTTCTCAATCAGCCTTATAATAATGATTCAGGAAAAAATGAATCTTGAAGAAGATAATATTCTAAATAAAGGTCTTACATTTTTAGGGGTTCTAGGCGGGATTGGTCTAGGTATCGGACTAACGAAATACTTTCAAATGGAGGGGATTCAATTAAGAATGAAAGAAAAATGAAACTGATTTCCAAAAAGAGTTTCATTTCTTCAAGATTCCCAAATTAAATCCCAAATCCAATCTTAATTTTTCTTATTAATATAGCTCTCTATTTTAAAATCTTCCTTCCGATAACCACAAGAGTAAGTGAAATCCAAATATATCCAACTATATTTTCTATTGAAACAATTGTGTTCCCTAAGGAACCTTTTGTTAGATCAGGCTTAATATCAGCATAACCTAGACCAGTAAAAATTTGGACACTAAAATTAATTGAATCGCCAAAACTAGAAATATTCAAGAAATTTTCTTTCAAAAAAAGAAATGAAAAAGAAAAAGTTAAAACTATCAATGCAGCAGAAAAGAAAATAGCAGAAATAGAACTCCAATTTTTTGTTGAAAATGCCAGTAAAACATTTTTCATTCTGTGTAATTCCCGAGGAAAAATTCTAGGTTCACTTGAGATTTTTGAAAATTTACTAATTGTATTTTGAAACCATATAACATATTCGGATAATTCCTTATATGGTTCTTGCTCGCTATCTACTGACACATTACAGGCAGAAAATGAAGTATAGTTATTGTATTTACTAAAACTATTTTCTCCGAAAATTGAGATTTTCAATAAACCAAAATACGAGATCTCATTAATTTTTGCCCCTCCCCACATCTTAGATGAAAAATCTATAGCATTTACAAAAGCATTATTCAAATCAGCATTTGTGAAAGAGCCAGATTGATCTCCAAATCTAATGAAGCCAATTCTACAGTTTTTAAATGAGCAATCATTAAGATTACAGTTCAGAAACTCGACATTATAAAATTCAGAATTATTAAATATCCCACAAGAAAGTTGAGCATTCCGTATTATGCAATTTTGCAATCGAATCCATTTCAATGGTATACCTAATAAATCCATCCAACCTCCAGTACTGTAGGTATGAGGAATGTTGGTATACATAAATTGACTTATGGAAATTCCATCAATTAAAATTTGATTAAAATCGATTATAGTTTTTTCTATTTGATAATCTCCACTTCGAACTCTTTCAGAATTTTGAGCAGCTGTTTCTTTTTGAAGAATATTAATTTTTGATTTGATTATTTCTAGCGCCTTTATCCCGGGTTCAGTCTCCCATCTAATCTGCTTCTCGATTTTTTGGCCATATCCAGGAATTATTCTATCCAAAAGATCTCTTGCTTTCGAATGATCTGAGTACCAAACATCAACCAAAGAATCTCCTTGAAGGCCATTTTTCTTTAAAATTCTTTGAATTTGATTTCTATTCATATTGGTAAATTTTTAACTCCATCAATTTCCTTCAACGTACTATCCATCTCGGTAATGGCTTTGATAATTATTTAATAATGAATGATGTTTTTGAAATCGAGGCATCGGACTTTGGGCCTTAATTACCTTGAAAGGCTACCACTCAATTTCCATTGGATTCAATTCCCAGAAACCTCCTTGATAATAATGCCAAATGTTTTCAGGTCCACTCGGCAGGTAATAGATAATATAATCCTTCTTTATCTCCGTTTTATAATATGATAATTCATATTGAAATGTTTTCTGAATCAACCCCTTTGAATAACTAAATACAAAAAGGAAAGAAGTGTCCATAAAATCGTTCACCACAACAATCTCAGAATCCCCATCACCTGAAAAGTCATACTCGTAAATTGTTAAATGGGAAATATCATCCCCAACGGGTTGTTCAATGGATTTACCATTATATTCGATTACTATAGAACATGATCCTCCAGAGCAAGTAGATTTTATTGTTTCTCCTGAAGTTAGTTTCCCAGAGACATAAACATTTTTTTCAAAAGCTTCTAAAATCTGCTTCTTCGAGCCTTGAAACTGTACGTTTGAAAATCTTTCTTGGGCATGGGCTGAAAGACAGGAAAATGACAGCCAAAAGAAAATGAGCTTTTTCATATTTATTTATAATTGCTTCCCTATTTATTCATATCTACTTTATACCAAATCGTTACCCGCCCCATCAATCTCCTTCATCGACTTAACCGTCCGACCAATACTTAGAAAATTCGCTGGTATTGGAATTTGTCCACGAAGTCTAGGACTCGGCTTTTAGGGACTTTGCCTATATATCCTTAATGATTTTTAGAAAGTCCTCAAGCTTGTAGGCCCCATCAACCGTACGCCTTTCATATACCATAAAATACCGGAAATTATTTCCCGCTTTACTTGCCCAAAATGCTCCTAATCGGATTTTTTGTTCAGCATCCAAATGGTCTCCTTTAGTCTCCAAAAGAACGGTTTTGCCGCTCTTCGTTTGGATGATAAAATCAGGATAGTGGTTTATAAAGCCATTAATCCGGAAGCCTTTTCTGTCAATATTGCGTGACCAAAATGCGATATTGCTCATGTTTCCGATTTCATTGATTACCTGCTCTTCAAATCCATTCATCTTCCCTTCTTTCTCATAAAGGGATTTGGTGATATCCTTGGCCGTATCCCCAGGCGAAATGCTTTTGGGCAGTGAGTAGGATGATTTGATAAAGACTTTATCGGTATCCAAAAAATCTTTGAACTTTTGTTCAGCGTAAGATTCAGAAAGCGCAGTAATTTTTTGCTTTATCTTATCCTTATAGGTGTATTCATTGTTTGCGAAAGCAGAAAACTGCTCATCAGTAAAGTCCTCTAAGATCCGGTTGATATATTTCTCTATTTCCTTGTCAGCGATAGGATACATGTTCCCAATCAAATCCATGATCCTCCTTGTAAAATTCTTAATCCTACTCTGCTTTCTGGCTGGATCAAGTAGATAGGTCATCACACTTTCTTTGACTACTCCATCTAAGCGAACAAAAGTTGGTGTATGTTCCTTTTTAGTCTCATCCAAATCTACCTTGTAAAGCTCCGAAGTGATGGTGTCAAAAGCGATGTTGGTATCTGCTTTACTCAAGGCAAAGCCTTCCAATAAGTTTTCCTTTTCTAAAGGAAGCTCTTCTAAGCCTGAGCTGAATAAATCGTTGGAAGGCACCTTGAGATAGAACTGAGGGAGATTTACTTTCTCAACCTCGTCTTTAAAAACCTCTTTTATCGTATATCTTTTCACCAATTTTTGGATTTCGTTGGGCAGAACTGGAATGCCACTGGATTCCATTTCAGTGACTGCTTTTTCAAAAGCTTCATTTTGTTCAATCGCCGTGTTTTCTATTTCAGACACCGATTCCACTTCCGGATAATCGTCAGAAACTAAAATTCTTGACACATCAATATCTGAAGTGATATCCTCGTCTGATTCCGGCTGATTTTGAGTCACACCAAGAGATGGCATTAAGGTAAGCTGTTGTAAAGGATCTGCCGGTCTAGCAGGTTCGACGGCAGTAGAATCAGCCAACTTATAATCTTTGTCACTAAATCCTGCCTTGTTCAGCCCCTTTACAATGTTGTCCAGCGTCTCTAAAAATCTGGAAGAGGCGGTCAAAACATAACTCACATTGAGCAAGGGGAATTTGTGCTTCATGACGTAGGGCTGCCTCAAAACACGACCCAAAATCTGCTCCACGTCCACCGCCGAACTCTTGTCTGCCAAAGAAGCCAGAATGTAGGCAAAGGGACAGTCCCACCCTTCTTTAAGCGCATTTACCGTAATGATGAATCGTACTTCACAGTCTCGACTCATCAAGTCGATATTCTTCAATTCATTTAGATTGGCCGTCTTGATCTTGATTTGCTCCTCGGGAATTTTCAACTCGATGAGCTTCTCCTTGAGTTTTTCGAAAGTTGTGTTATCATCCGCATTTCGGGGTTGGGCTTGAAAAAGCACAATCGGGCGAATGTATTTCCCTCCGTTTTTCTCTTCATCCAGTGCCTGTTTCTCAAGTCGTCTCTGGAGCTGTAGGGAAGAGTTGATCACTTCAGTCTTATCCTGATGATTGTACACAATCACCGGAAGCTTCACCATATTCTCCTTTTTCAGATCCAGTGCATCTATGAAGCTGATGATGTTGCTGTTTTTACGAGGTGTAGCAGTCAGGTCCAGGATAAAGCAAGGATTGATTTCCTTAAGCATATCCACACTCAGATCGCTTTCTGCATTGTGACTTTCATCTACAACAACCACCGGATTAAGGTATTTAATGACCGTCCCTAGCGTAATCTCCTCATTCTTATTCAGTAAACTCTCAAAGGATTGAAGATTGCCATTTTCCTGAAAAACCTTTCTGTCTTCTTTGTTTTTGGCCTTTAAACTATCAAAGCTAAAGACCATGATGTTCAATTGCTCCTTCACCGAGGTGGCATTGAATCCGCTACCCTGGAGCAAGGTGGATTTATCAAAAACCTCAACTTTGTTTCCAAAGTGAGAATTGATTTTTTGCCGATAAGGGTGAGATGGATCTTTAAGATTTTTGATGGTTTGCTCAAGAATGGTAATCGATGGAACCAGCCACACCACAGCTTTTGGCTTGTCATAGTTAAAGGCATCAAAAATAGTCTTGATGGCATTGCAGGCAATAAAAGTCTTTCCTCCTGCTGTGGGTACCTTCAGACAAATATGGGGTACCCGAGGCACATTGTTTTTGTAAGGCTCAATGGCTGTTCCGGGGAAAGGCATCAATGGCGTTTTGGGATGGGCTGACCAAAAATTATGAAATGCCAGGGCAGTGTCCTTGGTTTCTTGTACGCTCTCCAGGAATAGAGACAAATCATTGATGACTTCTTGTTGATAGGGCTTCAGTTCCATTACTTTTTCTTCAATTTTTTCACTTCCTTGTCAAAGTCAGAGATGATTTTTTGCGTTTTGTTAAACTCATCATATTCCTTCACCGCTTTTTTGTCTGCCTGTAGTTTAGAAATCCGGCCTTTACCCGAAAGGACTCTATATTCATTAAAAGTCAAAAATTTGTTGACGCTTTCTGCCAAGCCTTCCATGGTAAAGGTGTTTTCACGCTCGATCAGCCCTTCGATGTAATCGAAATATCCGGTCACGGTTCTTTCCAATTGTTGGATCTCTTTTTCCTGAAGGTAATTCTTGGCGATGATCACATCCGACTTTAACACTCGGCCATCGGGGCTATTTTTCCAAGTGGTTAAGCCCATGTTTTCTTTTTTGGCGTTAGCTGAGAGATGAATAATTTCAGCGGCCGTCTTACCCGTGATGGCAAAATGAAATTTATTCTGAACCATCGCATAAAAATTCTTGGTGATCTCCGACTTAGGATCATAATCGATGCTGCATTCTGCAAAAATGTCTGTCACCTGCTGGTATATCCTTCGTTCGCTGGCACGGATGGATCGAACCCTGCGGAGCAACTCCTTAAAATAGTCCTTACCAAAAGCGGTAGTCCCCTGCTTTAATCGCTCATCATCCAACACAAACCCTTTGATGATAAATTCTTTTAAGGTTTGGGTCGCCCAAATCCTGAATTGGGTTGCTTTGGATGAATTGACGCGGTACCCGACTGAAATAATAGCGTCCAGGTTATAAAAATTAGTTTTGTAGTTTTTCCCGTCCGAAGCAGTTGTTTCCAAAATGGAAATAACTGAATTTTCCTGAAGCTCACCCTCTTCAAAAATATTGGTCAGGTGCTTACTAATTGCTGGCACATTGACTCCAAAAAGCTCACTCATTGCCTTTTGTGTCAACCAAACACTTTCATCCTGAAGGTAAACCTGCACGCGCACTTCCCCAGAAGGTGCGGTATAGAGTAGGAAATTATTTTGTTGTTCACTCATGGTCAGAATCTGGTAATGTCTCTAGGTATCTTCTTAAAAATGATATGATGCTTTACCATAAACTCTTTGGTAATCAAACAATTATCAGCGTAGATCACATATTGCTCCGCTTTAGTCTTGACGCTTGCCAGGAAGCTATGATCCAGTGTAGTAATGGCCTCTGATTCGTAATAGAAGTAGTAAGAGGTATCGTTATGCTTCCCAAGAAAATGGGCATTGTCCTCGTGCTTCTCTTCTTTCAAAGGAGTTTTCGTTTCAGTGTACCACACATAATTTCGGATTTTTGGCAGCCCTACAGATTCATTAAGATTTCCATTCTCATCAAATAGTGACTCGCCTAATTCATAGAAATCGAAACTTCCTCTTGTGCCTTCCACCGCCTTTTTGTCTTCGCCGTAGCCATTGATGACCCGCTTCACCCGCTCTGCGGTAATTGTCTCAGCATAGTCTTCCATTTCTATGCAGATAAATTTCCGGTTACCTCCATCTTGTTTGTTGAGATTAAGCACTGCATGTGCTGTGGTGCCTGAGCCAGCAAAGGAGTCGAGGATAATCGAGTTTTTTGATGTTCCTATCGTTAATAGATGACTTATTAAATCTTTGGGTTTAGGTGTTACAAAAGAAGCCTTTCCATTAAAAATAGATTTTATTTCTTTTTTAGCTCCTTCATTTGTCGAACCTATCTCAGCAAAAATTATTGATTCAGGGGTTAATCCTCTTTCTTTCGCATTTAAATAAGTCTTAACTCGTGGTACGTTATTCCCATGCTCTCCGAACCAAATCTCATTTTTGCTTATTTTTTCTTGCATAACGTCCTCTGTAAACAACCAACAGCGACCACTAGGAGGCGAATGCTTTTTACCGTTTGGTGCTAGCAATTCATAAAATTGACTTTTTGTCGCGTGTCCAGCCTGTGCGGTTGCGGGATCAGATTTCCAAGGTCCGTTTTTATCGTTATCTGGATTTTTATATCTATCTAAAGCTTCTTGTGTCATAGAGAGTTGGTTAATACTTTGACTATGATCACTGTTGTTCTTAGAATAGCATAAAATATATTCATGCCGGGACGATATCACTTTTCTATTTTCACGATTTGTTCTTTTCTCCCAGATGAAATTTGTGACAAATGCGTTTCGGCCAAATATTTCGTCAAGTAGTATTTTTAAGCTAAATAATTCATTGTCATCAATTGAAATAAATATTACACCTGCATCCTTGAGCAATTTTGAAAGCAATTGAAGACGCGGGTATATCATACATAGCCATTTATCATGCCTTCCTAAGTCTTCGCTTTCCTTTCCAACTACCTGTCCAATCCATTTAGCTAATTTAGGATGACTGACGTTATCATTGTAAATCCAACTCTCTTCTCCTGTGTTATATGGGGGATCTATATAAATACAGTCTATCCTACCTTCATACTCTGGAAGTAGCGCTTTAAGGGCTTCCAGGTTGTCCCCATGGATTATCTTGTTCCCGCTTTGTGTTTCGGTGCTGGTCTGTGTTCCATTATCAAATCCATAGCTATGCTCCAGTACCTTAAAGGGCACGTCTAGGTGGTGATTGATTACTTTTTCCTTTCCTATCCAGTGTAGTGTAGGCATTGGTTTAAATTAAAGCTGGGTTTACAAATTTTGGCTAGACTTGATGAGTTCTTTTGGGTCCACGCCCAAGATTCTGGCAATTTCAAAAAGTACCTCCAATCGTGGTTGGTGCCGATTTTGGACATAGCCATTGACCATATTGTAGCTTTTGCCCAACTGCTCCGCCAGCCAAGTTTGGGTAATCCCCTTTTGCTCAAGTACTTCTTTGATTCTGTTCATTCCTGAAAAAGACTGAAACTAAAAATAGAGAATTATTGGGATTATCTCGTTTTTTGAGATAAGACAATTTGCAAAAACTTCCAATTCTATTTGATCATAAGTTAGGTGTTGAAAAAACATGATTCAATTTCAGCCAGAAGAAATGACAAATAGTGTCAACTTTTTCAAGTGCATTTAAAAGTGCTAAAGGTCTGAGATGAAGGAATTAACCTAATTTTAATCAATCTGAAATTCTAAAACCACCACTTCAATGACTAGAATAATCTGTGATACCATGATCTGGTATGGTCTGAGCAAAAACCAACTTCAAATTCCCGACCCAAGTAAATACACGCTAGTTTGTACTTATTTATCGCTGATGGAATTGGCATTTTCGCCGAATAATCTGAACAAATTATCAGAGGTCCAGGCGGCGATACATAAGATTTTTAGCCTTAAACCAGAAATAATTTTACAATACCCTTGGGATCATGCTCAATCACTAATTGACAAGGATTTTGAAAGAGAGTTTGAAATAGAATCTAATTTGACTTTTGCGTTTCTAAGAGTACTGCTTAACCATCCGAAAGAAGGATTGGTATCCAATAGTTTTAAAGAAGAGCTCGAGAAGATCTCCTCAATTCGAAAGAAAAACTTTGATGGATGGGCTGATTTTTTGAATGACCTTAATAATCTTGAAAATGATATAAAAAGAGCCCTTATAAAATATTCAGATAGGGATCTGGATTTACTTGATTTTAAAAAGTGGTTTCTTCACAAATTAAACGAAAGGGAATTCGATCAATACTCCATTGACACCATCCCATGGGAGCAGTTTGAATTTTACACCACTGTAGGGGCAACATATTTGAGAAAAATGATGGTTTCATGGATGAAGGCAGAAGGGAACGATGAGAATGATATGAGAAATATGATCTATGTACAGCCTGGAGATAAATATTGGACACTCGAAAAAAAGTGGCTGAACCTAGCTAGAGAGTCGAAAATGACTAAATACTTATATGAAGCAAATGGCTAATGTCGTATTTGAATGAAAAAAGCCCTTTCGGGCTTTTCTTAAGATTCTACCGAATCCGGTTCTTTGACGGAAACGTAAACCGTGTGGGTTTTTCCGTATTGATCTGGTTCTTTGAGCTTCGCGACATTGAACTTCACGAAGGTTTCTCCTTCATATTCGAAGGTGTGGTTTTGAAGCTCAGCCATATTCAGGCTCACTTCCACGATATCCATGTTTTCAACTTGCTTTCCTTTACCGATGTACTTTTTTGAGAATGCCATAGTATTTTGGTTTTAGTTAAAATTTATGCAGGTCATTTAGGATGGCCGGGAAAGTGAGGAAAAATTAGAATTTAAAAACTGGGAGGCAGTCCGTCGGAAACCCTGTTTTTTGGAAATTCTGCTGGAAGCCCCAATTTTTTGAAACTGACAGGCCGTCCGACCTTTGTGCATACAATTGGATAAAACCAGACTAGGGCATCGTTTACTCGTTTGACAAGGCTAGGAAAACTACGATTTGGAAGTCTATTGCCATCAAATATTGAGACCCAGCCTTCGACAGAAACCTTCTGTTCTGTTCCAAACCGGAACCTACATCAGTTTACCAAAATCATGGAAGGCGTTTTCCTTCAATAATTCCTTCACCTTTCCTTTTCTAACCTTGTTGGCTTCCATTTGCTCAAAGGACAGCAAAAGCTTCATCAACATAAATCTCAGATCTTTATCGGCAAGATCAATTCCGTTCTGCCGAAACGACTCCCCTATAAAGGATTTGGCATTGTAGGGATAGACCACTTGACCTTTGAACGCTGCATCAGCAGGGTGCACCACTTCATTATACATGTTCATCAGAACTATTCCATCATCTGCCTTATCAAGAAGGCTCAAGGCATTTTGTACTACTTTCATGATACTCATAGGGGTGTGTTAAGTTTCTGATTTAAAATTAGGGAATTGTTGGAAATGAGGAGTTCTCCCTCTACTATGAAGAATCTCTCTTTCCCATCTTTGAAGTTCCGTTTGAGGCTAGTTGAAAGTTCCCCGTTTGTGGTTAGTCTCTCCTAAATATCCATGAGGTTCAATATGGTGCTGTGGGTGAAATTTGCAATTCAACCACCTGTTGACAAACCTATGTTTTAGCAGTAGTGGTTCTTCTGCCGTCCGTCATTTTGAAAGTTTTAAAATTTTAAAAGCTCCTTGTCCGACAATGAAAAACACAAGTGTCCCAACAATAAGGTCGGGATATTTTGAGTTTGTCAAGTATACAAGTCCTCCAGCTACAATTACTCCAAGATTTACAATTACATCATTGGATGTAAAAATCATACTTGCTTGCATATGTGCATCTTTGCTTTTACTTTTTTGCAGTAAATACAAACAAAGTCCGTTGCCAATAAGAGCAAGAATTGAAATAATTATCATTGTCTGAAAAACAGGAACTGGTTCAAGTCCAACAAATCGTCTGATTACTTCCATAAAACCAAATATTGCAAGTGTTAATTGAAAGTAACCTGCCGATTTTGCAATGTTCTTTTTTCGTGTCATTGTCCCACCAACTGCAAAAAGTGCAAGTCCGTAAACAATGCTGTCGGCAAGCATATCTAAACTGTCGGCAACAAGTCCCATTGAGTTTGAAATGAAACCTGTCGTAAGTTCAAGTGCAAAAAAGAAAAAGTTAATGGCTAAAACCTGCCAAAGCAATCTTCTTTCTCTGTCAGTGTTATCGGTTGTTTCTGAATAATTGTCTGCCGAAACAGTGTCAATAATTGAAGTATCAAACTTTAAATTGTCAAGTCGCTTAAAAATTTGGTCGTGATTTTCGGTGTGATAAACGGTCAATTGTCTGTTAGGTATATCAAAGTCCAACAAGTTGATGTTTGTCAAGTCGGCAAGTTTCATCCGTATCATTTGCTCTTCGGATGGGCAGTCCATCTTTGATATTTTGAATGTTGTTTTCTGCATAATTTATTGTTGTCGGTTGGATCCAAACATTACTGCAAAATTCAAGGCATTTCTACTACTTTTTTGATACTCATAGGGGTGTATTAAGTTTCTGACATAAACTTAAGTAATTGTTCGAAATGAAGGGCTCCTTCTATTATTGAAGGGTAATTTCCTCAGCAAGGGGTACTGAAACTTCTCCAGGAGACATAGCTTCATATTCAAATTGTGGATAAACATCACCATCTGCCAGAACATTAACGGTCGCTGAAAGTGGCTGGAAAGAATCATCGGTTTCTCCTCCCAAGTGAACGGCATTGAAAACTAGGCCTAAGCTATGGATCGGAGCTGAAGAAGTAGCTGAAATAGTTGGGACTTCTGGCTCAAAAGAAAGCGTATAAGTATTGCCTTGTTCGATCACTTGAGCCCAGTTGAGTTCGGTCGGCTGATCCAACACCGGAGCGAAAAAAGTAAATGTGCCGCTCAGCATACGATGAACCGAGAAGGTCACCAAATAGTCAGCGTAATTCCCATCCATTTCAACTTCGATGGTCACTGATTTTTCAACAAGATTTGGAGTCTCATCCTCTGAGGAACAGCTAAAAGAAAAAATAGCTACAGCGAGTAATTCCACTAGATAATTCAACTCTTTACTCGAAATAGAAAAGCTTTTTGAGGCGATATCTGTTCTTCAGAAATGCAAGAAAAAAAAGTTTTCTTAGCCATAGAAGAAGAATGAAACAAGAAAAAGGACTCCGAAATCGAAGCCCTTCCATTCCACTTGGCAGATTTTATTGGAGGTAAGTTGCTCCTCAGCAGAGCTTACGTCCTCTTCTAACCTTCCCGAAATTTTAAGGAATTTCTTGGTGAAATCACCAACTACTTTTGACCACTTTACCTATAAAATTGTGACTCGGTTGTTTTTACTGTTCTTGTTATTAACCTGCTTTTCGGAAGCCATACTCTTTTCTGAATTTTGGATTCCACGGCGTCAGTTCCGACTTGGCAATGTGTATGTCTTTTAAGTTGGTATTAATAATTCAAACCAAAGCCTACTCCAAATCCCATATCACTATCATAATGAGTTCTAAATCCGATGTTTTTGCCTGCTATATAGTTCAATCCGACCATGTATTCTTTGTCAGTATTTACCATAATGTTTGCTCTGAATCTTTTTGATACAGGTATGTCCTCTCGTCTCAATTGAACTCTGACATTGCCGTCTTGGTAAACTTCGGTTTGTAGAATAAATAACAAGGGTAAGGTATAGGCAACTCCTACACTGAATTGGGTGCGGTTGTCTTTGGTACTTTTCTGTCCAAAAATGTTTTGCTCTACTTCGTCGTGGCCTAACTTTCGGTAACGCCAATCAAAACCGACAAAAGGCATTAGCCATTGCATTCTTCCAAGATACCTGCCTACGTGCGTTTCACTTTCATAACCGTGCTCATCATTGTACCCTAAACGCCATTCCGCGCCAAAACTCCAACGGGCATTTTGTAGCATTGCCATACCGTCATTGCCATTGGTAGCAAAGTCATTTTGAGCCATAAAGTGTAATTGGTTGCTTTCTTTTTGCAATTTTTTGTAAGCCCAATTTTTGTCAGGCAACAGGGGATTTGGTTCTTGCTCTTCATAACTGAAAACCCGGTTCATCCCTGCCATCATATGATACAGAATGTGACAATGAAAGAACCAATCACCCTCAACATTGGCTTCAAACTCAATTACGTTGGTTTCCATTGGCATAATATCCATTACGTTTTTGAGCGGAGCGTACTCCCCTTGCCCGTTGATCACCCTAAAATCATGTCCGTGCAAGTGCATGGGATGACGCATCATGGAGTTGTTGAACATTGTGATTCTTACAATCTCTCCTTTCTTTATCAAAATTTTATCGGATTCTGCAAGCACTTTATTGTCCATACTCCACACATATCGGTTCATGTTGCCTGTCAGTTCAAATTTCAATTCTCTAACGGGCGCATCTGCCGGAAGTGTAGTGTTGGTTGGTGATTTTAGCATCGCATAATTGAGGGTTACAATATCCGAATTACCTGAACCGTGCTTAGAATGGTCACTATTCTCCATATCCATTTCTGGCATTTCATCCATTTTCATCGGCTTACTTTCGCCTGAAATTTCGGGATACATAACCGTGTTCATATCCATTTGCTGAAGGCTCATATTCATTCCCATATCGTTCATATCGCCACTCATCTTCATCATATCGTTCATCATCTTCATGCCTTCAAAATATTTCAATTTGGGCAATGGACTGACCAATTGTTTGATGCCCGAACCGATGTAAATAGAAGCTGATTTGGTTCTGTCCTCTGCTGTGGCAAGAAACTCATAGGAAGTATTTTCAGCGGGGATAGTTACGATGACATCATAGGTTTCCGACACGCCAATAATCAACCTGTCTACTTCCACAGGATCCACATCGTTGCCGTCATTGGCTATAACAGCCATTTTTCCGCCTGCATAAGTGAGCCAAAAGTAGGAGGAAGCACCACCATTTGAGATTTGCAACCGTACTCTATCCCCTGCTTTGAATTGGGATAATTGGCTTTCATTTATGCCGTTTATTAGAAATTTATCATAATAAATATCACTTACATCCATTGCCAACATTCGTTTCCATTCGTTGGTGAGCTTGGTTTTAAAATGACCTTCTCGGATGGCTTCGGCATAACTTTGAGTGGTTCCTTTTTTGATGGCAAACCAATCGGAAGCATTGTGCAACATCCGGTGGACATTTTCGGGTTTGTAGTCTGTCCATTCGCTTAAAATAATGGGGACGGTCGGCAAATCGTCAATGCCTTTTCTGAAGGTTGGGTCATCATTCCGCTTTTTCAGTATCATGGAGCCATACATTCCTATTTGTTCTTGCAGTCCGCTATGGCTATGATACCAATGTGTACCATGCTGGATAATTGGAAAGGTATATTTGTGTGTTGTGCCTGGTTCAATAGGCATTTGTGTCAGAAAAGGAACACCATCTTCCTTGTTGGGTAAAAACAAGCCGTGCCAATGTAAAGAGGTGCTTTCATTGAGTTGGTTATGTACATAAATTTCTGCTGTATCACCTTCTGTGAAAGTAAGTGTTGGCATTGGTATTTGTCCGTTAACAGCAATGGCCCGTTTTTCCTTGCCTGAAAAATTGACAAGGGTATCCTTTACATACAGGTCGTATCGCACTACCTTTTGCGCGAAAAGCGAGTTGGTTACCAATAGCACAACACCTACTAGCAACAACTTCTTATAAATATTATTTTTCATCAGATTAGGAAATCGAATTATTTAGTTTTAATAGGCTTGCATTAACAGCTACTACAATAGTACTGGCACTCATTAACACTGCACCCAAAGCAGGGCTTAATACAAAGTTTGGATAGAGCACACCTGCGGCAAGGGGAATAGCGATAATATTATATCCTACCGCCCAAATAAGGTTCTGTATCATTTTCTGATAAGTGCGTTTTCCAAAATCTATCATTTTTGCGACATCTCTTGGGTCACTATTTACCAGAATGATATCAGCAGTTTCAGCGGCAACATCGGTACCAGAACCCACAGCTATTCCCACATCTGCCTGTGCCAATGCAGGAGCATCATTTACCCCATCTCCCGTCATTGCTACAATTTCACCTTTGGTTTGGAATTCCTTTATCTTCTCTTGTTTAGTGTGGGGTAGCACATTGGCAAAATAACCGTCCATTCCCAACTCATTACTTACTGCCGCTGCTATCTTTTCATTATCGCCAGTAAGCAAAAACGATTTGATGTTCATTGCCTTTAATTTATTGATCGCTTGTTGCGACCCTTCCCGAATGGTATCCGCAAGGGTAATAATGCCAACGACTTCCTCGTCAATTAGCAAAAAGTTCACTGTTTCGGCATCTTGATTGATATCCTTTGGGATTTCAGGATAGGCTAAGCTCTTATCTTTGAAATAATTTGGTCCGGCCGCTACCACAGACTTACCCTTAACGTTTCCAGATACACCAATTCCCTGCATCAACTGGAAATTCTCAGATTTCCACAACTCAAGATTTTTGTCTTTTAGAGTTTGGAGTACACCTTTTGCAATATGGTGTTCTGAATTTTGCTGGACTGCTGCTGCGTATTGGATGATATCATCCCCAGTATATTTATCTGTCAGCGGAATCGTTTTTTGGACCCTGTGAGATCCTTGCGTAAGTGTTCCGGTTTTGTCAAAAATGATTACGGATAATTTCCTGGTGGTTTCAAAAGCAGTCCTATTCCTGATTAAGAGGCCATTTGTGGCAGAAAGGGTTGTAGAAATAGCAACTACTAATGGGATAGCAACCCCCAAAGCATGTGGGCAAGCGGTAACCATTACCGTTACCATTCTTTCTAATGCAAAGGCTAAATCGCCACTGTTGCTATACCAAAAAACAAAAGTCCCGACTCCAACAGCGATTGCAATAAAGGTCAGCCATTTGGCAACCCGATCTGCAAGATTTTGGGTGTTGGATTTTGCTGCCTGAGCATCCTGCACCAAACTGATTACCTTATTGAGATAGCTGTCTTTTCCGACCCCCGTAGCTTTGATCTTTAAAACGCCATCACCATTTATGGAGCCTGCAATTACTTTCGCTTCCTCTTGTTTTTTCACAGGGACACTTTCGCCGGTGAGCATACTTTCGTTCACAGATGAAGAGCCTTCAATTACCAATCCATCAGCGGCAATTTTTTCGCCCGGCTTTATGATTACCGTATCGTCATTAACAAGTTCATCCAACTTTATTTTAACCGCTTCACCATTGCGTTCAATAGTCACATCATTGGGCAGTAATGCCACCAAAGACTGTAATGCTTTTGAGGCGGCCATTTGGGAACGCATCTCCAGCCAATGTCCCAGGAGCATAATGACAATCAAAGTGGCAAGCTCCCAAAAGAAATCCATGCCGGGAAATCCAAGAGCCACAGCCATACTGTAGAAGTATGCCACCGAAATAGCCAGAGCGACCAAGGTCATCATCCCGATGGCTTTGGATTTTATTTCGCCAACCATTCCTTTTAAAAATGGCATCCCGCCATAAATATAAATGGCGGAACCCAATGCCATTAATACGTACCTATCTCCTGGGAAGGCAATGCTGAATCCTAGCCATTGCTGTATCATATGAGATAGCAGCAAGATGGGAATGGTAAGAATTAAACTTACCCAGAACCGTTTGATGAAATCACTTGTTTGATGCCCTTCGTGTTTGTTATAGTCTTTTTGGGAATGGTTTGGATGGTTTTGGGCTGCATTTTCATGATGGGAATGTTCTGAATTATTTCCAAAAGGCACCAAGTCCATCCCACAAATAGGGCATTTTCCGGGTTCGTCTTTAAGCACCTGAAGGTGCATCGGACACGTATATTTTCTCACTTCTCAGCGTTTTTGAAATCAAACGAAACGCTCACAAACTCCCAACTTATCTCTATTTTGCCTTGGCTTTCATTTGTTTTAACTACCTGATATTGTAAGGATTCAGTGAGATTATCATTCTTTTTTGGCTGGACTTTTATCCTCATCAGATCGTTCTCCGAATTGTAATCATCCGCCAAATGCATATCCCAATCTTTACTAAGTATAAGTATCCACTCCTCTTCATTGGGAATGGTAAAAAACCCATACTTTCCTTTAGTAATTAGTTGATTGTTGATAGTTACATCTTCCGAAAATTCAATCCACGTAGCTTTGTGAGCACCAGTTGCCCAAACTTGTCCATAAGCGACCAGACCATTCCATATAACTCGCCCCCTTACGCTTGGCGAACCATAGTCTATATGTATATGGTTGTCTCCAATCATTGCCATAGTGGATGTACGTGGACTTTTGGCTTTGACAATGGTTTCTTGAGCTTGATGATGTTCATGCTGAGCGAAAGAAACCATAGGTGAAAATGCGAGTAATGATATTATAATTAATTTTTTCATAAATTTTTGGTTAAATTTTAATGTTAGACTATTATTGAGCAAATTGATTTTTTTTAATATTTAGGGAAGTCAATACCCTACTCCATTACTTTTTTTTTCATTTCTTTATCCACCCAATTTACTATTTCAATTTTGTCTAACTCTGATAATTTTGAATCTCTATGAATAAAGGTATAGGACCTAAGAGGCATATCATTTGCTTTTATTTGTTTTGAAATTCTATCTAATTTGTTTTCTTGTTTACGTTTAGAATAGCTACCAAATTCACTAAAATTCAGATTTTCTTTTCCTTCTTTTATATGGTATTCCATTAAAATCCTCCCAGGTTGTATGTATGAATACCAAGGATAATTCGTGTTGTTGCTGTGGCAGTCATAACAGGAGGTTTGGAGGATTTGTCTTACGTTAACGGGTATATCTAATACTTCTGTAATGTGTAAAGGTGTAACCTGCCCCTCATCCATATTGCGGGCAGGCTGGTAAAATTGTATCAATACCAAAGCACCAAACCCGATCAGGAAAAATATTTTAAAGTATCTCAATCTTAACATTTAAAATTCCTTTTTTATGGAGCCGCAGGTCAACATTTTGGTGCCAAGATAAGGATTCTTTATTTCCTTGTATTCACTGATCCAAACAGCCCCTTTGCCATTTTCATACATCGGGCAAAAATCTTGGTAGAGTACTTTGGAAGTTCCAAAAACACCAAGGAGGTCATCGACATCCCTACTCAACATGGCAAAATGCTCTCTTTGATGAGCTATATTATTGGCATTGTCGGCAATATGTTCTGCCTGCTCCAGAGCATCATCCATCACTTCGTCATAGATCATTTTCTGCTCGGAAGTAAAAGAATCAACATCAAACTTAGAAATTTCCGATACTATCTTTTCGCCAAATCTTGCTGCATCTTTAGCATTATCTGCTGTCAAGGCATTTTTCAGATTCAGATACTCGGTGATTAGGTTATTCATAGCATCTTCCTTCGTATTGCCAGCTTTTGTTTCAGCCTCTACATCCATAGTCTCAGAATTTGTTGCCGAGGCATCATGATGCTGTTCGTTTGATTCTGCTTCTTTTGTTTCTTTGGATTGACACGCAATCGTACCAAAGGCAAATATTACCGCTATAATTAGTGATTTATTCATTTTGTTAAATTTTAAGTTTTAAATAATTTATTATATATTGTTTTAACAGATTAGCCACAAATAAGCTTTTGCCAATCGTGACATAAGGCTTTTAATTTAATTTGTTCGGATTTGACCATTAGCCTCTTTATTGTACAAAAACATTCATCGGGCAATTTTGCTTACTATTTTTTGTGTTTTATATGACTTCAAAGTTTAGCATCATCCCATCATCCTCATGTTCAAGATTATGGCAATGAACTACAAACTTACCTTTATGCTCAAATTTCAGAATTACTAGTACCTTTTCCTTTGGTGCTACCAGAACAGTATCCTTCCATCCACTTTCCTGAGGCAAAATAGTGTTCCTGCCTCCTGTACGTGACAATATTTGAAAATGAACACCATGGACGTGCATAGGATGGGCTTCATCACCGTCAGTATTATCAAATTCCCAAATCTCAGTGGATCCTAAATTCACGATTTCATCAATCCGGTCAGAGTCAAACACTTTTCCGTTTATTTGATGCATGCCCTCGCGACTGTTCCCCATGCTCATGGTAAGTTTAAAAGGCCTCGTTTTAGTTGCGCCAGATAGTTTAGTAAATGGCAAGAGCGCAGTAGGTAAAGCAAAGTTGTCTTTTTCAGCATTAGTCACATTGAAGCTCATAATTTTATAGCCCTGTACTCCCTGTGCGTCACCCATTCCTGAGAATTGTTTATTCTCGAGGTATATCATTTCACCCACTTTTGCACCGGAAAAATCGACCAAAACATCAGCTCTTTCACCCGGACTAAGCAACAGGCTCTTCATGCTTTCTGATTGCGGCAGCATACCTCCGTCTGAACCGATTACATAAAAATCCGCTCCATTGCTTAAAACGAGATTATAAATTCTCGCAGTGGAACCGTTAAGCACCCTAAAACGGTAAAATCGTGATACCACTTCCAGAAAAGGGCTGTTTGTTCCGTTTACCAATATAGTCTCGCCCATATAGCCAGACATTACTTCAGCCATAGTTGGGTTATATTGAATAGTTCCGTTTGTATTGATGCGTTTGTCCTGGATTATCAAAGGGATCTCATAGGCACCACTGGGTAAGTTAAGTGCTTTTTCTTCAGGGCTTTCTACAATAAACATCCCAGCCAATCCTTCGGTCACCTGCTTTCCCGTTAGTCCATGTAAGTGAGGGTGATACCAGTTTGTACCAGCTTGTTGGGTTATTGGAAATTGAAAATTAAACGAATTGTTGGGCATAATCATGTGATCCGGGTGGCCATCCATAGTGGCCGGGATCACTAAACCATGCCAATGAATATTGGTATGCTCTGACAGTTTATTTGTAAAATTAAGGTTTACATTCTGGCCCTTTTGGGCTCTAATCGTAGGCCCCAGTAACCCATTTCCGTATCCCAGAACAGGTGTTTGCTTTGCATTTGCTAAGGTGTCCATTGCAGTCTGAGCACTTAAGGTTGACGTTGAACTGATCGTCTGAGGGATCTTCAATGGGTTATTAAATATGCCATCCTCTACATTTGGTGCTTCACCCTCCATACCATGGTCCATACATGAGGTCAAAAGACTTGGTCCTGCCGCAATGGCAACTGTACCCAATCCCATTCTTTTTAAAAATTCATTTCTGTTCATATTAGCTTCAAAATTGGAATTAATTAATTTTTTCAACTGTACTTCCGCAGGTCATCATCTTTGACCCATAGTATGGATTCTTGATAGAGCTTTCTTTACTGAGCCAGTTTGCTCCTTTTCCATTGTTGTACATGGGACATTTTTGATAATAAACGGTTGGTACGGTTGTCGAAAGCTTCATCAACTCATACATCGGTTGTGAAAGACCTGAAAAATAAACGCGTTGATCATCAGGATCGGTGGAATCGCTGATCTTTTCTGCATTTTCACTTAATGCTTTCATTTTTACCATCCACACATCATGGGTTTTTGGTTCCAGTTCACCCATTTTCACTTTGCTGATTGCGGTTAAGAGAGCTTTTGCTCTAGTGGATGCTAACTTCCCATCTGATTGAACCAGTGCATCTTTTACTTCAAAATATCGGTCGAAAATGGGCTGAAGTTCACCGGCATTTTGCATCTGCATGTTTTCTGCGGGTTTTTCCCCATTTATAATCCCCATTTCCGCGCCGTGGTTGGCATGGCTTTCCATTTTTACGGGCTGTTCGGAATGTTTTTCCATTTTCATACTAGAGTTCGGTATGATGGCTTCTTTTTTATTTATTCTTTCGTATTGGCAACATTCAGAAAGCATTGCATACGCTTTATCTGGCGCAAGAAACTGGTCGCTATCGTAACCTGCCAATGCAATGCGCTTCAAGATCTCATCTGGATTGGTCAAATTTGCATCATAGGTGATTGTAGCCATTTTGGTTTCTTTATTCCAATCTACCTCGGCTGCATTTTTTACATTACCCGCTTTTTCAATGGTGGCTTCGCACATTTGGCAGTTCCCATAAATTTTTACACTCTCGGTTTTAGTGTTTTTGATTTGAGCATTTATAGCTGTAGACGATAGCAATGCCATGATTGCCATCAATATTTTTATTGATTTCATTTTTTTAAATTTTAATGAGGGAAAGAAATTATTAAGAAAGCCGGAAATTGCTTTCAATTAGACAGTTCTGTGGCTGTAATGGAAAAAAATCAGCCTATTTTAGGCGGTAGCCAAACTGATAAAAAACCTGATGAATAATTGGTTCTCTGATAGTAAAAGATAGATTCGCTCCATTTCAAACCACCTGAAAATTGGGCATTGGTAAGCAATAGCGGAATAGGACTATTGGATGGGCAATGGCAAGCGTGATCCGAACACTGTCCGTTACATCCTTCTGAATCTTTTTCAGAATGACCATTTGCGCAGCATTTCTTGGTTTCAGAATCATATTCGCTGTCACACGTCTCGGTCTTGAGACTCTCAGCTTTTTCGCTCGACTTACCGCAAGCATAGGTATCTGATGGGTTCAAAAAGAATCCAAGAGAAATTAAAAACGCCATGAGTGCAAACTTTTGCATATCTAGGAGACGAAGATACACGATTTTTGTTGTCTTTTTATGGCGCCAATATCAGCCGACACTCCCAAATGAATTGGGCTAACCGCTCTGAAATCTTGGCTTCAGTTCAGATTTGTATTCCTCAAGTCTAACGTTCGAAAAAGAAAACCTTTCATCGACCATTACCGAGAATTTTTTAAAATTCAACAGTTTGTTCATATTGGAACAGCCGTCGCAATTCAAACATTGTTCCCGAAGAAATGTAGGTTTTCCATCGACATACTGAAAAACAAATATCTCGTAAGGATTCTTGCAACATTCATCAATTTTTATCCGACTCCAAAGTTCACAATCCTTGCAAACTATGACGTCATGAAATTGATAATCGTAGGTAATTGAAATGTTGTTGCACCCTAAATTTTTACAGACCAACATAACCTTTACCAAACTATTGAAAGGTAATCTCCTCAGCAAGTGGTACCGAAACCTCTCCGGGAGGCAAAGCCTCATATTCGAATTGCCGATAGACCTCCCCATCCGCCAAAACATTGACGGTTGCTGAAATTGGCTGAAAAGAGTCGGTGGTTTCTCCTCCCAAGTGAACGGCATTGAAAACTAAGCCTAAGCTATGGATCGGAGCTGAAGAAATGGCTGAAATGATTGGAACTTCAGGCTCAAAAGAAAGCGTATAGGTATTGCCTTGTTCGATCACTTGGGTCCAATTGAGCTCAGTCGGTTGATCTAGCACCGGAGCAACAAAAGTAGATGTCCCACTCAGCATACTGTGAACCGAAAAGGTCACCAAATAGTCATCGTAATTACCATCCATTTCAACTTCGATGGTCACCGACTTTTCAACAAGTTTTGGAGTCTCATCCTCTGAAGAACAGCTAAAAGAAAAAACAGCTACAGCGAGTACTAACAGGTAATTCAGATTTCTCATTACATAAAATGGTTTAGTTTAAAATTAAATACTTAAAATTTCAAGGCCGATTGGTCTATTTGACTTACAGTTGTCTACGAATCAATTTCAAGGATATCAGCAAGTAACTTTCTTAAAAAGTTAAGAACCTGGCTGATTAACTATCACAGCCAATATCATACACGGTGGTGTTACTTAGGCGTTTCATTTTTTCTACCTAAGACTTGTATAAAATAACGGTTCAGAAGTCCGGGGCCTTGAAACCTTTTCAAAACTTCGGAACCTGCTTCAAATTCAGCTTTTTTATATTCCTCTTTCTTAGAGTCCAAACTACCGAGGTAAGCCATTTTATAAATTTTGTCGTCAGGATGCTCATGATGAGCTTGTCGAAGCAATTCTTTTCCTTGACTTTCTAAGTCTTCATTATCACCGTATTCATCAGGAAAAATAGAAACTGTCCACCCAGCGATGAATTTGAATTCAGTTAAATTTTGAAAACTTTTTTGCCCCTCTTCATACATTTTTCTCAGCCTTTGTCTAAGATTTATTCTATCGTGAAACTCTGATGAAGCATCTTCAATGGCAATCCAAAGAAAAAAGTAAAAGTGTTTCCAGATTTCAAAATCAGTTGAGTTTCTTTCATAAAGCTCTTTATACAAGGCGAATGCCTCATCAAAGTCTTCTTGGTCTTCTAGTTGTAAAATGTGCCGAATATTTTCCAATATCTTCTATTTAAGCCTTTTCTATAAAAGAGTTAGGTAAAGCGACTAGGATTGGTTCGCTTAACCACCCTCACCTACCCATTTCCTGAGACAGTGAAGGTAAAACGTTCAATTTCTTGAAATCCATGTCATAAAACTGGATTTTCTTAAACTGAGGATCGGCCTCAATCAATACCGGCTGCCCGGTCTCCAAAGTAGCCATTTGGATATTTCCACGACCTAAACTTGAAATAAGCATTTCCTTTTCCTGAGGAGTTACCAGCTCATTGATCGGGAATCTGCCAAGTTCAGATTCCAGGTTGAAGCCATAGTTCTGATAGAATTTCTTGAAGCCATAATTTCCATCCTCGGTCTTTTGATCAAAATCCAATTTGATCCAAATGTTCTCATTTCGCTTCGGAGCTTCGACCGACACTTCATTGCCCTCTCGATCAAACTCAAAAATTTTATGGGACTTAGACTCATGCAGAATCTTGAAGCCTTTGATATCCTGCTCAGGATTAGCATTTTTTAGAAGGGCCTCCTTTGCATCCAAGGCCAGGTTTAAGTTGTCATAAAGATGATGGGATGTTTCATGCTGATTGGTAGATTTATCAAAGTAGGAATAGGAAAGAAATACTTTGCCTTCAGGCATGGATGAAAAGTCTTTGCCGGTTGCTCCATCATAGGATCTCAACAGGTAGCCCTTTGCATAGAGATCGTATGAACCGTGAACATTGATCTTATTCTTCACATTTTCGGCGATGATCTTGGAAGCCTCTTCAGTGCTGGATACTATCATTTCCTTCCCTCTTATTCCCGCATCGTCAATAAAGCTCAAAGTAAACTTGTCGATTAGGATGGCCTTCTTCAAAACAGAAGCTCCTCTGAGCAAATTATAGGCTTCCTTTGCCGTCACGTCATTCCCCTTTCCATACGAAAATGTATTCTGGATCTGATCGTTAAGAGTGACTTTTACGCTATCCAGAAAATAATGGTAGGGCTTCGAAGATCTCAAGAAATTCAGCTCATAATTAACCTTGTCTTTTCCCAGGCTGCCATCCTTTTGCCTAGCACTAAAATCGGCTGAAACTCCGATTTTAAATAACTCCTGTCGCTCAGAAACTTTAGCTTCCAGGGCGGCATTTAACGAAGTGCCAAAGCCAAGGAATTTCAGGTTCTTTTTAAGGAATTCAAGATTATTATTCTCCATAATTTAGAGTGGCCAGCGTTTAAATATAGCAAAACCATATTATTTGAGGTCTTTCCAATTCAGTTGGTTTAGCTGATAAAAAGACTCAACACCCTTATGCTTAGGCTTAAATGTCCGGACGGTTTGAATTATCGCTTGCGAAATACAGTAAGTTCGAAGTGAAAAGGTGAAGATCGATTCCTTCGAGACTTTATCCCTCTTTTGATTTTTAAACTGAACCCAATCATCTGACAAATAGTACTGGCAGTCCCGATCATAAACCAGATCCTGAACCTTACAATCCATCACCCTTCCCAAAATCGAGTCACTAAAAACCGTATTGATCTTGGCCTTTTTTGAAATCTTCTTGAAAGCTTGATTCAACAAGCTCAAGTCAAACTCAGCCCCAATGATCAAAAAGCCAGCTTCATCAAAGGAGATCCTGGCTTTGAATTGATTGACAAAGCAGATCAGGGAAGCATAGGAGTCTGAGACAAAAATTGCCCGAGAATCTTCTGAAAGGTTGAGTGTAGAAATCCCTCTTGAAGCCTGTTTATTCCGGTAAAGGCTCAGGATTTCAGCATCCACTTTCCTGCCTTGCTCATCAAAGAAGTCAAAAACAATCTGGCCCGTTTGATCCTGATGGGCAAACTTGGAAAACAGACCTTGGATAGCCTTATCCACACCTTTGTAGCTCAAAATATCAAAGGTCTCTGTCAAAGCCATTGTCTTGTTCGGAACGTTTTCTTGGGTTCTTCCCTTCCTCCGTATCGATGCTGTTTAGCCGCTTGATCGCATTGATATCAAAGTCATCCCTAACCGATTTTGGGAGTGAGGAATCAGCAGAAATTTTAGAATATTCTTCTTTGATGTTGTTCAAATCCAGGACAGCATCTTTGTCCTTCGGATTTCGGGAAATCCTTCGCTCTACTTGCTTTTGAACCTCCTTGATAGCTTGAAGGTATCCTTCGCTATACGCCTTATCCTCTTGGCTTTCCTTTCCGAGCAATTTCTGAACACCGGTAATCAGCAGGTAGGACAAGCCTCCATCGATCAAAACCGAAAGAACTAACCCGGATTTATTTGATCTGATGCCTTTTGGGGCAGCCGGTGAAAGTTGAAACGCTGTTCCATCTGCCAACAGCACCGTTTCCCCTTCCTTGTATTTCTTCTTTTGCTGTGGATCGAGTTCTTGCCCATTGACGGATTGAGGGGCTTTGATGTCTCGGGGATTGTAAGAAAGAAATTGTTTGGTTCGCTGATCGTACTCGATGATTTCGGTCTGAATGTTCCCTTCTTTGTCCACATAGCTTTTTTTGATGTTGGCCAATTCTTTCCGGACCAACTGATTCTGCTCAGCGTCATTCAAATTGGGATGTCGGTTAGGTTCCCTATAAACCGGATCAATCTGCAAGGCGGGATTCCCATCTTCTCCCCTTACTATGGAAAGTCTTGCCGGCAATTTATCGATGTAAATATCTTTCCCTTTCAGGTCGGTCAATTCCACGATATCGGTTATTCCCCCATTTTTAAGGGCATTGACTTCTTTTTCAGGAATGGTAAATTTTCCATTTTTGATGACTCCAAAAATCTCCAAATCCTTCATCGGTAATCCATTTTGGCTTTGCATAGTGCTTTTTTTATGGTTTTGATAAATAAGTGATTGCCTCTTCTTTAGTCGATAGCCTTGAGATCAATTGAATGAATAAGACTGGATTGACATTCTCCTCGCCCTTTTTGATGCTCAGGTGTAGATGATCTCCCGTAGCTCTTCCTGTTTTTCCGGAAATCCCCAAGATCGTACCCGGTAAGACGAGCTCGCCAATTGCAACATGAGACTGAGAAAGGTGACCGTAAATCGATTCATAGTTGCCGTGTTGAACCTTGACAAAAATTCCCAACAACTGATCATTGCCGACGGACACCACAGTTCCATGGAGCATGGAAAGAACTTTGGAACGCTTGGTTTTTAGATCGATTCCCCGATGAAATTTCATTTCCCCGGAAAATGGATCGGATCGGTAGCCAAACGCTGAAGTCAGGGAAAAATCCTCCAAAGGAAGGGAAGCCAGCACAAGCTTCTCCTTTTTTCCCACGGTTAGTTTTGGCTGGGAAAAATCCTGAATTTCGGACCTCTTCGCCTCTTGCTTGATTTCAGTGGAATTGATCACATTGACAGAAGTCAGTTCCTTTCGAAATTCAATTTCATTGAATTGAGGAAATGCCTGATGAGCGACAAAAAGAAGAAGTAACGTACATAGATTCCTTTTCATGAATTTTCCGGTTAGTCTATCGTCGCCATTTCTCGGTGTTGCTCGATGATCTCGGTCACCTGCCGATGAATTTTTTCAAAGTGTTTTGTCAAGACCTCTTCTTTTTTCCCTTTGAAATCGTAGAATTTCGGAGTGCTGCGATAGGACCTTTCTTCTTGCCTGATTTCCTTCATATCCAGATTGACCCTGCAATGAACATTGGAGGTTTTATACTTCCCGTCGAACTCTGTTCCCTCAGTAGCGATTATCCCGGCAATTTCCCCTGTGTGCATCGAAGCTATTTTTCCAGCAGGAATCAGGGGATCGTATCGCTCACTATACGAAATCGAAGTTTTATCCCGATCAATCGAAACACTCTGCCCCAATTGCTTCCGCTTTCCAAACATCATCTCCAACCAGGACAGCGTATCCTTATGGCGAACTGAACCGCAAAGGACATTTCCGATCACCGAGGTCATGGTCGATGCCGTATCCTTTCCCTGAAGCTGATTTAATTGAGGCAATTCCTGCAAGCCGAGCAAGACCGCTACTTTATTGCTTCGGGCAGTAGAAATCAGGTTTTCGATTTTATGGATGTAAAAAGTCGGCGCTTCATCCGCTATCAACGCAGTTGGCAAATTCCCCTTGGTATTAATCAATCGGGTTAGCCTATTGATGATCACCGAATAGCAGGTGCCTGTGATACTCTGCGTTTCGGTACTGTTGGCAAGTACAAGAATGGACGGGCTATTTGGATCCGAAATTTTGAGGTCAAAATCATCCCCGCTGAAGACCCAAGCTGTTTCTTTGGTATTCAGTCTGGAAAGGAAAATCTTCAAGGTGCCGACCTGTCCCTCCAGCTGTTTGTAAACCTTCTTTTCAAAGGCACTTCGGAAGGGAGATACCATTGATCTGAGTTCAGGATATTTGGTCAGACAGTTAAAAATATCCTCGTAGTCCCTATTGAGAAAATCCAGCACATGGGCGAATGTGGAATATTTGCCCTCTTCGTATCGAGACACAAAAAAGATACAGGCGGAGAGAAAGTTGATGGCCGATTGCTCGAAAAACTTGTCTGCTCCTCCCGATGAATCGGATTTTTGAAGGGATTGAAAAATAGCTTCAGCGGTTTCCGAAGCATTGGCCACCGTCTTCAAATACCTTCTGTTGATCGGATTGATCCTCCTGGAATATTCTACCTCATCCAGATTGATCACATGGAATTTGAAATTGGGGTTTTTCTTTTTGTCCTGAGCTTTCAGATAGTGGAAATAGGCAATCTGAGCTAAATCGGGAAACTTAAAATCGTAAAGACACATGGTAAATCCCTTGCCAATCATCTGTCGAATAAAGGGATTGATCACCCCAAATGACTTTCCCGAACCTGGAGTTCCAATCACAAAAGTCCCTCTGAATGGATTGACCAAATTGATCCATCCTTTTCGGACTTTTCCCCTGAAATAGAACTTCATGGGGATGTTGACGGAATAGGGATTTTCGATTTTTTTGGTGTCTTGCATGAAGGACTCTCCTTCGATATTCCACTCATCCTTTCCCAGTCCTGATTTGATCAATTTCGAGACATTGTCCAATGAGGTATGGATCAAAACAGCTCCTAGAAATAAACAAAGACTGTATCCGAGGTCTTGAATGGATGTGAGCTCCATTACCAAAAATGAATCTTTCAGCGTGTAGAGATAGATAGAACCAAAGAATAAAATTAGGCCCATTGCCAAGGGGAAAATAATCTGATTTCTCGGGTTTAAATCTAGGTTCTTTCTGGCCACAGTCCCGATGGCGGAAAGGCAAATGGCTATCAAAATACCCACTTTGCCAAGAAGCACATTACTGTAAATCTTCAGGTTTTGTAGCTTTTCAAAAAGAGGAAAAAGAAACCTTCCCACCCCATCCATCGCCAACAACTGTGGGGCATAGACAAACATCAGAATGTCCAAAAATACCATCAGGTAAACAATGAATTGAAAGGTCGCGTGAAGGCTTTTTAATTCTCTTTTCTCATTCATAGCAAAGGCTCAGTTGAAGGGAAAAATCATTTTTAAAGTGTGTCTGCCGCTAAAAGGTCTGCGTACTTGATCTCCAAAGAGAGCGTTCTTCCACTGATTTGGGATTCGGAAAGCTCGATGGTGAACACCTTGGAATTGGGGAAGGTAAATTTTTTAAACACGTAGATATTTCGGTATTTCTTCTCAAAGCTTTCCGGGGTGAAAAGCTGGTATTCAGGCTCTATCTCAATGGATTGGACATTGGTTGCTTTGGTGATTCGCTTGTCCTCGATCTTAAATCTCAACTGGTCAAGATCAAATTTGAGATTGGTCTTGTTGGTAAAGGAGATGTCCAAAAAGATATAATCGTCAACCGTGTAGATACAATTTACCTGACCGGAAACCCCATACTGACTGCTCTTGGCGATGTTGTCCTTCTCCTTCCTTTTAAATGCCTCTATTGAAAAATACCGAAGGTCTTGGTCGCTCATGGGGATTTTACCGACCTCCAAGGGACTGGTATGGATAGGAAGAATTTCAATTTGAGTCTTCAGCTGTCGCTCATCATGGGCATACCATAAATCGTACTGTGCGATGAATTTCTGCCCGATAATGGTAACCACTCCCAAAGACTTATTGTATCCATTGAGGTTGGAAACACTGTCACGGATTGCCTTTACCCGAAATACATTCTCCAATGGAATATCCCCGATCATATTGTCGGTCGAGATATCCACGTATTGGATGGGCTCGGGGGAAAGAAAGTGAAGGGAGATTTCCTCGTCGATATAGATCTTGGGAAGTTGGCTTTTCAAAAGCGTCCCGTTTTGCTGGGCATAGGCCGAAATGGATATCGCCCAAAGGATAATGGTTATAATCTTTTGTCTCATGGTAGGTCAGTTTTGGTTTTGGATCATTTTTCCGTTTTCCTGCAATTCGTGGGTATCGATCAGATAGACAGAGGTTCCATATTTGATATTGGCCTTGTTCTTTTTGATGGATTTTGAAACGGCTTGGGAAGTTGAGGTGAACATTCGTTGGAGTGCAGACATGTACAGTTGGCTCAATTCGTCTGAGTTTGGCTGCATCGTCAGATTCATTCCTCCTGTGGTATTTCCTCCGAGTTCTTTGGAAAATTCCCGGAAGGCACTGGCTGGAACATAAAGCCCTTCCATCCCATCCACGTCATAGATGGAGAGTTTAATCGGGAAGATTTGATCATTGATCATAATCGAAGAAATGGTCAGCTTCACTCGCTGAGCTTCATATCCGGAAATCAATGCATAGAGGTAAGTTCCTCTGCCCACAATGGCATTTCCGATCAGGATATCATCTAAAAGTCGGATTCTCAATCTGGCCCCAAGGGTACCACTCTTGATATCCTGATCAATGATTGCTTCGATGAACTTTCCTTTTTTTTCTCTGGTGACGGTATTGAATAAAGTAGCGGCACCCTCTGACTTCTGAACTCGATAAACTTCGTTTTCGGTCTCATTTGCTACTTGCTGGCTTTCCATTTCTTTTTGCTGTAGCTCTTGATAGGCCGGATCATTCGCTTTGGAAATGGAGTCTATCACAGCCATCTGCGCTTTGAAAAGATCCATGGGATCTTCGTATCTGTTGGCGGGAACTTGGGTCTTTTTCCCTTCCAGCTGATTGATGGCATTCAACAATTCTTCATCTTCCTTGGAAAAGCTTTGCCGTCTGGAAGGTTGTGGCAAAACAGATGGGAAACCATTGGCGGCATCGGGTTTTCCCGAATACAGACCTGCGCTTTTTAAAGCGTTGTCTATTGAATCCAGCAGCCTTTTTTCCTCCTCGTTATATAGCGTTTTGATTTGGCTAGATTCTTCTACCTCGAGTTCCAAGCCTTTGATAGCCGTATATCCATCATTTGCCCTTTTATAGGTTTCTCTCGAAGCATCCAGTTTGGAATCAAGCGGTTTTTTCTGGATCTGTTCCGACACTTTGCCGATCTCGGATTGGATTCCACTGATACCCTGAACAGGATCAGCCGGATTGTCTTTGCTGAAGGATTTATACCCGTAAAACAGCAAACACAAAAACGGGAGCATGATAATCGGCAGGATGTATCTGGGTTGTTTGAAGTCAATTTTCATTGGAGTGGTTATTAAAGTATTTCAGTTGCTCAATTGCTTTTTCCAGATAGGCTGAATCGGTTTTTGAAATAGAATCCTGAGCGATAATCCGCTCTATCTCGGACTTTAATTCTGCCATTTTCGCAGCTCTCAGGGTCAAATCCTGCAAGGCTGAAAATTCGCCGGATAGCTCTCCCGGAATAGCCTTCAGGTCTTTTTTGAAATTTTCAGCCTTATTCTCCGGGTTAGGCTTCAGCACAAAAAAGGTCAGGATGAAAGAGGCTACAATGAGAAGAAGCATGACACAAAAAATGATTTTGGCATGACGATCCATCAACCCCTTCAAATGGCCATTAACCCCTGCCATGTGAGGAAAAAGCTCATTTTTAAGTTCTTGGAAAATGGTGGTTTCCCGATCCTTAGAAGGTGTTTTTCGAAACATTGCTCAGGTCTTTATTTTCAATAGTTTTCCAATTCGTGATCAAAACCCCATGGCTGTTATTTTCACTTCTAGGTATATCGATCAATTCCCCCTCAGTGATGATGGATCTCGTGATCGTGGCACTTCTTCGATCTATCTTTTGCTTGCCGTAATACCGGAATCTATTCTGATCCAAGACAATCGAATCCGTCTGGATAGAAAGCACAGAACTAGAGGAGAGAATGGAATTGAAGTAGCCCTTTTCTTTTAGGTTATTGTATTGGCCGACTCCGGTCTCATCCACGAAATACATGGCCCTGCTCATTTGATATTCGATGTGCTTATCGTCGGGAGTCAGGTTGAAAAAAAGGCTATGGAACAAGTCCACGGCTGCTTTGTACTCAGCGGGCCTATTCATTTGCATATTGGCCTGCTTCGCTAAAATGGGTATATCATTGTCAAGGATATAAATGGACTGCCTTGCGTTGGCTACCTGTTTATAGGCGTAAACCGAAACAAAGCCGCAGATTATGATTGAGGTAATCAGGCTCCCCAGTGAAAGAACCGTTGCCAATCTGATTTTCGATTCAATGTTTTGGATGATCATGGTTAGATTAGTTTAGCTCTTGAAATTGATTTTGAAGCAGAAGACCCCATCCTTCCGGCGGTGGTTGCTGCTGAGGAAATTCCTGAAGTGGAAATGATCCAAGTGGAAATCGAGGGCACGGTAGTGATGGCAATTGCGCTGACAAAAAATGCTACAATCACCAGCCCGAAACTCAAAAAGCCATTGGATGCCAACCAAGCCATTTTTTCAAGCCGATCTGCTCCCCCACCGGTTGAAAGCAAATACTCGTACTTGTCAATCTCTACCTCCAAAGCATATTGTTGGAGCCTTCCTGTTATGTAGAGAATCAAATATGCCACTCCTACATAAAGGTTGACGGAGACAAACCTTGCTATCCAGGTAGTGAACGCATCCCGAAAGGCTGGAAGAATACTCACCACCACTGAAAATGGCCCAAGTATCACCAACACCGTCGAATAGATGATCTGCAACATGAAAATGATATAGACACACACCCTTAGAATCCATATGGCCACCAATTCGATGATTTGGGTAGCGAGCAGTTGAAGGCTGGTTTGCATCCTAATCCTCATTTGGACAATAGGAGCTAGAATCTGATCGGAGAAAAATCCTTTTACCCCATCCACAATCACCATCCCCAAATCTTTATCGGATTCTTGCGCCTGTTCCGATGCCATCTCGGTCACTGCCTGATATTCCACCAGCTGATCGGCCATCTCGATCATGTAGGCCGCCCGGTCAAGCCGCAACCCATTATTGATATCGTTTTGAGTCCCGAAAAGCGCTTCTGTTTTGGCAGCGATCAAATCGGTAGGAAAAGCGATGATCTGGCAGAAAATTGGCCACCACATCAAAAGAATCACCAACGCAAAAGGTCTTAAAAGGGGCATAATTTCAAGCTTCTTATCCCCTGCCATCATTTCGTAGCATTTGAGACTAAAAAAAATCAGCATGAAAATACAGGCCAAGGTCTGAGCATCTCTCATGAAAGGGTCGGAATGAGCAAAGCCATAATCCCTCATTTCTTCAAAGAAGGTCATCACTCCCCTGTCGTAAATGCTGTTTCCCTGCAAATAGCTTATGGTCTCCTTGTACTGGTCATGGTTGGCCGATTGAGCAAATCCGGGGATTGACAAGCCAAGGAGAATAGATAGTCCTGTGATCAGCTTCTTCATTTCATGTGATTATTAATTGATTTTCAATGGCCACATGGAATGCCCTAGATAGCCATAACCATGCGTGATGAGCCTTTCTCATGGGCATTTTAGGACTTGGGTTTGGTTAGCAATTTTCTTGGCTCTATCCTCCTCGCTTTTTGGATTTGAAAGGGTAATCTCTCCGCTGATTTTCCGCTGGTTCAGCTTTCGGAAGGCAAGCATATTGGAAGACATGTCCAGCTTGTATTGCCACTTTTTAAGGATATCTCTCATTTCAAGCATGATTCTGTGATACATCAGAATCCGTTGTCCTCTTTCCATATCCAGGCTCTTTGCAAATTCATATCGCTCCGAAAGCGAAGCCATGTTGTTTAAGTACCATTGGTAAGCCCCATGATCAGTCATGTAATGGATTACTTCCGCAGGAACACCCTGAAAAGCAGTGGCTTCAGGATTTTCCAGAGGCCTGAGCTCTCGCTTATAGTAGAATTGATAAAGAGGATCTGTCGCTGAAAAAGCTCCTGAAATGCGAGCCATTTCAGCCGTTGCCAAGTTTTTGACCGTATCTGAGTGCTGCTTGTAGTAGTTAGAAGAAATCTGCATGGCCGCTGCCAATCCCAGCCTTTGAGTCTGTTCTCCCCTTGGAGATAATGGCCTTCGGTCCAGATCCGGGTAATTGGGGTGCAAGCCCCAGGTGATATACCAAATCGGATTCGTTGGGATTCCGAGCAGTCTATTGGGTTCAGGATAGAATTTATCCTCATCCCACTGCTTATAGACCATCCGTTCCTGCTGAGCGACAATCGCTTTATCATGGATTGGAGTCTGTCCGTAGCTGTGAATACAAACAGAAAAAAGGATCAAAAATGAGAGAGTCGGCTTCATCGGGTAAGGATTTTCTGTTTGATGATGATTTCATTGATCAATCCTAAATCACGATTGATATAGGCTTGGTAAGGATTGAGGGATCGGATTATCCCATTGGTCTTGGCCCAGTAGATGCTGTTTTTTGCAGCTAGTACCAAAGCAAGAATTACCTGTAATTCCTCCTGTACCGAATCAAGAAGCTCGTCCCGGACATTGTAATTCATCAGTAGATTATCGCCCTCTTTGAGAATAAGTGATGAAACTTCCGTAGCCAGGTTGAGACTTCTGGTTTTTGCCTGGCCCGTGTACTCTTCGACAAAAAGAAAAAGGATGGGATTTTCGCCCGCCAATTGAAAAGCCTCTGCGGAAATGGAACTGATATCCAAGACAGTCTCAGCGATCATCCTTACCTGTATTGCATCCTTGAACCCTTCATTGATTTGGGTGAGGGAGTTGACAATCATGGTTTGAACCAGTGCCAGGCTGGATGAATTGAGAATGATATCATCAGTGTTTTGCCTGATGATATCCAAAGTTTGGTGATACCCTATTTCACTGACATTTCGTACAGCAGCGTTGGCATTGACTATCGAAAAATGCTCTTTGTCAAATACCACGGTCTGGGGATAAGATTCAACAGCCACGAAACACATGAAAAGAAAAAGGAGATTTTTCATCGGATTAGGGTTTTGGCGTTTTGAATGATTTCTTCTACCAAGGCCATTTCCGTTGCTACATACTGTAGGTAAGGATTGATTCCTCTCTTCCTTTCGAGATAGTGCTGAAGTGATTTGGAAACGGTGTAGGAAAGTCCGTTGATCTCCCTCAGCTCGTCCAGAATATGTTGGAAAAGGATTCTTCTTTCCGAAACTTTCATCTGGTTGACCACTCCGATACTTGCCGAAAGGCCAAAGAGATAATTCAAAAGTGAATAGGATCTTTCGACGAAAACCCGTTCCGACTCTACCGCAAAAAGTACTAATTCCGGATTTTGGCTACAGTAGAAAACGATTTGCTGTTGATTATCAATAATGGAGTTGACCAAGGGCTCAGCCGCAGCACCAATTCCAAAAGCATCGATGACAATGGAGAGTTTGGCAAATCGGTCCTGGACGGCTCGGTATTTCTCCTTTACAGACTTGACCAAATTGGTATTGACCTCCTCGTTGACCGAGTTCCTTCCCTGATTTCCTTTTGCCTCTTTTTGAAGGTTATATTCAGACTTGGATTCCTCGACTAGCTGGTGGAGAAGGGCCACATTGGTTTGAGCAAAACTCATCCCAAGGGTTGCCAAAAAAACGAAGGGTAAAAGCCAAAAAGATTTCATGGTTGGAGGGTTTTGGCTTTTCTGGCTATATCCTGCGCAAGCTGGATATCTACGTTGATGTACCCTTGAAAAGGATTTAGAGCCCTCACAAATCCTTTCATCTGAGCAAAATACATGGCTCGATACATGCCATAAGAGTAGGATCGCAGGATGACCATCTCAGTCAAAATCTGATTGATCAGTTTTGACCGCTCACCTGCATCCATGAGATTGTTTTCTCCTCCCTTCAACACAAATGAACTGACCTCCAAGGCCAAAGAAGTTGCCCTTTGCTGAAATAGGGTAGCATTCCGTTCGGCAAACAGGAGTAAAGCGGGATTCTCTCCGGCTAAGTCCATCACCTGGCTAAGGTCACTTGAAATCCCGGTGGCTATTCGAGCGATTTCCTGCACATTGGAAAGGTTGGTCAAAATCGAACTGACCTCAGAAAGTCCTTTGTAGATTTTGTCCTGCATCGTATTGACAATGGTCAGGTTTCCGGTAATCGCCAGCTGTCCCCGTTCAATCAAAGTCAATCGTTCATTAGTGGCATTCAGCTGAGAATTGATGACCGCAGAATGTGCCGCCGTTGCTCCTGCTACCGCTGGATCCACATAGATAGTTTGCCCTAAGGCAGATCCCGAGAGGATCAGAAATACCAGTATGTTCAAGCTTTTCATCTTTGTAATGGTTAAAAAGTGGCAGTTAGTGTTTCTCTTACCGGGGCCCCTTGCTTGTTGACCTCTCCAAAAAACTCATGGAGTGAAAGCTCAGAAGCCTTAAAATCCTCGACAAAAGCGTCCAGTCCCATTTGGTACCCTCTAAAGGCTTGGATATAGATTTCGATGGCTGATTTTTCTGGCTTTTCCGTGGTATAGGTCAGGTATTGGTACAAGGACACTTCCACCCCATACACCTCACCGGCAGATCCTCTTCGGATATATACTTCCTTGAATCTTCCCCTGCCCTCATGATTATCCAGCTGATTGATCGTGAAGATCTTTTTCCTTTCATTTTCATTGATGGAAAGCAGGGAGGCGATTTGAGAATAATTGTCTTTGAATTTTGTCTGATCCAAAAGACAGATCGTATCCGAATTATTGATAATACTGTCTTTGACTACCGCATTTCCGATGATATCTCCCAGCTCTTGGGTTACCACTATGGCTTCCCCCCAGAATTTTCGGACTGTTTTATAGAGGTATAGAATGTAGCCTGCCATGAGCGGGGAGGCTATGGCCTTCCAAGCTTCTTCGATGATGAGTGCCTTCCGGTATTTGGTTCGGAACCTCATTTTCTGGATGAAAACATCCATGATAATGAGTGTCACAATCGGGAAAAGCACCTTGTGCTCTTTGATGCTGTCAATTTCAAAAACCACAAAAGATTCGGTAAACAAGGACTGGTCAACTTCCTCATTGAGTAGGTTTTCAAACTCACCTCCCTTGTAAAACTTCTTGAGTACAAAGCGGAATTCTTCAAGTTCAAATCCAATGCTTTCACGCTCTTTGATTTCTGGGATTTTCTCCAGGGCGAATTCATAAAAGCTGTTGAAGCAAAGCCGATCGATAGTGCTTTCCTTGGAGAAAAAAGAGGAATAGTAGGCCGAGATCGTATTGGAAATAACATCGGCTTCAACCTGAGAGACTGTTCCTTCCGCTGTCTTCCACAAGAGGGAAATCAGGGTCAGGAGATAGTCTTTCTTCTCGATGTTGTACTCTTCTTCAGTAATGGAAAAAGGGTTGGTGGTTATTGGCTTTTCCTCGGTGTAAGTGATGTATTTCCCTTGGTAGTATTGGCAAAGTCCGGAATACGAGTGGCCGGTATCGACAATGACTACATCCATCAGCCACTTAGGATTGGGCCGCTTATTCCACATGCAGTACTGTTCGATCAGGGCATTCATAAAGAATGATTTCCCCGATCCAGAAGGACCCAATACAAACTTGTTTCTATTGTTGATCCGATTGGTTTGCATCGGCAAATCAGCCGGATCAATCTTCAAAGGGATTCCCTGTCGATCCGTAAATCGGATCTGAAAAACGCTTTTTTCATCCTTGTTCAGTGACTCTTTCAGGAAAAAGCACAATGCTGCATCTGAAGTGGTCAGGAAGTAATCGTAAACTTTCAACTCTGCGGTATTGCAGGGAAGGAGTGTCCTAAAAAGCTCCAATTGGTTATAGGAATTCTTGTTGGCAACAATCCCCTGTTGGAAAAGGGAGGATTCCACATAATTACAAGCTCCTTGAATATTCTCCTTCTTGGCGGAAACGACCACATTGAAGTGGCAATTGACCAAAAGCTGATTGTGTCTGGCCACGTCTTCCAATAACCTGTCGATATCTTCGACACAGATGTTGTTGGCTGGATCCGGTATTCCGGAATGCCTCTTTCGTTTCAATTCCAGCTTGTTGAGCGTTGATCTCTGCTCAATAATTTCAATGACTTGGTTATAAACTATCGTCTGGAAATTAGGGACATCGAAAAGGAAGGCCATATTATCCACTGGAAACCCCTTAAGGCTATCCTTGTCGTTACGCTCCAAATGGGTGGTTACCTTTTCCGGAAGTTCTACCTTATCGGTATTTACCAAAGTGATCGACCGAAAAGCTCTATCTCCACTTTCCACTTGGCTTTCTTCGGCAAGCAGGTTGTCCAGCACAATCTTTTCCTCATGGAAATTCATACTGAGAATCCGTTTCACATATCGGTCAGTCTCAATTTTTGAGAGTGCTTCTGTCTTAATTCCAGCACGTTCAAAAAGGTCGGTCACCTTACCCAAGGTCTGGATAAAATCCATCACTGACTTTTGACTGTATCTCCCTTTTGCCCGTTTTGTAATCACCAAAAATGTCTTCAGCGAAGTATAGGGACGCCCCTGGAAATGGTCATCATACTTCTGTTGTAGGTATTCTTTTGAGAATTTTTCGCTGTAGGTCTTTCTTGAAAAAATGTCCTGCTTTTGGATCAGATACCCTTCACCCAATATTTTGATCAGGTTGGTGTATAGCTGATGAAAGGAATCGTATTTGGAAGAATCCGCCGAATACTGCAGGACAGGATTGTCCAACCCAAGGATGACACCGAAGTCACCCTTCAGATTGAATAGACAATGAAAACCATGGATCTGATCTTCGATCCCCAGATAGGGAAGCTTAAATTCATTCCGTTTTTTCCCGAACATGATTACTTCGATTTTAAGGATGTAGCGATCTGAAACACCCCTTTGTACCTTGTTTTGCTATGCAGACCTTTTTTCTGTTGCTGAGAGGTAATGAAAAGTCCGGTTGTCATGACGGATAGGGTAATCACCCCGCCTAAAACCATACTGGTTAAGCTTCCGATTAATCCTCCTGAGATGACAGCGATAACTAAGGAGGCGACTCCCCATCCGATGAATTTTCCCTGAAAGCCCCGATATATAAGAGGCTTTTGAAGCCCCTTATATATCGGAAATTGCTTAGCCATCAGACACCGAAAAACGCTTTGATGATCACACTGACCAGGACCAAAAACAGGCAGGAACCACCCCAGCCCATCAATTCTTTATTGATATCCTGATCTCCTGAATTCCACTTGATGTAAACTCTCACTCCTCCAATGAGCCCAACTACGGCTCCAATTACTAGACAAAGGCTTGCCACTGGATCGACATATCCGAGAAGTGAAGATTCGGCCGCTGTGATTCCCGCAACACCTTGAGCTTGGGCGGATATTGTTGCAAGTGTCATTGCGAATGCACTTGCCATCGTTTTTTTGGTTTTGTTGAACATGGTTTTCATAGTTTATTGAGAAAATATTAATAGTTGATTTCGCTTTTTTGGGGTGTCAAGTCAGTGGGACAGCATACAATCCGCTGAGAAAAAATCCCATGGTGGCCAGAAATAGACAGGCTCCGAACCAACTGACTACCTGTACATCGATCTGATGCCTTCCCATTTGCCAGTTGTTGTAAACCCGAAGTCCCCCCAGCAATCCAGAGACTGTTCCCACGACAAATGAGAGTCTGGAAAGAGCCACGTAGAAACTTTTCATATCGGTCTCCACTTCCTGAAATTTTGAAACTCCCGGAGGGGATTGGCCAAAAGACTCCACCACCGATAAAAGGAAGATGAGTGAAAGAATACTGCTTAAGAATAGCCATGTATGGGATTTCATGAGAACACGACTTTCTTTTTCATTTCAATACTGCCTTCCTTGGCCAGGACAAAGAGGGAATTGAGCGTGGTCACCCCTCCTGTAGATTTGACCGGGCTGGGATCGTTGATTTCAAATTCGATGTCCTCTGAATCCTCCTCACTATTGACCCATACTTCTGTTGGAGAACCCGATCCTGTTTTAGGCTTCACGGGATCGAGCACTGGGTCATTATCCTCAATCACCGTTGGACTTTCGTCAAACTCATTGAGGTCCGTCTGGAATGTGTAGGCATTCCCTGCCGACACTTCTGAAAGTTGTGGTTTGCGCAAAACATCGATGACGACATTTACCGCATAGTACACCACATAGAAAAGGGATAGGTATAGAAAGAAGTCTGTCCAGCTCATGGTTATAGTTTTTGTATGGATTGTTTGATTTCATGGACCAGTTCTGGATTGTTTTCCAGAAAGTCCCAGCACAGGAAATTCACGAAGGAGGTCACGTTCACTCCAAAAGTTGGATTGATTCGTTTCAGGACTTCTTCGGTTCGAGCGTCCATCCGAATCAGCCTTTTAGAAGCTCCGTTTACTTCAAAATTCCTAATGGCCTCTATCAGCTCATGGATTCCTTGGCTTGCGATTTTGGCGGCGTCTTTACTTTCAGACTCTATCAAAGGCTTTACCTCATGTTCAGTCGATACCAAATCTGCCCTTACTCCTTGGACAAGTTTGCTTATGTAGTCTCCGTTTCCCATGGCTGGTCTGCTTCTATATGGTCATCAAATAATTTGTTGAAAATGGGATCCAGGATAGGCACGAGCGATTCCGGGGTGTAAGAGGTGGTCAGTCTTTGGAAGTCTATCCGATCCGATACCGGGGAGGTCAACTCACCAAATTGGCCAAGTGCCTGGCTGACGCTCTCCAAGGTTTCGTACTTGACCGAGGTTTTGACTCTGTTCGGAATCAGAATGATCCTGCTCTCGGGATTCACTTTTTTGACCACGTAACAAAACTCAAACGTGCTGGTGACGCTGTACTCATCGTAGCAAAATGGGCAGATGATCAATTCTGATTCCTTGAGTACCGGGACCAGATTGTCGTCATCCATTCTCCCGGCAAGGTCAATGACGGTGAGAATTTTGGGATCTTGATCTGCTCGCTTCTTAATGGATTTGAATCCGGGAATATTTGATAGCTCGACTTCATACAGCTTTTCATTTTCCAATAGATCCGAATTGAGATACTTGTTGTAGAGCGACTGCTGAAAGTCCATATCAAAGACTTTCACCTTTCTTTTCCTTTTCTGGACGGCAAAGTTTGAAAACAGCACCGCAAGGGTACTTTTTCCCACTCCGCCTTTTTGGTTTGCGAATAGAATGATCATGGCCTTCTCTTTATCTGGTGATTTCATTATCTCCCTTGCGTTTTTTGCTTCTTTTTCTGCTGTGCACTGCTTCATCATCGATGTCATCGGCAATATTAAGTACCGGGACCAGGTCAAAAATCCCTTGGTTCTGTCCTCCTCGATGAGCTTCGCTTTCTTGGAAGTGTTGCCGTAATGCCAGCTGCTGCTCGGCAGAAAGAATGTCGCTGGCTGCGATATCTCCTTGGGCTGTTTTAAGAAAAGAATTCCCATCCCTATTCTCCAGCTTTAAAGAGTGGTGCTCCAAGCCTTGCCGAACAGTAGAAAAATCATTGAGGGCAGATTGGAGCTTTACTTTTGCCTCGATCAAATCGATCGGTTTATCCTTGTTCGGTTTCTGGGATTGATAGGATTTACGTTCACCTTCCTGTTCAAAAAATCGCTGGATTGGGAATACTTCAATGCCTTTAAAAATGATCTTATTGGCATGGTCAATCAGGGAATAACCATAAGGCCTTTTTCCATCTTTGCCATGGAATACGAGCTGAACCCCAAATTTATCCCGTATAAAATCACCGAGATCCGAGCGATACCCGGTTTGGTTTCCTTTTTTGCCGCCGGGTTTAGGTTCAAATAGACAAGTGAGCTTAGTTTGGTAGACCTTGGAATATCTATCCAAAATCGCTTTCAGCTGTTTTGCTCGATCCTTATCCAATTGATAGGATTGGATCTTTTGGTTGAATTCTGAAACAGGAATCTGACCTTGAACTGAACCATATTTGATCAATTCTATCTGCTCACCTTTTTCCCTCACCTTGAATCCCAAGTTTTCGAGGATTAAGAATCCTTGGGCTTTGGTACTGAAGCGAAACTCCATCAAGCTATCCGCAGCCTTCACTGCTTCATGCTTGGGATTGAGTCTCATGATCTCATTGATTGCTTCTTGTGCCCTTAGCTTCTCAAATGAATCACTGATCTTTTTGCCATCCCGATCAATTCTCGATGACACAATATGAACGTGGTTATTTGCTGTGTCCTTGTGAAAAACGATCAGGAAAGGGTTATTCCCATAGCCCATTTTATCTATCCATTCATGGGCGATTTCTGTCAGCTCTTCTTTGGAATACTCCCTGCCCTTGCAGCTGATCATGGCATGAAACTGCTTGTCCTTGACGAGTGCATTTCTGTTCGAATGAGTTATCAGGTAATTTTTCACCTCATTCGGCCCCACATCCTTGGTGTCCTGCAAATACCCAAAATTCCGGAGCCTAGTCAGCTCTCCCTTTTCATTTTGGGTTTTGTTCGTGTTGTAGGTCACCCCATTAAATGAACTTGCGCTGGAAAGGATTTTAACTCTCATTTGATTGCCTGATAAATCTGTTTCAAAAACTTGTTCATGAAGTCCCTATGCTCAAGATGCTTGGCCATCTGTTTGGTGTGATTCAGAAAAATCTCCGGGGAAATTTTGTCTCGATACGTATTGGCATGCTTGGCCAACTGGTTGATATTATTGTTAACCCTAGCCTGTTCGGCAACCACCTTATCAATTGCATTTAGGATTCCCTTGGTGTCAATGATCTTGATCGTTTCAGAGCTAAGCTTCATTCTGATCAAGTGACTCAAAGACACACCAAGGGACCTACTTTCCTCCTTCAATCGGGTAAAAACATCCGGCTTTAACCTGACAGATACCCAAGAGAGATTTTCTCTTTTCTCCTTCATGGCTACATGTTGATGGGGGTAAAGAATTGGATTCTCTAGGCGAAAAAAAATACCTAGAACTGCGTAAATGCGATAAATAGGCATATCTGCGTATAGAAAATCGCCTATACGCAGATATGCTTAATCAATGGGTTCGTCCCTTAAAATCTGTTTTATGAATAGGAGTTTAGGGCGTTGATCAGCTCAACTCGGTTTTTGCTGTCCGCCTTTTTAAAAATCGTCTGAAGGTGTTTGTTGACTGTTCTTTCTGAAATAAAAAGTACTTCTGCGATTTCTTTGCTAGTAAGTCCTTGGGCTACTTTCTCAACCACTTCGCACTCTCGCTTGGTAAAGCCCAATTCAGCACATCGTTGGCCGAAAAAAGTACTGGGATCAATCGGTGGCCTCTGGTCGGTATCATTGATTTTTGCAAATACCTTTCTGTTTTCGAAGATCATCTTTCGGATAAACAAAAAAGTAATGATGATAAAGCCACCATTTGTGCAAATTACTTCCACAAATTGGGAAGCATCGACATAGCTAAAAACTGGCAGCAATACCCAAGGCACCGCCGCAGAATAAGTCAAAATTGCTTCCAGTGAATTTTGAGACCCCTCAAATTTCTTTCTAATACTCAGAAAAATGATCACGATCAGATAAATCGCATAAACCAAAGGGATCGCCAATCCATACCAAATGGTTGCGGGAAGATCACCCAGTAATGGAAGCCCAATACAAAAGAAAAGCAGGAATGGAGCTATTAAGAATATCCAGACCCCAATTCGCGCATTCCACCTCAAATCATCCAGTTCGAAAACCCGATAAAAATAGTATGGAAAATATGCTCCCATTACAAACCCGGTTCCATAAGCCAAGTTGATCTGAAGATTCAATGAAATAGGGAGCTCTGGATCTGGGAACAAGCCACCTGCAATATTGTAGATGATCAACAATCCCAAAAGGATCAAATAGTATTGTCGATTCTTTTCAGCAGGATTTTGGAGATATAAAACCAACTGAGAAACAAAAAATAGCACCTCGCACACGACAAAAATAAATGTCGCCAGATGCATGTCAGTTCCAAACACTGTCATAGCAAATCCTTTTTGTAGAAGTAAAATGGAAAACCAAATTCATCGGAAGATGCATAAACTGAGAATCCGAAATTCTCATACCATCTGAAATTTCGCTCGGTGGAAGTTTCCAGGCAGACAGGTAGGTTCTTTTTCTTCGCCAACTCGAGTACAGATTTGAGAAGCATAGATCCTTCTCCTTTACCTTGGTTCTCTGGCTCTACACCGATAAACCAAACGTAAAGAAATGGCTCATTTGGTTGGACCCTTTCGATGCTTGATTCCCTTTTGAGCACCTTCGAAATTTTTGAAATTCCAATTCCCTGGAGAGCCAGTTTTAAGTCCCAAATCCATAGATTAAAAGACTTTCGCTTTCGGTTAGAATACTTGATCAAGACGCATGATTTTCCACTTTCGGAGATATACACCTCTCCGTTTTCCAGACAGTTTGCCAAACTGTACTCCATCAAAATTCTCCTGGAAGTGGCCGAATTACCAACCACAAAATCAACCGATTTATTGCCTTCAAAAGAATTCACTAAAATAGTAATGACTTTTTCTCGATCCTGTTCAATGAATTTTCTCATGGTTCAGTCAATTTAAATTTTACCGAGTTGCGAGGTTAAATCCCTCCATTTTGAATGATTCAGCAAAGAAACATCGGAATGGCAAGTGCGTGTTTGTGAAAAAAATTCGGCAGAATTTGTGTCACAAATACACAACTTGCAAGGAACACGCAAAAGGTTCCTCAACACGCTCTTTCAATTTTACATGCTGAAAAAAGCAAAGATATTTCTTCAACATTCCTCAAACCCACCACTTTCCCGCGAGGAAAAAAAGGTGCTAAAATTCATGGCCTGAGATTAAATCAAGCCCATTTTTCAAAACCAGAATGATGCTTTTATCACTTGAAAAAAGACATCGAAATATTCCTATATCTGTACATATCTATATATAGATATACAGATATGTATATATTCAGAAAACCAATAATTGCCTCACAAAATACATTTGTATGTATATATTTGCCTTAGAGGATCAAGTTATGATCTGCAAAACAGAAAAAGGACTATATTCAATTTCACAGATAACACTTTCTTGATTTAGGCTCTGAACTTAAGATATCAACTAATGAAAAGGTCTGGAAGATCATCCCAATCGAACAATCCGAAAAGACCAACGGATAATTCCTTTTGAATATATCTATTTTTAAAAATATATGGTTTTGCTATATTATTAAAAAAATTTATCGTTTAAAAATAAGAATCACTCATAAATGACTGAAAATCAACGCCTAAAAATCATCCGGAAATTCTTAAAAGAAACCCAAGCAGATTTCGGGGCTTCTTTGGGCTTGACTCAGGCAGGATATTCAGACATAGAACGAGGCAAGAACAACGTTTCTGGAAAGATTAAGATCCTCCTAAAGCGAGAACATAACATCAACCTAAGTTGGTTAGCTACGGGTGAGGGAGAAATGTTTATTACCACCATCGAGGATAGTGAAATGGACTCGGACAAACTAGGGAGCGAGCAAAACTTTTTTGACCGGCTCCAAGCAGAAATCGAAAGACTTCAAAATGAAGTGAAACGCCTAGCTGCTGAGAATAACTCATACAGTGAATTGGTGCGATCAAAGAACCTGATCATCGAGAACTTGGAGTCCAGAATCAATCAAAAGTAAATACATTTTTATATAAATACTTTTTTATGGAAACACATTTTCATATCTTTAGTTAAACCAACTGAGTTATGAAATGCCCATTCCGAAATTTCTATCAGCTTGAGATCTTTTATCAGGGCATTCCATATGGCCTTTGAAAAAAAATCCCAATCCATATGAAAACTATCTCCATCATGAATCACAAGGGAGGAACTGGTAAAACCACCTCCTCCATAAACATCGGTGCTGGGCTTGCCAAAAAAGGTTTCAAAGTTTTGTTGTTGGATATCGATTCCCAAGCAAACCTGACTGAGGGACTGGGAAAAGGTGATCCTGAATTATCTGTTTATGATTCCATTCGGGAGAATAAAAAGTTACCGATCCTTAATGTCTCCGAAAACCTGGACTTGGTTCCCTCCTCCATCGATCTGTTGGGAGCTGAAATGGAGATTGTATCCAAAATTGGAAGAGAGCAAATCCTCCATAAACTCCTAAAGCCTATCCGCTCAGAATACGACTACATCATCATTGACTGCCCTCCTTCGGTTGGGTTATTGACCGTCAATGCCATGGTAGCGAGTGACACCATTTTGCTACCATTACAAGGAGAGTACTTTGCTTACAAAGGAGTGGACCGGCTTTTGGGCATAGTGAAAGAAGTCCGGGACAACCTAAACGATAAATTGGAAATCGGTGGAGTGTTTATTACCCAAATCAACCCAAACCGAATCCTGACCAAAACCATTGTGGAGAAACTCACCGAGGATCTCCAGGATAAAGTGTTCGACACCAAAATCCGAATCAACGTAGCATTGGCCGAAGCACAGCTGCAGGGACAAAGCATATTTGACTATGCACCAGACTCGAACGGAGCTAAGGATTATGAACTGCTGGTCGATGAAATTTTAAGCAAGTTAAACTGATAAAAATATGGCGAAGAAACTGAACGATCCTAGCAAGGGAAACAAAAACCTTGGCGCAAAACAAAGAGGTCTCGGAATGCTGATCAACCCTGAATCTGAGATACAACAAAAAGAAAAATCATCAAGCAAAGAGTTTGACACAGAAGATGTGAAAATCTACTCACTCCGGATTCCAACTGATATGTTCGATAAGTTAAAATATGAGATAGGTAGGGAAACCAAGGCTTCAATGAGAGATATGATTCTGACGGCGGTTGCTAAGCATTATGGGATTTAGGAAAAGGTTACTCCTTTTTGCACAATTAAAGCCACCTGAAAGGATGGCTTTGTTTCTTATGAAAGACTTTACGTTTTGCTTGATTTTAATACGGTTTTTTGAACAAAGACACGCACATGTAAAAAATTAATTTGTAGAAAAAGGCTAATCAAGCACTTCAGCCCTAATTACGTTTATACAATGTGGGAGGGGAGTGTTAGCCGAACTCTGTCCTTCCCTTCTCTTGGGGTAACCCAAGAGAAGGGAACTAAATAATTATTTTATTCCGCGTCCAAAACTAACCTCCCCTCAAATCTAATGGCAAACTGTTGGACTGTCAACCCCCAGTTATGGATAGGGGCCGTCCATTTCCGTTCGATCCTCTTTGCAGCAAGATACACCAGTTTCAGCAGTGCCATATCACTTGTGAAAGCCCCTTTTATTTTGGTGACTTTCCTAACCTGCCGGTGATAGCCTTCAACCGCGTTGGTGGTATAAATGATCTTTCTGTTGGGTTTGGTATAGGCAAAATAGGCACTAAGACGTTCCCAGTTGCTGTTCCATGAACGGACCACCACAGGGTATTTCTTCCCCCACTTTTCTTCCAGGTCCAACAGGGCAGACTCTGCCCCGTCTTTGGTATCTGCCCCATAGATAAGTTTCAGGTCAGCGGCAAGCTCCTTCTGCTCCTTACTAGCTACATACTTCAGGCTGTTGCGGATCTGGTGGACGATACAGAGCTGTACCTCAGCCTTAGGGAAAATAGAATGGATTGCTTCAGGGAATCCCGTCAGGTTATCTGTACAGGCGATCAGGATATCCTTTACCCCACGGTGCTGCAGGTCACTTAGGACCTGGAGCCAGAAGTTGGCCCCCTCACTTTCAGAAAGAAACATGCCCAACAGCTCTTTCTTCCCTTATTTGTTGATACCCAAAACATTGTACAGGGCCTTATGCCTCACCTTACCATCTTCCCGCACCTTGAAGTGCATCGCATCAAGCCATACGATACAATATACATCCTCTAAAGGACGGCTCTGCCATTCTTTCACCTTTGGGACCACCCGGTCTGTAATCCCGCTGATCACTTCGGTGGAGACCTCTGTATATACATCTCCCGGATATGGGCTGATATATCCCACATACTGCCTCCCATGCCATACAGGGCGGATCTGGTCTTCCAGACTGTCGGCTAATATGCGCTGCCTTTTTTTCACTATTTTAGGCTCAAAGCCACTTTTTCGGTCCTGTGGGGTCTCGATCGTTACTTCTCCCAGGTTACTCTTGACAATCTTGTTGCCCGTGCCGTTTCGCTTGTTGCCCGATGACCAACCATTTTCTTCATCCCGAAGATGCTCTTCCATCTCTGCGTGGAGCGCCTCTTCCAAAAACTCTTTGAGTATCGGCGCTAAGGCTCCGTCCTTTCGGAACAGGTTGTCACCTGATAAAAACTGTTTTAATACTTTTTTCTTGAATGCTGATTCTTGTTCTTTCATACTGCTCTATCTTAAAATTCAAAGCTTTAGACAGAGTTAAGATTACACACTCGATCGATAGAAATTCCATTATCGGATTTTCATACATTTTGTATTTCTTTTGTGCACTCATGTCAATGTGTTTTAATTATTTAATCAATTTTTCTATAATACAAGCTGGAACCTGGGCTGAATACGCATCTTCATCATTAAGTTGATTTTTGGTAACAAGTTCCAACTCGAAGATTAGCCCTAATACAAAAACCTTATCCATTTTTAGCTCTTGATAGAAGTTGTCATATTTTCTTTTTCCCAATAAATTGATCCCATAGAGATGAAAAACATGAATAATTTTACGGAGTTTAGAATAGCTTCCCATCTCTTAATAATTATAATATTCTATACTTTGTTATTTGTTCACTGGCAACCATTTCCCCTATTTTTATCAGTTCATCTGCTTTATGAAAGTCGAAGGTATTGGCCGAATCATTAGGGATATTGATTAAGATATCCGGTTTGTACCTTTCAATATGCTGCCTGGCAATTTTATGTATCATAGCAGCAGTGGTTGTGGTTAACATAGAATAATAACCTAAACTTCCTTTATCTCCTGATGAAACCAGTTTGGCCATATTTTTCATGAGGCCATTAAGCTGGTTATCGTTCGAATTGTTATTTGGCAAAACATTTTTGTTTAATTCATTTTTTTTATCTCCGTATAGATTTACCACAACAAGAATGTAATCCTGTTTACGTTCTACATACTCAATGGGAACCGGATTTAACACCCCCCCGTCTACCAGCAATAAGTTCTTATACATAACCGGTATAAAAACGGTTGGAATTGCTACCGATGCCCGAATGGCCTCATAAAAACTACCCGATTTAAAAATCATTTCGCGTTCGTTCAGCAGATCAGTAGCTACAGCCGCAAAAGGAATACGCATCTCCTCAATGTTCATGTCGGGGATAATTGTTTTCATTTTGTCAAATACTTTATCCCCTTTCAGTAACCCGGAGGTTGACAAAGCAAAATCCAAAAGTCCCCAGATTACCTGTCGGTTTATTGTTTTTACCCAATCGGTGTATTCGGGTAATTTACCCATCGCGTGGAGTCCGCCAATAACAGCGCCTATAGAAGATCCCGAAATAGAGGATATTTCAAACCCTTGTTTCTCCAATTCATTAATAGCACCAATATGAGCCAGCCCTCTTGAGCCGCCACTTGATAATACTAATGATACTTTCCTTTTCATCTTTTAAAATTCATTCATTAATTTCTATTCTATCATTTAATCCAGATGGTTAGCCATTTCTACTTTTGAGTACAAATAGCATTGCTTTAACGCATGTTCTTAACCTCTCTACTGGTACCGGTAACTTGTAAATAGGTTGATATTGCCAGTTGATATTGAGTTTTGGCTTCAATCAATTTATCAGCAGTTTCTGTTTGCAGTGCTTGTGCTTCCAGTAAGTCCGAAAGGGTGACAACACCACTGTTATAACTGGTCTGCATTACTTTCAGATTCTCATCGGTTTGCTTTACAGTTTCTTCCATCATTATAATTTGACGATAAGATTCGTTTACATCAGTCCAGGCTTTTTCCATCTGAAGCTTTAATAAACCTTTGGTATCATTGAAAGTGTTCTCGGCAATTTGTTCCTTGATTTTATGTTCCTTGATGGCGTGCGAGCCTCCCCACCAATCGGAAATGGGTATAGACACTGTGCCATAAACCAAACCATTGGTAGTAGTATTAGTTCCTTCGTAATAGCTGTTGAAGGAATAACCAGCAGCACCTACAGCTAACTGAGGCATATAATCGCCCCTTTTCATTTTAGTTTGTAACTGCTCTGCTTTTACCGATTGCTGCAACAACTGATATTCTGCCCGGTTTGGTAATGCAGCTTCGATATCGGTGTAATAAGTGTTTGGCAATTGTATGTTTTGCAAATCTTCCTGCAATACCAGCGCTGAGTCATACACTATACCGATGGTTTGACAGAACTGCCTAATCGCTAACTGCTTGCCGCTTTGCAGTTTGCTTTTATTGGTTCTAAGTTCACTTTGCTTTATCTGTACTTTCAACGCATCGTTTTTAATAATTAACCCTGATTTGAAGGCATCCTTTACTTGCTTGCTTACATCGTTTAACAACGCTTCATATTGTGCGATGGTCTTTTCTTTTTCCTGAAGCACTACAATCTGCCAGTATTGTTGTTCTGTTTTTAATAGCGTTTCATTTAAACTTAATTGTTGTTGCTTCTCTTTTACGTCAACTCCCAATTGGGCGAGTTTATTTCCGTTGCTGATTTTTCCACCAACAAAAATGGGTTGGGTTATATTGAGTAATCCAACCGTTGCTCTATCTAAAAGCTGGAGGTTTAAACCTGGAAAATAAGCAAACTCTGTTGCCGTTGCGAGGTTAGCCGGATTGCCGTCATATACCGGCAAATTTCCTCCCGGCATATTGAATTTAATGATGGGGTCCATCGCACGCATAGCAAATGCTGTTGCACTTACTTTAGGAAAGTAGTTGGTAAAAGCATTTTTCTTTACCTCCTGAGCCATCTCCATTTCCAATGCACTGTTTTTAATGTGTACATTATTTTTAATCGCCAAGTCTTTACTTTCTTGTAGGCTCAGCGTTGTCTGGCTGTATCCTTCTGTTATGAGAAATAAAGTGGCAGCTATGATAATTATCTTTTTCATTCTAAAGAATTTTAAGCAATTGATTTCTTAAGTGATTGATGATACATCACAGGCAGCACATACAAGGTAAGTATCATGGATATCAGCAGTCCAAAGCAAACTACAGCACCTAAAGGCCCCCAAAGAGATGAGCCACTTACAATCATCGGCACCACGCCAACGGCAGCCGCAAAAGAAGTGAGAAATATGGGGCGCATTCTACGCTTACCGGCAGCCACCGCTGCTTCCGCCAATAACATTCCGTTCTTGTTGCGGAGCTCTTCAGCATAATCAATCAGGATAATGCCATTGCGCACGACGATACCCATAAGGCTCATTATTCCGAGGAAGGAGGTAAGCCCAAAAGGATAACCGGTAAGTACTAAACCCATAGCCGCACCCAGAAAACTTAAAGGCATGGTCAGCATCACTAAAAAGACTAATCTCGATCGCTTAAACTGGAAAAGCAAAATAAAATAAATCAACATTACGCCTGCCAGCATGGCTTTGCTCAGCGGTGTATAATTTTCCAATTCACTTTCCTCCTCACCGCCATACGTGAGTTGAACATCGGAACCTGTTTTTATTTTTTTGAGTTCCGGCTTTAGTTCAGCTAATATTTTATAAGGTAGCACCCCTCTTTTTACATCCGCTCGCACCGTAATAGTTCGTACACCGTTCCTGCGGATAATTTGCCCTTCGCTCCAGTCGGTGGTTATGGTAGTTACCTGTCGCACAGGAACTGTGGCACTCAAAAACAGGGATGTTACATTTTGATTTTCGATATCATCAAAACCATCTCTTTTATCGATTGGATTAATGACCTTCACATCTACCGGATAATCTCCTTCCCAAACTGTACCTATAGGTATCCCAGAGAAACCAGATGCTATTGAAGAGGCGATTAGTCCTCGGGTCAACCCTAACCGGTTGGCGAGTTCATCATTCACATCTACACGCACACCCTGCCTTTTATTAAGATAATCCGTACGCGCCCATATAACAGCATCGTTTTGTTGCATTATACTTTTTACATTTTCAGCGATGGCTTTTATGGAATCAATGTTGTTACCGGAAATCCGTACTTCAATCGGAGCGGTTGTGCTCAGCATATCCAATTGTTTCATGCGCACATAGGCATTTGGAAAAATATTGCGTTTTGCTTCATATTCATCCAATATTGCCACGGCATCGTCGGCTGTTATGGTATTGACTACCAACTGCGCATAATTTTTTGATGGGAAATTAGGTGCGTAGGTAGTGTGGAAACGTGGTGAGCTGGTACCCATGAAGGAGGCTACATTAACCACCCGACTATCACTCATGAGCAATACCTCCATACTATCGGCAACAGCAACTGTTTGGGCAAGTGTGTATCCTTCCGGTAGATAAATTTCTACGGCAAACTGATTCCTCTCCACTTTTGGAAATAACTGTCGTGGCAACAGTGCCATGATTGCTCCGCCTAATAAAATGGAGAGTAAGCCTACCAGCATGGTCAGCTTTGGTCCTCTGAAGGCACTTTCGAGTGTGCTATTATAAAACTGTTGCACCCAATCGAGTAGTGACTTCTTATCGGCTTTTGCTTCTTCCGCTTCTCCTTTCCTGACTCCTTTTTTGATAAATACATAGCTCATGTAAGGAACCAGAAAGTAGGCCACCAGCATAGACGTAAACAAGGCCACACCAATGGTAACAGGCAGAGAACCAACAAAATCACCGGTCATTCCAGATAAGAAAAATACCAAAGGAACATAGGTAGCGATAATGGCAAGGGTAGCAGAAAATACCGGAACAAAAAGTTCTGTCGCACTTTTCCAGGCAGCATCCCAGGGCGTTTCGCCATGATCTAATTTTTCTACATGACTATCAATAACAACAATGGCATTATCCACCACCATGCCTAATACAACGATTAATCCTGCAAGCGAAACGGTGTGTAGTTCAACACCTAATAAATATAAAATGCCTACGGTTATAAAAATGGTAATGGGGATCGTTACGCCGGCAACCGCAGCTACCCGTAAAGGCAATAACAACATCGTAACGATGATCACAGCGATAATAGCAATGAAAAATTCTTTCAGGAAATGAATAATGGAACGATCTACGGCTGTTGGCATATCAGCAATCTTATCCAGATTTACATCAGAAGAAATTTTAGTCCGGATGGAAGCGAGGGATTGATCCACCTGTTTCCCAAAATCAACAATGTTGTTGCCAGGTTGCATTTCCAATGACACCAGCAAGCTTTTTGCCCCATTGTTTTTTATGAAAGAGTCAGGTTCCTTATATTTTCTAACTACAGTAGCAATATCTTTCATCCGGATGATGTTACCAGCAGGATCGGCATACACGATTTGGTTTTTAATGTCTTCTTCCGATTTGAAATTTGCTGGAATATGTATCGGTGTAATCAATTCTGAATTATTGAGTTCGCCACCGTAATACACAGCACCCTCCAATTGCATGGCGGCAAGCACCGTAATAGGACGCACACCGTAATAAGCCAGTTTAGCATTATCCAGATAAATGGCTATCTGTTCCTGTTGAATTCCGTAGTGTTTTACTTTAGAAACGGCCTTTATTTTTCGCAATTCCGTTTCGATAATTTTCAATTCTTTCTCCAGCTCTTTATAGGTTTTGCTTTCTGATTGTATGGTAAGTAGCAAAGCGGCTGTATCGCCAAAATCATTGTTGGCAATCAGCGCAAGTACCTGCGGTGGCAACTGTAATTTTAATTCGCTGAGGCCGAATTTTATTTTATCCCAAAAGCCATCAGGGTCTTTTACGTTGTTGTTTACTTCCACAAACACAACCAACATTCCTTCTCTGGATATGGAATACGTTTTCTCCCGGTTTACTTCTTTAAAACCGTAAAGAAAACTTTCCACTTTGGTGGCTAATTGGTCTTCCACCTGTTCGGAAGTAGCCCCCGGAAATACACCGATGATCAATCCCTGTCGAATGATGAACTCAGGAAATTCATTTCGGGGCATTACCCAAAGAGAAAATATACCAAACAACACCAACAGACTTGTTATGGTAATGGCTATTTGCTTATACCTCATAGCCAATTCTATGACATTAAACTTATGTGTCGTCATGATGCTATTTTATAATGTTTACCTGTGAGCCCTGGCGAAGTTTGTCTTGCCCTGCCACAATGATTTTATCACCTTCTTTCAAATTTCCGCTGACCAGAATTTTTTGGTCGATTAAAGCAATGGTTTTCACCGCTCGCTTTTGAGCCGTGTTATTTTCTATCACATATACAAACTGCGTCCCTTGTAAATCCTGCTGCATTGCTTTGTTAGAGATAAGAACACCGGTCGCCTTGTTTTGGGTTGCAAAGTTGACTGTACAAACCATACCCGGCTTAATGGCTAAATCAGAATTGTCAACTTCAAGTCTTACCGGATAGGAGTGTGAAAATATATCAGCCGAAACACCAATTTCTCTTACAATACCGGTGATTGTTTTAGAGATAGCTCCAACAGTAATGATGGCCTGATCTCCCTTTTTGAACGAACTGATCTCATCTTCTGGTACGGGAATTTTTACATATACTTTACTGATGTCGAATAATTCAAAAACTGTAATATTTGGAAATACATTCTCTCCCTCCTGAATCGATTTTTTACCTATCACACCCGCTGTAAAAGCATATAGTTTTGTATCGTCAAGTCCTTTTTTTGCAATGGCTGTAGCCGATTTTGCCTGACTTAATCCTGTTTCTACCTCCACCCATTTTATTTCAGACAGGGTACCATTTTCATGCATCGGCATTAACCGGTTATACGCATCCTGTGCCTGTTGTAATTTTTGAAATGCCATCTGGTAGGTGTTCTCCATAGTCGATGGATTTAGTTGTGCCAGCAACTGGCCTTTGTTTACCTGCTGTCCTTCTTCTACTGCTATTTTCGAAACGGTTCCCGGCACCGAGAAACTGAGTGGTGTATTTTTCTTTGGCACCACAACCCCGGAATACCCAACTGTATGGCTTCCTTTAAATTGAATTACTTCTTCTGTTTTAACATTAAGGGAAATGTGCTTCGCACTTTCCGATGATGTATTCTCTCCTGACGAGCATCCGGCCAGGATAACGGAAAACCAAAGAGCGATGTGCAGTTTATTGACTTTCATATTCATTGTTAGTTCTATTAATTACAATTAGACTATTTTAGTTTTTTGGTCGATAATGGGTTAAAAAAAAATTACCTCGCTATGATTCCATAAAAAAGCACGTTCAGCAATCCTTCAAACCGATTTTCTGTTTTTGCATAATTGTTTTTAATGAATAAAGGATATTCTAAACCCTTCAGTGCTGTGACCAGGGCAAAGGCGGTGAGGTTGATGTCTTCTATTTTAAAATCACCTTCTTCAACACCCGTCTTCAATATTCCTTTGATGGTGTTAACCTCTTCGGTGTCATACTTCACTCTGACATTTTCAATGAAACTGTAATGCTCCAGATATTCATCTTTTAAAGCACTGTATAGATTGGTTAATTTGTTAATAACTTTCATTCTTGTTAAAACATAAGCCCGTATTTTTTTTTCAGAGGTAGTTTCTGCATTGATTGCTTTTGCTATGGCAGCACTTAACACATCCGATTCCTTTTCAACGATTGCCTTGAAAATATCTTCTTTGCTTTTGAAGTAATGATAGATGGAACTTTTGCCTTTTCTTGAAGCATGAGCTATTTCATCCATTGTGGTTTTCTTAAAACCATATCTGGCAAAGATGGTTTTAGCGGAATTTAGGATGACCTCACTTACATCGTCTTTAATGTCCATTGTTGTTTCCATTGTTTCTTCCCAAACTATTTATCGACCAAATTAGTTTTTTGGTCGAGTGCAAAGATATACATTTTTTTTAAACCCACTCTTTTAAGAATTCTTTCGGTTGGGGAGTTTAGCTCAAACAAGCTGATTTTTGCATAAATTTGAGCGGCTCATGTTAAGATTCACTCCTTAATGCGCTATACACACATCTTGCGAGGGCGACCGGTTCTTTATTATCGGGCTGAAACAATTCTACATCAACCTTAATGATTGTCTTCCCTTGTTTAATTATTCGTGCTTTTGCTTGTACATCCGCCTTAACGGCTGCATGTAAATAATCAATGCGCATATCAATGGTGTTCAGCCTGTCATTGGGTGAATGTAAAGCCGTTGCCCCGGCCACTCCTCCGGCAGTATCGGCAATGGCGGCCAGAATACCTCCATGCCAGCGGCCTTGTATAAAATCACCAATAAACTCTTCTTTGAATGGAACATGAATATGAACCGAGCCTGCTGTAATCTCAACTATTTTTAAACCGAGTATTTTGTTAGCAGGCATCATGTTTTCGATGGCGTGCTTCAATATTTGAAAATCATTTTCGTGCATGGTTAATTTTTTTTTAGTAGAATTTATTTTTACTGACCCAAACTTCGCCTCATTAATCGCTTATTTCACCTATTGCAAATTGGTAGGAGCGAAAAATAATTTTTTTAATCTCATCGGCCTCCTCTTCGTTTCTGGGCGCGTAAACCATTATGAAGTTTGGCGGCAACCATCCTTTATGCACTACAGGATGCAATTCGCCCCAACCCAGTTCAATTACTTTTTTTACATCACGCTGCGGGAGGCCTAAGTGCATACTGCCATCCGGAGCAGGATGAAAATGCGCAAATTCCGTTTCAACCATAAAAGCATTACAATGTGTGCACATTTTTTCTTCTGACATACACATGGCCTGTGCTCCGGGTACAGAGATTTTGCTATACTCCTTTGAAATATCAGGAAGCGAGAATGCCCAACCAATGAGTTCATCCACCAGCTTTCTGTCTTTTGGTTGTTGATCCAATTGCATGTGAGGATTGCTCGGTGTGGTAGTTGGTTTGGCTCCTGTTCTTTTTGGAAGCTCAAAATCATAATGTAAGGTCATGTTATACTATTGTTTAATGGGTTGATTCAATGATGAAACTACGGTCGCTAAATGCAGGCAAAAGACTTTCATAGGTGTGCTCTATAGTATCGTTGGTATTCAGCATAGCCATAGAATAAATTAGCGGCACATAATGATCGGGAGTCGGGGCAGCCATTTTTCCAAATTTTGTTTTTTCATAATTCATCAAACTTTTTATGTCGCGGTCCACCACTCTCTGTTTTATCCATTCATCAAATTCCTTATCCCATCCATACAAGGTTTTATCGCCTTTGAAAAGTCTGGAACTTGCCAATTGAAGATTATGAACAACGGAACCGCTGCCGATAATCAAAACACCCTTCGTTCTTAATTTCTTCAGTTGAACTGCTAACTCATAGTGGTATTGAGGAGATTGATAATAATCAATGCTCATCTGAAAAACCGGTACATTGGCATCTGGGAAAAGATGACGAAGCATGGGCCAATTGCCATGATCGAAACCCCATTCGGTTGTAGTTCTAATTGCAGGGATGGCTTCTGCTACATTTTTGGCAAATTCCGGAGCACCTGGAGCCATGTATTTTATAGTGTAATATTCGGGAGGGAAACCGTAAAAATCGTAAATCGTTTCCGGCCACGGAGAAACATTTACGTATGTGCCTTTGGTACACCAGTGTGCTGATACTACCAATATGGCTTTAATTTCTTTTGGATATTTTTTTCGTAAGTCAACACCTAAATCAAAAAGATAAGTTAAAAAAGGATTCGCTTTATGAGGAAGGTGTATGTCCATTGGGTTTCCGTGCGAAGTAAAAAGAACCGGAAGGGTTACTTCCTGTTCGGGTAAGCCGGTTATCGAATTGGCCCAGCTCTTTACATTTGAAGTCCCAAAACCTATTGTTGCTGCTCCCATTATTTTTATAAAGTCTGATCGGTTCATTTTACAATTCAAAAGGGAATTTAAATCGGACGCACGTTACTCCGCTACCGGATAAAGTCATTCTGATGAAATAGAAAGTTCTTGCTGGTAATACTTTTCATCATCAACAATGTCCAGCATAAAGCGGGCAACATCTTTTCGGCTGATGGTCATGTTTAGTTTTTTATCGCCTTTAATGCTTACCCGAACTTGCTTCTGCTTTTCACTGCTGCTAAGGCCAACCGGTCGAACAGATGTCCATTTCAGTCCGCTTGTACGAAGTACTCTTTCCTGATCTTCATGACCTGCGTAGGCTACACCAACGTTGGTCTTTTTGATAAGAAATTTAAATATCCAATTTGTTTCTTTGTAGCTATCGCCTGTTCCCCAGGCTGAAACAGTTATCACCCGCTTTACACCGTTTTCATTCATTGCGAAAATTATATTTTTCATACTTGTATACAATAAATCAAGTGGCGAAGTCACTTTTGCCCAAGGCAGGTCAGATTTCCTTCCAATGTTGAGCGCAACAAAGATGGCATGTGTTTCCTTGATAACTTTCCTCACATCATCTATACGCATAGGATTTCCTTCAATGACTTGTAGATTGGGATTTGCAAGTTTGATTTTTTGTTTGTCGCGAACCAATGCTTTTACAACCCAACCTTTTTCCAGGGCTTGTTTTACAATTTCAATTCCAGTTCGGCCATTGGCGCCTAATACGGCTATTGCTTTTATGTCCATTATTTTTTCGTAAAACTTGCCAGCATTTCGGGATTGCGCAGGTAATTACCAATCCAGATCACAGTCAAAATAATGGCAGGCATTATAAACGATTCCTCATGTTGTAGATGAGTGGCAATGGCTCCACCAAAGTGGGCGGTTAACAAAAGAAACCCAAGGGAGGATGTTCTGGGAATAATAAATAAAATGATGAAAATCAATTCGCCAATTCCTATAAACGTGAGGTTATCAATCAATCCCCATTTAGTGAAATTAGTTACCAATTCTTCAGCGTGTGTCAGTTTCATGGTGGCGCTCATAATAACCAACGCACCCACTAGTCCAATTATCACCCATGCGGCAATTTTTCTTGTTTTACTCTTTGTTTGCTTTTCCATGATGGTTTTGTTTACTAAATGAATTTCATTTCCATAAATTCTATACTTAAGCATGATGCTCAAGCAAGAACTGCCAAGTAGTTCACTTACCTGGTTTATATCCGATCAAAATCAGGGCAGGAGATAAACGATTACAGTAATAATCAATCCTGTACCAAAAGCATAGGCAAGCAATTGCCAGGCTCTTGCTCTGTCTTTCACCCTGAATTCTTTTTGATCGATGGTATCTGTTTTCCCCACCTCTCCTAAATTGAACATGTGCCCAAATCCGAAATACACGCAGAACTTATTGTACGCCTGTATGAATCCTGTTGCTCCCATTACTGCCGGAATGAAAACTACAAGTCGCATCCAGTGAGGTGCACTGAACCATAATAAGAGAGAAATGGTAATTACCGTTAGTACCAACCCTGTCCATCCACTTGCTTTTCGCCTTTTGATTTCCTCTCTCCCCATATTGCAGGTTCCGGGAATATATTTTTCATTGGAAGGGTTGCTTCCATTATTTTCATTAAACGATGACATAAAGGCAATGGCTTGATCGAGTGAAATTGCTCTTGTTTTGATTTTAGTTAGTTGAATAATAAAAACGTTCATGAATAATTTGGCCGTCCTTCCATTTTTGCACGGCCACCTGGCACATTTTCATGCGGGGCGCGCCTTTGTAGGTGACATCAAATTCCCATTCTACCATAGTCACATTGTCGCCCACGGCAACTGCTTTTACTTCTGCTCCGTGAAACGTTTCAATCATCTGCATCCCTTGAATTTCCCTTTCCCTGTTGGCTGATTTGCCAACCATTGGGGGTTTGGAGTTTTCCTGCATTACTACATCTTCATGATAATACTTTTCAAAAGCATCCATTTGTTTGCCCGACAGCATTAGCTTGATTAGGTCTTCGATTTTTTCTTTGATGTTCATGGTTTGATATTTTTTCGTGTATAAATAAATTCGGTTTTAGAGCAGATAACTATGTAAGTGCCGATGTTGAATAAACAGAGAATCTAATATGCCGCCATTCCTCCATCTACCACATTAATGGTTGCAGTTATAAATTGGCTATCGTCAGAAGCTAAATACAAAACTACATTGGCTACTTCTTCGGGCTGAACATACCTTCCCAAGGGAATACCTTTTATAAATTCCGCTTTTATTGCCTCTGCATGTCCTGGAGCCATTCCTTCTTCCAGAGAACGCATCATCCGGTTATCAACGGTCCCCGGATTAACTGTATTTACCCTGATTTTTCGTGGGGCAGCCTCCTGTGCTGTGGCTCGCATAATACCAATGGTGGCGTGTTTACTTGCATTATAGGCGGTCATTCCTGAGATGCCAATAAGCCCTGCTACGGAAGATGTAATGATAACACTTCCTCCGTCATTCATTCTTGGTAACACATGCTTCATGCCCAACCAAACCCCTTTCACATTGACAGCAATAACTTTATCAAAATTTTCCTCCGGGTATTCTGTAATTGGCTTTACCACCCCTTCGATCCCTGCATTATTGAAGAACACATCTATTTTGCCAAATTTATCTACTGTTTTCTGTGCATATTTTTCAACATCAGAACTTTGGGTAACATCTGCTACGCAATAATCAACATTTGGTGATTGTAATTCTGTTGCAGCATTTTTCAACGAATCCTCATTTACGTCAACAAGCATTATTTTCGCACCGTTTTGTAAAAAAAGTTTGGCGGTAATCAGGCCGATACTGCCGGCACCACCTGTAATGATTGCAACTTTGTTTTCTAATTTTCCCATATTGGTTTCATTTATGAATTTCTACTATTTAAGGTTTTATTTATCCTACAAGGATTTTGTGCCATATACACTTTTTAGAAAATCCTTTAAATCAAGAGGAGGATGACCAATTAATTTCTTTAATGTATCATCGGCATAATCAAACTCCCCGGCTTTCATGGTCTCGGCAATACTTGCCATCATACCCGTAACATTTTCCGGCAAACCATGTTGCAGCATGCCCTTTTTCAAATCTTCCAGTGGAATATCTACATAGTTTACAGGGGCATTTACAATATCCGAAAGCATAACAGCTATCTCTGTAAAGGTATATGCTTTTAATGCGGTGATATTATACACTTTATTCTGATGGGCAGAAGGGTTGGAAAGTACAACTGCATTGGCCTCTGCCATATCATTTCGTGACGCAAAATTTACCCTTGCATCACCAGCACTGTAATAAATAGCTCCTGTATTGGTAAAATCTCCTAACAACATCGGTAGAAAATCAGCATAATAGGTATTTCCCATAATGGTATAAGGAATTCCTGATGCTTTAATCTCTGCTTCTGTTTTTACGTGATCCATACCTCCACTGAATTTGGAATCAGGGGAAGATTTCAGCACACTGGTGTAAACGATATGCTTTATGCCACTCTCTTTTGCCGCTTTTATGGCATTAGAATGCTGCTCATAACGTCCGGTTATGGAACTTGATGAAACCAGTAAAAGGACATCTACCCCCCGCATAGCCGCAAGCAATGAATCATAATTAAAGTAATCTCCTATGGCAATATCCACTCCTTTTTTTTTGAATGGAGCTCCTTTTTCTTCGGTTCTTACCAATGCCCTAATTGGGGTTTTAGGATTTTTTTTCAATAAAGATTCGATAGTGGCCGCCCCTAAATGCCCGTTGGCTCCTGTAATTAATATCATAATTTTTTGTTTTTAAATTAGTTGGTAGATGTTTTCACAAACTTAATCAAAATTAAAAGATATATTGAAATATATCTATATATTGAATAAAAAAAATTACTTGACCAATTCTTCTTTAAGGGATGTGAGGTATTTTTCTAACAACTTCTTATTTACCGATAAAAGCGAATGTTGTCCATCCTTTTTTGCATGGATAAGTCCGCAATCAAACAGTATTTTAGAGTGGTGTGAAATGGTAGGTTGAGAAAGCGTAAAGTGGCCTTCCAATTCACTGCAACTGATTTCTCCTTTTGCCATGAGTATCTTTAGAATTTTGAACCGCGTGGCATCAGCCAGTGCTTTTGATATTTTGAGCAAATCCATTGTCATTTTGTTTTTTGTAAAGATAATGTTTTGTAAAGAATTTTACTGTTGACCAAAACTAATAGCGAATAAAATAAGGTGCTTTATTGCTGGCCAGGCTGAACTTTATAAGTATAATATACTTAGGGTATGGATGATATTACTGACCTATCTCGAATTCACACTGCCTACTATTTATAGTCTGGCGCGGCTATGGCATGTGCCAAATGCTTGGGGCAATTCGGATGACAACTCTTCTTAAAAATGCGAAGGGTCGGGCCGTTTCTTTTTCTCTCCATGCGTTGGCATATTATTCATAATATTCCCATTCAATAAATTCTAGGTCTTTCCCGTTTGTCGGTTTACATTCAAAGTATTATAGTTCTTTTGCTTACTTATCAAAAATGTGAAAGATTCTCTTCTTTACGTTTTCTGGAGTTCGCATACCAAAATAGATAGCTTTCAGACTTTCAAGTGGATAATGTCGGATTCTTTCTTCTGGTTCTTGGGGATTTCCAAAGTTTATATGAATCGCTCTCCATTCCTTTTCATATTTCCACGGTGCAGTTTTGGTAGAGAAAACCCATTCTAATTGATGAGCAAAATGATGTGTCCAAGGTTTTGAAAGACCTATCAAATCACAATCGTGTTCATTTTCAAAAACTTGTGAAAACTCGAAAAAATTTATAAACGGCTGTTCGCTCTCATAATTAACTTTTTTAATTCTGTCCCAATACACGTGGGTTTCTAAATCCCATTTGGATAGTCTTTCTTTGTATTTTTTGCAATCTAATTTCCTTCGAGCTTTCCCGATGTAAGGGAAAAGACCTGAATTTTCTAACGCAAACTCTAAACAGATTCCTGAATGCTTGCTGGAATAGTGCGACCACATTAAAAAATCATCATTGCTTTCTGAAAAGCAAGTAGCATAACTATTTTCAAGAAATTTTGACGATATACGTTTAAGTACGCTTTTGAAATTCTCTGAATCAAATTGGAATTCTAGATTGTGTTTCTTTGATGCGGAATCAATAATGCTTTTAATATCAATATCCCAAACTCTTTCTTTTTCATCTTTTAGCTGGTTTATATATTCAAAAACCGTTTGCTGAAATTCTGCAACCTTTGTTCTGTTGTCATTGAATGCAAGTAGGTTTTTGTCGTTCTTCCTTTTTTTGTCAGTTAAGGCATCATTGAGCGATAGGGTTGACTTAAAAAGAAAATAAATCAGATATTCTACTTGCTCGGATTTCTCACAACTAAATTCAATCCGAGCCGACAAATCAAGCGGGTCATTCAATTCGAAGTAGGAAGCGAAGTACAACTCTTGATAGTAAAGTTCCTTAAAAAGAAATTCTGAAAGTGGGCGATATTTATAGAGAATCTTCAATTTCCTGCAGTGGTAATAATTTTTCAGTCAGCTATCCTTGTATGCAGCACAACTTTTGGCTATGAGTATTATCCCTAAGTGGAGCGGCATAGGTGGTGTTACAAGTTTTTTATTATTTATTTTTTATTAAATGAACAGTTTTTATTCAAATTTAAAGGTTTCATCAAAGTATTCCTTTTTGACGATGATGTAAGATGAGGGTATGCCATAATCAAATGTGAATCTTTCAAAGATCAAATCCGGGTTGGGATTATGGATAATAATCTTTGGAAATGTTTTCCGTTTGAGAAATGCCGATTTAAACAATTGATCAGTTCTAATATCAGTTACAGGAAATGAATATCCTATTATATAGATTTCCTCTGCGTTTTCAATTTCTCTTTGTGCTTCAGCCCAAACTCGAGTAAATAATGTTCCAAATAAATCGTATTCTTTATTTTTTACCGGGGGAATTATTAATGGCATAGAATACAAACCTTTATCATTCGATTTTCCTTCAGGCATCAAAGGGTTTTTAATTCTGCTTTTTACTATTGTATAACCTTCAGGAGCAGGTTTACCTATCAAGGGAAGATTTGGTGGATAATAGCCATATGAGAACTCTTCATATCCAGACATGTATCTACCAGCATAGGTTGCATATGGTTTAGTTGCTCGTTCGAAGACATAGAAGTCTTCTACATTAGTTTCCTGGCTTAATTCAAATTTGCCTTCTTTGCTAGGTATAATATGACTTGTAATCCAATTACTAGAACCGTGAAGTTTTAACAACTTCGGGAAATTTCGTTCAATAGATTGATCATCATTATAAATCCAATCATCCCTGAAAACGGCAGAAGGCTGTACAAAATATCCATTTCCACTATTCCAATCAGTTTCTTTCATTAAAGCTCTGTCCATCAAAGTATCCCAATTAAAAGTTATGATTGAGTCTCTCGTAGAAAGTTGTTTAGCTAAATTTTTATGAGTTAAAGATTCATCACCATTCTGAATTTCATTTATTACACTTACAAAAAGAAATATCAATTCATTATAAGCCTTTAATTGTTGAATACCATCTGGGTGTCTAAAAATATTTCCACGATGTAAAGCCTTGTACAATTTTTTTTGAATTTCAGAATGCAGTAATTCGATATCTTCAGAAAAATTCAAAAATTGGAGTGCATCAACTTTATCTCTATCAGATATATAGTTAATTAAATGTCCAATTAATACCCAAGGATTTTCTGAAATTTCAAGTTTTCTAAAGGTTTCAAAAAAGTCTAATGCAACAGGCATTTTCACACCTGTTTTAGATTTGTTATAGCTTTTAGAAGCCCCTGCTCCAAGTATTATTGCTCTTTTCATTTAAAAAATAACGTCAATGTAAGAATCGTAGTTTTGGTTGTGCTGTAGCAATGAAAGGCTCTAATTTCTACAAATTGTTATGGCCTATTAATTTTCTAATAAGTTCATTTGACCGTTAAGCTCTTCTTCCAGTCTTACATTTTCGAGAAATGGTGAATTTTTTACTTTGTCATAAAGATTTAGTAATCGGCTGTTAGCCCGTTTTACTACAGTATCGTAAAGTAAAGGAATTATTTTAGTTCCCCCTTGATGCGTTTCCTGAGCTTCAAGTGGATCAATTTCCGAACCGAGAACGAAACATGTTATTTTATTTTCAGGAGTGACATATCCTTTTTTTGTTAACTCCTTCACATATCCCCATGCTTGACTTTTTTGCTCTGAACTAAGGGGAACACCTGGCTTTTTTAATTCCACTATCGTAAGTCTATCTACGCCAATTTCACCGCCTTCATCATCATATTTAGGATATGAGTAGAGACCTACTGTACTGTCACTTAAAATTGCGAAATCTGGTCTTTTTCTTGAGCCTTTCTCTATTCCTCCGTATAAATTTTGTATTACTGATGTCATTCCTTGATTTGAGGTGTATTCGATAGTTTCGTATTCGGGTCCAAAAATCCATAGGCCCTTTTTGAATAAAGGTTGCAACTCCTGAACCTCATCAGTATCCTTTGAAAGTACTTTGATTTTTAACTGCTCCAATAATTTTAGCCTAAATTGAAGTTCATCCAAAACTATTTTTGCAAGATCCACATTCCATTCTTCTAGAATCTCATTGAGATTATCCAGTTGATTTGGATCAAGTTCATATAGAGCGTGTATAAGGCTGAATTGAGATTGTGATTCCTCCAAATTGGCTAGGATTGTCCCAAGCTTTGCAAGTTCTGTTTCATTAATTGATGGGCATTCCTCCTGCACTTGAGTTATAAACGAATTCCATTTTGTTTGACCAATTAGCCCAATCCTTTTAAGAGTTTGATTATTTTGTGATTTGATGTCATAAAAAGTTTCTTTACGTTTTTCTTTAGAAATATCCAAAACAAAATCTTTAACCTTGTTGAGTACAACCTCATTTACTGATTGAAATTCGTCACTATTTGATTTAAATCCAGACCAATCCGGATGTATGTTTTTTTCGGAATTTAAAATATCTGCCAAAACGATAAAGATAAATCTTTTGGCTTCTATACGTCTTCCGTCAATAAGATGATCCATACCAGTTCCTTTCCACGAACACTCACCAACTAACCTCCCATTCACATGCCATGCAATGCCATGTTGATGGGTAGTTTTGTCAGTTGATAAAGTATCGATTGCAATTAGTTTAACTTCTCCAAAACCTTCCACGGTTAGAATAAACTCCTTAATATTTTTCTCTGGTATATCTAGAAAGGTTATTTTTTCTCCATCAATTGCAACTTCGAAATTTGGGTCAGTAAGGAATCTCATACCAATCTCTCTTTTGATTAAATTAGCCGAGATTATGGGAATTTTGGCATTATCTGCATAAACCATTGTTCCATGTCCAGTTACTCCTTCTTTACTATCTATTTTCTGGAAGAATATTTCGCCTTCATTCCCTTTAAATACTTTTACAGTAACTTCATTATTCTTTTTCCATGTTTTAACAAAGAAAGACGGACCAAAACAAAACCCTGCAAATCGTCCTTTGCCGTTTTTTCCAAAAGCAAGTCGTTTTGAAATAAATGAGTTTTCTCTAGGTATTTCAGCATAAATACCCTGATCTCTTTGCCTATTATATGCCAATTTTCTAAAACGTTTATCAAATTCGGATTCAGACATCCCATGTCCATTATCTCTGATGAAGAAAGAATTGTCTGATTCGTTAGGCCATTTGATTTCCACTTTAGAGGCACCTGCATCCCAAGAATTTGCAATTAGCTCTATTATAGCAATCTTTGGTTCACTCACTATTCCAGTACCAGTAAATGATTCGAGGAATCTCTCGTCAAATAATGCTGTTTGTTTTCCTTCCATGAGTTTTCATTATTAGCTATAATACTTTTTGGTTACAGCATCACCACTTCCCTATTGCCTATATATCACCATTGTCCACAGGTCTTTAGGGATCTGCTGTGACCAAATTAAGGATTTCGTCGATCCCATCAAGTGGACTTTGAATATTTTTATTTGATATCGATAGCACATGCGTATATATTTCAGTGGTCTTACTACTTTCATGACCAAGGAGAGCTTGCACATAACGCAAATTTGTCCCCTTTTGAAGTAGATGAGTTGCAAAACTGTGACGCAAAGTGTGTACAGTCGCCCAAGGGTTTGAATTGCTATTCTTTATTGCTCTTCGAAAAACGGCTTGAATGCTTGTCGCTGAATACTGACCTCCTTCCTGCCCTTCAAATAGCCAATAACTGGGCTTATAAGCTTTGTAATACTCTCTAAGCATTACTAGCAGAATTGGTGAAAGCACAGTTTTCCTATCTTTTTTTCCTTTTCCTCCCTTGATGAAAATGTAACCATCATCAGAATGAATATCTCGTTTTCTTAGGTTTAGATATTCCGACGAAAGGTTGATAGCTTCACTTATTCTTAATCCAGCACTGTAAATAAGCATCAATACAGCTCGGTGCTTTATATTCTCCACACTGCAAAGGATTGCTTTGATCTCTTCCTGACTGAGTACATTGGGCAGCGTTAGGCTTTTCTTAGGTCGTTGGATATCATAAATAGTCCGTTCTCTACCCAGCACGTGTTCATAATACGCCTTAATCGCGTTTATCAACGTATTTTGCGCACTTTCTGAAATTTTATATTTGGTGATCTGATGATAGACAAAGGCTTCTATTTCTTCCTTTGTCACATCCTTAATATTTCGACTTTCAAAAAAAGATAAAAATTGAGTTAATGATGATCAATAGTTCTTTACTGTAGATGGGCTATAGGCTTTAAGAATTAATTTCTGCTCCAAATCTGCCAGTGCCTGGACGGATTGCGTATTCATGATTCTAACTGGTACTGCAACTTTTCTTTCAGATGGCCTGACTTCAGATTTACCTTTATATAACATTTGAAGTTGATCCCAATTAGCTTTTGTATTGACGAGACTCCAAAGTATTCCACTTTAACCCCCAGACCGAATATTGTCACTTGTGAACCCCACCCACCAAAAATGCATTAACATCCTCAAAACCAGAAAAGTGACATCTTTGATCAGAAACATTCGTTTGGATCTTCCAGATTTCCATCGCTTCTGAAGGAATGATTTTCATATTGGAAAGGAGAATTCCAATTTTGTCCCTACTCCCCCTCAATGCCTCCAAATCCCAATCGGTAGGTGATCCTTTTTGAAGGCAATAACGGAATAGCTGGGCTACTCTAATAAAATTAATTGTACACTTCTCTCCCGTAACATCATTATCCAAATAGAGATCAACTACTTCACACTCTTCCAAAACATCCAGAATTAAGCGAAAACTGAGATTGGCAGTACTATTCAGAATAATGGCTTTGAAATCTGTAGCTCTAGAAAGCTTCAGATAACTCAGAAAGTCAAACCAGCCTTCAAAAACTTTGATGCCTTTAACAGTCCCAAGGATTCGAATTGAAGTACCTCCTCCAAGAATGTTCCCCTTAAAAATAGAGGATCGAAGTACCCATCCACCCGATTCATTTGGAAAACCCACTGCGAAATATCGCTTTCCCTTATTCCGCCAATGCACCTCTTTACCGAAAGGAGCAATATCCTGAAGATCAATACCCCTGCCTCGAATGTATTGGATAAGTGCATCATGGCTGATCTCAGCCACCTTTTCCACCACTATTTTCTGGGCAATCTCAGGTTTTTGTCTAGGAACAAATTTTCTTACCGGAACTGATCCAGAGAGGCTTTCCACTGATTCGAAGAAGGTTTTGTTTTCAAATTCCTGGACTGCTGCGATAACGTCTCCGCCCTTTCCTGCGGCATGATCATACCACACATTCGCTTTGTCATCTACGGCAATCGAGCCAGTCCGCTGTTCCAGGAAACCAAAAAAATATTCTTTCCCGTGGATGCCTTCGAATTTCAGAAATCCTGATCTGACCAGGCTATGGAAATAATCCAGCACAGGGAATTCCTGTTTGATTCTGGCAGCCGCTTGTTTTACTTCAGAGTAGTTCATAATATTTACATTTTTATATAAATACATCTATACATAAATAATACATCTTATTGATTTAAAGGAGTCTTATCTTTCCTTTTGTCGTGAATTGTCGGATTACCTGCAAAAAGAAAAAGAGGGGTAGTGGTAAGTGGAAATCGTACGATTCGCACACCTCGTACCCCTCGTACAGTTCGATTTTTACGATTGAGCTTACTCGTCTAACTCAAGTTGCTTGAGCCATTTCCTCACAGCTCCTTCTGACACTCCGAGTTCCTGAGCTATCTTCACATTGGTATTGCCTTCATTTTTGAGTTCCAAGGCCTTGGTCTTCATTTGAGATTTATCGACTGGATTCAACTGCTTTAGATGATCCGCCTCTTTTCCAAACTGGATAAACCTAAACGAACTGAAATTTGAGTCTTTGCCGATTTTACAGACTAGGACATTTTCGGAGGGATATTTAAAAGCACCATACCTGACTTTTATTTGTTTCAAGTATTTAATGGAAGGGTCTTTTTGACTTTCTCCTACAGCGAAACAAGAATCAATCAGATTAATAAAGCTCTTGCTGCCTTGGATATCGTTTCTATTGATCGGAGCAAACAGGTTCCTTTTTGGAGTGTGGGCAATGAGCAAAATCGACCAGCCATGAATCTTCTTCAGATTGTTTAGCCTTATTAAAAAAGGAGTGGTATTCCTAGCCTTCTCATTATCTGAAATCACACAAGACAGATTATCTATTACGAGGATTTTAGCGCCGGACTTGGAGGCTTGAACCTCTATCTCTTTAAAAAGAAAGCTTTCATACTCTTCAAAAGCCTCATCAAATCCATATGGATTGATTTCTGCTCTCAGGAAAAGGTCACTGAATTCGAAATGATCAAAAAGGATATCTCTTTCCTTATCGTATTGAGCATATCTCATTTCAAATTGCTTGGCAGTAAGTTCCAGGTCAAAATAGATCACCTTTGAGGGCTTAAGTTCCATTTCCAATCCAAGTGTTGGAATACCTTTAGAGACACTATCAATGATTTGAACTGCTAAGAGAGATTTCCCTTGATTGGTATCAGCGAAGAGGATGCATAGTTCCTCCTCATACCAAAATGGACCAAAGATCTTTTTAGGAATAGGCTTGGTCTTGGCTTCATCCATCCATTCATTGGCAGATTTGATGATTAGAAAGTCACCGGAATTCGGATCATTGGAACTTGTACTTTGATTTATTGAAGTCATAATTCTGCATGTAAGGGTTTGATAAAGAATGCAGAAACAGTATCTTTAAGTCGTCAAACAGGATACTGAATCCACAAAAGAATTGGGCGAGTTCGAAAGGACTCGCTTTATTTTTTTCTGGGGTTTCGCTGACGACCAGCATTGAGTACCTCTGATTTCTTGAAGTACACACTACTGTTTATCATGTGTTCCTTCAGGAATCCTTCCTTTCTCCAATTATTAATGGTGGTTCGGGACCTACCTAGAAGCTTCATCACTTCGGGAATCTTAATGAATTCTTCTTCAGGGATTGAAGGATTAGAAACCTTGGATAATTTGTTGACGATAGCTTCCGCTATTTCATTGATGAGTTGCCCTTTGTCGATGGGACTTAAGATGACATTGTTCATGATCGGCTGAAAATTTGTTTCTGGCCGAATCTGCCCAAAAATGACCTTGGATAGTTAGTGGGATACTATCCAAAAAGAATAAGGAGTTTACAAATCTGACCTATTACCGATAAAATCGTCGATGGAGGCAACTTTTCTTTTCAAGCCTGCTTTCACGAAAATTTCTCTGACTTTAAAAAGTTGTTCTTTTCTTTTGCCGCTGAGGTCTTTTGAAGTCAGGATATCATGGGAAATCTTGGAAAAATAATCCCGGATTCCTCTGTCGGTTCCGCCAATTACACTTGAGATGACCTTGTCAAATCCACCGCTGGTTAATTCCAGATCTTGTTGCAGCGCTTTTTGCTTCAAATCATTTAATGAACCTGGGTTCCCAATCAGAAAATCAATGGCAAGAAGTGAAATGGTTTTGTCATACTCAACGAGCTCGATTTGCTCTTCTTGATAATCTATGCCTTTCCTTAGGTTGGAATAAAAAACCTCTGCCTCCTCGAAATCATTCAAATCCAGATTAAGGAACTCCTTATAATTATATGGCTTGGTAATCGGATCTATGTAATCAAAAAATCTCTTTGTCTCGCGCAAATTCTTTCTGGCTTTTCCCATGATCACAATAAATGTCATTATTGATCCTGCCAATACGAATAACCCAAATGCAAATTTTAAAATCGATGGATGAACCAGGATGATGAAAAAGACAGCTGCAAAAAGTGTAACAGCTATTAGATACCCTAGGCTCTGGAGAAGATATCCTTTCCTTTTATGAAATGTAGAGAAATCCTGAAAGAACATCTTGTTCTGATCAAAAATCTGCCAGCCCAATCTGTAGGCCAATATTCTATCCTCTTCGGAGAGTTCATCAAAACACCAAAATGATTCTTTTGCTTTGTATTGACCAAGTGAAAGGTTTGAGCCAAATTTCTTCATACTTAGGTTGGTTTAGTCCCACGCTAGGCTCATTGCATCTCTTTTTCTTTCCTCATCTACCTCAACGTATCGTTTAAAACTTTTATAGTCTGAGTGTCCAGTGATCTTCATTACCACTTCAGCCGGAATTCCTTTACCCAGTGAAAGGGTGACAAATGTTTTTCTACCGGTATGCGCGCTTACAAGTTCATGTTTGGGATAAATTTTGGAATCCCTTACCGCTCCTCGATATCTCACAATCTCTACTGGATCATTAATTTCAGCTAATTCACATAGTTCTTTGACGTATTTATTAAATTTTTGGTTTGAGATCATTGGTAGCGGAAGAACCCTTTCCTCATACTTCTTCAATATTTCTCTGGATATCCGAGTCAGAGGAACGATGGACGGCTCCTTAGTTTTTGTGATTGTCAATCTAATTTCGTTTTGCTTGATATGCTCTCTTTTAAGCTGGAGTAAATCTGAAAATCGATAGCCTGTCACACAGCTGAAAAGAAAAATATCTTTGACTTGACTTAATCTTGGATTCGCACTCACATCAAGCGCATACAACGCATCGAATTCTTTCTGATTAAGTGCAATTACTTCAAGTCGATCCTTTTTAACCGAATATTCTTTGTAGCCATCATGGGTCTTTATTCCTCTTCGTCTTGCATAGCCCAAAAATGTCTTCAGTGTGCTTATTTGTTTTGCTATAGTGATGTTATTCAATTTTTTAACATTTCCAGTATTAGGGTGTATCTCTTGCCAGTCAATCAAAAAATTTTGAAAACTCTGCATAAACGAATAATCCATGTTTTCAAATCGAATAGGAGTACCAGTCTTTTCTTGAAAATTTTTAAGATGTTTCTTCAATGATTTATAAACCACCATGCTGCCCTTTACCCTCGTCATTCCATTTTCTTGAATGTATTGATCGATAAAATCATAAACTAACTCCGTTGGCTCAGTTTTTTTGATTACCTCCTTCTTGGTTTCCTTGATCTTTGCTATCAGCATTTCGAGGTCATAGGGTTCTTCTTTTGCTCGAAATGCTTCTTCAGTTTGTCTGACTTTAGTTCTGATTTCAAGTAAGTCATCTTGATATTGGAGCAGATAGCTTTTTGGAGGGACAACAGATCCAAACTTCTTCTCCAGGTTTGTTTTTTGTTTTGCGGTCATATCCACGATCTCTTGCTTTTCAGCAGACCATAAATCGGGAATCAATTTAATTCCAGTTGAAATCAATTTCCTTTGTCCGCCCAAATGGACAACCACCATCAAAGGTTGCTGACCCTTCTTATCTTCTAAATCGCGTCTTAATACAAATTTTACAGTAGCTTCCATCTTCTGATCTTATAGTTAATAAAGATACTAGATAGAAATTTTAGTAGCGAATTTAGTAGCGAAAATGTCGCTCAAAAATGGTCAAAGCTTGTCAAAACCATTAATTCAATATGGTAAAAAGGCTTAATTTGAACGTATGAGAATATTTTTGAACACCTTTGAAAAAAAGGTTCGAATCCCTCCTCCTCTGCATTCAAACAGCCAAGCCAATGCTTGGCTGTTTTCATTTCTAGTCATCGGGCCCACCCTGCATACTGGCCCCTCGCTAAATCTTTCCACAGGAAAGATTTGAACGCTCGGCCTCTCCTCCTCTACATCTAAAGGCTGAAGAAATTCAGCCTTTTTTCGTTTTGGGTCGTTGAATCTGCCTTGCTCCCAACAAGTAGGATAAATGGCACTTCGCCAATTTTTTATTTGAAAGATTTCTAAATGCTGCTATCAATTTCTATAAGACAAAAAAGCCAAGCTTTCACTTGGCATTTCAATTAGTTGAAGGAAGAGTTACACTCCTTCTTTCTTATAAAATTCCCTGACAAAGGCCAAGAGTTGGTTTTCGGTGAGCTTGTCTGACCGCTCTACAGAAAGCCACTTTCCTTCAAATGCTTTTTTCTCTCTGAGTCGGTTTTTCATCCGCTCCTTCATGGTGCCCGGACCAAAAAGTAAAATATCTTCGAAATTTGCCAGCTTTTGCTCCATCATCCTCATGTATTCATTGATCTCGTTTTGGACGATGTGATGCTTTTTGTACTCGTTGTTGGAAACATGCACTGGATTGGGAGAAAACCTACTCATGTCTCTGCCTTCTCCTTCGATTCGCTTGATACTCTCAAAAGGAGACTCTACCGTCTCCAAAAGTCTGACTTGCCCACTTTTGAATCCGATCAAATGAGCCTTGGAATGGTCTATCCATACCCCGACTTGCTTGTAGTGTTCCATAGTATTTTGGGTTTAAAATGGTGAAAGGTTAAATCAAACGGCCTGCTAATCCGCGTCTGTAAAACAATCAGAAACTCAAACGCTACCAGATAGTTAGCAATTTTAAATCAAAGAAAAAAGCATTTATCCCAACTCTTTTGGATCTACTCAAACAGATCGAATTCAATAAAATTATTTGACCCTACCTTCTGAATAAAGGTCGTATGCTGCCACCAAGGTCTGGGTGGCTGGGGATTCACCATACCGCTCATAGCTGTCGATATCCAACCGCTTTTCCACAAAGACTGGCAAATATTTCCCTTCAATTTCGTCCCATACTATCAATAGATAGGCGTAGGGAATCCTGCTACTTCTTCCTGTTTCAAACCAAGATTCAAAAAGTGACTCAGGCAATGACTTAGGATACTCGGGACTGTCAAACATGGAATGATTAAAGAAATTAATTTCCTCGAAAGGTAGAGAAACTATAAGCTAGTATTAAACTCCCTAGTTGGAATAAACGGATATTTTTAAAAACCCTCATTCACTTCTAAAAATTGGCAAGGCTTTAAAATTTTAATATTTTCGGAGATTGCTAAGCTTTAGACTTCATGTCCCTCACTGATTACCACGCAAAGTATTTTTCCTTCGAACTCACCAAAAAAGTTGCCTCTGACAGTATCGAAAAGCTGGCTTCAGCTTTGGTAGATGCACAGGTGGACCTCAACCCCCATCAGGTCGAGGCTGCACTTTTTGCTTTTAAATCTCCACTTTCCAAAGGTGCCATCTTGGCGGATGAAGTAGGACTTGGAAAAACCATCGAAGCTGGACTTGTTCTTTCCCAAAAATGGGCTGAGCGCAAACGGAAAATCATTATCATCGCCCCAGCCAACCTTCGGAAACAATGGAGTCAGGAGTTGAAGGATAAATTCTTTTTGGATTCCGAAATTCTGGAAACCAAATTCTTCAATTCTGAAATCAATCGGGGGAATCTGAATCCTTTTGACCAAGCAAATAAAGTAGTCATTTGCTCCTATCAATTTGCCAAAACCAAAGCCCCCTACCTCCGACATATCCTATGGGATCTGGTAGTTATCGACGAAGCCCACCGACTTCGCAATGTGTACAAACCCGGAAATGTCACGGCTAAAGCACTCAAAGACACCTTAGAGCCTTTTCCAAAGATACTTTTAACGGCTACCCCACTCCAGAATTCCCTTCAAGAACTCTTCGGTTTGGTGTCCATTATTGACGACCACTTATTTGGGGACCTGAAAAGCTTCAAAGCGCAATATGGACGTGTAGAGCAAAACGGAGACGAATTAGGATTTCATCAATTAAAGGAGCGGATAAGGCCGATCACCCAACGAACGCTCAGAAGGCAAGTTTTGGAGTATATCCAGTTTACACCCAGAAAGGCATTCGTTTTTGAATTTTATCCTTCCGAATCGGAACATCAACTCTACAACCTGGTTTCGGCTTACCTACAAAAGCCTAAACTCTATGCCCTCCCCCCTTCACAGCGACTCTTGATGACGCTAGTGTTGAGAAAACTTTTGGCTTCCTCTTCCTTTGCCATCTCGGGAACCTTCAGAAGGCTTCAGGAAAAACTCATTGCCATTATTCAAAGACATGAAGAGCGGGAGCCTCTCGATTTCTTTATGGAGTATGAATACGAGGACTACGACGAACTAAAAGATGAATGGGAGGAGGATGAGGAGGAATCGGAAAAAGAAAAAGAATGGTTTTCCGATGAAGAATTGGCTGAAATCCACGAAGAAGCTCAATTGCTAGGATCATTTGCAGAATTAGCAGAAGCTATTCAAATCAACTCCAAAGGGGAAAAACTGATCAAAGCACTTGAAACCGGGTTTACCGAAGGGGAGAAAAAAGGAGCCTCCCGAAAAGCCATCATCTTCACAGAAAGTCGAAGAACCCAAAACTACCTGGAAGAATTGCTTAGCGCCCGAGGCTATATCGAAAAGATCGTGCTCTTCAACGGTACCAATTCGGACAAAAACTCCAAAAAAATCTATCAAGATTGGCTGGTCCAGCATGCTGGAAGTGATCGGGTGACAGGTTCGCCTACAGCAGATATGCGAGCCGCCTTAGTGGATTACTTCAAAAGTGAGGCAGAAATCATGATTGCCACGGAGGCGGCAGCTGAGGGAATCAATCTACAGTTTTGCTCCATCGTGGTCAATTACGACATGCCTTGGAATCCTCAGCGAATAGAACAGCGAATCGGCCGTTGCCATCGCTACGGACAAAAAAATGAGGTGATCGTAATTAACTTTCTCAATAAGCGAAACGCCGCCGATGAGCGCGTATATCAGCTTTTAGATGAAAAATTCAAGCTTTTTGATGGGGTGTTCGGAGCCAGTGATCAGGTTTTGGGTTCGATCGAAAGCGGGGTGGATATCGAGCGTAGAATCGCCCAAATCTATCAGGAATGTAAAACCGCCGAAGAAATCCATAACAGCTTCAATCTCCTTCAGCAGGAATTGGATGAAAACATCCAAGACCGTCTGAAGACTACCAAGCAAAAGCTTTTGGAAAACTTTGACGAGGAAGTCCACGAAAAGCTCCGGGTCAACTTAATGGAGTCCAAAGAATACGTCTCCAAGTACGAATCTCTACTTTGGGACCTGACTAAGTACGCGCTTGAGGATAGCTCTGTCTTTGATGAAAAGCAATTAACCTTTGAAATTCTGCGTACAGATTGGAAAGGGCACTATAAACTGGGAAAAGGAGAATTACCGAATCATCAGCATTACCGGGTGCAACATCCAATTGCACAAACCTTAATTAACTCTTTCCTGACTAAGGATCTTCCTGTCAAAGAACTGATATTCAACTACACTGGAAGCCCTAAGAAAATCTCCGGATTGGAACCCTTGGTAGACCGAAGCGGATGGATTCAACTCAGCCAATTGAAAATTCAATCCTTCCAGGAAGAAGACTACCTGATTGCAGCGGGAATCACCGAAGACGGAACAGTCCTGGATTCCAGCCTGATTCCCAGATTCTTTTCACTCCCCGCCGAAATCACCTCCACGCCAACCAACAATTCAGAGATAACGCAAAAACTCGAAGAGCTCTCCGCTCAAGAAACTGAAAAAGCAAAAGCCTTTTCAGATCAGCGTAACGGCACCTATTTCGAAGAAGAATACGAAAAGCTGGAGTTCTGGGCAGAGGATATGAAGCTGAGTTTGGAGAAAGAAATACGGGACCTCGATGCGGAGATCAAGCTAAAAAAATCAGAGGCCCGAAAGGTCTTGGAGCTCAAAACCAAAGTTTCCCTACAGCGGGATATCAAAGATTTGGAAGGGAAGCGAAACGAAAAACGACGCAAACTCTTTGAAGCCCAAGACGAAATCGAGGAGAAAAAGGAAAAGCTATTAAGTGATATCGAAAATCAATTGCATCAGAATCAGGAGCTTTTTCCACTCTTCACTATTAAATGGATTTTAAAATAATTTTTAACCCTAAAGGTTAAAATATTTTTATTTATTTTTATGTTTGCATGGTAATTACATACAGAACCAACAAGTTAAAGAAGCAGGCGGAGGACCTCAAAGAACTGGCTAAGGCCTATGGCACACATGCCAAGGCCATCAAAACACGCTTAGAGGAACTCAAAGCCGCAGGCAATTTGGCAGTGATGAGAACACTCCCTGCCGCGTACTGTCATCAGTTGACAGGAAAGAATTACAAAGGTTACCTAGCAGTAAAAGTATCCGGAAACATGCGCTTGATCTTCGAACCGAATCACGATCCAAAACCCAAAAAACCTGACGGGGGATTGGATTGGGAACAAGTGACGGAGATCACCATCGAGGAACTTTGCTACGATTACCATTAATACCTACCCAACAAACCCTATGAAACTCAAAACCCAGGAAGACATTGACTTGGTCAAGTCCTTGATCTCCCCTCCCGGTGACACACTTTTAGAAACGATCACTGAACTTGGGATTTCCCAGTCAGACTTGGCCAATAGAATGGCGCGACCGATCAAGACCATCAATGAAATCATTCAAGGCAAAACTGCCATTACTCCGGAAACTGCCATCCAACTGGAACGGGTGACAGGTGTGCCCGCTGACTTTTGGCTGGAGCGGGAGAAAAACTATAGACTCGAGTTGGCTGAGATTCTGGAAGCAGAACGAGTCATTCAGGAAAAGGAATGGTTGGCCAACTTCCCGATCAAGGAAATGATCAAACTAGAATGGATTCAAGTCAGCACCAAAGACCCTTTAGAATGGGTAGAAGCCATATTTAGATTCTTCAGAGTAGGAAATAAAGTGGGATTTTACAATTGTAGCTGCTACACCGCCTTGGACTCCCCGGATTATCGATTGACCAATCAAGACGGAAAAAATCCTTATGCCTTGGCAGCTTGGCTTAGAAAGGGAGAGATCCAAGCCGAGACACTAGAGGTCGCTGACTATGACAAAAAGAAATTCAAAGACTCCCTTCAGGACATCAAGCAAGTCATGGTGGACCATCCTGAGGACTTCTTTGCCAGACTGACTCGCTTGGCTGGAGAGGCCGGAGTGAAAGTGGTACACACTCCTTCCCTACCTCATGCTAAGGTTCATGGGGCTACCCGATGGATTGGGGACACTCCGGTGATCCAGCTTTCCAATCAGTTTAAGCGAAACGATATCTTCTGGTTTACCTTTTTCCACGAAGCAGGTCATATCCTTAAGCACGGGAAAAAAGATCTCTTTATCGAAGGGATAGAACCTACAGAACTAGCCAAGGTAAAAGAACAGGAGGCGGATGACTTTGCCATTTCCCTCACCTTCTCGGTGAAGGAAGAAGCCGAGTTTATGGCCCTAGGCAAAAATGGAGGCTGGACCACCAAGGATGTCAGTGACTTTGCCAAAAAGGTGGGAACGCACCCTGCAATGATTGTGGGAAGGCTGGAGCGAAATAAAATTATCACCCCGGGACAAGGGTATATCCATGGGTTTTATCAGAAAATTGAATTGTAATGGCAAGGACAATCAATAAAGAAACATTTATCTATTATTTACAAACTGGTGATAAAAACCAACTTCCAAAGCCAATGGATGATGGATATTTAATCCAAGAGTTTGTTGAAGTAAATGATCTTGTTTTACATCCAAGTGTCACTGAACTCGACAAAATCAACTTCGATGCAGGCATAGAGTTTATTGGTTGTCAGTTTCCAAGAGGAATAAAGTTTTTAAACTGCAAAGGAAGAGGTGGTATAAAATTCATCAACTGCACCGAACCAAATGTAAATCACCACGAAACCCAACCGGCTATTGAATTTCAAAATTTCACTTTTGACCACCTTAGTTTTGAAAAATGCAATCTTCCTAGTGGAATTTACCTGAACCGGACAAACGAAAAACAAGAACCAAATATCTTATCCTCATTAAAAATCTCAAAAGGATCATTTAAGAATGGAGGAATTACCATTGAATCAGTAAAATTCAAGCATGGTATTCAGCTTGACCATGTTACAGAAGGGGGTCAAATAATTTTGAGAAATGTCGAAACTGGGGATGAATGTGGTTTTAGATATGTCACCGCTGACCAAATCCACTTTTCAGGAGAAGGTATTAATATTAATGGTGGAATTTCATTAAAACGTTCTTCATTAAAAGATTTGAGATTCACAAAGGGGAAAGTTTATGGAGATATAAGTATTACAGAACCTAGGATCCGTAATCTTTTAAGCTTTAATGGAATATCAATAACAGGGAAAACCAATCTCATAACCAAACCAAAACACCCTTTACCTGATGAGGAAGAATACAAATTCGCAACAGTAATCCCATCAGTTTTGATCAATTCTACAGATTTTAATGAAGGTTTTTCCTTTGATGGAGGGGAAAAAACAAGCAAGAAAGTGGCAATTGACTTTTCACCCTTACTTAAAGGCAGATTAGTTTTTTCAAATCTAAATTTGGAAAAACTCCAATTGACAGGAACCAATTCTGAAAACAATCTCTATTTCAGGAATATCGGATTTAATGAAATTCTAATTGATGATTTTTTAAACCTAAAATCAGTCTCTCTTTCAAATCTTAATTCAGAATACACCAAATCACAAAAAGCAACTTTCAAAGTTCAAGATTCTGATTTAGGAAACTGGGAATTAGCCAATTTCGATTTTGACTCATTTGCTAAGATCATCTGGAGGGACAGTCAAATTTCTGGATTACGGACCTCAGCTGTAAGTTGGTTTAAAGACCGGAAATTAGAAGCTGAAGGAGAAAATGACCCTTCAACCTGCTTTAGAAGAAGGGAGTTTTATCGACAACTAAAACAAGCCTCCGAAAAACAAGGCGACCGCATCAATGAATTGGAGTTTAAGCGAAGAGAAATCAAAGCCTATCGGAAAGGCCTAAAAATCAGAAAAGAAAATCGTTGGGACCGATTTACCATTTGGACTGGAGGAAGCAATAATCACGGTCAAAGTTGGGGAAAAGCCCTTGGGCTGATTATCGCTTTCACCTTGGTATTTTTTTACCCTTTGATAATTTCATGTGTTGATCCTGAATTAACATTTTGGCCAATAAATTCCAACTGGAAAGGATTCGGGTTCTTCTGGGACAAATACAAACAATACAGTGATTCCATACCTGAACTCTTTAACCCAACTCGTAGGACAGACATCCTATACAAAGACCCAACTAATTTGGGGTGGTTGAGATTCTGGGACGGCCTCCACCGAATCCTTCTAGCCTTCTTTATCTTCCAGATTGTCTCGGCTTTCCGAAAGTTTGTGAAGTAAAAGGTCAGATCAAGGCAGCTTTGCCCGCCCTTCTCGAATAATATCTCCCAACAAGTGTAGTATGCTTTTGGCCAAACGATGCATCTGCGTGGAACCGACTTTTGGTCGACCGTCCTCTCCAAGTTCAAACTTGGCCTCTGCCCGCCTTTTGGCATCTTCGATAAATACAGGATGCTTTCTGTGATCAAAGCCGCCTTTGAACACCTCATTCAGCAAGGTTTTCCAGTTTTTGCTTTGCTCCATATCTTCAAAAGGCTCAACTTCCTCTCTACCGTGGTAGTAGAGCCAAACTTCAAAACAAGGATTGCTTTCCACCATATTCCATCGCTCACGGCCTGCCACTGCCGCCTTGACCGTTTCGATTTGAGGTCTGCGTGTATTTTCCTCATCAGGATCGGTATCCAAGACTATCCAAACTTCGTCTTCTTCTTGCAAAGAGAACTTTGGAGAAGGATTTTCTTCTGAAGCTATCAAATCCCTTTCTGCAATTTGAAGTAGGCCCAACGGGGAGTTGTTTTCATGCGAATCCAATGGATAGACCTCCAAGTGAATCCTCGAATCCATTTCTCTGAAATACTGGAAGTACCAATACTCCCGATCTCGGCCTTCACAAAAGATGTAGATAATCTTGGCCTCCTTGCTAGGCTCCCTTCTTCCAAAAAGTCGGTTCCTACTCAGTAACATACTCGTGCCAGTTCAGATCCGAAAGATTCCCCAAAAACGGAATGGCTCCATATCTTCCGCTCAGGTACCCTTTGCGGATGTCAATGGTCTTATGCTCCTTAAAGTCGCTGAGGGAATACAGGTCGGTTTCGCCCTCCTTGGTCTTCTCTGCAAACCAAATCTCGTCCTGTCGGAAAAGCTCCTGATCCAGCAAATTGGATTCATGGGTGGTGAAAATCAGCTGCCCTTTGGTCTGAGAATCATGAGAAAACTTCCTGACCAATTCCTTAATCAAAAGCGGATGAATGCTACGCTCGATTTCATCGATCAAAAAGACCCGGGGTTCCGTGATTACATCCATAAACGCAGGTACAAAATCCAATAAACGAACCGTGCCATCGGATTCTTCTTTCAAGTCAAAACGAACGACCTGATCATCTTTCCCTTTGTGATGAATTTTTAAGGTCTTTACCCAGAACTTTCCGTTTTCTTTAACCACTAGTACTTGATCTCCAGCCTTGCTTTCAAGTTCTGCCATATTTAGCACACTTTCTTCAACACTTCGCTTAAGATCCACTAACTCATTTGCATTGTCTTTCCCAAAAAACTCCTCCAATTCTACTTTTTCTGTAGAAAGTGATTCGACACCTATATTCAAAGAAGATATTAAATCTTGTGCATAGCTTTTGAAATTAGGTTCTACATCGATCCAATGTGCAAGACCAATAGGCTTCGTTTTTGGAGAAATCATCTGTAGGGTATCACTGAACCATGAAAAAGCCAATTTGACCTCTGCCAAATACTTATTGTCCCTCCTGGCCAGCAATTTAAAAACAGGCTCATTGGGTTTGACAAACTCCTCCAAAAGGATACTCTTGAGCACCTGACTCTTCTCGTCTTTTTCGAAATCAGCTCTAAAAATCAGACTGGACACCCCGGATTCATCCGTCTTTCGCTCATAGATCAATTCATCCTTCCGCTTACCCAATCCGGATCGATAGAGCTCTTCGGTGACAATTCTACCCTGATGAACGGAAAGCCCATAGTAAAAGGGAACTTGACCTTGGATAAATTCCACAGCAAAAAGCTGATTGGCTTGGGGATTTGGATTGAATTTAAAAGCATTATCCTTGAAGACATAGGGAACCTTGCCATCCAGCACTAAACTCTGAAGGACAAACATCCCCTTGATCAAATTGGACTTACCTGCCCCGTTTGCCCCGTAGATAGCGGACATCTTCAGGAGGGGAAATCCGTCAAAATCATAGCAGTGATGATCCAAAGTCTTCAGTCGGGTATTGGGCATGGTATTAAATTCTCGTTGCGCTCCAAAGGAGAATACATTTTCGAGGACAAATCGGATCAACATGATACTTACGTGATTTTTTCACACAAACCTAACATTTCAAACATTCCCAACACACATTTTTTACATTATTTGTACATAGATTGCTCACTTTCTTTACATATTCGAGAATTTTTCACGTGATTATCACTTGACTGCTTAACACAAATACAAGAAAATTGATTTTTCTCTGCCAACTTTTGTCAATTCAGACAGACACAAGTCTATCAGTTTGCTTAAACTCTAAGTTTTTGCTTTCTTCATGAAGTCAAGCCAAAGACCTGAATTTTTACTCTGATTATGTCAAATCCCAAATCCCAAAAACTCGAGCTTACTTGGATCGGAAAGGGAGAAGAACCCCAACTCGAACCCCGCATCCTGATCGAGAATCCCGAATACAGCTATGGTGATCCAGCCTCCGAGAATATGCTGATTCATGGAGATAATCTCCTTGCCCTAAAAGCACTGGAACAGGACTATGCCGGAAAAGTAAAATGTATCTATATCGATCCTCCTTATAATACGGGTAACGCATTCGAACACTACGATGATGGAGTGGAGCATTCTCTTTGGTTAAGTTTGATGAATTCAAGACTTAAACTGCTTTATAAATTACTTTCAAAAGATGGAACAATTTGGATAACTCTTGACGACAATGAAGTTCACTATTGCAAAGTCCTTTGCGATGAAATATTTGGAAGAAACAACTTTGTTCAAGGGATAATTTGGAAATCAAGCGATAATTCAAACAACGATGCCAAGCAGTTTTCCATAGATCACAATACAATTTTAGTTTATGCAAAAACTTCAGACTGGCTATCAAAAAGGCTAATACCCAAAGATTCTCAAACAAAACATTTCAAAAACCCAGACAATGATCCAAGGGGACCTTGGTTTGATGGTAATCCTATTTCTTCTCCAGCATATAGGGAAAATTTAGTTTTTGATATTGAAACTCCAATTGGAACAAAAATTAAAGCCCCAAAAAATGGTTGGAGGTGGAGTAAAGAAACATTGAATGAAAAAATGAACTCAGGTGAAATCTATTTCAACAAAGATTTCACCAACATTAAAAGAAGAACTTATCTATCTGACAGCAAAGGTCTTCCTCCATCTTCTCTCTGGGCAGATATTGAAGAAACTGGACACAATCGACAAGCGAAGTATGAGCAAAAAAAACTATTTCCTCATATGTCAAAAGAGGAGTGGTTTGGAACTCCAAAACCTGAAAAACTTATAAAAAAGATTCTTCAAGTTTCTACGGATGATGGAGACTTGGTTCTTGATTCATTTTTAGGCTCAGGTACTACAGCCGCAGTTGCTCAAAAAATGGGAAGAAAATGGATTGGAATTGAACTTGGAGATCATTGCTTAAGTCATAGTTACCCAAGATTAAAAAAAGTTGTAGACAACACAGATAACATTGGTATTTCGGAAGAGGTAGACTGGAAAGGTGGAGGAGGATTTAAGTTTTATACACTTGCCCCAAGTCTGCTCAATCAGGACCGCTTCGGTCAATGGGTCATCAATAAGGAATACAATCCCGATATGCTTGCTGCCGCCATGGCCAAGCACGAAGGCTTCCGTTACACTCCCCATGAGCAGATGTATTGGAAGCAGGGACAGAGTACGGAGCGGGATTTTATCTTCACCACCACTACCCTACTCACCGTGGAGTCCCTGGACCGCATTCACGAGGAGATGAATCCGGAGGAAAGCCTCCTGATCTGCTGCAAGGCTTTTCAGGCCGAGTGTGAAAACCGATACCCGAACATCACCCTTCGCAAGATCCCAAGTTTGCTCTTGGGCAAGTGTGAGTTTGGAAAGGAAGACTACAGCTTCAAGATCGTGAACCTGCCTGAGGAGCTACGCCCCGAGCGGGAGGAAAGTGAAGAAGCTCCCTTCCAAGTAGAAGAACCTGCTTCTCCCAAGAAATCCGATAAAGCACCCGGTCAGCAGTCGCTTTTTTAACCTCACTTTTCACCGTTTATGAACAAGCACGCCAATCATATCAAGCAGCGCCTATCGCTTAGACAACCTTTAAAGGAATCATTGGATATTCTCGTCCAGCTGGAAAAAGCGCTTACCCTACACAAAGAAGCAGATCTCGAGTCCGAGCTGGCTAAAATCCAAACCTTGCATCCAAGTGTGAAGGACTTTGAGCGGGACTTTGTCTCCCTCTGCTTTCATATCGCCACAGGTGTAGGCAAAACCCGCCTGATGGGTGCCTTTATCGCCTACCTCTACCTCGAGCGCGGGATCAAAAACTTCTTTATCCTCGCCCCCAACCTGACCATCTACGAAAAGCTAATGGAGGACTTTGGGAATCCGGCTTACAGCAAGTATGTATTTTCCGGCTTGGGGGAATTTGTCCACCAAAAGCCCCTGATCATCACCGGAGAGAACTACAACCAAGTCGGCAGCCTCTTCAGCAATTCCGAGGTGCGGATCAATATATTCAATGTGGCCAAGTTTAACTCCGACAGCAAAGGCAGCAAAAAAGACGGAGTCAATCTGGCACCACGGATCAAGCGCCTTTCGGAGTACTTGGGGCAGTCCTATTGGGACTACCTCACCCGCTTGGATGACTTGGTGATCCTAATGGATGAGGCCCACCGCTACCATGCCGACAGCAGCAAAAAGGCCATCAATGAACTGAAGCCTGTGTTGGGTTTGGAACTTACGGCTACTCCTACCGACGAGAAAAACAAGCCCTTCAAAAATGTGGTCTATGAATACTCCCTCGCCCGGGCCTTGGAGGATGGCAAGTATGTAAAGAGTCCTGCCATCGCCACACGGAGGAACTTCCGTTCCCAAGGCATGAGTGCCGAAGAGATCGAACGGATCAAGCTGGAGGATGCCATATCTATCCACCTGGACACCAAGGCTGAGTTGGAAATCTTCCATAAAAACACCGGAGCCAAACTGGTGAAGCCCTTTGTGCTCGTAGTCTGCCGGGACATCGCCCATGCCAAGGAGGTTTATAATTACATCAACTCCACCCTGTTTTACGGAGGAGCTTTTGTGGGCAAGGTCTTGCAGATCGACTCCAGCACGAAAAAAGATGAGGAGATCGATCGGCAGTTTGTGGAGTTGGAGCGACCCGAAAACCAAATCGAGATCGTGATCCATGTCAATATGCTGAAGGAAGGTTGGGACGTATCCAACCTGTACACCATCGTTCCTTTGCGTGCTGCCAATGCCAGCATCCTGATCGAGCAGACCATTGGTCGAGGCCTTCGCCTGCCTTTCAACGGAGAGCGAACCGGAGTAGATAAACTGGATAAGCTCACGGTGATCGCCCATGACAACTTTGAGGCCGTCATCGCCGAGGCGCAAAATCCTGATTCCGTTCTCAATAAGATGAGCTTTGTCCAGCTGGACGAAGACGGCTTCACTCCTACCCTCGAGACCGTCAACAGTCCTTCCTTGGTCGAGGCCAAGTTCCAACGGGAAGAACGACTGATCGAACAGATCCAGGATCAGGCCAAGAGAACCCAGGCAAAATTTGGGTTGAGTATGCGGAGAGTGATGATTCAGACCTTTCCACAGGCAGGAAAAATGGAGGGAGTACAATCCGCGGCTGACCTCAGCAAACCTGAAGTAAAAGCCTATGTCATCCAAAAAGTACGAGAAGAAATGACCACTGGACAAGTGGATCTCTTTTTTGATTCTGAGTTGGAAAAAATCGAAGCTGAATACGAGCAGATCGTTTCCGACTACAAGTCCAACATCATTGAAATCCCCCGGATCTCTCTGACACAGGACAACCCAAAGGCTTGGTTTGAGGATTTCGACCTCTTTACCGACGAGGGATTTAATTTCCTGCCCCTGACCGAAGAGATTATGGTCGTAGAACTAACCGGAGAGCGGAAAGTGGATACCGTGGGAGTTAAGCACGGCGCCACCATCAAAGATCCTCCGGTTTATCAAATCATCAGTGAATTGATCAACTTCCCTGAGATCGATTACGATGACGTGGGCGAATTACTCTACAAGCTAGCCAATCAGGCCTTAGCCAAAATCAAAGAAAACAATCCCGATCCGGCCAAATTTGTCCTGACGGTCAGGCAGTACCGAAAGCCAATAGCCTGGCAGATTTACCAACAGATGCGGGGATTTTTCCGGATTTCCGAACCCGAATACATTGCCCCGAGTGTTCTGCCTTTCCAGAAGATCAACGAATGGAACTTTACGACCATTCCAGGAGGACGAAGAGACTACAAAGAAGTCATCACTCCGGTGAGTCTGATTCCCAAATTGGTTTTTACAGGCTTTAAGAAAGCAGGGCATTTGGAATACAAGTTTGACTCCAAGACCGAAAAGGACTTTGCCTACATTCTGGAAAATGACGGCAGTGTACTGAAGTGGCTTCGTCCGGCAGCGGGTCAGTTTTTGATCTATTGGGCTAATAACTCCAAGCTGTATGTCCCTGACTTTATCATCGAGACGGCCGACGCCATCTACATGGCCGAGACCAAGGCCAAGGATCAACTGAACTCAGCCGACGTCCTGGACAAGAAAAAGGCAGCGGAAACCTATTGCCGCTATGCTACGGAATACACGACAGCCAACGGGGGCAAGCCCTGGAGATACCTGCTGATTTCCCATGATGAGGTGGGGATAGATCGAAGTTTTGGGTGGTTTTTGGGGCAGTAAAATGAGTCTGAATTTTTAACCTTTTTGAAAATGAAAATCTCAAAAGTAGAAATAAAGAACTTCAAGCGATTTGATGATTTAACCCTTGATTTGGGAGACTCGCCGGGCAGAATCATTGCGTTGGTTGGACCAAATGGTTGTGGCAAGAGTTCGGTGCTTGATGCTTTTTTGACATATAATGCCCAATACATAAGATATGTAGGGAACTCTATCGGAAATATCCAAGAGACAAAAAAAGACCCTTCTCATCCATTAAGTCCTGGTCAAAACATTAAGGTCTATCTGGATAACACTTCTGAATTGGGTGAAAGCGGAGAGTTCAATAAAAGGGAAACATCAGGTCTGGGAAATACAATTTTCTCTTTTCGGTCTCCCTATAGATATTCAGGAAACCTTTTAAAAACTATTCTAGAACAAGTCTCAGACATCAAAGAGAACATTGATGGTGCGGGATTTTCCAACCAATTGGATGATAAAATCACCCAAAACTACTCAAGGCTTTATGTGTATTATCATAATTTACTTGAAAGAGAAGACCTCCAAGCTAGCATTGCCAAAGCGAGAGTGATTGGAGGCTTAAATACATCAATCAAGAACTGTTTAGACATTGAAATTACCAACATCGGTAACGTCATGGATGGGAAAGGAACACTTTACTTTAAAAAGACTAATGAGCCTCACATTTTTGATTACAATAAACTGAGTACAGGAGAAAAAGAATGTGTAGACATTTTGATAGATATATTCCTAAGAAAAGAGGTCTATAAAGAAACCATTTACTGCATTGATGAACCCGAACTGCACCTGAATACAGGAATCCAAAGGAAGCTTCTCAAAGAAATCATTGATATGATTCCAGAAGAAAGTCAGCTTTGGATTTGCACTCACAGCATTGGATTTCTACGATCTCTCCAATTGGATTACAATAGCGATTGCCAGATTTTGGATTTTGGAAGTGGTGATTACTTCAATGGCCCTAAGACTATTGTTCCCATAGAGAAAACCCGGAAAAACTGGGCTAAAATATTTGAAACAGCCCTTGAGGACCTTACAGGTTTGATTGCTCCAAAAAGGCTGATTTATTGCGAGGGATATCCAAATCCTGGCATTGAGTTTAGAGAAAAGGGATTTGATGCTAGAATTTACAATACCATATTCGAGGCCGCCTATCCAGACTGCCTATTTGTAAGCAGTGGTGGAAATAAAGAACTGGAAAAGCATTCGGGATTGGCACTTCAAATTCTAAACAAGGCCTTTATGGATGTAGAGATTTTTATTTTGAAAGATCGGGATATAAATTCTAGTGGCCCCACCACACAAGAAGATCGAACTAGATTTTTACAAAAATCTTCATCCAACAGAATGCTATTTCGCAAAGAAATTGAAAACTATCTTTTTGATAAAGAAATCCTGATCAAATACTGCTTGTCTTCAGGATTAGAATTCAATGAGGAATCTTATGATTTGATTGTCCAAGACATCAATGAAAATGATGTGAAATCGATGTTTACCCAAATTCTAGCATGCTGTACTTCTAGAAAAATATTGAAAGAAATATTTTGCTTTGAACTAGCCAAGTTTATCACACCAGAAACGCAAGTTTACCAAGAGTTGGAGTCGGTTATTTTTAACTAATTATCAATTTTCTCTTTCAAACACATCAACTAATGAACACTAAAAAATCCTATCGAATCCTTAAAGGTCAAAATACCTTTGTCAATTTCCCGTTGGCCAAACTGAAAATAGGAGATGTGTTGGAAATGGATGATCGCAATCACAGAAAGGTTCTAAATGTTTTTAACCTGATCCCAGAAGCTGGGATTTTGGACAAAGTCGATCAAGGTCCCAAAAGTGAATTTGAGTTTATTTCCGAGAACACATTCAATCTAGAGTTTTCCAATCAGCTGAACAGCAGTCCAATTCAAAGCCATGAAGCTAGTATCAGTTTCAAAAAAGCCAATTCTGTTTATTGCAAGCTGGACAATCTGCAGCACACTTCACTACCCTTGGGCTATATAGAGGAAGAATTAGTCCGGTTATGGGAAAAGAAAGGCTACGACAAGGCAGGAAAAAGAAAGCACTTTCATTTTGTCAGTGAGGTCTTTCATGCGAATTCAGGAATCATTCTTTACAGCACTTCTGCAAATACCCACGCAAAACTCAGCACCGTATCCAAGGTGCCATTATTGGAAGAGGCAGACCTTTTGAAAGCAGAACTTGATATCAAGACCAATTCAGACAAGCTCATGAAGCTGTATGTTCAAGAAGCATTTATCCCGTTTTACAGGACGCTGAGGATGTTTGGAAATGGGAGATTTGGGTATTTGTAAATTTCATTCTTCTTACAAATTCACCATTAGTTTTTACTCATTTACGAAAGCTAAATTCTGACCTTATTCCAATTTGTAAAGCCTTTAAATCACCTCCACAATCCCCTTCTCGCACTTCTCGCTTCGCGCTCCAATTTTTGAAACTGCTCTTGATACCGCACATTGGGAGGATAGGTAGCTACTCGGGCATACCCTTCTTTAACTAAAAGTGAATTAACCATTTGACCGGATTCGAGGTAGGCATAGGCCAAGGTTCGCTTGTACCGATCGTATTTTTGCACGTCAAATTCCAACCTGACTCGCTTATTGAGCAGTAACTGCTTGGCATAGACACTTGCCTCTTTTCCAAAAAATTCCACATCCTTGTTCCCTGTCTTTCGCGACTCAGGGGCGTTGATCCCGATCAAGCGGACTTTTTCTTCTTTGCCTGATGGATGAGTGACCCAAAAGGTATCTCCGTCGGATACTTTGGTGACTGTGAGAAGGCCTGTTTTGCTTTGGCTAATTCCTTCAATAGGAGCCACCAAAGCAAAGAGTAAGAAGGTAATGAGTATAAAAGGGGATAATTTGGAAAGATTCATGAGGCAAGCAATTTCAATGATCAAATTCAATGATCAATTATCAAACTCAATGAACAAGGAATTCCTATCCATAACCTTAAAAATTAAGCATTGAAAACTGAGCATTGCTAATTGAGCATTGGTTATTGAGCATTGGTCATTGATCATTGAGCATTTATTTTTGGGATCACTTCCTCTCCGATCATGGCAATACTTTCTGAAAGCTGCTGATGACTCAGTCCGGCATTGTCCATCTGGAATGTAAAGCGATCTATCCCTCCCAACGATTCGCTGTGACGAAGGATTTTCTCTGCCACCTCATCGGAATCCCCAACCAGATAGGCGCCCCATTTGGAATTTTGAGCTTCAAAATGGCCTCGAGTCACCGGTGGCCAGCCTCGCTCTCTTCCGATTCGGGTAAACGTCTCTGCATAGCCGGGATAATAACTTTCAACTGCTTCTTCGTGAGTTCTACCCACATAGCCCAGTGAGTGAAGTCCCACTTTCAATTCATCCTGAGAAAATCCAGCCTTATCTCCGGCTTCTCGATACAAGTCAACCAAAGGTCGAAACCGATGTGTTTCACCCCCGATTACCGCCACCATGAGCGGCAACCCCAAGGAACCTGCTCTCGCAAAAGATCCTGGAGTCCCTCCCACTCCCAGCCAAATCGGCAACTTCTCCTGAACTGGGCGTGGATAAATGGGCTGATTCTGCAAAGCAGGCCGAAATTTCCCCGACCAAGTGACCACTTCTTCTTCTCGGATTTGGAGCAAAAGACCGAGCTTTTCGATGAAAAGCTTGTCGTAATCCTGCAGATTCAGTCCAAAAAGCGGAAATGCCTCCGTAAACGATCCACGGCCGACAACCATTTCAGCACGGCCTTGAGATACCAAATCCAAGGTTGCAAACTGCTGAAAAACCCGAACAGGATCGGCTGCACTCAAAACGGTAACAGCGCTGCTTAGTCGGATTCGCTTAGTCATTCCGGCCGCAGCTGCCAAAATCACAGAAGTCGCCGAATCCAAAAATTCCTTGCGGTGGTGCTCACCGATGGCAAAGACATCCAAGCCTTTTTCATCCGCCAGCTTGATCCGCTCTAGCAATTCCCGCATGGCATCTTGGGCGGTGCCTACCGGTTCTCCATTTCCATCTGTTACGAATGCCGCAAAGCTGTCAATTCCGATTTCCATCGTAGTTCCTTTCTGTTTTGATTGAGGGGAAAACCAAGCTGAATTCAAAAAGATTCAGTCTGGATTTACTTTAATCAAAATCCTGGATAAGCTTTAGAATCGAATTTTCCTGTTCGTAGCTAAACGGATTTATCGAAAAGGCTGCCAAAAGACCAGAAGAGGTCACCCACGGAAAAGGAATCCCTAGACCACTCAGATGAGTTTGTTGCAAAAGGGAAAGTTTTTTATCGGAAAGTCTGATTCTAAACTTGTCTTGCCCCCTGCCTATAACCACTAAGTGTCCATCCCAATGAACCATTTCCAATTTGGTATCAGAGAACAAGTTTTGATTTGTTTGCAAAAAAACCTCCGGAGATTCGCCAAGCCTGTACCGTTCGATGATCAGAGGCCTTCTCGAAGTGATGTAGTATATGTAATCCCCTACTACCACTTCGCTGTCTGCATCTCTCAAATTGGTAGGTACTCCATGGGGAGAAAGGGTCCATTGATTGGTTTGTGGATCGTATTCCCTAAAATTGATGTAGGAGGACATGATGGCATAAAACTTCCCCTTGTAGCTGAATCCCTTGATGGCAAAAGAAAACTCAAAAGGAAAATCTGCCAGTTTCTCCCAGGTTTCTGTCTGAATATTGAATCGGTAGAAATCTTTAAAATAGTTTTCTCGGATCCCATCATACCAAAATCCCAAGCCAAAGTAGAAATACTTATCTCCTTCGACTCCACTTACTACTCCCAATCTTGGAGAAGAAGAAATAGGAACTTTGGGCAATTCTCTCATCCTATTAGCACTCAAATCATAGGCAAAAAACTGACTCCCCGATTCAACTGCCGGTTTCCATAGTAAAAGATGATCTCCCAAAGGAGTCTTTCTAAAATCTAAAAGGTTTGGAACTGCAACATTTTGACGAAAAATTTGCCAGGTAGGTAATATCTCAACCGGCTGATTAAATTCATTAAAAAACTGGGTAGCTCGAAAAGAAAGGGGATAGCTTCCAGTTGGAATATCTGTCATTACCCCTTTGTATTCACCGGGCTCCCGACCATCAGCCAGTGGTATTTGAATCTGATTTAGCGAATTATAATTCAGGTAGAATGGAAATGTATTGACCGGAAAAGGTTGGTCAATTTTGATCCGGATGCTATCGCCCACATAGAGCCTGAGAGGGTTTACCTCAGCGATTTTTGGAAATGACAAACTAAACACCTCTGGTACAACCACCGATTTCCCACCACTTGTGATCCTTAAATCATACTTTCTATTGGTTGGCTGCAAGTTGATGGTACGATTTTCCAAAAAGATCTTAAGCTGAGTTCTACTTACCTCCCTAATTGTCACCCGATAAATGTCTTCCAATCCCGGTATTTCGACTTCATTATCCTCAAGGTTGGAGTGGAAAAAATCCCCTTCGATAGTCACTTCTGCAGACAAGAAAATAGCAGTCGGAGTTACTTTGGTGACTATAGGGGCTTTTACTCCTTTGCTTTCAAAGGAGATCACATCACCATAGACTACATTGGTTCCGGTTTTGGCAAAAGGTCTAACCAGATAAATTGCCTTATCACGTAAATCGTAAGAGATTCTCTGGGAGAGCAACGTATTGGCAGCAGGAGCACCCGATTGACTGATGACTGTATATTTAGGATTCGGACTCCCATTTCTAATCTTCAACTCTTCGATGTACTCGATTCCATATTCGGTAATCGTTCCCCTTCCATTTTTCGTGATTTCAAAATTGACCGTAACACCGGTTTCATTCAGATCAGTCACACCCAAACTTTCTACAAAAGGATAATCTCTTTCTGTGATTTCCTCCAATTGCTCACATGAAAATAATAGCCCAATGGCAACTAAAATGTAGGTAGAATTAATTTTCATTACTTTTTAAAATTTGAAGCCCAGGTAAAAATTCAAGCTATTGAACGATTCATCATCTATACCGCCAAGTGAAGCATGTCTCAATCCCAAAGCCACTCCACGATGTTTGGATAGGTATTTTTCTACCCCGACTCCCCAAATAAATCCTGAATAAGTATCCGTGAGTTGAAATGTTTTGGAAGAGGTAATAATTGAATTTGTGCCGATCTCAGCCTGAAAGACTCCAGCCTTTTCGTAGGATGGCATCCCATAGCTGTACCCTGCCTCTGCAAAAATGCGATAGCGATTGGGGCTCAAGTCGTAATAATAGCGTACAGTCAACGGCACCTGAATCAAACTGAAATCCACAAAAACATCAGATTCATACCGCAGCTGATTGGTAGCGTAGGTAAAAAAGCCCTGATTATCCAACTGACTCCAAGTGACGCCGAGCCCAACAGATAGATCTCTTTTGAAAGTCAAAAACAGCTCTCCCACCACCCCAAAGCTGGGAGAAGATCCCGAAATTTTGGCGGGCACCGTGGAATCTGGAATTAAAAACTCCACCGACTGACTGCTATAAGCAACCCAAGGAGTCAGCGTGAGCAGTTTGGCAAATGTCCGGGGCGAAGGGAGGTTTTTGGCCGTTTTTGACAGGTAATTAAGCGAAAGCTCGGATTTATTCGTGATCGCCACCAAAGGTAAAAGGTTGCCATTCCCGTAGGCTGTCCCTAACGTCTCCTTATAGTCTTCCTCAAGCACTTCCAGTCCTTTTACGGTCTCTACGAAAAAAACTGCTGGCTTGGCATTGAGCCTCCAAAGTGAAACTCCTCCCGCTTCATGGGGAAGCTTCTCCAAAAAGACGAGCTTCTCTCCACCTTCCAAAGGAGCTTTTTTGGAAAAAAATACCCTTTCGGACATCCGGAATTCTGACACTTCAGCTACTGAATAGATTCTGGAAGGAGTCCTCCTTGACCTGGCGAAAGTAACCTCGGTATTTTCTTTTGTCGGCATTCCGAAGATTTTTCCCTGGGAAAGTGCCGTATCTCCTAGGATGATGTAATCTTTTTTTTCGGGACGTTGTGCCTGCGCTAGTTGGGGAAAGAACCAAACACCTACAAAAATCATCATGGGCCACCAGAAGCGGCTTTTGTACTTGTATTCAGAAAGTTGCATTCAAATTTTTAGGATTAGACAAAGAGATTGAACTAAGAATTTTTTAAGATATTAAAATAAATGTTACTTAGTTCAGATTTTATTTGATTTTCTGTCTCCTCCATCCATTTTTTCTTGAACTTGCTAAGCCGTCGAGGAAAAGTAAATACCACATCACAAAGGTTGAATTAATCCAAAGGCAAACTGAATGAACCCCGAAATCCTCATTGACCTCGTCACGAAGACCATGCCTTTTGGGAAATACAAAGGATGGCTTCTATGTGATATCCCGGAGCATTACTTGGTTTGGATGCACGTCCAAGGATTTCCTGAAGGCAAGCTTGGCATGTGGCTAAGCACACTTTATGAAATCCGACTCAACGGGTTGGAAGAAATCCTACGAGAATTAAAAAATCGATATCCTGCAAAGCGGTGAAGAGCAAGTTTACTTTTTTCGGTTGGCAAAGAGTAAAGGCTGAAGCAATCCCTTTCAAAAACCTGAAAAGCGAAAGTCGGGTTCTTATCCTGTATTCCATTTTTTACATCTTTCTAGCCTTCGTTTGCGGAAAGCTGATTCTGTACTTTCCGATGCCAATCCTAAGAGCCAAAGATTTTATCCAGGACGTTTGGTATGCAGTCGTCTTCAAATTCGCATTTCTACTTCTAATCCCTTCCATTCTTTTCTTCGGTATCTGGAAATACAAAACTCAGGATCTGCTTCTTGGCCTCAAACCAACAGGTACAATGCTTATAAAAGGAGCAATTCTGATATCTGTAGGTTTTTTCCTTAATACCCGACACATCCCGAGAATTGCGGAAGCGATGTCCAGCTTCGAAGATTCAGAGCTTCGTTTCTTTCTTGGAATTCTGCTTCCCTTGCTGATTGCAGGGCTGCCTGAGGAATTGTTTTTCAGAGGAATGCTTCAAACCCGGTTGGAAAAGCGATGGAATACCCAATTGGCGATCCTTGTTTCAGGCCTACTTTTTACGGCTTGGCACCTACCCAGTCGATTTTTACTGGCAAATGGTGTAGAAGGTCAAGCTGGAGATTTGGCTTCGGTACTCTTGGGAACCGGTGTTCCAGTTTTTGTGATCAGTTGCTTCTTTGGATGGCACTGGGCAAGGTATCGGAACTTGCCTGTGTTGATTTTAGCCCATTGGGCAGTAGACCTATTACCTTCCCTCAGTTCTTTTTTTGGAGTGAGCCATTGATCAGGGTTTTACCCATTCCTCATACAGCACATTCACGGCCTGACGAATTACCTTGATGTACCCATTCTCCTCCATAGGATCGCAACCATTGGTGATGACCACAAATCCATACTTTTTCTCGGGGTCAAAAAACATCGCAGAATACAAGCCATACGCCGAACCCGTATGCCCGGTAAGTTCTACACCAGAAATCAATTGATCGGTTTTCCAAAGTGCCAAGCCATAGTTTTCATCCGCTGAAAGTGGCGTTTGCATCTCCAGAGCGCTCTTTTTGGAAATAATCTTGGCTTTCTCACCTTTACCATAATTCATGTGCATGATCATGTATTTGGCCAGATCCGGTGCAGAGATTTTCATTCCTCCTGTCGGAGAAAAAATCGGTGTACTGTAGCCCATTTGGTAGGTTGCCAACTCTGTCTTTCGCGAAGCATAAGCGGCGGGAGAAGGGATAAATTTGGCCGAATCCCTGGAATAGTTGTACAGCGTTGCAAACCTGGACTCATCCAATTCATCCACATGGTATCCTCCGTAGAGGCCAAGCGGATCGAGGATGTGTTTCTTCACATACTGGTCAAATCGCTCCCCAGAATACTTCTCGATGATCGTCCCGACCATGTTGAAGTTCAGGTTGCAATACTGATAGCCCTTACCGGGTTCGTAGGCGTTGTAAACCTTAGCTGAATTGGGATTCTTGGTAGGCTTGATTGCATCAAGGGTAAAATATCCCTCAGAATCATTCAAACTCGACGTATGAGAAAGCAGCATCCGCAGGGTGATCACCGTCTCGGGAAACTTAGGATTTTGAACCTTAAACCCGATCAAGTCGCTTACATCATCATCCAAACTGAGCTTCTTCTCCTCCACCAACTGCATGATGGAAGTAGCCGAAAAGGACTTGGATATCGAGGCTATACGAAACAGGTCCGAAGTCTGAAGTGCTACTTTGCCCTCCTCTTTCCAGCCCAAGGCATCGGTATACACCAACTTCCCATCTTTCACCACCGCCACCGAAAGCCCCATTACAGATTGGCTTTCCATCAACTGAGTCAATCGCTCTTTGGTCCGATTCTGTGCCTGCGCTTGGAATCCGAAGAGTAGAAGGAATAGTATGGTAAGTAGGTGTTTCATGTCCGCTTTCGAGTTATTGGTTATTGAGTTATTGGAAATTTACTCTTGAAAATTGTTCATTGGCCATTGATAATTGGTCATTGATCAATCCACCTTCTGCACCTCGTACCACTCACTCGCACCATTTTCATTGATGGCTTCGATGGTGAAATAGTAGGTTTTGGTACGATCGAGCGTTTTGAGCCAATATTCATTGTTGCCCATGACCATGATGGAGGTGTAGAGTTTGTCAGGAGCAGTACCATAGTACAAGTTGTAAGCGTAAGCATCTGCCATCGGTGACCATTTGATAAAGGCACTTCGCTTGTCCTTTTCAGTGCGGAAGACCATAAACTGCTTCACTTTCTCTGGCTTGTTTCCTCCCCCATTTCCAAAAACACGGAAACCGCTGATTGCGAATTTACCTGTTGGCATATGAATATTTTCCAACTTGAGAAATCGGGTCTTTACCGAATTTTTCAACTCTACATATTCATGAGGAATGTCCGTGGTGTTTTTGCTTTTGTCTACCAGCACTTCCCACTTTTTCCCATCCAAGGAATGGTACAAAATGTACTGATGAAATTGATCGGTGCGCTTGCCCAAGCGATCTTGATCCACATCCTGATCGGCATAGTTTATTTGGATGGCGTTGACCGTGCTGAGCTGCCCTAGATCCGTTTGAATCCATTCCCCTTTGTTACCTGAGGAGGCACTCCAATAGGTTTTGAGGTCTTCGTCATTGGCTTTATTTGCTGAAAAGCCACCCAAAGTCGAGGACACCGCCATGGGCTTGTCGTAATTGAGCAGCATCCAACCGGTGAATTTACCCGCCTTTTCGGTATTAGGAAGGTAATGCGGATAGTCCCCAAACGCCGTACTGCTCCACATGACATCGTCTTTATCAAAACCAGCCGGCCAGATTCCCAATCTGCGTTCAAAAGTATTTTTTACCGAAATCATGATCGTGCTGATGTGCCAGTACAAGCCCTGATTATCCTTGAAGGTACTGCCGTGCCCCGCACCACGGGCAAATCCACCCAACTTCATACTCAGCGGATCGGATTGTGGAGTAAAAGGCCCCAAAGGCGTTGGCCCGACGACTACGCCATCGGAATAGCCGCTGAATTCCGTTCCAGGCGCTCCGTATTGCAAATAGTATTTCCCGTTATGTTTGGTCATATGGGCACCTTCCATAAAAGGATCTAGGAAGGTATTGTCCATGTGCTCGCCAAATCGCTGCCATCCGTATTTGTCAGGCTCTAAGAGGTAAAGTTCTTTTCGAGTCCCGTTGGGATCAAGCGTCTTTCGATCCAACTCAATTCCATAGAGCGGGTATCGGTTGGAGCTGCCATTGTACATGTAGAGTCGGCCATCGTCATCTGTGAAAAAGTCGGGATCCCAACCTCCTATTTCAAATTTCTCTACCAAGGGTTTCCATTCATTGGCGGTCGGATTGGTACTCATCCAGATGGTAAAGTCCTTTTCATAAGTCGAACCCATCACCAAAACCGTATCGCCCACAATCCCTACTGCAGGCGCACAAAGCTCATCATAGACTTTGTTCCATGGACGGAGAAAAAGCCTGGAATGAAACTGCCAATTGGACATATCGGTGCTGGTCCAATAGCCCCATTGGTTGGTGGAGAAAAGGATGAAAGTACCCTTGTAATTCACCACAACAGGGTCAGCGGTAGCACGATGTCTTCCCCATTCCGAAAAGTTGGGGATCGGAGTGTAGCCGTAATCGATATTGATCGGGTTGCAATAGGTCTGCTGTTGTGAAAAACCCAACATGGGCAAGCTGACCAAGAAAAAGACTAGGAGGAATTTTGGGTTCATGGTAAATTCTATTTTTCAAGGAAAATGGTTCTTCCGGTATTGGCACTTTCTTTGGCCGCTTCCAGAATTTCCATCACGATCAGGTTATTTTCCAAGCTGTAGGGATCAAATGAAGCGAGTTTGGTCTTTCCTCGAACTACTGCCTTCAATACAGAAAAGGGATCGTCGAAGGGTGCTTTACGGGCACCTAAGTCCATTTTTTCCTCCTCAAATCCGTCATAGCCTTTGGCCATCCGAACACGTAGTTGCTTTGCGTTGTCTGAGAAAATCGCCCCGGTAAGCCCATAGATTTCCATGTCTTTCCTGCCAATTGGCCAATTCCAGGAAGCTTCAATGATCGTTTGAGAACTTGGATAAGTCAAAATGATCGTCGCTTCATCATCGACTTTGGGATTATCTGCGGGGTTAAGCTGTTGGGTGATGGCTGTGACTGAAAGAGGTCGCTTTCCATCCAAAAGCCAAGTACTCAGGTTGGCACCATAGCAGCCAAAGTCCATTAAAGCGCCGGCACCATTCAGTTTAGGGTCGGTGAGCCAATCCAAAAATTCTGAACCTACACCGATTTTTTTGGGACCTCGATGACCATCACGGACGATTATTTTGCGGGCTTCACCAATTTCCCCTGCTTTAAATAGCTCGTACGCTTTTTCATTGGTCGCATACCAGGACGTTTCGTAATTGGTCAGCAGGTGGATTTGGTGTTTTTGAGCTAGAGTAGCCATTTCTCGGGCATGTGCCAAGCTCACGGCGAGTGGCTTTTCCACCATCACATGGACCCCTCGGGGAGCACATTGTTGGACGATTTCCAAGTGGGCGAAAGTCGTCCCAAATCCTGTCACCGCTTCTGGCTTGGTCTTTTCAAGCATCTCCTCCAAAGACTCGAAAATCAAATCCATGGATAAGCCATGAGCACGAACATACCGCTCAGCCAACGCTCGATTGGGCTCAGCAATCCCGACGATTTCAATATCAGGTCGCTTGTGTGCTTCGAAAACCCAACCCACGTGTCCATGATTAAGCCCCGCCACACCGATGCGAAGGACTTCCTCCTGGGCAAAAGCCGGAGAAATCCAAAGTAAGAGAAGTATTCCTATCCAATTTTTCACATGTGGAAATTAGGGATTTTAGGATAAATCCAAGTAGTATTTATCCCCTCCACTCGTGAAATGGATGGAAGTAGGAGGATGAGAAAATGGATGAGTTTACTTGATGCGCTCCTTTTGCAGTCGGTCAAATTCTTCCAACAAAGCGATGAGTTTGATGCGGACGTTTTTGTCTGAAATATCCAAGCCTTGTGCTGAAAATTGAGTCTGAATAAACTTCAGCGCATTGTAGGGAGTCACTTGGACTTTATTGAATGCGGCTTCTTCAGGAGTCAGGATATTGTTATACATATCCATGAGCACATAGCCACGGTCGGAATTTCGCAAGACTTCAAGAGCCTTGTCGATCACTGTATTCCAGTTCATTTTTAGTAAGGTGTTAAGTTGGTTAAAAAATTCAGGGATTAAGCAAATCGAAAATAGTGATTTACTCAGGCCAAAACCAAACAAAATGCAGGTAATGAAGTATTTTGCTCTTTTTATTTCACCCTATAGAAATACTAGGAATTAGGTTTTACCATAAATAAAATTCATATATTTGTCACACTAACAATTGGTATGACACAAGAACTATTTGCCCGCTATTCTTTCCTCCTTGACCGCACAGCGAGGAAAGTAAAACAGTATGCGCAGCAGCAGTTCAAACAAGGTGACTTTGATGTGACGGTAGACCAATGGCTAATTCTGAAAAATCTGTCGGAAAATGGCCACATGAGCCAAACCGAACTTGCCAATTTGGTTTTTAAAGACCATCCCACGCTCACACGCATTTTGGATTTGCTTTGCAAAAAAGGATACGTGGAGCGGGTTCCTCATCCTCAAGACCGGAGAAGCTTCCAGCTTCACTTGACCCCCATAGGCGTGGAAAAAGTCTCTGAACTCAAGCCCAAAGTGCTGGAGATTCGAGAGAAGGCTTGGGAAAATCTCACCGAAAGCGATTTCGAAGAATTCAAACGAATATTAGATACGATTTATCAAAATTTGGATGGTCAAACCATTGAGGACGAAAACTAGTTAGTACACTAATTATCATTACACCAAATATTTCAAACCTATACAGGTTACCTCAAAAGCAATGAATACAAACATGATCCACACTGACCTTTGCATCATCGGAGCAGGACCGGTGGGCCTTTTTGCAGTTTTTGAAGCAGGTTTGCTCAAAATGCGCTGCCACCTGATCGATGCCTTGCCCCAAATCGGCGGTCAGCTGTCTGAAATATACCCTCAGAAGCCCATCTATGACATCCCTGGCTATCCGGAAGTGAAAGCTCAGGATTTGGTAGATAATCTGATGGAGCAAGCGAAGCCGTTCCAACCAACTTTCACCCTTGGAGAACGAGTGGATCATTTGGACAAGCAAGAAGATGGAAGCTTTATCGTCACCACCAGCGACAAGACGAAGGTTCACGCCAAGGTCATCATCATTGCAGGTGGACTGGGTTGTTTTGAACCAAGGAAACCTGTGTTGACCAACCTCGAAGAATACGAAGGAAAAGGGATCAACTACATGGTCAAAAATCCGGAAACCTACCGTGACAAAAACGTAGTGATTGCCGGTGGCGGTGACTCTGCTCTCGACTGGACGATCTTCCTGGCCAAAGTAGCCAAGAGAGTCACGCTGGTACACCGAAATGAAACCTTCCGTGGTGCCCCTGACTCCGCTTCCAAAGTATTTGACCTAGCCAACAACGGTAAAATCGACCTGATCCTTTCTGCCAACCTGAAAGAAGTGAACGGTAACGGCAAATTGGAATCCGTCATCTTGGAGGATAAAAACAAGCAAGACTTGAGCATTGAAGCAGACTACTTGATTCCTTTGTTTGGTCTGTCACCTAAGCTTGGCCCAATCGCCGATTGGGGACTCAGCATCGACAAAAATGCCATCGAAGTAGATACCCGTGACTACTCTACCGGAGTCGAGCGGATCTATGCCATCGGAGATATCAATACCTATCCGGGTAAATTGAAATTGATCCTTTGTGGATTCCACGAGGCCGCTATCATGATGCACTCGGCCTTCAAATACGTGTATCCTGATCAAAAACTCAGCTTCAAGTACACCACTGTCAACGGCGTCAACGCATTCTAAATCTCTCACCAGCCATGATCAAATTTACCGTAGAAGACCACGACGGCAACCGTCAAGAAGTAGAAGCACCTGCAGACATGGGCTTGAGCCTCATGGAAATTCTAAAGGCATCGGAATATCCGGTATTAGCCACTTGTGGCGGAATGGCACTTTGTGCTACCTGTCATGTGGAAATTTTGGAGGGAAAAGACGGATTGGGAGAGGCCACGGACGTGGAGCTCGATCAGCTCGAAAACCTGCCGGAATACTATCCTACTTCCCGACTAGCTTGCCAAATCCGAATCGGAGATATTCTTGAGGGAGCCGTGGTAAAGCTGAGAGGGGAAGACGTTGTTTGATTTGAGATTATCAATTTGAGATTTGAAAGTAGAACCACTCGGAGACGGGTGGTTTTTTCTTTGCCCTAATTTGAAAAGTAGTTTAAGGGGCCGCTGTAAGTAAACGAGTAGGTCAATTCGACCTCAACAAATCTTTCTAAAGTAAAATCATAGACCACCTGATTGGTAACCATTTTGATTTTCTTATCAACCTGAAAATATTCTAAGCTTTGAATTTCGAACCAAGATAGAAATTGATTTGGGTCGTTGGATAAGCCACCTTCATCTCCCCAAAATGTCAAATCCAGATTGCCATTTTCAATTAGGTATACAATCCTTCTGGAGAGGCCGCATCCCATTACTATCTTCTTCTCCTTTGTGATTTCATCCAATCTCTCAAAAAATCCAAAAGTGTAGATATCGATCACGGGGGTTTGCCTATTCAAAAACCACGAGATCGAATAATTACTTGTACCACACCAGGAAAAATTTTGGACATGATCAGTGGTTTGCTGACCTGAATTCGTAAAATCCAAAGGAATGGAAGAAGCAATGGACTCCACGACATACACCCCGTATGGACTATCGGGCTTTTCCTCCTCTTGGCATCCAGCCAGAAAAATCCCAATAAGGAAGAAAAGAAATACAACTTGCCTCATAATTCAAGATAAGGATTAAAATAGGAGATCTATTTTTTAGCAACGATGACTTTCTTTTTTTAGTCTAAAAAATGAAACAGACCCTCGTGCAAAACGGGGATTTCCTGATTTATCCCTAATTTCAAAATAGATCAAACCCATCACACCGATGAAACGCATTCTATGGATCTTCCTGATTTGCCCAACCTTCGCTTTTGCCCAGCTCAAACCCGGACAAAAAGATGATGGAATAAAAATCCATCACGTGATCAATCAGTATTCAGAAGCTCGGGAAAAACAAGATACGGCATTGCTCAAATCCATTCTCACCGAAGATGTAGATCAATTGGTGTCTTCCGGAGAATGGCGCAATGGCATCCGGGAAGCTGTGGACGGCATGCTGAGAAGTTCGACTGCCAATCCTGGGACACGAACGCTGGAGGTGGAAAAAATCCGATTTCTGGAAGATGAAATTGCACTGGTTGATTGCCGGTATATCATCAAAAATCCAAACGGCACCGAGCGAAACATGTGGAGCAGCTTTGTGGTGGTTTTTCATAAAAAATCCTGGAAAATCGCCGCTATCCGTAATATGAATCCCACTACCAACTAGATCTAGCAATGAGAAAAGCACTTTACCTGATGGCATGGGCATGCCTTTTTTTCACCTGCTCGAGCCCAAAAAATTCCCCTTCTATGATTTTTGTAAATGGGAAAATCTGGACTGGGGAAGGCCCTGACACCTTTGTCGAGGCACTAGCGATTACCGGAAATCTGGTCTCTGCAATCGGTGATACAAAGACCATTTCGGCTTTGGCCACGGGGGACACCGAAGTGATCGACCTGCAGGGGAAACTCGTCACCGCAGGATTCAATGACGCCCACATTCACTTTCTCAGCGGATCCATGGGACTGACTCAAGTGGATTTGCTGGCTACCAAATCACTGGAGGAAGTAATTTCGATCACGTCTGATTTCATTCAAACTAATCCCGATAAAGAATGGATCACCGGCAGAGGCTGGCAATACACCTATTTCGAGTCTGGTCTGCCTGACCACACCACCATGAAGGCGCTTGATCTGGACAAACCGATTTTCATCAAAGCCTACGACGGTCACAGCGCCTATGCCAATCCCAAAGCACTGAAACTTGCAGGCATTACTTCCTCCACCGTTTTTGAAGGTTTTGGAGAAGTGGTAAAAGATGACCAAGGCAACCCTACTGGGGCGCTCAAAGAAGACGCGATGGATTTGGTGGGAAAATGGGTTCCCGCACCTAGCAAAGCAGACCAACTTGACGCACTCCGAAAAGGAATGAGACTCGCTGCTTCTTTGGGAATCACGAGTATCCAAAATGCGAGCGGAAGCGAAGAGGAGCTGAAGCTTTATCAACAATTGCTTACTTCCAATGAATTGACCTTGCGCTATGCAGCGGCGTTTTCAGTTGGAGAAAACAGTACCCCGGAGGATCTCGAGCGATTTACCTTTTTGAAAGACAGCATCGGCACTGCCAATCCATGGATCCGCGCAGACGCCATCAAATTTATGATCGATGGCGTCATCGAATCCCACACCGCAGCCATGCTTGAGCACTATGCAGACCTTCTTCCCGAGCATGAGTTGGCACTGGGAATGGTCAATATGTCTACCGATCGGTTTCAGGAATTGGTTAGCGAATTGGATAAAAGGCGCTTTCGCCTCTACACCCACGCCATCGGTGACCGGGGTGTACGAGAAGTATTGACGGCTTATGAAAAGGCCGAATCCAGCAATCCAGCCCGAGATCGAAGACATCGGATTGAGCACATTGAGACCATTGCTCCGGAGGATTTACCACGATTTGCCAAAGGTGGGATTTTGGCCAGCATGGAACCCATCCATGCAGATCCTGCCACCGTTGGCGTGTGGGCAAAAGCTATTGGTGAGGAACGGCTACCCTGGTCTTTCGCATGGAACTCGATGTTGCAAAATGGTGCAAAACTCGTGTTTAGCTCTGACTGGCCTGCCTGCATCAGTTTAGACCCTATCCGGGGAATACATGTAGCGGTAAACCGACGCGACCCTTCAGGCTTTCCCCAAGAAGGCTGGGTGGTGCAGGAGAAAATCAGCATTTACGAAGCGATGAAGGCCTACACCCAAGCAGGGGCTTTTTCTTCTTTTGAAGAAGGTAACAAAGGCCTGCTTAAACCCGGCTATTTGGCTGATCTGATCGTATTTTCTCAGGATATTTTTGCGATCCCCTCTATGGAAATTCATCAGACAAAAGTAGATCTCACCCTAGTAGACGGAAGAAAAATTTTCAAAAGGAAGTAGCACTTTTGTGGCAAGTTCCGTATCAAGATCAAAAATCTATTCCTATGAAAAACATGTTTTGGGTATTCCTTTTTCTACTTACCGCCAGTTTCAGCTGCGAAGATTCTGAAATTCCAAGCACTGACCTAGGTTTGATTGAACTTGAAAAAGAAATCGTCGCACTTTCAGAATCAGTAGCCTGTACCAATTCCGCCGAATGGAAATTTACTCCCATGGGCAGCAAAGCCTGTGGAGGACCGATGCGGTACATCGCTTACCACCAAAGCGTGGAAAGAGAATTTCTGGATTTGGTGGATCGGTTTACCGTACAGCAAAAAGCATTTAACCAACGAAACAACGTGGTTTCAGACTGTATGCTGGTAGTTGCTCCCCGTGCAGTTAGCTGTGAGGGGGGAAAGCCTGTTTTTCTAAATTAAAAAATTTATTTCCTATAGATTTTATAGGGAACTGGATAATTTCGGCTTCCATTTCTGACCATGAGGCCACTGTTTATCCTTTTTCTTTGCTTAACGCTATCCGTACCGCTCGACTCTTTTGCACAAAATTCAAGGCAAGAAGTCATGTGGTACGGATATTTTTTGACCGTACCGCTGTCCGAAAAATGGTATAACGTAACCGAAATCCAGGAGCGCCACCTGATCAGACCTTTTCAGCAGAGTCAATTTCTAGTCCGAACGCGGTTTCACCGAATCTGGTCGGAAAATTGGGATACCTCTGTAGGATTCAGTACCTTTTTTCATCATCGAGAGCGTCCATCAGTCAACGATGATTTCAATTGGCCGGAAGCTAGGCCCCACGTCGACGCTACTTTCAAAACCAAATTCTCCAGTATTGGCTTGGAACATCGAATCAGGGGAGAGGCAAGATTTTACCAACGATTAACCCCCAAGGAAGAGTTGGAAGAAGGATTTTTCTTTCGTGGATTCAGGTATCGCTACCGTTTTCAAATAAACATTCCTTTAAAAAAATCCCTTCAGGCCAAACTCTCCAATGAATTTATGGCCATGTCAGGAGGCACTACCGGTGAGGTGGTGTATGATCAAAATAGACTGATCGGAGATTTGGTCTATTCCATCTCACCTTATCTTCAATTGGAATTGGGTTACATCTTTTTACATCAGCAGGTGAGACCCGGTGAATTTCTCCGACAGGATATCCTAAAAATCAACCTCAGGCATCAGCTTCAAAAGCGGAAGTGAGACTTTTGTCACCATTCTTTATGGGATGGAATAGTTATCATGGGTCACAAATCCATGAAATCCAAGTTCCCTCTCCTTCTCCTCATCACCTTCCTAGGTTGGAATTCGGCTATTTCCGCCCTTGGCCAAGTCCAAACCAAGCAGCTGCTTTGGTATGGATATACGTTTTCAGCAGACCTTGGTCCCAGGTGGTTCCTAGAAACCGAAATAATGGAACGGCATCTGGTCAATCCACTCGAGCAAAGTCAGTTTCTGATCCGAACGCGATTCCATAAAAAGCTAACTCAAAAAATGAACGTGGGCTTTGGTGGCAGTCTTTTCCTTTTTCACAAACCAGGCTCCAACACCCATCTTTCCTTTACCCAACCTGAACTTCGTCCTCATGGGGAAGTCAACCTAAGATCATCCTTGGGTTCGGTAGCTATTGAAAACAGATGGAGAGGAGAATTTCGGTTTTTCCAAAACACTAACTTTCCAGTGACTGAATTGCAGGAAGGGTTTCATTATTCAGCGGCTAGGTTCCGCTACCGGCTTCAGGCGATTGTCTCTCTTGCAAAATTCGCAGAGACCAAAATTCTTAGGCTCAAACTAGCAAACGAAGTAATGGCTATGGCAGGCGGGAGAATGGAAAGGATCACCTTCGATCAAAACCGAAGTTCGGCGGATCTATCCATGGATATCTCTCCAAAAATCAGCTTAGACCTAGGCTATGTCAATTGGTACCAAGCCAAATCAACTGGAGGATTTCTAGAGCAGCACATTTTTCGGTCAGTCCTCAAGCATCAACTCACCCCTGCTAAACGATGAAAGGCCGGGTATCCGGCCTTTCAGGGTAAACAGAATCGGTGTTAAGTTCAAATCTGTTTTACTTTTCGGGGTGAACCACAACTTGGGTTATCTATCGTTTTTATAAAACTTGTCATGAAATAGTTGACGGGCGTCATGGGCAGCTTTCACCTCCTTCGACTCTGTATCGATCACCATCACGGGAGGATTTTGATCACCTGACCGGGCTGCTGACCACGCTGGATTCTCGCCACCATTAGGGTTTCCTGTTTTCACAAAGTTGGTAAAGTAGTCAAACATCGTCTTGGATGCTTTCATATCCTCCGGAGTCCAAGCAAATTCTTTCACCAAGTGCAGATTGCCCATAGCATATTCAATCTCAGCGGCATGTCGGGCACCGATCTGCTTCGGTGCAGGACCTGGATTTTCACTTCTCACAGTCCCACCTGCAAGACCCGCTGTCAGGTTTTTATCCACCAAAGGAGGGGATAGTTTGCTGAACAAATACCGGTACACTGGCTGTTTACTGTGATTTCGATGAAGGTCAAACCACTTCCACGTGCTATACACGATAAATCGGTCCGATGCCAAATCGGTAGCTGAATATTCTACTTGCTCGGGGGTCTCGTGCGCATACAATGCCAACACTTCGGCTGCCTGAACCGGATAGGCTTCCATCACCTTTTCTATGAATGCTTCCTTGGTGTACGGTTTACCTTGCATAAATGCCGCTCCGGGGATTTCAGCGGAGTTCCAGCCAAGCAATAAAGGAACTTGAGCCTGTTCGCCAGCCCTGAAAATTTCCGGAAGGGTTTTTGGGAGAAGATATCCGTCAATCACCACAGGAAAACCAAATCGTCCGGATTCCTGATAGATTTCAAAAACATCTTTAGCAGACATTTTTCTAGCTTCAGCGATGGATTTTACACCTGCTTTATCCAGAAATTCTTTCCCCGTCTGTTCAGCTTCTTTAAGGTATACTGGCGCTAAAGTCGGGTTGATCCCTGCACCACTTTCCCCGATTGCTCCATGAATCAGGTTTTTAGACAATGGAGAAGCCATCTGATAAGAAACGGAAATCGACCCTGCAGATTCACCTGCAATGGTTACCTGATTGGGATTACCACCAAAAGCGGCAATATTGTCTTTCACCCACTGCAAGGCCAAGGCCTGATCGAGTAAACCGTAATTACCGGAGGCTTTGTAGGGGGCCTCAGCGCTGAGTTCAGGATGAGCTAAAAATCCGAAAATCCCCAAGCGGTAATTTACAGTCACAACTACCACCCCTTCTTTGGCCATGGATTCCCCGTTGTACCTCGGTTCAGATGCGTCTCCTGCCACAAATCCACCTCCATAGAAATAGACCAGGACCGGTAAATCTTTGGAATTCCTTTTTGCCGGAGTCCAGACATTCAAAGTCAGACAATCCTCCGAAACTCCGTCTGACCAGGAGTTCATATCGCCAAAAACCAGACCCTGAACAGGTCTTGGTCCGAATTTCTTGGTAATTTTTATTCCTGACCACTTATCAGCAGGCACCGGAGCTTTCCAACGTAAGTCCCCAACGGGTGGCTTAGCAAAGGGTATCCCAAAATAGGTAGAAATCCCGTTGGTCACATTGTAGTTCCCCTCTATGACACCGTTCTTGACGGTAGTTTGCACAGCCATGAAGTTATTGCTTTGGGCATACACCATTGAAGTACAGCAGGATAGTAAAGACAGGACAATTAAAAACACTTTCATAAATTCCGATTCGTATAGATCTATTGTTTCAGTGTGAGACAATGTTAATTGCTTCTACGGAAAAATCCTATTTACTTAGACCAGAATTACCTTCCATTATGCCCCTTCCAGAAGTCTCTCAATACATCCCACATATCGCATACGACTCAGTAGTCTTCGGTTTTTCTAAGGGAAAACTGAAAATCTTATTGATGGAATACCACGATACGGGGTGGCACGCACTACCAGGGGGGTTTGTAGAACGAACTGAAAACCTAGAGGATGCTGTCAAAAGAGGGCTTTTTGAGCGTACCGGCCTTAAAGAAATCTACCTGGAGCAGTTCCACACCTTTGGGGATATTGGCAGATATCAGCCCGAGGTGATGAAAACCATCCTAGAAGCCAACGGATATGCTGTACCGGATAATTATTGGATGCTAGACCGCTTTTTTTCAATCGCCTACTATGCATTGATTGACCACGAAAAAGTCACATTGACACCAGATTCTCTTTCGGATTCCATTACCTGGTATGACATTGAGCATTTGCCTGATTTGATACTTGACCACAGAAAAATCGTCCAAAAAGCACTGCAAACCCTGCGTGAAAATCTCGACCGCAAGCTAATAGGAGGCAATCTCCTTCCGGAACGGTTTACCATGAATGAACTTCAATCTGTATATGAAGCGATTTTAGGACAAAAACTCCGTCGCACCAGTTTCCAGCGAAAAATGCTGAGCCTCGACATCCTTGACCGTCATGAAAAGCTTTTCACCGGCAAAAGCCACAAAGCTCCCTACCTCTACAGCTTCAAAACCAATTAACCCATGCTCAAAAGCCCGTTTCTGCTCATCGCTGCGATGGGCTTTCTTTTTTTCTCCTGCGGAAAAAGTGAAAAACAAACCAACCTCTCCATTCAGTCCGTGGCTGTGGAAGGCGGTCTCATTTCAGGAAAAACCGACTCCAGCGGACAGGTCAAAATTTTTAAAGGAATACCTTTTGCCGCTCCTCCGGTAGGTGACTTGCGATGGAAAGCCCCACAACCCGTACAGCCTTGGGAGGGCACCAAAGTCTGCACCGAAAATCCCGCTGCCCCGATGCAAAATCCTCCCGTGCCGTTTTTTGCCTGGTCGGAGGAATTTCTGATCCCAAAAGAACCGATTTCGGAGGACTGTCTTTACCTCAACATTTGGACTGCTGCAGAAAAATCGGATGAAAAACTTCCTGTGATGGTCTGGATTTATGGAGGAGGATTCAGTTCGGGTGGAAACACTGTCCCACTTTACGACGGAGAAGATCTGGCAAAAAAAGGCATCGTAGTCGTCGCACTCAATTACCGAGTGGGGATATTGGGTTTCTTGGCTCATCCGGAACTCAGCGCTGAAAATCCCGATCAAACTTCCGGAAATTATGGCCTCTTGGATCAGATTGCCGGTTTGGAGTGGGTGAAAAAGAACATCACAGCTTTTGGTGGCGATCCAGACAATGTTACCATTGCAGGCCAATCTGCAGGTGCTTTCAGCGTCAACGCTCTGGTCGTCTCTCCCAAAGCAAAAGGACTTTTCCACAAAGCCATCGCCCAAAGCGGCGGAATGTTTAATCGGGGTACGGGTTTGGTCTCAGGCCTCCAGGGCGCTGAAGAACGAGGAAAACAACTCACCGACACGCTCGGAATCTCACTGGCAGAACTTAGAAAGCTCCCGGCGGACAGCCTGCTGAAAATCCCGGGGAGATTTGGTCCCGTAGTAGATGGCAAAGTCTTGCCCAGTGTAAGACAAGCATTCGAAGATGGGTCCTTTTCGGATGTCCCTCTTCTGACTGGTTGGAATGCCCATGATCGGGTCTCCGGAAATCCTGCCACCACTCCTGCCGAATTCAAAGCCAACGCCAAAAAACAATACGGAGGACGAGCCGGGGAATACTTGCAACTTTTCCCAGCAGGCAATGAAGTTGAATTGGAAGAAACGCTGAACACTATTGGTGTTTTAGCTTTTGGGTTCCAAAATTACACCTGGGCAAAGATGCAGACTGAAAAGGGTCAAAATGATGCTTATGTGTACTATTTCACCCGAGTACCTCCAGGAGAACCCAATTATGGAGCTTTCCATTCGGCCGAATTCAGCTATGCACTGCATACCCTCCGCAATTGGAACAGACCCTTTGAGCAGGTGGATTATGACTTGGAAAAAAACATGTCCAGCTACTGGGTCAACTTTGTGAAAACCGGAAATCCCAACGGACCCGGTCTTCCCGAATGGCCGATTTTTGATCCTGAAAACCCACTGGTCATTGAGCTGGGATACAACCTGAAAACCAGAGCCATGCCCAACTGGGAGCAAATGAAATTTATGGAAAGCCTGAACCGATAACCCATGCTTGCCTTACTAGGACTACTTACAATTTTACTCTTGCTCTTTTTGGTCATCACCAAAAAAGCATCTCCTGTGATTGCTTTGACGCTTGTTCCTATTCTTACAGGAATATTGGCTGGAAAAACAAATGAACTACCTGCGATGATCGGTGAAGGATTGCAAGCCATCGCTCCCACAGGCGTCATGTTTGTCTTCGCCATCCTCTTTTTTGGAATCCTTTTGGATGCTGGCACCTTCCAACCCATCATCTCCAGGTTGCTAAAAATAGCTGGAAATGACCCGATCAAAATCGCCTTAGCCACGGCGGTTTTGGCTATGTTGATTCATCTGGATGGGTCGGGTGCGGTGACATTTTTGGTAGTCATCCCTGCATTGGCACCGATCTATGATCAAATGGGTATGAAGCGGATTACCCTGGCATGCATCGTAGCGCTGTCGGCAGGGACTATGAATATGGTTCCTTGGGGAGGGCCGACTATACGCGCTGCTACAGCATTGAATGTGCCCGTCACGGAACTGTTCAACCCCATGGTTCTTCCGCTGATGACCGGTTTGGTAAGTGTTTTTGTGATAGCTTTTTTTCTTGGAAAAAGTGAAAAGAACAGACTTGGTGACCTCAATCAATCCGCTGTATCTAGCCAATCTACAGCAGAAAACCCCTTGCATCGTCCGAGGCTGTTTTGGATGAATATTATTTTGATTCTAGTAGCTATTACCAGCATCATTCTTTCTTGGGCGCCACCTTACGTAGTATTTATGGTAGCATTTGCGCTGGCTTTATTGATTAATTTCCCAAAAGTCTCAGAGCAAAAAAATCGAATCGATGCTCACGCCAAAGAAGCTATGCTGATGGCAAGTATCCTCTTTGCAGCAGGATGCTTCACCGGTATTCTCAAAGGAAGCGGTATGATGGAGTCTATGGCTTCCACCGTTCAAACCTTATTGCCTGAGCAATTGGGCCGACAACTCCCACTTTTGACAGGATTGGTGGCTATGCCGGCAAGTATGCTTTTTGATCCCGATTCCTTCTATTTCGGTATTTTGCCTCTGCTATCTACTACCGCCACCACCTTTGGTGCAAGTGGCTTAGAGGTCGGACAAGCTGCGATTTTGGGACAAATGACCACCGGATTTCCGGTAAGTCCACTGACTGGCTCCACTTTTTTATTGGTTGGATTGGCTGGAGTCGAGCTGGGTGATCATCAAAAAAAGACCATTCCCTTGGCGTTTTTGGTCACTTTGGTGATGCTTTTGGTTTCTATTTTACTTGGAGTGATCTCGATTTAGTATGGCGGAAAAAATAAGAATCGGTTGCGGGGCCGGCTTTTCAGGAGACCGATTGGAGCCTGCTTTGATCCTGACGGAAAAGGGAAATCTGGATTACCTGGTCTTGGAATGCCTCGCCGAGCGAACTATTGCTTTGGCACAAAAGCGCAAACAACTAGACCCCAATGCCGGATATGATGTTCTCTTGGAACGGAGAATCGAAGGTTTGCTTCCACTATTACTCAAGCATAAAACCCGCCTCATCACCAATATGGGGGCAGCAAATCCCATCGCCGGAGCCAAAAAAATCCTGGAAATCGCCAAAAAACTCGGGCTAAAGGTAAAGATTGCGGTCGTTTTGGGGGATGATGTCTTCGAGCAACTCAGCGGAGAAGAGCTCAGCCTAGAAGGCAATCAACCCCTGAACTCCTACGGCAAACTAGTTTCAGCCAATGCCTACCTGGGCGTGGAGGCCATTCTTCCGGCATTGGCCACCGATGCGCAAATTATCCTGACGGGAAGAGTGGCAGATCCTTCGCTTTTTTTGGCACCCATGGTACACGAATTGGGTTGGGATAAGGAAAATTCAGACCTGATGGGCAAAGGAACTGTGCTTGGACACTTGATGGAGTGCGCAGGACAGATCACCGGAGGATATTTCGCAGACCCAGTGTCTAAGCCTGTTCCGAACATGCACATCCTTGGGCATCCAATCCTAGAAGTCAGTCGGGACGGGGGCGGAATTATTTCCAAAGTGGACGGAACCGGCGGATTGATCAACACTCAGACAGCCAAGGAGCAATTACTGTATGAAGTCCTCGATCCGGGAAATTACTTCACGCCTGATACGGTGGCAGATTTTCGAAGTGTGCGTTTGGAAGAAATCGGACCAAATAAATTGAAAGTCACCGGAGGAACCGGCAAACCCAAACCCGAAACCCTCAAGGTGAGCGTGGGCTATCAAGCCGGCTGGATCGGAGAAGGGGAGATTTCCTACGCGGGAGCTCATGCCGTAGAGCGGGCAAAACTTGCCGGAGAAATCATCCAAAAGCGGATCGGGAATTTATTTGACGAGTTTCGGGTGGATTACATCGGACTGAGTTCCCTGCATGGGGAAAGCCTTTCCCAAGGTTCTGCTCCATATGAAGTTAGACTTCGAATTGCCGGAAAATCCAAGAACCAGGCCCTCACCCAACTCGTGGGAGAAGAAGTGGAAGCCCTCTACACCAACGGGCCTGCCGGTGGAGGAGGAGCGAGAAAATTCCTGAATGAAATCATCGGTGTAGTTTCTATCTTGATGGATCGAACCCAAATTCACCCTACCATTCAAGTCTTTGAATCATGAGTCAGAAACTTGCCGATATCGCCCACAGCCGTGCCGGAGACAAAGGAAACACGTTGGTGCTTTCCCTTTTTCCTTTGGAGGAAAAGAACTATGAACTTTTGGTAGAAAAAGTCACTGCCGATAAAGTCAAACAACACCTCGCCCATCAACTCAAAGGAAGTGTCATCCGACATGAAATCCCTGAGCTGAAGGCTTTGCTTTTCACCTGCGAAAGCGCCTTGGCTAGTGGGGTCACCACCTCTTTGGCGATGGACGCGCATGGAAAAAGTCTGAGCTATGCGCTTTTGGAAATGAGGATTTGATTTTCATCAAACCAAGCACTAGAAATACGGAAATAAGCGTATAGCGCATCGAAAGGCGGATAGATACTTTTGGTAAAAATCCAGCTCATGATGCGAAAAGCTACTTTTCTTGCCCTATTTCTTCTTCCCTTTCTTGCGCAAAGCCAAGTTACCGACCACGAAGGCCGTACCTACAAAACCGTTAAAATCGGTAATCAAACTTGGATGGCCGAAAACCTGAATGTGATCACCTTCCGAAACGGAGATACTATTCCTGCTGCTTACGATGAAGAGGAATGGGCTTTGGGAGGCGTGTTTTTCATGCCTGCGAGAATGGACATTGACTTCGATGAGGAAAATGGGCAGTTTTTCGGAAAGCTTTACAACTACTTGGCAATCTCAGATGAGCGGGGAATCGCTCCGGATGGCTGGAGAGTACCCACTGATGAGGACTGGAATATTTTGGCTGAGGCCCTAGGCGGACCCGCCGCTGCTACCGCCAAACTCAAGAGCGCCGAGGGTTGGGTGGAAAACAACGGAACCAATGAAAGCGGTTTTGAGGGATATCCTCTTGGGATGATTGACGAAGATGGATATTATGATGGCTTGGGATTTTCGGGTTATTGGTGGAGTATCACTCAAGAAGAAGAAGGGCTCGTGATTAATCGAAACCTGGCTGAAAACAAATTCGCTTTCGAAAAAGCACTCAGCAGTCCTTTTAATGGCCTTTCCGTTAGGCTAGTGAAGATTGATTGAAGTATCTTAGAAAAGAGGCTGTCACTAATCGAGACAGCCTCTGTTATTTTTTATTCGGCCATCAACTTTTCCAAAATCTTGGTCGCAGCCTCTGACAGTACCGTCCCCGGACCGAAGACCGCAGCCACTCCGGATTTTTCCAAAAACTCATAATCCTTAGCCGGAATCACCCCTCCTGCCACCACCATAATATCGGGACGGCCGAGTTCTTTAAGCGCTTGGATCAATTGAGGAATCAAGGTTTTGTGGCCAGCTGCAAGTGAGGATGCGCCTACAATATGGACATCATTTTCAACTGCTTGCTCGGCAACTTCCTGAGGAGTCTGAAAAAGTGGCCCGATGTCCACATCAAAGCCCAAATCTGCAAAACCGGTAGCAATGACTTTTGCCCCACGGTCGTGCCCATCCTGCCCCATTTTGGCAACCAAAATGCGCGGACGTCGACCTTCCATTTCTGCAAATCTGTCGGAAAGTGTCTGGGCTTTTTTGAATGATTCCTGATTTTTCACTTCTGAAGCATAGACTCCTGAGATGGACTTGGTTTGGGCTTTGTGTCTGCCAAATGCTTTTTCCATCGCATCGGATATTTCTCCTAAAGTAGCTCTTTTTCGAGCTGCCTCCACAGCCAGAGCGAGTAAATTACCTGTACCGGCTTGGGCTGCCTGCGCAATTTTTTCTAAGCAAAAATCCACCTCTTGCTGATTTCGGGAAGCTTTTACCTGATTGAGTCTGGCGATCTGAGCAAGTTTCACGGCCTGATTATCGACATCTCTCACCTCGATTTGGGATGCCTCATCCACTTGATAGCGGTTGACTCCCACGATGACGTCTTTGCCACTATCGATTCGTGCTTGCTTTTTGGCTGCCGCCTCTTCGATTCTAAGTTTGGGAAGTCCGGCTTCGATGGCTTTGGCCATGCCGCCCATTTCCTCTACTTCCTGAATCAGTGACCAAGCTCTTTGCGCTAGCTGATCCGTCAAGTACTCGACATAGTAAGAACCTCCCCAAGGATCCACCACTTGGGTGATTCTGGTTTCTTCTTGCAAAACCAGCTGGGTATTTCTGGCAATTCGAGCCGAGAAATCTGTAGGCAAAGCGATCGCTTCATCAAGGGAATTGGTGTGGAGAGACTGAGTATGGCCCATGGCTGCCCCGAGTGCTTCGACGGCGGTTCGGGTCACGTTGTTGAATGGATCTTGCTCCGTCAAGGACCAACCGGAAGTCTGACAGTGCGTACGCAAAGCGAGTGATTTGGAATCCTTGGGATTGAATTGCTTGACGATCTTGGACCAAAGCAATCGGCCGGCCCGCATCTTGGCGATTTCCATGAAGTAGTTCATCCCAATCGCCCAGAAAAAGGACAACCTCGGTGCAAAATCATCGATATCAAGCCCGGCTTTTATCCCAGTTCTCAGGTACTCCAATCCATCCGCTAAGGTGTAAGCCAATTCCAAATCCGCCGTTGCTCCGGCCTCCTGCATGTGGTAACCGGAGATGGAAATCGAGTTGAATTTGGGCATGTGCTTCGAAGTAAACTCAAAAATATCCCCAATGATCCGCATGCTAGGCTGGGGCGGATAGATGTAGGTATTCCGCACCATAAATTCCTTCAGAATGTCATTTTGAATCGTGCCGCTGAGCTGCTCAGGTTTTACTCCCTGCTCCTCTGCTGCGACGATGTAAAATGCCAAAACCGGAATGACAGCTCCATTCATCGTCATGGAGACGGACATGTCGTCTAGAGGTATCTGATCGAAAAGGATTTTCATGTCCTCCACGGTATCGATCGCTACACCGGCTTTGCCCACGTCGCCTTGGACTCGGGGGTGATCAGAGTCATACCCACGATGCGTAGCCAAATCAAAAGCTACCGAAAGCCCTTTTTGCCCTGCAGCCAGGTTTCTACGGTAAAATGCATTCGATTCTTCGGCCGTGGAAAAGCCTGCATACTGACGGATGGTCCAAGGCCGCTGCACATACATGGATGCATAAGGCCCACGGAGAAACGGCGGGATCCCCGCAGAAAAACGGAGTTGCTTGAGCGAATTGATCGCTTCGGGATCAAAAAAATCCGGGATGCTAATTTGCTCAGGGGCCTCCCAAACTGATGTGGAATTGGGCTCAGAAGCCTTGCTTGCTGTGGTCCATTTACTCAGATCAGGTCTCATGATTCAGCTAGGATTTGAAGTTCGAGCAAATAGGTCGCACGGATAGGATTGAGTTCATGAAGTTTTTCTTCAAAAGGCTCCCACACGAATGCTGTAGAGGATGTGGACGGTGGGGGATATTTGTTTGCACCGATCTTTGTTACCTGATTTTGAATCACTTCATTCAGAATTTTTTCACGCTGTTGCCTGATCGAAGCATGAATTTCCCCTTTTTGAAAAGCCTTTGACCATCCGCCCAAAGCTTCTATTTTGGAGAGCTGCGCCTTTAAATTGTGAAGGATTTCTTCTTTCAAATTTTCCAAGAAATAGGCTCCTGCCCCAGGGTCCATGACTTTGTCCAGATAAGCTTCTTCCCTTAGAATAGAGGATACATTTCTTGCAATTCTTCTCTCCATTTCGGAACAAACTTCTTCTTGTAGCGGCTGTACCCAAAGCCAATTTGCTCCACCGAGTACAGCTGACATCGCCTCATAGGTTTGTCGGATTAGGTTGGTATTGGGGTCCAAAAGAGACTTGGACCATTGCGCAGTTTTACAAAAAAGCGACACAACTTCTTCCTTCAGTTCGACGCCATACAGGCTTGCAAGTTGTGAAATTGCCATTCGGAATGCTTTCAGCCGGACAATTTCTCCAAAGTGGTTTTCCCCCACTGAAGCTTCCAAAAAGATCTTTGAAAAAATCACGTTAGGGTCTATATCCATAGAATCAATCAACTCGATCAACTCTCCCAAACCTAAGCCAAGTGCCTCGATCGGATTGCCTCCAGATTCCGTATATCGGGAGGTTTTGATACAAAATGGTGCAAAACTTGGATAAGGACCACTCATTTCTAGGAGTTCAGCGAGGATTTCGGTCCCTAGCCCAAACGATTCATTCTGGTCAAAACTCAGATCAGAAGGTGTCCAAAGCATCCCTCCACTTATTGAATCAGCAGATGCACTTGTCGCATCTGCCCACTCCAAAAATGTTTTTAGAGCAACGACAGGATTGCCCTTAGGCAATACAAAAATCGAAATGTATTGAGGTAAGACCCCTTCCAAAAGTTCTGATAAATCTTCAAATCCATTGAGGTGCAAAACGAGTCCTTCGGCTCCGTTTTCCAACGCATTCAAAATTTGAGCATTGGTATCTCCAGGTAGCACGCTGACCAGGTTTTGCCATCTCCTGGGAGGAAAGCCTACCGTTTCAGATGGTGAGTGAAAACGCTGCTGAACAATAGGGCTACTCAAGTCTTCCTGCGTGTAAAACGGTTTCAATACAAGCGTATCCCAAAGCTTAGAACTCAAGGTTGCACTAACATCTCTTCCTTTGATTTCCTTTGAAGCTTGAGCTATCCAATCAGATTTGGAAGCTGCGTCAAACTCCGGAAATAAATCTTCAGTCATAATTGGGCGGTGGATTAAATCCTAAACATCAAAACCAAAATTAACCATTCCCCGGTGGTTTGAAAGCCTTCCATTCCTTTGATAAAAAGAAAGAAGAACCCTAAAAAGGAATTAACGGCTATATTTCAACTCAATGATTTACAATCTCATCCAAATAATTCCTCTCTATTTTTAACTTATCCCATTGAAGATTTCAGCTAATTGGGCTTTTTCAAAACATCCAAGATATTATTGATCATCAAATTTGATTATTCACTTTTTCAAAGGAATTTGGATTTTTTATTTAAGTTAATTTTCCACAAATTTGACGCCCTTGCCCTTCCAGGGTAGTAGGAGTTAGCCAACCTTTTCTAATGAGTTCAGAAGCCAGTGCAGTTTGGAATGAATGCTTGCGTGTAATCGAACAACACGTCAATGAGCAGAGCTTTTCCACCTGGTTTAGACCTATTAATCCAGTCAAACTAGAAGGTTCGAGCTTGACTATTCAGGTTCCAAGTCAGTTTTTCTATGAGTGGTTGGAGGATAATTATGTTCAGGTCCTCAAACTGGCTATCAAAAGTACCTTGGGGCCAAATGGAAGATTGGAGTATGCGGTCGTGGTCGACAAAGGAAACTCTTCCAATCAACCCTATGTAGTATCCTACCCTCAGGGAAACAATGCCGCGAAAAAACCTGCATCAAGCGCTACCGAAGTCAGAACTCCATTTGAAATGCAATCCTTGGATGCGGATATGCTTACTCAAAGCAATCTGAATCCGACTTATACGTTCAGTACCTACATCGAAGGCGATTGTAACCGACTGGCCCGATCTGCGGGTTTCGCAGTGGCCACCAAGCCTGGTATCACCTCATTCAATCCCTTGATGGTCTATGGAGGTGTTGGACTTGGTAAGACTCACCTGGTGCAAGCCATAGGTAACGAAATCAAAAATGGCCCTGAAGACAAGTTTGTCTTGTACGTGTCCTCAGAAAAGTTTGTGAACCAATTCATGGATTCCATCAAGGATGGCAACGTGAAAAGCTTCACCAATTTTTACATGCAAGTGGATGTCCTGATCATCGATGACATTCAGTTTTTGGCAGGTAAAGACCGGACTCAAGAGATGTTTTTCCACATTTTCAATCACCTGCACCAAAATAAAAAGCAGATCATCATGACTTCCGATTGCCCTCCGAGAGATTTGAAGGGATTGGAAGAGCGACTGCTTTCGAGATTCAAGTGGGGATTGACTGCGGATTTGCAAATGCCGGACTTCGAAACCCGTGTGGCAATCATTCGCAGAAAAATGGAATCGGAGGGTATTTTCATTCCAGACGACGTGGTGGAGTACTTGGCCTATTCCGTAGATACCAATGTCCGTGAGCTGGAAGGCATCCTGATTTCGCTTATCGCCCATGCATCCCTCAATCGGGTGGAAATCAGCCTGGAACTTGCTAAGACGGTGATCAAAAACTTTATTAAGGATATCGAAACTGAGGTTGGGATTGATTTTATCCAAAAGTCAGTGTCCGAATATTACGGCATCCATGCAGATGAATTGAAGGCAAAGACCCGGAAAAAGGAGATTGTGATTGCCCGTCAGTTAGCCATGTATTTTTCAAAAGAATTCACTCAGCATTCTCTCAAATCGATCGGATACCATTTTGGCGGACGTGATCACAGCACGGTAATCCATGCTGTGCAGACCGTGAATGACATGATTGACACCGACGCCAACTTCCGCAATGCGGTCAATGAGCTGAAGAAAAAGTTTAAGATGAGGTCTTATTGATTTCAAATTTGGATTAAAAACTTTATTGCTCAGATTTTCACTAATCACTTGAAATTGAAAAAGTGAAACATTGATTTCCTAATTTGATTGCAATTCGTGTAACTTAAGTAAAATGATACCAATCATGGAAAATGAATTGAAACTCGAGCTTATTGAAAAATTGCTTCAAGTCTCGGAAGAGCAAATTCTATTGGAAATTAAATCTGTGCTAGATCAAAGGCCTTCTGCATCTTCAATTTCTGATGAATTGTATTCGGAATTAATGAAGAGAAGGGAAAATGCATTAACTAATAAAACCAAGCTCTTTTCTTGGGAAGAAGTTAAAAATGAGCTTCTAAAGAAATAAGCCAAATGCTTTTTTCAACTTGAAATAACAGAAGAAGCGAAATTTGAGATAAAGGAAGCATTTACTTTTTATGAATCCAGAGAATCCGGTTTGGGCATCTATTTTTTAGAAAATCTTGAAGAACGATTCCAAACCATTTTGGAAAATCCATTGAAATACCCAGAAAAGAGGCCTACTTTTAGAGAAGCACTACTTTCAAAATTCCCCTACCAGACAATATTTGAAGTGTTGCAAGAAAGAATCATTGTCTATTCTGTATTCCATACCAGTAGGAATCCGAAAAACAAACCTAAAAAATAAACTCACCACGCTACCGCATCACCCAATTCCTCTTGGGTAAATTCAATCTCGGTATAACCTAGGACATAAGGTCCAATCTCATAGGGAACGTAGATTATCCAAAATTTACCATCCTTAAAGCCCATGGCATTGGCCAAGAAAAAACCTGTTTCGGGCAGAAAAAACCGACCATCGTCTACCAAATTTACTCCTTCCGGCACCTCATGAAAAAGCCGAAACTTTTGTTCGGCAAGTTGAGTCACCTTGGCCTGATCCAGTACTAATTGATCTGGACTGAGGGATTTTCCCGATTTTTTTTCAAAATTCAAAAAAGCCACCGTACTGTTAGGATGAGCCCCACCTAAGTAATTATACTGTTCGAAAAAAATAGAAATCGCACGATCAGATTCATAGGAAAGTTTGCCTTTGACTTCAATTTCCCAAGAGCCAAAGCTTTGTGGAAACTCTTTTTTGAATGCTTTGAAGGATCTGAAAAAATCATTGGCCGCAGAGTCGAGATTGGTTCCCGGATCCTCCCCTATTTGCAAAAAACCCAAGAGTTGACCTTGAATCACTTCATTGATCTGTGCCGCATGGGGATCTCCCTTTGCCACAGGCCAAATCAGTCTTAAACGTGCGCATTCCTCACCTACGCAAGTTTCCTGGACCAAGGAGTCAAGACCAAAAGTCAGTTTTTCTTCGGCATAATTTTCAGATTGAGTAACTCCCTTACAGCCAAAGGCAACAACGACCAGCACGCTTAACATCCATTTCATGTGATTATAATTTGATTTTAAAAGGCCACATGGAATCTCGCTAATCTTATAACCATTCCAGTGTGTGACTTTTTAGTCATGCTCGATTTCATGTGATTATAATTTGATTTTAAAAGGCCATATGGAATCTCGCAAAACTTATAATCATCCCAGGGTGTGACTTTTTAGTCATGCTCGATTTCATGTGATTATAATTTGATTTTAAAAGGCCACATGGAATGCCATGGATAATCATTTCCCTCCCGAAACCAGTTCGGGACAAGTTGTGTGAGAAGCATTTTCTCATGGGCATTTCATGATACAGCCAAATCAATTCAAAAATAAATCCATCAATCGATGGGCAAGCACTCCAGGGTGAAGTTCCCCTGATTTTACTTTAGGCTTTTCTTCTCGCAAAAGTTGCTGAACCTGCGCATTCTTCAGAAATGCCCTTCCTAACAATTCCTGAACTTGATCCTCCAGCCAATCAAGTCTCTGTTCGGACCGAATGGCCTCCCAAAATCCCGAGAACTTTACCTTTTCTTCATAATCGAGTACCAAAGACCAAATCTGATTCAATCCCAATCCCGACACTGATGAGGCTAATACCACCTTGGGAGACCAGTTTTTAAGGTTTTCCTGAAACAGATGAAGGGCATTTTGGTAGTTGGATTTTGCTTTTTGAGCAGCCTCAAGATTATCCCCGTCAGCTTTGTGAATAACGAGCGTATCTGCCATTTCCATAATTCCTTTTTTGATCCCCTGCAGTTCATCGCCTGCACCGGAGAGCATGAGCAGCAAGAAAAAATCCACCATATTTTTTACGGCAGTTTCGCTTTGGCCCACCCCTACCGTCTCGATCAAAATCACATCAAACCCAGCTGCTTCACAAAGAAGCATGGCTTCCCTTGTTTTGCTACTGACACCCCCTAAGGTAGTACCAGATGGACTTGGCCGGATATATGCCCGCTTGTCCAAAGCTAAATCCTCCATTCTTGTCTTGTCACCCAGAATACTTCCTTTAGTCAATTGACTGCTTGGGTCTACTGCCAGGACTGCAACTTTTTTCCCGAGGTCCAAAAGCATTTTTCCAAAAGCCTCGATAAACGTACTCTTTCCCACTCCGGGCACACCTGTGATGCCTATTCGAATGGACTGACCTGTGTGAGGCAACACTGCCTGAACCAATTGAGAAGCTAAAGCCTGATCTGCCTCCAGGGCACTTTCAACCAAGGTGATGGCTTGACTTAGCACCACCCGGTTGCCTGACCGAATTCCGGCTGCGTATTCTTCAAGGCTTAGTCTCTTTTTCATGGATTCAAATACAAAAACCGACTTTCTCCCATGGGCGTTTTTTCAAATTCTGCGAGCAAAAATGGCCGAAACTCTTCCGGAAAGAAGGGGGCTTTTGGATTGAGTTCGATTTTACCGGATAGGTCTTCAGAGAAGAAAAACACATGAGTTCGACCGTATTTGGAGTGTGGCTGTGAATCAGCGAAGGCCTTCATCCATCTTTCATCCTGATCCAAAACCTTTACTGCCAGGACTCTCACCACCGGACCGGTATTGTTTTCGTTTCGGTAGTAGCCGATTTCTTCATATTTGCCTTCCCACTGCTCCATGCCGGGCTGAGCAAAACTGGCACTGATGATCTGATAGAGGACGATGCCCACTACAATTCCTATCAAATAGAGAATGACCTTATTCCTTTTCAAAAACTTTAGCGGGTTTATGGGGTTTAGCCCTTAATTTAGCCCAAAATTCTGACAATGGGTTTCGAGTACGTCAAAGCACTTCATATCATTTTCGTAGTCACTTGGTTTGCAGGACTGTTTTACATCGTGAGATTGTTCATCTACCAGACGGAAGCTTTGGAAAAACCGGAGGCTGAGCGCAATATTCTGAAGCCACAACTTGACCTCATGGCCAGTCGGCTTTGGTACATCATCACTTGGCCTTCAGCGATCTTGACTCTGATTTTTGGAGCATGGGTACTCTACTACCGATGGGGATACATGCAGTTGGGTTTTATGCATGCCAAATTGGGTTTTGTCTTTTTGCTTTACCTCTATCATGGATTTTCTCATGTCCTTTTTAAAGAATTGCAACAGGGAAAAGCAAGATGGAACTCTACCAAACTGAGACTTTGGAACGAAGTGTCGACGATTTTGCTTTTTGCTATAGTATTCCTGATCGTCTTAAAAAGTACCGTAAGCATGGCTTGGGGAATTGCAGGATTGATTGGATTGGCAGTATTGCTGATGCTGGGAATCAAGCTTTATAAGAATTATAGACTTAAAAAAGGTGAGTGAAATTCGGAGTGCAGGGAATAAAAAAACGATCGTTTAGCAACCTGAAATTTCACTTCATCCAAAATCAACCAAAACATGAAAACTACCGGACTACTCTTTGGACTTCTACTCATCTGGGCAGCGGCCTGCAAGCCAGCCGGAGAAAATGCAGCCTCCAATCTGGAGCTGCCTATCCTAGGGGAACGATATGTGGATGAAAATCAGGACACGGTTTATCATACCATTGCCCAATTTTCATTTGTCAATCAAGTAGGTGACACCATCAGCAAGGCTGATGTAGCTGGAAAAGTCTATGTAGCTGACTTCTTTTTCACGACCTGTCCCACCATCTGTCCTGTAATGAAAAAGGAGATGCTGCGAGTTCATGAAAAATTCAAAGGCAATCCCGATTTTAAGATTCTGAGCCATTCGATAGATCCTACTCATGATACACAGGAGGTATTGAAGGATTATGCAGAAAAACTGGGAATCACAGATGCCTCAACCTGGAATTTCCTGACAGGAGATCAGGAGAAAATCTTCGAAATGGGTCAAACCAGCTACCTGACCACGGCTATGGCGGATCAGATGGAGCCAGGAGGATTTTTGCATAGCGGTGCCTTTTTACTGATCGATCAGCAAGGCCGTATCCGTGGAGTGTATGATGGGACCAAATCAGATCAGGTGGACCGTTTGATCAATGACATTCCAAAAATACTGACTCCGTGATGAGACTGGGAATCGTACTTTTTCTCTTAACATTCCTGGGTGCATGCAGCCCCAAGGCGAGTTCGGAAGAAAACACCTTGGCTCAGATCTCAGACCCTGAAGTGATGAAGTTTGCAGTCAATGGTAAGCGGCTGTACGAAAACTACTGTGGAAATTGCCATCAGCCAGACGGGCGAGGTCTCGGAAAATTAATCCCACCATTGAGAAATTCGGATTACTTCAAGGCGAGTGTTCATCGCTCAATCTGGATCATGCGAAATGGGCAACAAGGCCAAATTGTAGTGAATGGAGAAACCTACAATCAAGCCATGCCTGCCAATCCTCTGTTGAAACCTTTGGAAATCGCGCAGATTTCTACCTACCTGTATAATATTTGGGGGTTGAATGAAGGTGTGATCTCTGCCTCCGAGGTAGAAGATTATTTAAAAAAAGCGCCTGATGGACTTTAAGGCCAATTCAATCTTTGAGCAGGACCTCAGCCTTGGCCAAAGCCGCTTTGATGTCTTCGTTTACCTTTGACACCAAGACCAGCTGCTCGTCGAGGTAAACTTTTACTTCTTCGGGAGTTTTCTCACCATCTTCGGTATTGTATTGTCTCATCCACACAAACATCCCCTCATAGGCTAAGTTGAGTTGAGAGGCAAGATTTTTGAGTTCGTCGATTTTGGCCTGATCCGGAGTCTCAGAGTTTTGAAGTTCCTCAGCTTTTTGAAGGGCTGCTTTTTCCAAGGATTTGAGTTGGCCCATTTTGGGCATTACCTCATCATGGACAGCGATGACCTGTTCCCTTTGGGTTTTATTTTCCTCCACTTGCTTATTTCCACAAGCTTGGACAAAAATCAATAGAGTAAAAATCAAGTAAAAAGGAATAAACTTCATAATCTCGTTAGTTAATGTTTCTAAGATGCAATTTATTCTCGGTTAAGATAAAAATTATCTGATTTTTATATGAGATGACATTCTGAGTTTCATTGGTTAATTTTGAGGCTTACCTCTCGAGTTTATGAAACCATTCTGCTTTGCTGACGGGAAAATTATCCCAACCGAAACCGCAACAATTCACCCCACTGACCTGGGACTAATCAGAGGATACGGGATTTTCGACTTTTTCCGCACCGTGAATTACCAGCCTCTCTTTCTAGAACATTACCTGGATAGGTTCATTGCTTCGGCAGAAAAGACTTATTTACCGCTGGAATATTCCCGAGAAGAATTACGTCAAATTATCGCAGCAGTAATCGAGAAAAATGATCTTCAGCAAGGCGGAATCCGAATGGTACTCAGTGGAGGTGTTTCTGAGAACCATTTTTCCCCTGCGACAGGCAAGCTTTTTATGTTTGCCGAGTCACTGATGTTCCCTTCAGAAGAAAAATATCAAAACGGCATCAAATTGCTCACGCTGGAGCATGTCAGGGCCATTGCAGATATCAAAACTACCAATTACACCCTTCCGGTATGGCATAGTGTCAACTGGAAAAGATTGGGGGCCGAAGATGTGCTCTACCATTGGAATGGTCTGGTGAGTGAGAGCTCCCGAAGTAATTTTTTCATGGTGAAAGACGGGACAATTCATACGCCTGATCAGCATATCCTTCACGGTATTACCCGGAAGCACCTCATCCAAGTAGCTGACCAAGTAATCATCCGACCAATTAGATTGGAAGAAGTCTGGGAAGCCGATGAGGCATTTATCTCCAGTACCACCAAAGTCCTGCTACCGGTGACACAGCTGGATGACCGAAAAATCGGCAATGGAAAATCAGGTAAAATCACCTTGGATTTACTCGAAAAATTCAGAGTTCTCGAAAAGAAAACCATCTCTTGAACATAAAAAAAGCTCCTTTCGGAGCTTTTTTTATTGGAGTATCAGCTGGGCATCTTTGAGGATATACATCAGTTTCTCTGGATCATTGGCATTGAGCGTGAGTTTTCCTTTGACCTTGACTCTCTTGGAGGTGTACTTAATGGGACTGGTCAGCATCACTTCCATGACAGTCTCAGGACCCCCAGAGCCGCAAAAGAAACATTCTGCCAAAGGAAGACTGGAAAGGATAATATGAGTAGGCTTAAACATTCCTTCAAACGGAATGATATAGCCATCAGCCTCCACCACTTTGCCTTCCAATTTTTTGATATTGTCTGAAAAAACCGGCACATACAACTCTCCAAAATTATCCTTGCTGATTTTATAGGATACTTCCGATAGACTTTTCCAAACACCTTGTGCCCTTACTTCCTGAGAAAACAATACTCCCAAAAAGACCAAGACCGGCAACACAAACCACTTTTTCATGTAATTATAATTTGATTTCTTAAGGACACATGGAATCTCGCAAATCTTATAATCATTCTAGTATGTGACTTTTTAGTCATGCTCGATTTCATCTGCTATTTAAATTTTGACGCTAATTAAGCCTTTGTCAATTGCTTTGCAATACTTGTTTGATAAGCTGACCAAGCAGGAATCAATGACGCAATCAATCCAACTGCTAACGCATAACCCACGACCCAAAGTTCTTGTGAAAGAAAAATCCAAGGATTGAGAGCTGATACTACGGTTTGTTCGCTTTGACTGACTAGTAAAGCCAGAAAGGAGTGCCCAAGGATAATTCCAATCAAAGCTCCAAGAAAAGTGAGGAGGATACTCTCCAAGAAAACAAGGATCACCAGCTGGATGCGTGATGCTCCGAGAGCTCTAAGTATAGCCAAGTCATATTTTCGCTCCTTGAGTGAATTGTAAAGTGCGATAAAAATCCCCAAACCTGCGATCACAATCAACACCACCGCTAAGCCTTGAAGAAGGCTGATTCCTATTCCAAGCAATTCGAACAATCTCGACATTTCAAAAGAGGGAGAGGCTGCCTGCATCGAAGTGCCGGAATTGATCATTCTTGGCAACTGAATGGCCGCCATGGGATTACGGAACTGGAGCAAAAGGGTAGTCACTTCTCTTTCTTCATCGGTGAGAGGGAAGCCCGTTGTGGCCACAGGTTGATGAAATTTGGCATGATGATCCGCTTCATGCTCGATTTCTCCTGAATCTACCGAAAGTGAATCTACCGGAGTTTCAGATTCCTCAGATCCCTCTTCATCATGGGTATACCAAACAGATTCTATGCTAGTCAGTACCAATCGATCCACCACATTCCCCTTTGGGGCCAAAATCCCACTCACTACAAAATTGTGCTGATCATGATCATGACTACCTACACTGATGCCATGACTGCCTATAAATTCATCTCCGAGTTTGAGATTAAGCTTTTGGGCAATTTCTGCACCTATGACCACCTGAAAAGGCTCTTCCCAAGCTTTTCCCTGCTCAAACTCCACCTCATAAAGGGAGAGGTAATCGTGATTGGTGCCCACGATTCGGAAACCTTGGACGTTGTCGCCGAGTGCCAAAGGAATAACTTTCTTGACCAGGCGATTGGAAGATAGTCGCTTGGCCTCTTCCATCTTGATATTACCCGTAGGGAAATCGATGTGGTAAACAGAAGACAGGATCAATTGCAGTGGACTGCCTTTGGCTCCTACGACCAAGTCAATTCCCGCTGCATCTTGGTTCATTTTCTTCTCAAACTGGTCCTGAATCAGAAGTAAAACCGTAATAATGGCCAAACCCAATGCCAACAGGAAAATATTCAAGCCGGTTGAAAGCGGTCTAAACGTGAGGTATTTCCAACTTATTTTTAAAAGATTCATGAGGCCTTCACTTCGATAAATTGAGAAATATGGGCTTTCACACGCTGGTCGTGAGTTACAATAATCAGCGCTGCGCCAATTTTAGAGGCTTGGGCCTTGAGCAACGCGATGACTTTTTCGGTATTCTCATCATCCAGACTGGAAGTAGGTTCATCTGCCAATATCAGTTTGGGCGAATTTGCCAGTGCTCTAGCGATGGAAACCCGCTGGGCCTCTCCTTCACTGAGTGTCATCACTGCAGATTTTGCCTTCTTATCTATGCCCAAGTCTTTGAGCAGTTGATCCAGATTCTGTCCTTGTTTTTTGCCAAAAAAATGAGCTAGCTCAAGATTTTGCTTCACATTTAGTGCTGCGATTAGATGGGGTTTTTGAAATATAATCCCAATATGCTGACCCCGAAACAGGTCCAGCTTCTGACCATCAAGCTCCGAAATCAAAACCTCATCGAGCACCACTTTTCCTGAAGCAGGTTTGAGCAAGCCGGAAAGCAGATTGAGCAAGGTGGTTTTTCCACTGCCTGATTTTCCGAGGATAAGCAAAGAGTCCCCTGAGCTCAGGTTGATATCAGGAAACTCCAGCATGGGCTGCCCGGGATGGGCAAATCGTAAGGATTGTGTTTGAAAACGCATAATTAACTTACCGGAACAGACACCTGAAAGGTGGTACCTTTACCTGCTTCGCTTTCGAAAGAAATCTCACCCTCTAGCACTTCAATGCATTTTTTGACAATCGAAAGACCTAAGCCTGTACCTTCCACGATTCCGACATTCCCCCCACGAAAAAACCGGTCAAATAGTTTTCCTTGTTCTGCTTTTGGAATGCCGATTCCCTTATCACTCACCGTAGCGACAAGTCTGTTATTCTCCATGGAAAGCTTAAAATCTACCTCCTTACCGTCTTTCGAGTACTTTACAGCATTGGAAAGGAGGTTTTCAAGGATTTGATACAGAAGATCTGGGTCTGTGGTAACTGTCTTTGGCAAGTTCACCACTTCCGATTTGATGGTGACTTCATTTTCAATTCCTGCCTTAACTGTATCAAGGAGTTCTTTCACAAAGGTGGTCAGGAATACTTTCTTTGGCTTGTACTCCATTTTGTTTTCATCCGCCTTACCAAAGAAAAGCACACTGGTAAGCAGGTTATTCAAAGCTCTGACCGAGTGCTCTATTTTGGAGGCGTGTTTTCCGATTTTTTGCTTTAAAGGATGCTCTTTTTCGGCATAGATCTGAAGTAGCTGGGCTGAACTCAGAATCGAAGTGAGTGGGGTTTTGAATCCATGCGACACATTGAGTACAATCCTGGACTTCAGTTCATTGATTTCCCGTTCTTTTTCGAGGGCTTTGGTCAGCTCTTTGTTGGCTTCAAAAAGCTCCGCAGTACGCTGCTTTACTTTTTCCTCGAGTTCGTTATTGAGCTTTTGGAGTTCTTTTTCCTTCCTGTCTTTGAAAATCGCCAGTTCGATCACCATGTTGAGTTCACGGATATTGAATGGCTTGATCACATAGGCACTTGGGTTGGTACCTACGACTTTATTGAGCGTTTCTGCATCTGAGGAAGCGCTCAGGTAGACCACGGGAATATCAAATTTCTCATTGATGATTTCGGTGGTCTTGATTCCATCTAGTTCCCCTGCGAGATTGATGTCCATCATGACAATATCTGCCCCATGCTCATCCAGCATTTCAAGGGCTTTTTCTCCTGTATCGGCAATACCGATGATTTGATGGGCATTTTTTTCTAGCGCACGCTGAAGGAGCAGCGCCGAAACAGAATCATCTTCTACGATGAGGATTCTCAATGTAAACATGGGGTAAAATGGGGGATTGGTGATATTTCGTCTTGAAAATACGAAAATTAGAGTTGGTGCAAAGGAATTTCTACCCGGACTCGGGTACCCTGATTTTTAGCGCTCCAAACCTCAATTTTTCCCCCAAGCATGTGAACCAAGTTTTTGGTAATATTTAGCCCAAGTCCCGTTCCTTCAAAAAGACGTTCATTACCTTGACTTTCCTGCTCAAAAGGGTCAAACATTTTTTCCTGAAATTCCTCTGACATCCCTACCCCTGAATCAATGACCTGGAATACCAACTTCCCTTCTTCGAGATGCTGTTCCACCAAAACTTCCCCTTCGTCTGAATATTTAACCGCGTTGCTGACCAGGTTATTGAGAATCATTTCCAAAAATCTACGGTCCACTTTTGCGAGGAAGTCTTCTCCGTGGAATCTACGTACCAAAGTCAGTCCTTTGCGCTGGGCGAGCGTTTCCAAAGGTCTCAACACCAAAATCAAAAATGCATGAATCCAAGTTTCTGTGTAATTGATCGGCATTTTATTAGCCTCTATTTTGGCTAGATCCAGCAAGGAATTAATGGTCTCCAGGAGCCTTTCGCCGCTCTGAAGGATAATATCCAATTGATCCATCAGCTCCTGATCGGTACTTCTAGTCATCATGACATGCTCCGTACCACCGATGATTCCATTGAGTGGGGTACGAATCTCATGACTAAGGTTTGACAGTAAACTGGATTTGAACCGGTTTGCTTCTTCTGCTTTTTCCTTGGCTTCTTTTAATCTGTTTTCCACCCCTTTTTGGGCAGTAAGATCTTTAAAAACAGATAGGATCAAGGATTCTCCATTGAAATCCTCTTCCAAAAGCACCGTGTACATTTCCATGTCCAGCGTGCTGCTTTTCCAGGCTACTGGTGTTTCTAGGGTAACCCTCCTTCCCGGCAGATTTTTCAGATTTTTCACCAACTCAGTGATGTAGGGCATGCTGTTTTCAGGATCTGCAAAAAGGCTGGCCACGGGTTGATTTTCAAGTTCCAAAACCGAGGATCCAATCAGCCTGGCAAACGCCGGATTGACGGTGAGTATGACTTTACCTCCCAAACTCATGATCATGCCATCTTGTGAGGCGCTCCATACATTTTTGAACTGCTTCTCTGCCAAGATTTTGCTTTTGTTTTCTTTGGCAACGGCAGATTGCAGGGAACCCAGCTTCTGAATCTGACGCATCCACTGCCCTACCAAAAATCCAATGCCTATCAGTGCCAAAACCGCGAGAATCAAAAATATCGGCCTCAAATAAAAAGGAGGCATAATCTCAAACTCAGGACTATGCACCACTTCCGAAAATTCCTCTCCATTGTAGGAAGCCTTCAGTTCAAAATGATATTTACCAAAAGGAAGATTGCTAAAAAACAGTTGACTATTTCTGGGGTCCTTCACGATTTGCCAGGGTTCGTCTCCGGTGTTGACCAGTCTGTAATGAATCCATAATTCACGGGACTGGTCAAAGCCTGGAGCTAAAAAGTCAATTTGAAGGGCATTTTGGGAATAGGAAACAGAAATAGATTCATCTCCCAACATCGCCTCTCCTCCCAGTTTGATGGATCGAATGACTGCCTTGGGCGCCCCAAAAGCTGCCACCTCTTCCTCTGGAGAATAGATCGATAGCCCTTTCTGAGTGCCAATGAAGATTTTACCATCTTGACTTTTGACTAGTGCACCGCGATTGACCTCGTCTCCAACCAATCCATTGGCCTCATTGTAATGAAGTAGCTGATCTTTTGCCAAAACAAAGACTCCATTATCAGTACCTGCCCAAATCCTCCCTTCCTTGTCCTCGAGCAGTCCATATACCGGATTGGTGACTGACTTCCCGGCATGGATGTGATAGCCGACATAACCCTCCCGATAGATTTTCAGCCCATATTCTGTACCCAATAGGACTCCACCGCCCTCTCTTTCTAAAAATGAATATCCTTCCGCCAAAAAATATTTCTCAGTAGCTACAATGGGGTATTGATTTTCAAGCCTGCTCGCCCGAATAACGATGATCTTCCCGTTTTTCAACCTTGAGGCCTTTCTGAAATACAGTTCTGGGATATCCAACAAAGAAATAATTTCTTCAGTGAGTTCTTTACCGTAGTTTCCGGACTGAATAGTTTTTTGTGAAGCGTGAAAAACCCGATCCGGACCAGTTATCAGAAGGCTGTCGCCGTCCACTTCCACCGAAGAAACATTGAAATCTGGAGGCCCTGCAAAAAAATTGATTTGACCTGTCTTAAAATTAAATCTTCCCACTCCGGCCCAATTAGCCGCAAACCAAATATTTCCTGATTGATCTCTTGAAAAATTAACAATCCTCCTGTTAGGAGAACCTGGAGGGTTATTGTCTTTGTACAACGTGCGAATGTTCGAACCCTGCATCAGCTGAAGTCCATTGTTAAACCCAAGAATAAGGTTCCCAGGACTTAGCTCCATGATGGCAGAAAACTCCTCTGCCAAAAATTTAGAAGACTCACTTCCGAAGTTCTGAAAAAGCTGATTATTGGTATTAGCTAATCCTCTAGCAGATCCTAACCACAGAATCCCTTCTCTGTCTATAAAAAGAGTCTGGATATAATTGGTACGGAAAAGAAAAGAAAGATTGCCATCCAGAGGTGCTGTAGCTTCGGGATGGTATCTCCTAAAATGGGAATTGTAATGATAGAATACATGCTCCCCATAAAAGGCCAGGGAGAAATAAGGAGTAATCACGATATCGGAAGTAGAAAAATCCTGATCGATTATTTCGGTGGGGAATTCAGCCGCAGGTCCTTTTGCCAGGTAATTCTTTCCTAAAAAATAGTATGAACCAGAGGGAGATTTTTTTACCAAATAAGGAGAAGACGGGAGAGGCACGCCTCTAAACTGATAGGGTTTCAATTCAAACCCTTCCAGTAAAAATGCTCCCTTTTGAAAGATAAGCAAGCTTTTGCCATCAAGATTCAATACGGAAAACAGTATTCCCGTTTGAGCAAAATCACGCTCTATCCGATGCTTGACTTCTTCCCCTTCTCTCCAAAAAATCAAATTTCCTCCCGAGTCTAGAAAAAAGAGTTTGTTTTTTTTCTTACCAACGGAATGAAAGGTAATCCTGCTAGAAAAATTAGCTTTTAGATCTTCCTCGAAATATTCCTCTTTCCATCCGGAATTGACTCCCTGAAAAACAGACGGCACTCCACTGGCATTGTAAAGCCACATGATCCCATCTTCATCTTTGTGCATTGAGATTTGATAAACAAACTTCCTTACCAAAGAATCCGGCAATTCAAATGTCTGAATACCATCAGAGTAGACCACACCTCTAGTGGTGGAAAACCAGATCTGCCCTAGGGTATCCTGTTCGATTTGGAGGATATTTTGGACAGGAAGGCGAACTCCCTTCGGCTGGGTATTGAATTTGAAAGTTTGGGCAAAAACGGGAGCAAAAGAAAAAATAAAGCCGAAACAAAGAAGGATTACCGGGTTGATTTTCTTAAGCATGGGATAAAAATAGGAAAAGATTCCGCTCACCAAATTCCCTTGAGATTGTTGTCCTTTTCTTTTGACAGCGGATGGTTTCTTTTATTTTTGTGCCAAACTTTAACAAGCGCATCATGAGTGTACTAGTCAATAAAAATTCTAAGGTAATCGTCCAAGGATTTACCGGATCTGAAGGTTCGTTTCACGCACAGCAGATGATCGAGTATGGCACCAACGTCGTAGGCGGTGTGACTCCGGGAAAAGGAGGAAGCTCTCATTTGGAAAGACCCGTGTTTAATTCAGTGGAGGAGGCCGTTCAGAAGACTGGTGCGGATACATCCATCATTTTCGTGCCACCGGCTTTTGCAGCTGACGCGATCATGGAAGCAGCTGATGCAGGTATCAAAGTAATCATCGCGATTACAGAAGGCATTCCGGTAGCGGATATGATGAAAGCTAAGCCTTACATCAAGGAGAGAGGTTGTGTATTGATCGGTCCAAACTGTCCAGGCGTAATCACTCCAGGAGAAGCCAAGGTAGGCATCATGCCAGGCTTTGTCTTCAAATCAGGCAGAATTGGAATTGTTTCCAAGTCTGGAACTTTGACTTATGAAGCCGCTGACCAAGTAGCAAAAGCAGGTCTTGGTGTATCTACAGCAATCGGTATCGGTGGAGATCCGATCATCGGAACCTCTACCAAGCAGGCTGTGGAAATGCTGATGAATGATCCTGAGACTGATGCGATCGTGATGATCGGTGAAATCGGAGGAAACTACGAAGCAGAAGCTGCCAAGTGGATCCGTGAAAATGGCAACAAAAAGCCTGTGGTTGGATTCATCGCTGGTCAGACTGCACCTCCAGGCCGTAGAATGGGTCACGCAGGAGCGATCATCGGTGGTGCGGACGATACAGCAGCTGCAAAAATGAGAATCATGAGAGAAAACGGCATCCATGTCGTTGAATCTCCAGCCGAAATCGGTGCTACCATGGCGAAAGCCTTGGGTGTAACGGCTTAAAAAAGAGAGTAAGTCATAGAGAGATTTTGAGATTAAATTATCAAAATCCTTTCCCACAAAGAGAACCGCTTCAGATCAAAAATTTGGAGCGGTTTTTATTTTTCCCTGATTTTGCCAGAGGACTTTTATAACTTCCATCAATGCAAATTTCAGACAGCCTTACTACCGATCAGTTTTACTCCAAAAGAATCCAAGATCTTTTGGTTAGGCGGATTAGATTAGCCTCACCTGATACTCCTATTGTCGCGTGCGCTCAAAAAATGGCCACCGAACAAGTCAGCTGTTTGTTTATTGGTGAATCAACCGACCACATCGAAGGATACATAACAGACTTAATTCTCAGGGATAGCGTATTAGCAATTAGCCGCTCCCCAATGGATCCTGTTTCCAAGATTTTCTCCCGGGATTTGGTCAGTATTTCTCCCGAAGCCACCCTGGTCGAAGCACTAATCCTGATGTTTCAATCCAAAGCCAGGTATCTCTTAGTCAAGGGCGAAAAAGGCTTCCAAGGATGGATCAGCCGGACCAAGATCCTTACCGAGCAAAGTCAGGGACCTTTTCTTTTCATCCAATCTGTGAAAGAAGCTCGCCACTTCAGCGAACTGCAGGAAAAATGGAAACAGATGCCCCAACTGATCCATCTCCTTCTCCATACAGGGATGAAATCACACCTGATCAACCAACTGATCACCACAGTGGCTGATACAATTGTACAACGGGTGATAGAAAGAGTACTGGTCGAAATAGGTCCTGCTCCGGCTAAGTTTGTATTTATTGTATTTGGAAGCGAAGGAAGAGGAGAACTCACTCTCAAAACCGATCAGGATAATGCCATCATTTATGAAGACAAAGCCAACGAGCACAGAGAAGAAGTAAGAACCTATTTTCTCGAATTTGCCACTCGGGTCTCCACGGCATTGGATCAGATTGGTATCGACTTTTGTGATGGAGATTTGATGGCGATGAATCCCAAGTGGACCCATTCACTTTCGCATTGGAAGAGAAACTATGACCAATGGACTTCCGATGCCTCGCAGGAGACCACGATGAGTTATTCAACTTTTTTTGACTGTAGAGCCATTTACGGGGAACACCCATTGCTTGAACAGCTGAGAGACCATATGAGAACCCTGCTGGAAAATGCTTCTGAAAGGTTCTTTGTCAACCTGGGTCATAACGCGCTGCACTATGAGCCTCCTCTTACCTTCTTTCGAAAAATCAAAACCGAAGAAATCGATGGAGAACAACAATTGAACTTAAAGAAAACCATGCGGCCGATTGTGGATCTGGCACGGGTATATGCGCTGAAGCACCAACTGACCGAACCCAATACCATCCAACGCCTTAAATTATTAAAGGACCGAGGAGTTTTTACCGAAAAGGAGGTAAAAGAACTTACCCACGCATTTGAGTACCTGATGAGTCTGAGGCTGGAAAATCAAGCTAATTTGATGCTGAAAGAGAAGAAAAAACCCAAAAATTTCCTCCAAATAAAAAACCTAACCAAAGTGCAACAGGTGACTCTTGTGGAGATTTTCAAAGTTATTGAAGAATTCCAAGCGCGAATCCGCATTTCCTTCACCAGGAGCTTATAATTTCCGTCTTTCAGAAATACTTTTATAAATTTTTTATATAAGTTGTTTTTTATTAAATAAAGTTTTTTAATTTTGTTCAAGATATTAAATTCGAGAAAAAGGACACTTATTCGAAATTTAGTACTGCCTGTTATGAAATTACAGTTGTTTATTTTTTAGATAAGCGACCTGTAATTCAAAAACACGGAAACTCAACAAGAAACAAACTTAACCCTTACCACACCTAAACTGTCTCACAGTATGCTCAGTAAGTATCCGCTCTCCGAAGTTGAAAAGGCCTTTTTGGTCGAGTCTGGAGTAGAAAAAATCACGACCCTGATTCCTTACCTCACCGTAGACAACTTTCCCAAATTGGGACTGCTTACTGCTTGTCGGTTTTTGGAGTGGGCAGCAGCCAATCCTCAGGGAGTGATCAGCTTGCCAACAGGGAAAACTCCTGAATTTTTCATCAAGTGGACTCAGTACTTACTCGAAAACTGGGACAGCAAAAAAGGAAAAGAAATCCGTGAGAAATACGGGTTGGGAAATACCAAAAAACCTGTGCTGAAGGATTTGACTTTTGTGCAAATCGATGAGTTTTATCCGATTTCGGCTAAGCAACACAACAGCTTCTATGATTACGTCAACAAGTTCTATATCAACGGATTCGGTCTTTCCAAAGAAAACGCCATTCTGATTAACTCTGACGAAATCCCTTTGGCTGAAGGCAAGCATTTCAGTGAGATTTTTCCCGACCTCAAGGTAGACCTTTCCCTGAGGTTCAGGGATCCTATCAATGAGCTTGAGCGCCTTCAACAGCAATCTATTTACATGATTGATCAATGGTGCGGAGACTATGAGCAGCGCATCAGAGACAAAGGAGGTATCGGATTTTTCCTGGGAGGAATTGGTCCTGATGGACACATTGCCTTCAATACCAGAGGGTCACATTTATTCTCAGTCACACGACTTACCGAAACCAATTTTGAAACACAGGCTGTTGCAGCCGGTGACTTGGGAGGTATAGAGGTATCTGCCAACCGACTGGTAATAACTATCGGGTTGGACACCATCGTCTACAATCCGGAAGCCGTAGGAATTATTATCGCAGCAGGAGAAGCTAAAGCAGGCATTGTGAAGGATTCATTGGAAACACCTATGAACAATGTCTATCCTGCCACTGTACTCCAAAAACTGAAAAACGGTCGATTCTATTTGACCAAGGGTGCTGCAGTGAAACTGACAGACTCCATGGATGCCTACTATCAGCAAGGAGAATGGACATTTGAAAAGACGGAGCGCTCGGTTATTGAACTTTGCAAAAAGCTTAACAAGTACGGTCATAGATTAAAAATCGAAGACCTTAAAGCAGACAAATACTGTAAACTGATCCCTGGTCTCTCTGAAGACACGGTCAATCAGGTCATGAAGAGTATTGAAGCCAAATTGTCGAAAGGATTGGAACAGGAGAAAAATGAAGTTCTACTGCACACCGGCCCTCACCATGATGATATTTCCTTGGGTATTTTACCACACATTACCAATCAGCTTCATGACCCAAGCAACGAAGCACATTTCTCAGTATTGACCTCAGGGTTCACTGCGGTCACCAATACCTTTGTGATCGACACTTTGCTCCATACAAAGAAGCTGCTCGATGAAGGAAAGATTCAAATGGTGAATTACGATGACTTTTTCCAAGTAGGGTATAGCCTGAAAACGGACAAAGACGTTTACCACTACCTCACCAATGTAGCATCCGAAAATGCCGATGCACGCAAGCGTGGACTTTCCCATAGGGTCATCAGAGCCTTGGTGATTATTTGGGAAATCAAGAACAAAACCCAGCTCCGGGAAACCATCAATGATGTGATCAGTATCTTGAGAAATTCTTACGACGGAGAAAAAAATCCTTCAAAAATCCAGAAACTGAAAGGAATGATCCGTGAGTTTGAAGAAGAACTGGTATGGGCTCATTTTGGCGTACAAGTAAAAAATGTGCACCATTTAAGGCTTGGATTCTATACCGGTGACATTTTTACGGAGCAACCTGACAAGACCCGTGATGTGGAACCAATCGTGGAAATGTTTAGAAAAGTTAAACCCACAAAAATCAGCTTAACCCTAGACCCGGAAGGTTCCGGACCTGATACCCATTACAAAGTGCTGCAAGCCACAGCGGCAGCGGTTAAAAAATGGGGAGAAGAATACGATACCAGTAAATTGAGAATCATCGGCTATCGCAATGTGTGGTTTAAATTTGAACCTCATGAGGCCAATGTCATTGTACCTGTATCCCTTGGAGACATGTCTGTGATGGAAGATTCATTTGCAAACTGCTATCTCAGTCAGGTAAATGCCTCTTTCCCAAGCTATGCACACAACGGAAAATTCAGCACCGTAGCCAAGCGGACTTGGGTAGGACAACTTAACGACATTCAGCTATTACTGGGTAAAAACTACTTCTACCTGCACGAGCGGGCAAAAGTCAGAGCAAGCCACGGCTTGATCTTTTTCAGGGATATGAATGTGGAGGAGTTTTTGGCAACAGCCAGAGAACTTGAAAAATCAATTGAAGGCATGCTTTAATTTCGAGGAAGCTGCGCAATCACCCAGAAAGCGGTTAGGATTACCTGACTGCTTTCTTTAGTTTAAAAAATTGATCAACCTAACAATAAACCTGAGCGAATGGAAAGAGCCATTTTGGGATTGGATATCGGAGGTACCGGCATCAAAGGAGGAGTTCTGATCAAAGGACATCTTGAAGACATTCGGAGTATCCCTACACCTGCATTGGAAAGTCAGGAGTATATCCTTGAGACCATCGCCACTTTTATCGAAAGCTATTCACATTATGATTATGTGGGTATTGGCATTGGCATCCCCGGCTTGGTAGATACCCGTGAGGGTGTGGTATTAGGACTTGCTAACATCCCGTCTTTTCAACATGTCGAGCTTAAGAAATTCCTTTCCACTCGATTCGGAAAGCCTGTATTTGTCAATAATGACGCCAATTGCTTTGCTATAGGTGTACACAAGTATGGAGTAGGTCGACCATTTAAAAATCTGGTAGGGATTACACTTGGAACCGGTACTGGCGGAGGAATTGTAATCAATGGCCAATTGTATTCAGGAGTGAATTCCGCTGCAGGAGAATGGTGCAGCGCCCCATATTTAGACCAAAATTTTGAGTACTACTGTAGTGGGAAGTTTTTTGAAAACTTCTACAACAGCCGCCCTAAAGCACTTGCCAAGCAGGCCATGCAGGGAGATCCGGTTGCGATTAGGGCCTTTGAAGAATTTGGACACCATTTAGGAGAATTACTGAAAGTTATCTTATATTCATTGGCACCTGAAGCCATTGTACTTGGCGGATCGATCCGAAAAACGTTCCCTTTGTTTAAAAAATCGATGTATCAAACCCTGAATACGTTCGCTTATCCCACGGTGTTGAGTCAGTTGAAGATATTAATCTCCGAACTTGACGAAACAGCCATTCATGGAGCAGTAGCATTGGTTGATGTGGAAGAAGACGTCGTCAGTGTATAAAAAAATATTAAAGTTGGTTTAGTTAGTTTGAAAAAGAGCGGTTTCACAGAGACCGCTTTTTTTGTGCTTATTGATAACTTGGCCTCACTTCATCTTTGTAAAATGTATCCAAGTTTTTGATATGCTGATGAGTACTAAATCGACTTTCAATCCACTGCCTGCTTTTTTTTAAATCATAAACAAGTTCACCCAGAACTAATTTGATCATCATAGAAGCTAGGTCACTGACATTCCATTCTTCCACTAAAAAGAGGGCCCCTTCCGGGCATTGTAATTCCCCCAAGCCTGAATGCTGAGTAGCAATGACAGGCACTCCGACTGCCAAGGATTCCATGACCGCATTTGGGAGTCCTTCTATTCGCCCATCTTCAGTTGTAACACTGGGATGGAGAAAAAAATCAGCTTCCAACAACATTTCCTTCACCTTTTTATGATCCATATTGGGCAAAAATACCACATACTCTTTCAGCCCTAATTCACAGGCTTTTTGGTGAAGAAAGTCCCACAATGGCCCCTCTCCTACAAATGTAAGAGTGGCATTTAAACCCTTTTCAGCTAATAAATTGAGTGCCTGCTTGAAGGCCAATAGGGTAAATTCATGCCCTTTTACTTCAACCATTCTTCCCACCTGAATAAACTTAAAATCCCTCTGTTCTATCGATCTGACTTTAGGTAGAAATTCGAAGAATTCAGTATCAGTACAAGAGTAAAGGATTCTCATTTTATCGGGGTTTAGACCCAAAGCAATGGTCCGATCAAATTGATTTTTAGACACATAGATCGGGTGAATCCAGGTCTTAGTAAAAAAACCTCTCAGCCTAGATAAATACGATTTTTTACCATACATATAAGAAGCATCATAGCCCCTAAACTGAATGAAAACCGGAATTTTGGCTTGATTTGAAAAGTGATCTAAAAAAAGAGTTGCATCAGTACCAAACTGGCAATGAATGATATCAGGCTTGAATTCATTGACTTTATTCCGAAGTTTTTTACCAAAAATCGGATTGAAAAACCCAAAATACCAGTCCAAATTGGCTAACCTCCGCATAGGTCTATTGGTCCAATAACTATCTTGAAAAGGAATTCCTACGCAAGGAATGGAATCATACAAATAGCTATCATGATGAGAAATGGTGACCACCAACACCTCATGAAGTTCGTTTACAAGCTTGATTTGGGTTCGGATAAAGGTAACACTTGGTGCCTTGATATCCCTTACAAAGAATAATACCTTCATATTATGACCCACAAAAAAACCAAGTATAGATTATAAAAAAAATTCATGCTTAAAAACATTTCATTAAACGATGAGGCTCACTATCAGATAAAAACTCTCTAATTTTGACCCCATAGTCAATTACCTCCTTTCCTCAAGAATTACCTTACTTTCCATACAAAAATCTTTCTTCGATGTCCTACTCTTCCTTAAAAGTAGCCCTTGCCCAAATCGCTCCAGTTTGGCTCGATAAAGCCGCCACTCTGGAGAAAGTCAAAAGTTCCATCCTCGAAGCTGCTCAATCCAAGTGCGAATTGATCGTCTTTGGAGAGGGATTACTGCCCGGCTATCCTTGGTGGCTGTCCATCACGCATGCTTCAGCTTGGGACGATCGAATACAAAAAGAAATCCACGCTCACTACGCCCGCAATGCGGTGCAAATCGAAAAAGGAGAACTTAAATCTATCCAAGATCTAGCCAAGGAAAACCAGATTGCCATCTACCTTGGAATCATCGAACGACCACTCGATCGAGGAGGACATAGCCTCTACTGCACATTAGTTTACATTGATACCCAAGGAGAAATCCGATCCGTTCACCGCAAGCTCCAACCCACCTACGACGAACGACTTACTTGGTCTCCCGGAGACGGGCATGGACTCCAAGTACATGCGCTTAAGGCTTTCACGGTAGGAGGCCTCAACTGCTGGGAAAATTGGATGCCACTTGCCCGAACATCCCTTTATGGACAAGGCGAAAATCTCCACATTGCTGTGTGGCCGGGAGCTGTACGAAATACCGAAAACATCACCCGTATGATTGCTCAGGAATCCCGGTCCTATGTGATTTCGGTCTCGAGTCTGATGCGGAAAAGTGACTTTCCTCCCCATACCCCACACTTGGATGTGATTTTGGAAAACTGCCCCGAAGTCCTCGCCGATGGCGGCAGCTGCATCGCTGGACCCGACGGAAAATGGATCTTAGAACCTGTAGCTCATTCGGAAGGACTGCTGATCCAAACGCTGGACTTCAACAGTGTACTGGAAGAGCGACAAAACTTTGACTCGGTTGGTCACTATTCCCGCCCGGATGTCCTCCAGCTGAAAGTGAATCGGGAGAGGCAAAGTTCTGTATCCTTGGAGGATTAAAACTTCTTGTGGGGCAATTCACCTTTCCATCTGTCTTTCAATGATTTGATAAGGAAGGAATTTTTCGCTTTATTATAAGACACTTAGCCCCAACCTTATGAAGTACAGCCTTACCCTTTGCCTGGCCTTGCTGTTGGCCATCCCTCCCTCCTTTTCTCAAGTCAAACTGAATCCGGCTCCCGATCGCCGTGCAGACGAGGGCGAAGGACCTTTTGAACGCCTCATCATCCGGGGCGCCATCGTGATCGACGGAACAGGTGCGCCGCCTGCTGGGCCCGCAGACATCGTCATCGAAGGGAATAAAATTGTGGAAATCCGTCAAGTTGGAGTTCCCAAAGTGGCTATCAAAGATTCAGATCGCCCTCAAGGTGCCACCAAAGAAATCGATGCGCACGGGGCCTATGTCATGCCCGGATTGATCAATCTTCATGCACATGTGGGGGAAGCTAAAAAGTCTCCCAACGCAGAATATCCTTACAAGCTATGGCTGTCACATGGTATCACAACTATCCGAGGAGTACCGGCAGAAAATGTCGCTTGGACTCAAAGTGAGAAAAAACGAAGTGCTGCCAATCAGATCGTTGCGCCTCGAATCATCGCCTTTCACACCATGGGTTCCGGGGAAAACTGGAAAGGGGGGCCTGTTCACACCCCTGAAAAAGCAAGGGAATGGGTGCAGTGGGCAGCTGCCCAAGGAGTGGAAGGAATCAAATTTTTCAATCATCCGCCGGACGTACTTCAAGCTGCCATCGATGCTGCCCATGCCAACAAGATGGGAACAGTAGCCCACATTGCTCAGCCTATGGTCGCCCAAACCAATGCCCGAGACGCTGCAAGAATGGGGTTGGATGTATTGACCCATTACTACGGACTTTTTGAATCACTCTACAAAGATGAAGATATTCAGCATTGGCCTGCAGAATTCAACTACAATGACGAGCAGCATCGCTTCAGTCAGGTGGCATACCAATGGAATAAAATTCACCCTCGTGGAAGTAAGCCATGGCAAGACCTGATCGATGAATTTTTGAAGCATAAACTGATTCTGGACCCCACGATGACCGCCTATCTGGCAGGAAGAGACCTCATGAGAGAGCGCAATGCCGAATGGCATCAAGAATATACCCTGCCCACCCTTTGGGAATTTTACACACCGAATCGGGAAAATCACGGTTCTTATTTCTACAATTGGACCACTTGGGATGAGACCGCTTGGAAAAACTTCTACAAAGTCTGGATGTCTTTTCTCAACGATTACAAAAATGCAGGCGGACGAGTCACTGTTAGCGATGATGCTTCCTTCATCTACAACCTCTGGGGATTTGGCTACATCGAGGAGATGGAATTACTCCAAGAAGCTGGTTTCCATCCCTTGGAAGTAATACGCGGGGCCACCATGCATGCTGCGGAAGCGATCTTTGGACCAAAAGGAAAACCCATTGAATACGGCGTAATCCGTCCAGGAATGCTGGCAGATCTAGTAATTGTGGATGAAAACCCAATCGAAAACCTAAAAGTCCTCTATGGAACTGGATTCCTTAAATTGAATGATGAAACCAATCAACTCGAGCGCGTCGGCGGAGTCAAATACACCATCAAAGACGGGATAATTTACGATGCGGAAAAACTCCGACAGGATGTCAAAAACATGGTAAAAGCCCAAAAGCAAAACCAACAGTAGCCTATTTTCTAAGACGGTCAGAAAAAATCTGACCGTCTTTTTTTTGCTGAGGTACGAACACCAATAGTGGTATGAATCCCATAAAAATGGATCCTTTTAGAAACATTTTCCTAACCAAGCCCCACACCCCATGCAGGTAAATACCTGATTTTTCCTTAGTTTTTAGGGAGATTGACTTACCAATGATTTTGAGATTTCTTCCCCTCCTTTTTCTTGTTTTTATACTCGCCTCCTGCAGTCCCGAACTTCCGGAAGATGTTCAGATAGCTTATGAGGAATTGCCGGAAGCATTGGATTTTAACATCCATGTCAAGCCTATCCTCTCGGACAAATGCTTCGCTTGTCACGGCCCTGATCTTGCTGCGCAAAAGGCAGGATTGAGCCTTCACACGGCTGAGTTTGCCTTTGCCTCGCTTAAAGATTCCCCCGGAAAAGTGGCCATCAAACCCGGAAGCTTACGAAACAGCGAGCTTTTTCACCGGATTATTTCTGAGGATCCGGAATACCAAATGCCTTCCAAAGAATCTAACCTTACCCTCAGCCCAAGAGAAAAAGCCATTTTGATCAAATGGATCGAAGACGGCGCCGAGTACAAAAAGCACTGGGCCTTTATCACGCCCGAAAAACCCGAGCTACCAAAAGTCAAAGAAAAAACCTGGCCCAAAAACCCCATCGACCAGTTTGTGCTGAGCAAATTGGAATCGGAAGGCATCTCTCCCTCACCCGAAGCTGACAAAGAAACGCTGCTCCGAAGACTAAGCCTTGACCTCATCGGATTACCTCCTAGTGAAGCAGAAATGGATGATTTTCTGGCCGATAAGTCCCCAAATGCCTATGAAAAACAGGTGGACAGATTGCTCAACTCCGTGCACTATGGAGAAAAAATGGCCCTCCACTGGATGGACGTGGCCCGCTATGCCGATACGCATGGCTATACGGTGGATCGCTTCCGAGACGCTTCTCCTTACCGGGATTGGGTGATTCGGGCATTCAACAAGAACCTTCCCTACGACCAATTTATCAGAGATCAGCTCGCCGGAGACTTGCTGCCCAATCCTACAAAGGACCAACTGATCGCCACGGCTTTCAACCGCATCCATCCTCAAAATATGGAGGGAGGCATCGTCGAGGAGGAGTTTCGGGTGGAGTATGTGGTGGATCGCACGAGCACGATGGGACAGGCCTTTATGGCCCTCACATTGGGCTGTGCGCGTTGCCATGACCACAAATACGACCCGATTTCTCAGAAAAACTTCTTTGAACTCAGCAGCTTTTTCAATCAAGTAGACGAGGCCGGGCAGATCTCTTGGGACGATGCCACGCCTGCCCCAACCATGCTACTCACGGATGAGAAAAAGGACCAACTCCTTTCTTTCCTGTTAGGGGAAAAAGAAAAACAGGAAGCCCAGCTTGCACAAACAGCCAAGGCCGAAGAGGCAGCTTTTCAGGCTTGGATGACAGGAAAAGGGTATCAAAAAGACGCGAATCTAGAATTTCCTGCAAGCCGGGTGGCCTTTTTCCATTTTGACCAAAGCTCCATCCAAAACGCCCTCAAACCCGCTCAAAAAGGCAGCATGGAAAGCAGCGAGGTCAGAAATCAGACGCCAAGCTATGTGGATGGGAGAAGAGGAAAAGGCATCCGACTCAACGGAGACGCCTGGCTCAATCTGGGCGAGGTGGGGATATTCTCCAGAAGTGAACCCTTCTCAGTCAGCACATGGATTACTATCCCTAAAAACCTCACGGATGGTGTCATTTTTCATAAAGGTTCCGGTGCAGTGCTTTACAATTGGCGGGGCTATCACCTCAGCTTGAAAAATAACCGCCTCGAGCTCTTAATGGCCCATACCGCGCCCTACAATGCCATCACTAAACTCACCGAACAGGACATCCCCCGAGATCAGTGGATCAACTTGACCTTGACGTATGACGGTTCGTCCAAGGCCAAGGGACTGAAAATTTTCCTCAATGGAAAAGAACTATCCACTGTCACCACCCACGACAATCTCTACAAAGACATCCTCTTCAAAGGCGGGCAACCCGGACTTCAAGTAGGTGCCGTGTGGCGGGGAAAAGGCCTCAAAGAAGCCGTGGTGGATGAGGTCAGCGTCTACAATCAGGAACTTTCTCCTTTGGAGATTTTACAGATTTTCAACCCTAACGAATACAAAGTCATACTTTCCCAAAGTCCCGATCAACTGACCTCAGAGCAAAAGGCTTCGCTAAAAAAACTTTACCTGAATACTCATTCCAAGGCCTATCGAGAGACGATGAACGCAGTGATTGCCAAGCGAAAAGCCTACTCAGACTCTGTGGAAGTGATCCCTGAACTAATGATCATGAAGGATCGGGCGCAACCCAGACCTACCTATATTCTCACCAGGGGTGAATACAGTCAGCATGGGGAGGAAGTATTTCCCAATACTCCGGAAAGCGTACTTCCCATGCCGGACAACCTGCCCAAAAACCGCCTCGGATTGGCCGAATGGCTGATTGACAAAAAGCACCCACTGACCGCTCGCGTCACGGTCAACCGATTCTGGCAAAGCTACTTTGGAAAAGGACTGGTGGTTACCTCGGAGGATTTTGGCAATCAGGGTCAGCTGCCCTCTCATCCCGAACTGCTGGACTGGCTAGCGGTAGAATTTCAGGACTTGGGATGGGATGTCAAAGCCATGCAACGCCTGATCGTCACCTCAGCTACCTATCGGCAAGCTTCCAAAAAACGCCCCGAACTCGAGGAAAAAGACTCGGATAACATCCTCCTGGCCCGTGGTCCCTCAGTCAGATTACCCGCCGAATTGATCCGGGATCAAGCGCTGGCCGCTTCCGGTTTGCTGAATCGGGAGGTAGGAGGAAAAAGTGTCTTCCCTTACCAGCCGGAGGGACTTTGGAAAGTCAACGGAGCCCACTACCCCCAAGACACAGGCAAAAATCTCTACCGCCGAAGCCTCTACACCGTATGGAAGCGATCGGTGCACCACCCCACGATGGCAATCTTTGATGCGCCGGACCACAGCGTATCGGTGAGCAAGCGACAGGAAACCAACACGCCCTTACAAGCTTTGGCTTTGCTCAATGATCCCACCTTTGTGGAAGCCTCCAAAGTACTCGGAGAGCAGATGTCTCGTTCTTCCGATCCTCGTCAGGGGGTGGTCACGGCCTTCCGAAAACTCACCGGGAGAAAACCCCTCGAAAAAGAACTCCAAATCCTGCTGGACTTGAGAGAAAAGGAGCATCAAAAATTCAAAACCGATCCTGCCAAACTCAAAGGTTGGCTGACGACCGGGGAATACCGGATTTCCTCCACCCTCGATCCCAGTTTGATAGCTGCCAACGCCGTCACGGCCAGTGCCATTCTCAATTCGGACGCATTTCTAACCAAACGCTAACATGAGCCATCACCACGACGCCCCACTTCGCTCGACCAATGCAGACCTGCAGGAGATCGAGAAAAAAATGGACCGAAGGAGATTCCTGACCCGAACTTCCTTGGGCATCGGTTCGTTGGCATTGGGTTCACTCATGGGCATGGAAAAGATCTTCGCCGGAAGCACCCCTGCCTCACCACCTGCTTTGGAATCCCTTCCTGCCAATTTGGGATTACCTCATTTCATGCCCAAAGCCAAGCGGATCATCTACCTCTTCCAAAGCGGCGGCCCTTCCCAATTGGATCTCTATGACTACAAGCCCAAGCTCGTCGATCTTCACGGGCAAGAGCTCCCTGACTCGGTTCGGGATGGACAGCGACTTACCGGCATGAGTGCCGATCAGAGTTCCTTTCCCATGGCCGCCTCCGCTTTCAAATTCCAGCAGTACGGACAAAGCCGCGCTTGGGTCTCCGAACTCATGCCCAAAACCGCCGAAATCGTGGATGAACTCTGCTTCATCAAAAGCATGCAAACCGCTCAGATCAACCATGATCCTGCGATTACTTTTTTCCAAACAGGGCACCAACTCCCCGGTCGGCCCTCCATGGGTGCCTGGCTGAGCTACGGACTGGGTTCGGACAATCAAAACCTCCCGGCTTTCATTGTCTTGGTTTCCAAAAATGCCGTGCAAGATCAGCCACTTTACGCACGACTTTGGGGAAATGGCTTTCTCCCTTCCCAATACCAAGGCATCCAATTCCGATCCGGCAAAGACCCTGTCCTCTACCTCGGAAATCCCGAAAACTATGACGGAAAAGACCGTCGGGAAATGCTCGATTACCTCAAGTCACTCAATGAAGTGCAACACGACACCTACGGAGATCCGGAAATCACCGCCCGCATCGCACAGTACGAGATGGCTTTCCGTATGCAAACTTCCGTGCCCGAGGTGACCGACATGAGCTCCGAACCCGACTGGGTCTACGAACTCTACGGGGAGGAAAGCCGTGACCCGGGCACCTATGCCGCCAACTGCCTCCTCGCCCGAAAACTCATCGAGAAAGACGTCAAGTTTGTGCAGCTCTACCATCAGGGCTGGGATCAGCACGGCAACTTGCCCAGCGGTATCCGCAACCAGTGCCAAAAAACCGATCAGGCCACCGCGGCCTTGATCAAAGACCTCAAGCAGCGCGGCTTATTGGAAGATACACTTGTGGTCTGGGGAGGAGAATTTGGTCGGACAGTGTACAGTCAGGGCACCCTCACAGCGGATAATTACGGGCGCGACCATCATCCCCGATCCTTCACCAAGTGGATGTGCGGGGCCGGAGTCAAGCCCGGAATGGTCTATGGGGAGACGGACGATTTTGGCTACAATGTGGTCAAAGACCCGGTGTCTGTCCACGACTTGCAGGCTACCATCTTGCATTTGTTTGGCATCGATCACGAGCGGCTGACCTTCAAGCATCAGGGACGCAGGTTTAGGCTGACTGATGTGGAAGGCCATGTGGTAAACAAGATTTTGACCTGAGGCGATGGCAGATTGGATCACATTTATCGGGCGCTTTCATCCCCTGTGGGTGCACCTTCCGATTGGTTTTTTGGTGCTTGCCGTACTGCTGAAGATCTATGGGGATTGGCGGAAAAGCGATTCCTTTCGGGAGGCCGTTTCCTTTTCCCTGCTTTTGGGAACCGGAAGCGCAGCGATAGCCGCCACCTTGGGCTATTTGCTCTCCCAATCGGGAGGCTACGAAGGCAACCTGCTGGATATTCACCAAATCGGGGGTTGGGTGACGGTACTGCTAGCCGGACTGGCTTTGGGAATGAGCAGGGCCAACCGAGCGTTTTCGACGGCAGTTCAGTACCCCGTCTATGGATTCTTACTCGTTGCACTTTTTGTGACAGGCCATTATGGAGGCAGTCTCACCCATGGTGCCGATTACCTGACGGCTTATGCGCCTTTTGGAGAAAAAAAGGAATCCGAAGCCCGAATCCTGAACTCCATCGAGGAAGCCATCCTCTACACGGATGTGGTGCAGCCAATTCTCAAAAACAAGTGTAACAGCTGCCACCGTCCGGGAAAAGCCAAAGGTGAGCTTCTACTCGATAGCTATGAATCACTGACAAAAGGAGGAGAAAACGGTCCTGTCATCCTGGCCGGGGATGCAGCGAAAAGCGAACTCATCCGCCGGGTCACCCTGCCGGAAAGCCACAAAGAGTTTATGCCCGCCGAAGGCAAAGAACCCCTCAGCCCCGAGGAAGTGGAATGGATCTCCTGGTGGATCGAACAAGGCAAAGCCGACCCCAATCTCCTGCTTACCCAAAGTGCTCCCGAACTGATCGCCTGGGCCGAACCCCGACTGTCCATCCGCCAAGCAAGCGCTTCGACTACCACTTCAATAGATACCGCACAAATTGGAAATTTGAAAAGAATGGGCTTCCGGGTGAGGGTGCTTTCCCAAGAAACTGGAGCCCTGGATGTAGTGCTTCCCGAGGAAGTGGCCCAAGGAAAATCGAGTGAATTTTTGAAAGCCTTGGCAACGGTCAAAGACCAAATCCACTGGCTGAGTCTTGCCCAAACAGGTCTACAAGACTCCGACTTAACTCGAGTGGCTGAGTTTACCCACCTGCGCCGCCTGCGGATCGAGAATAATCCCATCACCAATCAAGGACTCGCTTCCCTGCAATCCCTCACCAAACTAGAAGTCCTCAACCTCAACGGCACCCAAATCACCGCCCAAGGACTCTCCCAACTTGCCTCCCTGAAAAATCTCAAATCCCTCTACCTCTGGAATACGGGCATCCCATCAGGGGATCCTTCTTTGAGTCAGTGGGAGTCGGGAGTGGTGAAGGTGGTAGGGAAGTGATAATGATCAAATCAGTAGGAGGTTAAAATTTAACACTTAAAAAAACTATAGCTTTCCTAAAAACTAAAAAATATTTCAACTTGCTAAATTGAGCTCAATCTTTAACACCTAAATTTTCAACTTAATCAACCAAGTTTATCAATCCCAAATGAAATTATATCTGAATATTCTAGTTTGCATTTTGGCAGTATTTCCGATTATTAATTCAATCGCGCAAGAAAATCCTCTAATTGGAGATTGGAAGGTGATAGCGGTAGATAATGGGGAGTTTTATTTTAATAGTGAACGGGACTCTATTTCCTTATCGGAAGAAATAAAATCAAAATACAACGATTCAAGTAGGGTTGAACAATTAAAGAAGATGGCAAAAATGATCTATATCGATATGACATTTACATTTAGTAGTGACGGCCAGTTTCTTCAAAAAAATCAAATTCAACCATTAAACTCTTTTTACAAAATAGATCCAAAATCAAGCAGAATCTGGATATATGAATCTGGACTGCAACAAGATTCCCCTGATTTTTCAATCACTTATCTACTCAAGGACAATCGTCTTTTTATGGAAATTCCAGTAACTGAACCTCCCACCAAATTCGAATTGATCAGATAATTGATGACCAATCTTCAATTTTTCAAGATTTTGCATTTTGTGAAATGATCCAAGGCTGTTCGGAAAAAACGAAGCGCCTATTTTCACTTCTCCATTTTCAAGACTTCTCCCTTCATCTTTCTTCCCTCCCCTTGCAACCCATCCCCTGACCTTTGCATCTCATAGAATGTAAAAAAACTTCTATGAATCTAGGATTACGAACAGACAGGCACGTCGCCCAAAACCTACTTATTTACCTTTCCTTTTTACTTATCGCGTGGATCGGAAGCCTGTATGGCAACGCCATCTCGGGAGATCATGCCTTTTTGCGAGTTTGGCAGGTAGAAAATATTTTCATCCTCTTGCTGGGTCTCCCTTTCTTACTGCTGCAAGGCAAGGTTAGCCTTCCTAACTTTTTTGAAACCGGAATCTCCAATAAAAACCGGTTCCTGATTCCGGCTTTGATTGGGATGATGTTTGGAATATTGGATATTCTGGTGATCAAAGTGTTGCTTCATCCCCAACCTTACACCGAGTTACCACCCTTTTTGCAGCCCTTTCCCTATTCCTTGTTTTTGTTTTTCTCCGGTGCCTTAGAGATCGAGGTATTCTATCGGTTGATTCCGCTGACTGTCTTTCTTGCGATTGGGACCTGGTATCAAAAAGGAAAATACCTCAACACCCTATTCTGGATCGGTGCAGTCCTCACTTCCCTCCGAGAGCCCTTAGAGCAACTTCCCGATGGGAGCTTTCTTTTGATTTTCTATTCTTTGGGAACAGGATTCTTGATGAACTTGCTTCAGGCGATCTATTTCAAAAATTCAGGTTTCTTGGCTTCCCTCTCAGTAAGATTAGGACACTATCTCTTTTGGCATATCCTCTTGGGGATCTATGTGGAGTTGGTGGAATTGGGATAAACGAAAGGGATTGGATACAGACTCAAAAAATATAACTATATGTTCAACCCCTACAGGGTTGCCTGATCTTTATCAATCATTCATCCTTTTCCCCCAGTTGCACTGGTGGGGGCTATTGACTGGTTTGATCCTTACAGGATCCAAAAAAGTATAGTAACTCTTACTCCCTAGATGACCCCGACAGAGGCCTGCCTACCGGCAAAGGCAGGTCAAACTTTTCAATAACCATGGGTTATGGGTGAGCATACCGAACCCAAACCCGTGGAAAATACGGTTAGATAGTACATGGTTTTTACGACCCCATCGTGGGTCGAACACATCCTCAGATTTTCAACCAACCAAATTTTCTCTACAGTGTCGAGAGTATTAAGAGACCAAAAACAATTTCAGTCCACCTCTGTCTGAGTCCCTACTATCGGTTGGAATTTGTAATTCCCTCTCCGCGTTCGTTGCGCCTAAGCGGTGAATAATAAACTCGTAGCAGTATCCACCCTGCGCGGAAATCAGGTGGAAAGAGGAAAAAGTATGGAAGTTTTATTGACAAAAACCTTCGAAAAAAAGACCTCTTTGTCAATAAATTGTCAATAAAATCTCACGACTGATTGTAAAATGAGCGTTCGACTGGGTGGGATTTGTAATTCCGCCCTACATTCGTTGGAATTTGTGATTTCCCGCTTGAAAATAAAATCCTTGCCTAAGCGGAGTTTGCAAACCTCGAAGTCAGGCTGGTTGAGCTTAACCCCACTTTTAACATTTCGGCAACGAGGGAAGACATTAAACTGGCGAATGGCAAAATGTTTTTGCAACTTACCGCAATCCAAGCAGGCCTTTCTAATCGATGAACTAATGAAAAAACTACTCAAGAAGGATTTGTTCGCGTCTTATTTATCCATGCTTGATGTTGATTTGGCAGAAGCCTTTTCTACCCTTAAGCAAAGGGAGTGGTCTGCCGCTAATTTTAAATTCGCCACGGCTGTTTCGGTGATGTCATCATCGCGGATTGAAGGAGAAACGCTAGAAGTGGACAGCTATGTAAAGCATAAGGTACTGGATATCGAATATCTGCCCAACCTTACCGAAAAGCCAAATGACTTATATGCTGCCTATGAATTTGCCCGGGACAACCGTTTGAACCTTCCCAATTTTTACCAAGCACACAGCATTGCCACGAAGCATTTACTTCCCGAGCATCTGAGAGGGAAAGTAAGGACGGGTAATATGCTTATCATGGAGCAGCAAACCCAAAGTATTCGATATGAAGCGGCATCGTCATACCTGGTAAAGGCAGAGTTTGAGCGGTTTTGGAAAGAGGTGGAAACCCTGCTGGCTGAACCACTGAAGACTGAGGAGGTGTTTTACTATGCTTCTTTTATTCACTTGGTTTTTGTGAAAATTCATCCGTTTAATGATGGCAACGGAAGAACGGCCCGCTTACTTGAAAAATGGTTTTTGAGCAGCCATCTAGGTCAAAACGCATGGTATATCAGTAGCGAACTTTTTTATTATAACCAGCTGAATGACTACTACAATAATCTTGCTCGTATCGGTTTGTTCTATGAAGAATTGAAGTATGAGAAGGCCTTGCCATTTCTGTTGATGCTGCCTAAAGCCATGGAAATACATCAAAAAAACAATACGAATAACTAATCGAGCTCAATCTAAACCACGAGCTAAGCAAGCATTATCTGAAGAAAACGCTAGGTTTACCCATTAAATCCCGACAGGGAGTGGAATTATTGCCCCCATTTTAGTGTACAATTAAGTGTTTGACTGGGCGGGATTTGTAATTCTCCTCTCTGCGGTCTCTGCGCCCCTGACTGCCGTCAGGCAGGTCCGCGGTTAAACCAAAAAAAATCCCGCGAAGCCACTGCCCCGCGGGATCAATCCGAAATCCGAAATCAAATATCCGAAACTTGTACTGAGCACTTGCACTGAGCGTAGCCGAAGTGTGTCGAAGTATCATTAAGCTCCTCTTCCACTCGCCGCCAACGGAATATCCGTCAGATCCTGAATCTTGATCGGCTTGCCTTGCTCGATGGAATTGCGGGCGGCAATACCTACCAGACAGGACATGGCCCCATCGCGGCTACCGGCTGACTGCCTCCATGGATCGGGTTTGCTAGGGTCGAGGAAAAGCTTGTCCTTCAGTCGGGTATCACCTCCTCCATGTCCGCCACCGCCCTGAGGCACAGTGATGATGGACCGCTCTCCAAAGTTTTTCACCAACACGAGTTCGTCTTCATTCTTTTCATCCCAAGGCTGACTTTCCTTGATCCAGGCTTCCAAGCGGCCTTTGGTACCATTAAAGGCGATGCGGTACCCTTCGTAAGGCGAGTAGGTGGTGAGGGAGTAGCTCACTTGTACGTTGTTTTTGTACTTGATCTGCACGGCCATCTTGTCGTAGATGTCTATCTCCTCACGGAATACGCAGCCATCTCGATGGTAACCATCGTATTGTTCATTTTCCACATAAAGCTTGGTTAGGTGTTCATTCCTGGTGATGTCCCAGTGGAAATCGCACTTGGAAGCGTGAGGACAGCCACGGCAGGTTTTTGATCGGAAGGGGCCGTTTTTACCATAAAACTCCAGCGAACCGTAGGCAAATACCTCCTCCGGATCAGAGTCCAGCCACCAGTTGAGCAGGTCAAAATGGTGCGTGGATTTATGTACGAGAAGCGTACCTCCAAACTCCTTTCTTCCATGCCATCTGCGGAAGTAGTCTGCCCCGTGGGAGGTATCCAAATACCAGTGGAAATCCACCGAAGTGATGGTTCCGATTTCTCCTGCACGGAGTAGTTCATAGAGTTTTTGACGATGGGGAGAATAGCGGTAGTTGAAGGTGACGATAAGTTTTTTGCCTGACTTACGCTCCGCATCTAGGATGGCTTTGACTTTGACTTCGTCAGTGGTCATGGGCTTTTCGGAGATCACATTCATGCCCGCGAGTAGGCCTTTGACAATAAACTCATGGTGCGTGCTGTCCATGGTGGTCACGATCAGTACATCCGGTTTGGTCTCCTTGAGCATTTGATCGGCACTAAGAAAGAGCGGACAATCTACCCCCATAAAGGTTTTGCCGTACTTCATTCGACCTTCGTTTTTGTCGGATAATCCGACAAACTCCACCTGATCTTTGTAGGCTCGAATGACATCTCTACCCCACATGGCGAGACCTCTTACACCGGTTCCGACCATGGCAAGCTTCATCTTCTGACCAGGTTTGTCAAAGATGGATAGCGCTTGGGCCACGGGATGTAGAAAAAGTGAACCGGCGAGAGCACTGCCTGAAATGGCGATGAAATCTCGTCGGGATTGTTTTTCAGTTGGATTCATAGGTTAATGGGTTTTCATGCTAAGATTTTCAAGATAGGAAATAGAGAAAAGGGATGCTTCAAAAGTTACGGAAACGATTTTCCTGATCAGATATCCGGTAAATCCCTATTCCCTGAGACTTTTCCTTTATTTTAGCGATGGAAGGCATTATCATGGAGCGAACGCTATCGGTCAGGGGACTTTTTAGAATCAGCAGACCCATCAATCTGTTGATGGTGGCATTTGCACAGTTGATGACTGCGCATTTTTTGATCGAGACGACAGCTGAGGGATTGCCTGTATTACAGGATTTCCGCCTGTATCTTCTCGCCCTGACGACAGTCATCATCACGGCCGCCGGCTACATGATCAATGACTATTACGATGTGAAAATAGATTACATCAACCGACCTCAGGAGGTAGTGGTGGGAAAGGGTATCAAACGGCGAGTGGTTATTTTCCTGCACACCTTGTTCAATTTTACAGCAATCGGCTTGGGCTACTTGATCTCTCCGCGGATTGCCCTGATCAATTTTCTGGCAGCTTTTCTCCTCTGGATCTACAGCAATCAGCTCAAGCGGGAACCATTCATCGGTAATCTCACGGTGGCCTTTCTGACGGGTTTTTCAGTGTATTTGGTGGCTTTCTACTACCAGAAAAATGAATTGCTGGTCTTGACCTATGCCATTTTTGCCTTTTTCCTCAATTTGATCCGGGAGATCATCAAAGACATCGAAGACCGACATGGAGATCGACTCCACGGTTGCCGTACGCTTCCAATCGTTATCGGTTTCCGCAAAACCAAGCAGGTGATATTTGCCGTGGCAATTTGCTTTGTCGGAGCGATTTTGACCGTGACTTTCCAGATCGACAACCCCCATTTGTTCTACTACTTTGGTACTTTGGGTTTCGTGTTCGTCTGGTTTATGTGGAAAGTTTATCAAGCAGACCGTCGGGAACACTTCACCCGACTCAGTGCTTGGGCCAAAGTGATGATGCTCGTGGGTACGATGAGTATGGCTTTTTTGTGAATTACGATTTACGACATATCGAGGAACTCCAATCCCCTATTTCAGCGCGAAGCGCTTTATTTCTATTGTATTTCAATCATATTTCCATTTTTCATCTCAAAAACCAACTTTTTTAGCAATTCCTCATCCAATCACTTATTTTCATGCAAATTTTCTAACAAATGTTTGATTCCAAAGTAGCGGTGATCAAAATCGGATCCAATGTCTTAACAAAGTCCAACGGTCTTCCTGACTTGGAGCGAATGGGGCATTTGGTCACTCAGATTCAAGGATTGATCGCTCAGGGCAAAAAAATCGTACTGGTAAGTTCGGGGGCCGTAGCTTTTGGCAGGCAGTCCATCGCTCTACCCGAAAAGCTTAACCCTGTCTTCAAAAAACAAATTTGGGCCTCGACCGGACAGATCAAGCTGATCAACCAATACCAGGAATTGTTTGGCAAACTGAATCAGCCCATCGCGCAGATTTTGGTGACCAAGGAGGATTTCCGAGACCGGAAGCATTTCCTCAACATGAAAAATTGCGTCGAAGCACTGCTCCAGCAGGGAATCTTACCCATCATTAATGAAAACGATACGGTGACAATCACCGAACTTATGTTCACCGACAATGATGAGCTGGCCAGCCTCACCGCAGCCATGATCAATGCGGATACCATGATTCTCCTGACCAATGTGGACGGGATTTTCACCGGGAATCCTTCAGAACCGGGATCTCAACTGATCGAAAAAGTCGCCTCTTCCATGCATGAGGTCAGCAGTTATATTTCTGCCACTAAGTCTTCCTTTGGGCGGGGCGGAATGCTGACCAAGTATGCGATGGCTAAAAAATCAGCCGATTTGGGCATCCAAGTCATCATCGCCAACGGAAAAAAAGACGGGGTCCTCAGCGCCTTTGCAGCTAAATCACTTCGTTGCACCTGGTTTGAACCCCAAAAAGTAAAACACGCCACCAAAAAATGGCTGGCACACGGGGCTCAATACTACAAAGCCGAGATCACCATCAACGAAGGAGCAAAAGCCTCCCTGACTTCTTCCGTGATTCGGAGTCTTTTGCCGGTTGGAATTACGAAGATCGAAGGGGAATTTTCCAAGGGCGATATTCTCCTCATCCGGGATGAAAAAGGTGAAAAAATCGGCTTAGGCCGTGCGGAATATGCTTCCAAATTGGCCCTCGAACGGCTTGGCCAAAAAAACCAAAAAGCCCTGATCCATTACGATTACCTCTACCTTTTCGACCATGACTGAGTTTGAATCCATCTTCAGGGAAGTTCAGCAAAGTAGCCGCAAACTCAATAGAGTAAGTGAAGAAACGGTGCAAGCCGTCCTTAGCGACTTGGCCGAGTTGGCGGTGGAAAAAGTAGATTTTCTGCTTGCAGCCAACAGTCAGGATTTGGAACGCATGGATCCACAAAATCCCATGTACGACCGTCTTTTGCTGAATGAAAGCCGGATTAAGTCCATTGCCAATGAGATGCTCCAAGTCAAAAATCTACCAACCCCATTGGGAATCTTACTGGAAAGACGAACACTGGAAAACGGGCTTGAGCTTAGTAAAGTGACCGTGCCCTTGGGTGTGATCGGGATCATCTACGAGGCGAGGCCCAATGTCACTTTTGACGTCTTTGCACTTGCACTCAAATCGGGAAATGGACTTTTGCTAAAGGGCGGTTCGGATGCTGACTTTTCCAATCGGGCTATCTTAAGCCTGATCCATCAGGTCTTAGAAAAGCATGGAGTTCCAAGCGGAGCCTTTCAACTTTTGCCTCCTGACCGTACGGCGACCAAAGCCCTGTTGGAAGCTGTCGGATTTGTGGACGTGATCATTCCTCGGGGTTCGCAGGGCTTGATTGACTTTGTACGGCAGAATGCCAAAGTACCCGTGATCGAAACTGGTGCAGGCATCGTCCATACCTATGTGGATGAAACGGCGGATTTGGAAAAAGCCAAAGCCATACTACATAATGCCAAAACCCGCCGTCCTAGCGTCTGCAATTCCCTGGACTGTCTGATCATACATGAAAGTCGATTGGATGACTTATCGAAACTGATCCAACCCATGCTGAAAAGTGGAGTGGAGATTTTTGCGGATGAAAAGGCTTTTGCTCAACTTCCTTTAAGTCCTCAAATCCACTTGGCCCAATCGGAGCATTTTGGCACCGAATTTCTCAGCCTCAAGCTTTCCATCAAGACCGTCCAAAACCTAGACGAAGCCCTGGATCATATCGCCATGTATTCCTCCAAGCACTCGGAAGCAATTCTTTCAGAAAATTCCGAAGCGATCGAACGCTTTCTCAACGAGGTAGATGCCGCCGCGGTCTACGCCAATGCCTCCACAGGATTTACCGACGGCAATCAGTTTGGACTTGGAGCGGAAATCGGCATCAGCACCCAAAAACTCCATGCCCGAGGCCCCATGGCCCTCCGCGAACTCACGAGCTACAAGTGGATCGTAAGGGGAAGCGGGCAGATTAGAAGCTGATTTTTTCGAAAACTGGGAAAGGCACAGGCCTCGCAATCCTGTGAAATTTGCAGTAACTTCCTCTGCAAACCCACCTAACTATGAAATTCCCAACCCTTCAGCGACTCAATGAGGAGAGTCTCCGAGCAGCACATCGATTTCCGCTAAGTCTGCTCAGCTCCATCTTGGCAACGATCCTGCTGATTTATATCGTGGAGAAAGACTCTTTCACAGATAATCTCCCACTTTTAAACCTGCTGATGACCTTTGCTTTGGGGATTCCACTCTTCTTTTCGGTGGAAATTTTCTCAGAAAAAATCAAGCTCAGCTTTAACAAAAAGATCCTTTTTTGGGGATTGGGGATAGTTGCTTTGCTATTGATTTACTTGAGTTTCCCTACAGACCTGTCTCCGGGAACTACCCGTGCTCCCTACATCCGATATGTGATTTACAATCTTGCCCTTCACTTGACTGTATCCTTTGTGCCTTTTTTGGATAAGGGAAATTTGGAAGGATTCTGGAACTACAACAAGACCTTGTTTATCCGATTCGTATTGGCTGTATTCTTCTCTCAGGTGATCAGCACTGGTATTACCATGGCATTTGGGGCTTTGGATCTCCTTTTTGATGTCAAAATGAATCCCAAGACCTACACTGAAATCTTCATCCTGACCTATGGGATTTTCAACACTTGGTATTTTTTGGCCGGTATTCCCAGGGATTTTGATAAAGAATCATCCACAGGCACTTATCCGAAAGGGCTGAAAATCTTTACCCAATTTATCCTGATCCCACTTCTGCTACTCTATCTGGCTATTTTGTATGCCTATGGGGCCAAAATCATGTTTACCTGGGACTGGCCACGAGGCATCGTCACCTATTTGATTATTGCCATTTCAATTCTGGGAATCTTCACGAACCTGCTCCTTTTCCCATACCAGAAAGAAAAAGAAGGCGGCTGGATCAAAAGCTTTTACAAAGCCTTCTATTACTTACTGATTCCACTCACTGCCCTGCTATTTATCGCCATCTGGATACGGATTGAGGACTATGGTCTTACGGTCAACCGCTACATCATCGTGTTGATGGGGATTTGGTTGGGATTGATTTCTCTCTACTTTATCCTTGGGTTTAAAAGCATCAAAACAGTCCCGATCTCTCTTGCTGTAGCGATGCTATTGGCTTCCTTTGGGCCTTGGGGCATGTTTTCCTGGAGCGAAAGAAACCAAGTTCGGCGCTTGGAAAACATCCTGACTGAATCGGGAATCCTGGAAAATAGCAGAATCAAAAATGAGGTTTCCTGGAAAAAATCCTCCGACTCCACACTCATCGCCTCCTCCAAACGCGAGCTGAACACCCTACCAAAAGACCAACTGAACGAAGTCAATTCGATCATCCATTACCTGGAAAGCTACCATGGCATGGAAGCTCTTTTTCCTTGGATAGCTCCGGAAACGGCCGATTATTTCGAATCAAAAGATATCATCGAACCAAGCCATGCACAGCTGATGGCCGAAACGCTCGGAATCAAGTATATCCCACCTTACGGAGTATATGATTCCACCTCTTTTGAGCAAAACAGCTATACTGAATTCAGTACGGTTCCCACAGAGGAAGTAGCCATCACCGGCTATGATCATTTGATCCGATTTGTGATCTATCCAAGCTATGAAAAGGGAGAGGTGGAAGAGCTTCTTTCCGGCCTTGGATATTCCTTCTCCAAACCAACGACCACCGATGAAGACATTCAGTTTACTTGGAAGAAAAAGGAAATCAACCTACAATCGGCCGCTTTTATCAACGCCCTTTCGAAAAAATATGGTACGGGTGTTCACTCGGCATTTCCACAGGAAAACCTCACTTCCATGTTCCAATCGGACAGCTTGGAGATCAAAGTGATGTATAAAAAAATCGCCTTTCTCCCTCAACCTGAGGGAAAAATCAACTTTGAACGACTGAGTGGCATCATCCTGATCAAAAACAAGATCCCTTCTGTGCCCTAACTCACCTAAAGTAGCCTAGTAACCGCATTAGATTTGCACCAAATCAAGCACTATGAAAAAATTTATCCTTCCAGTTTTCGCTTTCGTCTTAACGATCAACGCTTGCAGCACTGACAAATCCAGTTCTCAATCTGCTGAGCAGACGGCCTCCTCAGCCACAGTAGTCAACTTGTCTGCCAAGGAGTTTTCGGAGAAAAGCCCATCCGGCACCATCCTCGATGTGCGAACTCCCGGAGAAGTGGCCCAGGGAAAAATCGAAGGCGCTGTGGTCATTGACTTTTACCAGCCTGATTTCATGGAGCAGGTAAGCAAAATCTCCAAAGACCAGGAAATCTACCTCTACTGTGCAGTGGGCGCCCGAAGCGAGGAAGCCGCACAAATGCTGGTGCAACAAGGATATACCAAAGTCTACCATCTGCAGGGAGGAATACAGGCTTGGTATCAAAACGGATATCCTATCAGCCAAAACTAAACCGTAGGTTATCTCTAACCATCAAGGCCGATTCAGACGAATTCGGCCTTTTTATTTTTCAAAACCAGCCACTTATCCAAAAGGGGTTGATGACTTGAAATTTTCTTTGAAACTTATTTCAAATCACCCAAATCCATGAAGCAACTCCTTATGGCAGGATGGACAGGCCTCCTGCTCCTTGCCTCCCTTCCCGCTTTCTCTCAAAATTTATCTATTCCCAAACTCCAACAACCCGTGGAAGTCTATCGGGACTCGAGTGGAATCAACCATATTTTTGCCCAAAACGAACACGATCTGTTCTTTTCCCAAGGCTATCTTGCGGCCAAGGATCGGCTTTTTCAATTTGAACTCTGGAGAAGACAGGCGACAGGAACTTTGGCTGAAATCCTGGGAGAACGCGAACTGGACCGTGATCGCGGCGCTCGACTTTTCAGGTTCAGAGGAGATAAAAAACAAGAGCTCAACCACTACCATCCTAGGGGAGAGCAGATCGTGGATGCCTTTGTAGCCGGAGTCAATCAATACATTTTGGAAGCCCGAAACACTCCGGAAAGCCTCCCGATAGAATTTAAAATGCTTCAGATTCTTCCTGAATTTTGGACTTGGGAAGTGGTGATTTCCCGGCATCAAGGGCTTCTAGGCAATTCTCCGGAAGAGCTCAACATCAGCAGAATGGTAAGCCTGATCGGGGAGGAAGCAACCAAAAAACTATTCCATTTTCATCCCAATGAACCTGATTTGAATTTAGACCCAAGTATTCCAAAAGAACTGCTTTTCAAAAATATCCTTCAGCCTTACCAAGCTTTTCGCGCAGCGGTGGTTTTCAAACCTGAGGATATTCAACCCGAGTTTAGAAAAAATCAAGCCGAGTTTGAAAAGACACTTGCCGAGTGGAAAGCTGAAACAGATTTTAATTTGGAGGCCGATGCCTTTGCGATGGGAAGCAATAATTGGGTGGTCTCAGGGAGCAAAACGGAAAGCGGCTTTCCCTTCATGGCCAATGACCCTCATCGTCTTCTGGCAGTGCCATCCCTCCGGTACTGGGTACATCTGAACGCTCCGGGCTGGAATGCAATTGGAGGAGGCGAACCCGTTATCCCGGGGATTTCCATAGGACATAATGATTACGGAGCTTGGGGTCTGACTATTTTTTCCACCGACTTTGAAGATATCCGAGTTTATGATCTTCATCCCGAAGATTCGGAAAAATACTGGCATAAGGGACAGTGGCTTAGTTTTCAAGTCATCCGAGACAGCATCCAAGTAAAAGGAATGGGGAAAATCCCTGTCATCCACAGGTATTCAGTTCATGGACCCGTAACTTTCATAGACTCGGAATTACGCAAGGCAGTGGCTTTAGAAAGTGCCTGGCTGGAGTATGGCGGTGCTCCTTATCTGGCAAGTCTCAGTATGAATCAGGCAAAAACCTGGGAAGAATTTCAGGCCGCTTGTACCCTCAATCATGTACCTGCAGAAAATATGATTTGGGCTGATCGACAAGGAAATATCGGTTGGCAAGCCACCGGCATCCCTCCTATCCGAAAGGGGTTTTCCGGCTTGGTGGCTACATCGGGTGATGGCAGCAGGGAATGGGAAGGGTATCTACCGATAGCGAAGCGGCCGTCAGATTTCAATCCGGCAACAGGCTTTATTGCTACAGCCAATGAAAATGTCACCCCAAAAGATTATGCCCACCCTGAAGCTCTCGGCTATGAGTGGTCGGATGATTTTCGGGGAAAAAGAATCCAAGAAGTCTTGAGTCAAAACCGGAAATTTACTCTCGCAGAAATGGGCAGACTGCAAAATGACTATCTGTCCCTTCCTGCAAAGAAACTTGTTCCCTTCCTTCGTCGACTAAGTTTCTCCGATCCTCAAGTGGATTCTTTACGAAACACCTTATTCAATTGGGATTTCCGATTGGAGAAAAATTCCATCCAAGCCGGGATCTATGTCATGTGGGAAAGAGACCTTCGATCCCGAATCAGCGACCTGGTCGTGCCAAAGGAAATAGCCCCTTATTTTGGGAATGCTTCCCTCACGCTCATTTTGGACTGGATGGAAAACCCAGGAAAAATCTTTGCCTCCAATCCTGAAAAAACCAGAGATGAGATGCTTCAAAAAAGCTTTGAAAACGCCATCACTACCCTCCGGGTCAAACTAGGTTCCGATCTGAAAAACTGGCAATACGGTCAGGCCGCGTACAAACACGCCTTGATTCGGCATCCATTATCCGCAGCTGTGAATGCTGATTGGGAGAAAAAGTTAAACCACGGCCCCCTTCCCCGAGGAGGATACAGTTTTACCCCAGCTGCCAATGCCTATGGGGACAACAATTCCTCCGGGGCATCCTTTCGGATTTTGGTAGATACTCAGGATTGGGAGAAAACCCAAGGCATCAATACCCCTGGGCAAAGTGGGAATCCTGACAGTCCATTCTATGGTAATCTGTTCCCGATTTGGGCAAAAGATGGCTTTTTCCCGGTCTATTTTGATAAAGCAAAAATTCAAAAATCAGCTTTTGAAAAAGCAATTCTTCAACCCGGAAAACGATAGGAACTGCATTACTCTGCCAAAAAAGGAGGTTGTCTCATTAGTATCGTTTGTCACATTGGGTGTAGTCGAAATGTTGTACCAATTACTGTAAATGGCCTTAGACTTCGAGACTCACGTCTCTCAGGTGCTCAGGCTGACTCCAACATACCTATTGAAATACCCTCTTTTTCCTTATTCAATACACATCCAAAATTCGATACCTCACCCCGCTGAATTCAAAGCATTCCCCTTCTTTTTTCCCCTTCATCGCATGGTAGATCGGTGCCTTAGTCGAAATCCCGAAAAAAGATTGCCCATTGACTTCTACCAGATCGACAGAGGTTGAGATAAAGAAAATACGCTGATCTGTCACTACCACGGCACCAGGCTCCACTTCATCACTTTGCTTTTCCTCATCGATGATTTCAAGCGTCATCAATTCGTTTTTCAGAAACACCAACTCATGTTCCATCCTGACCAGCATCTCATTGCGCTCTGGCATACCTCGGTGTGCTTGACTGGCAATGTCATCACGATTTGTGATCTCTGTTCTCAGATGTTTGACCTCATGCTCAAAATCCGATATAATCAGCTGCTGCTTGATCATGCAGGCATGCAGCATCTGGGCTTTGGAAATGCGGGTATCTGTCATGGCCGTGGGTATTTAGAACTTACCAATACTAGCCCTGAAACTTCAGTTAAAAAATGACTAAAGTCACTCAACCCCGTGATTTTAAACCCATGATTATCAATCAAGAAGAATCCATTTTCATCCATGAAACACCATGGTGAATTGACGCTCCTAGATCACTACTCTTTTTCCGGTACTTGCACTTTCCAAAATCGCTTCTACAATCCGAATATCTTTAAGTCCTTCCTCACCTGGCACCGGCATGGGTTTATTCCCCATGATTGCCAGGGAGTCGGCATCCATCTGCATGGCTTGCTGCATGGGCACCTCGTAGGGAAAGTTGATTTCTCCCAAGGGACTCTTGCCTTTGTTTCCTGCGTAGCCTTGAAAGGGAGACATTTCGATCATCCCTTGCTCACACTCGATCTTGAGGTGATTGATATTTTCGAAGAAACTGGTCTTAACCTTACCAATCACCCCACCCGGAAACTCCAATTCAGCTTCTACGATTTCTCCCAAACCATCCTGATAGATATCAGGTCTTTCGGCCCATACTTTGGCTGATTTGACAGCGATGGGCTCTAGCTGCGTACCAAGCCTAGCCCCTTGAATGGAATAAACTCCCATGTCATAGATCACTCCTCCGCCCATTTCTCTCATCTGCTTCCAATGGTTGGTCCGTCCTTCTCGGTAACCAGCCGCACAATCTACCGACTTCACTTTTCCAAGCTTTTGTTCCCTGATGATCTTCATGTAGGCTTGGGTATTGGGTTCGTGCTGACACCGGTAACCTATGGAAAGACTTACCCCGTTGGCTTTGCAGGCATCGATCATCGCCTGACATTCAGCCACGGTAACGGCCATGGGCTTTTCACACCAGACTTGCTTTTTGGCAGCCGCCGCACGCTCCACATATTCCCGGTGCATGGAGGGAGGCAGGACGATGTAGATCACATCGATATCCGGATTATCCCTGATCGAGTCAAAGTTTTGGTAGTTGTAAAAGTTCTTTTCAGGGATATTATACTTGGCCTTCCAAGCTTCCGCTTTGGCAGGGGTACCGGTCACGATACCTGCCAGGTAGCAATGCTTGGTCAACTGAAGTGCCGGAGCAAGGAGGTCGGTGCTGTAATAGCCTAAGCCCACCAAAGCCACACCGAGTTTATCTTTTTTGATCGGTTCGCCACAAGCCAATAAACCAAGAGGTGAAAATAATCCCAGGCCAGTAGCCAAACCGAGGGTTTTGAGTGTATCGCGTCGAGTTGTCATAGGAAAAAGAGTTTGATGAGTTAAGATAGCCTTTAATCGCTTTTTGGAAAAATCAGCTCCTAGTTTGAAAAGAGATTCCCATAGAAATAGCCTAAATTCATCCAATTCAATCCTCTCCCCATGAAAAAACTCCTGCTCCTCGCACTGTTCTGTTTGCCTCTTTTGGCTTTTTCACAGACCAAACCCTACCTGACCCTTGCTGATGCTCAGCGTATTTCCGATGCTGCTGAGGCGAAAGCCAAAGCAGAAGGATGGAATGTCGTCATTGCTATCTTGGACGATGGTGGACATTTGATTTCGCTTCGAAAAATGGATGGCGTACAGATCGGTTCGGTAGAAGTAGCCCAGGCTAAAGCCAAATCGGCGGTATTTTTCAAGCGATCCACCAAGATTTTTGAAGACGCCATGAAAGGCGAAGGAGGCAGCCGAATTGCCACACTCCCCAATGCAGTGGGTGTAGAAGGCGGCCTTCCTATTTTCAAGGACGGGATTATTGTCGGTGCCATTGGCATCTCCGGAGTCACCTCAGCACAGGACGGTATCATCGCCCAGGCTGGAGTCGAGGCCTATCAATGATTGGCAAAAAAAAGATTTTGCCCTTCACCCAACCCTCATTTCCTTCACTCAGCCTGATTTCCTAAACCCCGCTTTTGTGTCCCCGTTGGGATACAAAAACTGATCGTATGCAAGCGCTATTTCAACGGCTTTTCCTCCTCATTTTACTTCATGTTTTTGCATTTGGAACCCATGCACAGGAAGCTGTGTATGCTTTTCCTTTTCATCTGGAGTCCAGCTTGCTGGTGTTTGAAGGCAAAATGAACGGTGTCCCCACTCAATTTGCTTTTGATACGGGCGCAGGGATGGGCATGGCCAATTCGCTCAGTGAGCCAGGTGGAAAACTCAAAATAAAAGGCAAAAAGATTACCCTCCGTGATTCCAATAACCAACTCCAAAAAGTACCTACCGGACTGACCAAAGAGCTGGAAATCGGAGGAGTGAAAATCGAAAAAGTGAGAAGCTTGGTCAATGACATGGACTTTCTCTTTTGCATGGACTTCTTCCTCCTAGGTCAGGATGTAATCAAACAGCTCAATTGGGAGATCGACTTTGAAAAGATGCAAATCCGCGTTTCCAAAGCCCCTTTCCCCACCAATCCTTCATGGAAAAAGCTACCCATTCAGTACAAAGGAGGAAGACCGCATGTAACTTTGAGCTTTGAAAACCTCACACTACCCGATGCCTTGGTAGACTTTGGCTACGTGAAGGTGATGGATTTTCCGGATCATCTGCCTGAGATTCAAACCTTCTTAAGCCTCAAAGACAGCCTCGGCCTGAGCAACCCGAATATCAGTACCTCCATGGGAGCGGTGAGCCAAAGCACCTATCCTACCCGTTCGATCTGGGTGGATAATCTTCAACTTGGAAGAGATGTATTCCCCCGGGTGCCAGTCGATTTTGAAGAAAGCTCCTATCCAAAAATTGGGGTAGGATTTTTCGAAGCTTTCAGTACCAAAACCATCCTCAACCACTCCGAAATGGCCTATTACCTGGAACTCAGGCCCAAACCTGAGTTTGAAGAAACAACCCACATCGGGGTCATGTACGAAGACGGCAAACTGATTCTGAACTCCAAGCCACAGGGATTGACTCCACAGGATGCGTTGATCGAAGTCGGAGAGGAAATCAAGTCCATCAATGGCTTTACCGCCGCAGACTTTGATGGGATTTGCAGCTATTTCAAATGGTCTGTCAACCAAAAGCCAAATCCAGTAGAATTGGTAAAAATGGACGGAACCAAACTTGTTTTTGAAAAAATCCCACTGAAATAGTCCTTTCCCAACTATCAAAAAAGCCTTCTTGGGCTCTCCAAGAAGGCTTTTGTAGGTAGCTGAATTCCACTATCAGGCGTATTCCACCAACTTTTTGGCAATATCATTCAATTGATCCTGATTTCTGGAAACTGACAACAGCCCATCTTCATGCAAAGCTTTGAGGTTTTTTAGATCTGCTTTATCCATGTCTGCGCTGGCATTTTGCAAGGTAGGCTCAACTCGATAGTAATCCTCAGGATGCTTGCCCGGGAGCGTACCATAGATTTTCCTCAGCTGATAATCCACCGTCTCCGAGTTACCGCTCATCATGATGTCGATCAGTGGCTGTACCCACTTCATGAGACCTGCGTCTTTGAATTCTTTGAAGTAGTAAGGCGTCTTTACCGAGCCAGTGCCCAAAGAGACAATCATCATTTCCTTGGCAGAAGGCATCTCAGGCTTTTGGTCGTCTTTTAGGATTTTTGCAAAGTCCAACTTTCTGCATTCAGCATAAGCACACAGCGCCGGATTATTGGCAAAAACACCCCCATCAATCAGCGTATGGGGGGTGCCAAAAATCGAGTACACATGGGCAGGTTCAAAATACGTGGGTGCTGCAGAAGTCGCTCTGGCTACATCTCTGAAGAGGAAATCACCTACATCACTTTGAGCTTTTTCACTGGTGAGAAAAAAGGCTGATCGATTACGAATGTCGTAACTAGTCACTAAACAGGGCTTTTTGGCTTGACTCAGTCGAGTCTCTCCAAAATAGGTCAACAGGGCTCTTTCCAGTTCCTTTTGAGAATAGCGCTCGTCACGCAGTCCTCCCATTCGCTTCACTTTTTCAGCAACTGTGACATCGAAAATTTCATCTCCCTGATCGAGGTAGAGATCGAGGGCATCTTTGGCAGAAAACCTGTACCCTCCATTTGCATCGGGACACAGCATGATCAAACCCAAAATACCTCCTGTACTGGTACCCGCCACAAAATCGAAGTATTCACCGATCTTGGCGTCTGGATTGTTGGTAAGCTGCCTGATTTGGCGCTCGAGGTAGGTGAGGATGGTTCCCGGTAAAATTCCGCGGATACCCCCTCCGTCAATGGACAAAACTCTTACTTTTTTCATAAAAATTAGGGTTAAAAACTGAATGGAATCTACTCCTCATCTCCCTCAATTCCAAAAATTTACTTTTCGAATTATCAAACAAAGGCTGTGATCAATGATCAAATTTCAAGAACTTACCATTTGCTCATTCAATCCATCGTGATCCATGTAGCATAAAAACCTCCAGCTCCGTCATTTTACTTAACTACCACTTTTCCTGCCATGCGCGCCGCCATCCGATACCGTTATTGCCCTCCCAATTCCCTGACCGTCGGCGATCTACCCATTCCCCAACCTAAGGCTGATGAAGTTTTGATCAGGGTAAAAGCCACCACGGTCAACCGAACCGATGTAGGTGTATTGACAGGAAAGCCCTACGCCATACGCGCTTTTGCCGGACTGACCAAGCCCAAAATTCCTGTAACAGGAACTGATTTTGCCGGAATAGTGGAGCAGGTAGGTGCGGAGGTCAGTCAATTTCGGGTGGGTGATCGCGTATGGGGCTTCGATGACAATGGAGCAGGAACGCATGCTGAATACGTCTGCTTTTCTGAAAAAAAGGCCATTCTCCCCATTCCCGCGGGTTGGGACTTTCCTGAGATTGTAGCCTGTGCCGAAGCCGCTCATTACGCAGTTAACTTTCTCAATAAAGTGACCATTGAGCCCGGAATGAAGGTACTGGTCAATGGGGGAACCGGCGCCATTGGATCGGCTGCCATCCAATTGCTGAAAGCTCAACAGGTTGAGGTCACAGCGGTATGTTTTGAAAAAGACATGGCCCTGGTTCAGGCTTTGGGTCCAGATCGGGTGATCGCTCTAGAAAAAGTGGATTTTACCCAAGAAAACAAAACCTTTGACTTCGTACTGGATGCGGTTGGCAAAAGCCGTTTTACCCTTTGTATTCCCATCCTGAGTCCCAAAGGGATCTATATTTCATCCGAACTCGGACCCAATTGGGAGAATATCTGGCTGGCCTTGTTTTCTACTTTTGGTAAGGGACAAAAAGTGATCTTTCCCATACCGATCCATATTCTGGAGAGTATGAAACTCATCACGTCGCTGATCGAAAAAGGTCAGTTCCGACCACTCATCGATGGAAGAAGGTTCACTTTAGCTCAGGTCTCAGAGGCTTTTGCTTATGTTGCCTCTGGCAAAAAAACCGGTAATGTGATCTTGGAAATCCCCTGAGATTTCCTCAAAAAGTATTTTTCCCTGACTTCAACCCATCCCTAGCTGGAAGAGGGCTCTTCACGTTTTCGAGCTTGAATAAAATCAAAGGAATCACGACTCCCAAGGTAATGGCCAATAGCACAAATACAGTCATGGTTCCATTGTAAATGGTCTGATTGACAAGTTGGGTGTAATTTTGCTCAGGTTCTTGGGTAAGAGAAATCAGCCCTAATATCGAGCGGTAAAAGAACACCCCAGGAACCAAGGGGATTACCGAAGGAATGGTAATCATCATCGGGATGATCTTTTTCCAATTGCCGAGAAAAACGCCTGAAAAGCCAATGACCAGACCTGCCAAAAAAGTAGCAAAGACAATCCTCGCTCCCACTGCTGGTAGCATCAACCCAAATTTGGTCAAGCCTCCAAGAAAACCCACTACCAGAATCATCCACAAGCTCTTTCTGGGCGCATTGAAAAGCACGCCAAATCCCACAGCTGCTAAAGCACACCAAAGACCTTTAAACAGAGCGTCAAGAGTTTCCATCAAAAAGGAATTTTGAATAGGTACAAGACCGAAGCCAATCCGGCAGAGATGCTAAATACATGAAACAGTGCATTGCCTGCACGCTCAATTCCCGTCAGGATATATCCCGCAAAAAAATCCACAAAAGCAATCACCAATGGCACACCGGGAATCAAGAACAGCACACAGGTGGCCAGGGCCTGCTCAAATGAACCAGGGATACCCATCAACCAAAATAAACCCACCACAGACGAGGCCAAAAAGGCACTCAAATAGGTCGTGATGTAGGGATTTACTTTGAGCTTGATGAGTTCTTGCTTGAGAAAAAGTCCGGCAAAGGTGGCCAGAAAGGTAAGCGTCATCGCTAACCAACTGCCTCCAAACGTGAAACAAAAGGCGGCCCCGGCCAAGCTCACCACAGCCAAGATAAATAGCCTTGGGTAGTTGGCTTCACCGCTTATTTCTGTGAAATAGGACTCCAACTGCTCCAGAGAAGGTTTTTCCTCTTTTACCCTCAAACCCAAATCAGAAATATCGGACACCAACTGGAAATTGACCGCAGGTAGGCCGGGTTTACTCACCACCCCATTGTACACCGACTGATGGTCGACATATAGGCTAATGGATAAATCCCTCGTAGTCATCTGATGGTGAACCTGGCAGCCAAACGCGTTGGAAATCCGAACCAATGCCAAATCTACCCGACGGATAGGAGCGCCTGCATGAATCATGGTAATGCCTATTTCCAGCAGAAGCTTTCCCAACAGATCATAATTTTGAGTAACAGGCTTAGGCATGAGGATTTTTATTTTCAAGGCCAAGATAAAAATAAGCTTCAGGTTTTTCCCCACTACTGCTGCCCCGCGTCACTTTGGCTCCCAAAGGCAAATCAGAAACAAGTCAAAAAACTGATCACAATCACTTGATTTATTGAGCCTTGTCATCAAAAAAAATCTCTAAAGGATCGAAATTAAGGTTAGTAATCAACTACCAAAAAACCCTAAATAGTAAAGCCATGAGCAATCTAGCTAAACCAAACCGAAGCTTCTGGCCAAAAATGGTTCAAGACTTTTTTGGTACAGAGAATCCCTTTGATTGGGATGAAAAGTTCTGGTTCCCTGAAAAATCAGTGGAGGTGCCATCGACCAATGTCATCGAAAATGATCAAGAATTCAAACTGGAAATGTCCGCACCCGGCTTTGACAAAAAAGACTTCAAAGTCGATGTACACGATGGAGTATTGAGTATTTCAGCAGAAAGAAAAAATGAAAAGGAGGAGAAAAACGAAAACTACAGAAAGAAGGAATTCTCCTACAGCAGCATTCGCAGGTCCTTTGCGTTGCCCGAGCAGGTGATGGAAGAGGGAATTGATGCCAAATACGACAATGGTATCCTAAGGCTCCTACTTCCTAAAAAATTAACTGCCTCAGGAAAAACAAAAAAGGAGATCACAGTAGCTTAAAAGAGGGTTATTTTTTGACTATTGGTTTGGCCCCCGGGGTATCCCATCCCGGGGGTTTTACTTTTCCCCATGTTAGAAAAGACCGCTAATCACCCCGTTTTCATCGATGTCTACGGTCTCGGCAGATGGCACCTCGGGTAATCCTGGCATCCTCAAAATTTCTCCTGCGATCGGAATCAAAAATCCCGCTCCGGCCGCAATTTCAAATTCACGAATGGTAATCGTGAAACCCATCGGCCTTCCAATCAATTTTTCATTGTCACTTAGGCTTTTTTGGGTTTTAGCCATGCAGATCGGGAGCTTGCTCATTCCGAGTTTTTCGATCTTTTTGAGTTGGCTTTTAGCAACGGTGGAATATTCCACACCATCCGCACCATAGATGGTCTGGGCTACTTTTCTGATTTTTTCAGTCACCTCATTTTCCAAGTCATAGGTAGGTTTAAAGTCTTGCTTGCATTCATCGGCTGCTTTCACCACCAAATCGGCTAGATTCATGCACCCTTCTCCACCTTTAGCCCAACCTTCACTCAATGCCGCTGGAATTCCTTGGGTTTGGCAGTAGTTAAGCAACAGCTTCTTTTCTGCATCGGTATCCGAACTGAACACATTGACTGCCACGACCACCGGCACACCAAAACTGCGAATGCTATCCACATGTCGCTGCAGGTTGGGCAGGCCTTTTCCCAAAGCAGACAGATCTTCTGAGGTAAGTTCTTTGAGCGGTTTTCCACCGTGATACTTTAGAGCTCGGATCGTGGCCACGATCACCACGGCCCGCGGAGAAAGTCCTGCCGCTCGGGACTTGATGTTGAAAAATTTCTCCGCACCGAGGTCTGACCCGAATCCTGCCTCTGTCACCACATAATCTCCCAGGCTCAGTCCCATTTTGGTGGCTAGTATCGAATTGGTACCTTGAGCAATATTGGCAAAAGGTCCACCATGAATGATGGCAGGGTTTTGTCCGAGTGTCTGTACAAGATTAGGCTTGATGGCTTCTTTCATCAGCGTGGCCATAGCTCCATGAGCATTGAGTTCGGAAGCAAACACCGGCGTACCGTCAAATCGGTCACCGATGTAGATTTTTGCAAAGCGTGCTTTGAGGTCTTCCAGATTTTTGCTCATGCAGAGGATCGCCATGACTTCCGATGCCGCCGTGATGTTGAATCCCGTCTCGCGAGGCATGCCTCCGTTTTTACCTCCCAAACCTACAATTGTGGCACGAAGAGCTCGGTCATTCATATCCATAGCCCGTTTCCAAAGAACGGTTCGGGGATCGATGCCAAGGTTTCGGGTTTTGCTTTGGATATTGTTATCAATCAGAGCTGAAAGGAGATTATTCGCTTTTTCGATGGCGTGAAAATCCCCTGTGAAATGCAGGTTGATGTCCTCCATGGGGACGACCTGAGACCAGCCTCCACCTGCTGCACCACCTTTGATCCCGAAGACAGGCCCAAGGCTAGGCTCACGGATCACTGCCAAAGAAGCCTTACCGATGCGGTTGAGTCCGTCATTCAGACCGATGGTCACCGTCGTTTTTCCTTCTCCGGCAGGCGTAGGCGTGATGGCAGTGACGAGAATCAACTTGCTCTGCTTGAGCTTTTGCTCATCGATGAGATCCAGGGGAAGCTTGGCTTTGTATTTACCGTAAAAATCTAATTGGTCTGAAGAGATTCCTATTTTCGCAGCAATCTGCTGAATGGGAAGTGGCGTCACCGAATTGGCGATCTGAAGGTCATTCATGGGAGTGGTATTTTTTCAAAGGAAGCGGAAAAGCGAGGAAAATGTTCTGACCAATCTTTGCGAAAAGACTGATTGAAGTCAGTTCAAAAGAAGATTTTTCAATCGGAAGCTTTAGCTTTTGAAATGAGGAAATTACGGGATCGAAACTATCCGAAATCCGACACCTGTACTGAGCGTAGTCGAAGTATCTGAAATCCGAACTACTAAATCCCCTCCTGCTCAATCAAATACACCAAAGCCGCCATAGCCGCTGCGCCAAGCTCCAACTCCCGCTGATCGACCACCTCAAACACGTCCGCCTCGGTGTGATGGTAGATGAAATATTTTTGCGAATCCGGCAAAAGCCCAATCAAAATCGGCCCCTGATCACGAAGCGGTCCGATGTCTGCGCCTCCGCCTGGCTTTTGCAGATTCCATAGCTGATACGGCCTCAGTAAGTCAGCCCAGGAAGCCAACTTGCCACGCTGAGCGTCGGTACCTGTGGACGAAAAACCAATCGGTAAAAATCCTCCCGAATCGGATTCGATCGCAGCAATGTGTTTTTCGCCTTTTGCTTTGGCCACTTTGGCATATTCCTGACCTCCTCGAAGTCCGTTTTCCTCATTCATCCACATCACTGCGCGGATGGTGCGCTTGGGCGTCCAGCCCAACGCTTTGTATAATCTAAGCACTTCGATGGCCTGCATGCAGCCCGCTCCGTCGTCATGTGCACCTTCACCCACATCCCAAGAATCCAGGTGTCCGCCTACAGCAATGATTTCTTCGGGCTTTTCAGATCCTCGGATTTCGCCGATCACATTGTAGGAAAGCTTTTCAGACTTCATCTCGCCGTGGGATTCGAGGTAAAGTTTGAGGTCAGTTTGCTCGGCAAGGAGCTGACTGAGTAGCTCTGCATCTTGGGTGCTGATCGCCAAGGCAGGGATTTTCGGAAAATCAGCTGCATACCGCTGATTGCCTGTGTGGGGAATATCATCTATCCGATTGCTGAGCGAGCGGACAATCGCTCCAACGGCACCCAACTTGGAAGCTTCGGCTGCCCCGCTACTTCGCTGTGCATTGGCACCTCCGTAAGCTTCGAATGCATCAATTTTGGTGGGATCCATAGGGCCATTGAAAAAGACAATTTTGCCTTTGACCTGAGCGCCAAGTGATTTGAGTTGATCGATGCTTTTTACCTCCACCACTTGGGCGAGGAGGCCTTTTGGCCCGGTTCCCTGTGTGTTTCCAAGTGCCAAAGCTGAGAGTTCGACCACCCCATGCTTGGCAGAATTGGTGATTTTGACCACATCTTTTCCTCCCCTTTCCCAATGCGGCACCATCACGGGCTGAAGGTAAACGGTATCAAAATCATAGCTTTCCATCAGCTGGCGCGTCCATTCGACTGAAGCTGCAGCGCCCGGCGAACCGGAAAGTCGGTTGCCAATCACTTTGCAGAGGTAGCGCAGATTGTCGTAGGTATGACCTGCGGAAAGCTCCGTATCGTAGATTTTTTTCAGGTTGGCCTGATGATTTTGGCTGAAAGAAAGGATCGGAACAAAGGCAAATGCCAGAATCAGTTTTTTCATAGGAGGATAGACTTTGGCAAAAAATAGGAAAAGAACCGCAGAGATTTTGAGGTTTTTGATCATTGGTGATTTTGATTTTGAATGCTTTTGAAAAAAATCTTCTGAAAAAGACCTTTATCCCCAAATAATCAGTCAGTTTCTAGAGACATTCATCCCATTTTATCACCGAATTCAAAATAGATGTTGGATATTGGTAAGCTTTTGTCCAGAATTGAGACAATAGGAATACTGCCTTTGAAAAAAATTACGCTAAACTCACTAAACCTATGCACTATCGATTTGTAGGAAAAGTACTACCGGTGCTTTTTCTGATGGTAGGATTTTTATCCTGCACACCTGAAGATGACCCTTCCGTCAAACCTGAAGACAATCGCTTCACCAAAGTCGTCCTCACCGAAGGTATGGACGAACCCATGGAAATGACCTTTTTGCCAAACAACCGCGTGCTGATCGTGGAACGAAAAGGCGGGGTAAAAATCTTTGACGAAAACACCGGAGAAATGACCTTGGTCGCCACCATTCCGGTCAACACCAAATACACCAACAAAGAAGGTGTCGTCCGTGAAGCGGAAGAGGGACTTATGGGCGTAATCGCTCACCCTGACTACGCCACCAATAACTGGGTGTACCTCTACTACGCAGATCCAACTGACTCCAAACACGTCTTGGCCCGGTACGAGCTCAAAGGAAATGAGTTGGTAGAGTCATCCAAAAAGATCGTCCTCGAAGTACCTACCCAGCGTCAGGAATGCTGCCACACTGGAGGAGGGATGGTTTTTGACGCAGAAGGAAACCTTTATTTGACGGTTGGAAATAACACTGTGAATCCACGTGAGGGATCATCGAACCTCGATGAGAGACCTGGAATGGAAAACTCTGATGATCAGCGAGCTCCGGGGAACACCAACGATTTGAGAGGAAAGATCCTCCGAATTCACCCAGAAGCTGATGGTACTTACACCATTCCTGAAGGCAACCTTTTCCCTCCGGGAACAGAAAAGACCCGTCCGGAAATTTACACCATGGGCCATCGTAACCCTTGGAGACCAACTTTGGACAGTAAAACTGGCTACCTCTATTGGGGTGAAGTAGGACCGGACGCCTCCGTGGACTCAATTTGGGGACCCAAAGGCTATGACGAATTCAATCAGGCAAAAGGGCCAGGATTCTTTGGTTGGCCATACTTCATCGGGGACAATTTCCCCTACAACAGACACAATCATGCCGACAGCTCCTATGGCGCTCCTTACGATGTGAACAATCCAGTAAATGAATCTGTAAACAATACTGGTTTAAGAGAACTTCCAAAGCCTGTAGTGCCTGCCATGATTTACTATCCTTATGGTGCCTCTGAGAAATTCCCTGAATTGGGAAGCTCAGGACGAAGTGCGACAGGTGGCCCGGTATTTAGAAAGGCGGATTTCAAAAAAGATGCGCCTTACACCTTCCCGGCCTATTACGATGGCAAATGGCTGATCGTGGATTTCATGAGAGGATGGATTTTTGCGGTGACCATGGATGAAAAAGGCGATTACAAAAGCATGGAGCGATTCCTGCCTAATGAGACGTTCAGCTCGGCGATCGACATGGACTTTGGTCCCGATGGTTCATTGTACATTTTGGAATACGGTTCGGCCTGGTTCCGAGGCAATGCCAATTCTCGCCTGATCAAAATCCAATACAACAAAGGTAACCGCAAGCCAAATGTAACCGCAGTCGCAGACAAGACCGCCGGTGCCACGCCTCTTGCGATCAATTTCTCTTCCGAAGGCACCAATGACTTTGACGATTACGACCAAGGAAAACTGAAATACGAGTGGAAAATCACCAACAGCTCAGGTTTCAATCAAGTCTTGACAGAAGCAAATCCTAGCTTCACCTTTTCCGAAGCTGGAACCTACCAAGTAACCCTGACGGTGACCGATACCAAGGGCGAAACCAATAACGCCTCACTCGAGGTCACAGCGGGCAATGAGCCTCCTGTAGTCAGCATTGACTTTGGTGGACTCAACCGAAGCTTCTGGTTTGGAGACAAGGAATTGAACTACAGCATCTCGGTAAGTGACAAAGAAGACGGAAGTTCAGCAGATGGGAAAATCAAACCCGAGGAAGTAGCCGTGACCTTCGACTATGTACCGGCAGGCTTTGACCCGATCGAGATCGCTTCCAAGCAAAGTGGGGTAGAAAATGCCGCCATTCTGAACCTGGGTAAAAACCTTATCGAGCAGAGCGATTGCAAATCCTGCCACCAGTACACTGAAAAATCCATCGGTCCAAGTTATCAAGCTGTTGCCGAGAAATATCCAAACTCAACCGAAAACACCAAGTACCTCGTTGGAAAAATCATCAACGGTGGTGCCGGGGTATGGGGCGACCATGCGATGAGTGCCCACCCATCGCTCAGCCAAGCGGATGCCAAGCGAATGGTGGATTACATTCTTGCCATGGATGATACCCAAGCCACAATTGCCTCCCTTCCACTAAGTGGAAAAGTAAATGCGGTACTTCCTGAAGGAGAAAATGGACAGGGCAGTTTCTTGCTTCGAGCTTCTTATGCTGATAAAGGTGGAAATAGCATTGCATCTCTCAATGGATTGGATTTTGTTGCGCTGAAGGCTCCTTTCGTAGATCCTCAGACATCGGTGGACCGAAAGGGTGTTCAACTTCTGACCACACCAAGTGTCAACTTCCTGATGGCTGGAGATAATTCTCAGTTTGCTTTGAAAGGAATCGATCTCACCGGAGTCATCCAAATTGAAGTATTGGCAGGCATCAACCAGCGAAACGGAGGTATCGGCGGTGCAGTGGAAGTCAGGTTAGGTTCACCAACTGGCGAACTTCTGGGACAATCTGAAAAAATAGGCCGAAAAGAAGGAGGAGGATTCCGACCACCTCAGGGAGTGAATCCTATCGAATGGAGAAGACAAAATGCCAATCGTGCAGTGGTCCCAATCAAACCTACAGCAGGCAAGCAAGACTTGTACTTCATCTTTAAAAATGCCGATGCCAAGGGCGAACAAGTCCTGATGAGCATCCAGGAGATTGAGTTTAAAAATAAAGTGGAGGAGAAGAAGTAATCTTTTCCACACCAGAAAGAAAGCCCTGGGTCAATGGACTCAGGGCTTCTTTTTTGGTGACGTTTGATTCGTTTGGGAAAACTGTAACTTTTAGCCAAAATCAACCTAACCATCCCGTCTTTTCCGAATTCTTTAGATGCCCACTAGAATCATCATGACGGTTTTCCTCATCGGAAACCTTTTTTGGTCCTGCCAAACCTCTTCCCCTGAAAAGATTCTGGAAATCTCGTCCCCTGACAAACTCCTGAAATTGGAGCTTTTCAGAGAAGAAAATTCCCAATACCTCTACTACACACTACATAGGGAGGATTCCCTTTGGGTGGCACGTTCTCCGATAGGTATGGAGGTGGAGGAATTTCCTTCCCAATCTTTTCAACCCATCCAAATGGATTTTTTCGAACGGGATAGCCTGATTACTCCTTTGATCGCAGCCAAAAGATCAAGTTTTCGAGATCACTTTTCGGGAGTGAAAATCGACTTTGAAGGTCCTCTGGACTTGGAAGTAAGAATGTATGATGAAGGTGCTGCTTTTCGGTGGATTGGAAGTGCTACCGATTCTATCAGGGTCAAAAAAGAAACCTTTGAGGTAAATCCAGTCGGACCTTCTGAGCTTTTCTATGCTCCCTACGAACAGGTACTCCCAGATTATTGGAAAGCTCACCTAAAGCGGATTCAAGAGCGGATAGTGGGCTTCTTTGACGTTTCTTATCCTTATGAAAACCACTTTGAAACCCAATATCAGCGAAAAAACCTTCCTGACCTTGCTGACTGGGAGCTGCTCTATTCACCCGCACTTTTACATACCAAAAGCAATCAGTATCTCTTGGTAGCAGAATCCGACGTGAGAGACTATCCCGGGATGATTCTGCAAACTTCCTCAAGCAATGGAATCAAAACAAGTTTTGCTCCTTACCCTTTGGAGGAAGTGATTCCGGTGGATACGTTGATTTACTCCCGATTGAGAAAAGTGAGTAAAACCGGAGAATTTATCGCCAAAACTTCCGGCACTCGCACTTTCCCATGGAGAATCATCATCGCTACGGAAGATCCTAAAGTTCTTCCGAGCACTGACTTGGTGCAAAAGCTGGCTAGCTCTTCTGAAATACAAGGCGATCTCTCCTGGATCAAACCCGGCCAAATCACCGATGAATGGCTAGTCAATGCCAACCTGTTTAACGTGCCTTTCAAAGCAGGAAAAAACACGGAGACGTATTTCTATTACATCGATTTTGTGAAGGAATTTGGCTTGGAATACATCATGGTGGACGAGGGATGGTACCGAAATGGAGACTTGACCAAACTCAATCCGGATATCGATCTGAAAAAAATCGCTGCCTATGCCCAAGAAAAAGGCATTGGATTGGGACTTTGGTTCAATGCCACCGATCTGGACCTGTCACTGGATGAAACACTGAGCTACTATTCCAATCTTGGGGTAAAGGTGGTCTTGGTGGACTTCATTAACCGAAATGATCAGAAGGCAATGAATTTTTATGAGAAACTCGCTCTCGCCTGTGCCAAGTATAAGATGATGCTCAACCTCCATTCGGCACCTACCCCAGCTGGATTTGAAATCACTTTTCCGAACGCGATTACCAGAGAAGGAGTAATGGGTTCAGAATGGAACGGTTGGACCAATTTTGTCACCCCCTCACATAACCTGACCATTCCCTATACAAGGATGGTTTCGGGTTCACTGGATTACGAGCCTGGGCTGTTGGAAAATTCCAACGAGGAATCTTTCAAAAACACTTGGGGACGTCCCATGTCACTGGGTACCCGCGCTCACCAGCTTGCCATGTATGTGATTTACGATAACCCGCTTCAATACTTCATAGGCAATCCTTCCCAGGCAAGAAAAGAACCCGAGTTCATGACTTTCCTTGGGAGCATGCCTACTACGTGGGATGAAACGATCATTTTAGACGGCAAGCCCGGAGAATACATCGTCACCGCTCGACTCAAAGATGGAATTTGGTATCTTGGAGCAATGACAGATTGGACCGAGCGAGAATTCAATGTGGACTTAAGTCCTTTGGGAATCACCCATTACGACCTGCAAGGAGTCATCGATGGGGTCAATGCCAATGAATACGCTTCCGATTACCAATGGCTCCGGTCATCCGCGAATTCCAATCAACAGCTTACCCTCCGCCTCGCCAAAGGGGGCGGTGCCGTGATCAAAATCCTACCTGTCCAACCCTCACCTCAGCTACCATGAATTATTTTTCAGCAACCTCAAAAGGCCTTTCCGCTAGGATCAAGTTACTTGTATCCTGCCTTTTTCTTTTGGGCAATCTCCATGTGGTTATCCCTTCACTTGGTCAATCGATGACTGGCGACTGGCTTGTCGACGGCAAATCCAGATCGGCAGAAATCGTACAGCTCAATCCAACCGAAATCCAACTTCGAAACGGATTAATCCAGCGGACTTTTTTCCTCTCCCCAAGTCCTGTCTGCTACGATTTCACCAACCTGATGACTGGAGCGCAACTCCTGCGCACCGTAATGCCTGAGGCCAGGGTGACTTTAAATGGAAAAACCTATGAAATCGGTGCTAAACTGGACTTTAAGGAAAAAGGCTACTTTAAAAAAGAATGGCTTGGCTTGTTAAAACCTGAAGAAGGAAGTTTTGCTTACCAAGGTTACACGCTTTCGAAAATCACTCCTCACTTCCCGACCAAAAACCAGTTTTGGACAGGTCAAAAAGAACAGGCAAGTGGACAAAAAATTACTTTCTCCTACACACATCCTGAATTCCCAGGATTGCAACTTCAGGTGCACTACGAGATTTATGACAACCTCCCTTTGATCGGAAAATACCTGACTTTGGAAAATCAGGGAAACTCCAGCATCCACATCGATCAGGTCGTGAATGAAATCCTCGGCACAGTCGAAGAAGAATCGGCGGTAGTCGGCGCGACCAAGGATATGAAAAAGCCGCATCAGCTCTACGTGGAAAACAACTTTGCCTTCAACAACGCCATGCATGCCGAACTCAGTGCGCAGGCCACCCATTGGAAGCAGGACTCGAGCTACACTTCGCAGGTCAACTATGACTATCAGACTCCAAGTACCCTCGAAGTCTATCCACAAAAGGGAATTGGAATTGACTTGGAGAAGGGTGGAAAATTCCAGTCTATCCGAACCTATGAGCTCATTCTCGACAGTTACGATCGGGAGCGAAATGGATTGGCTAGACGGAAAATGTACCGAGCCATTGCACCTTGGACGCAGCAAAACCCGATTTTCATGCATCTCGTCAGCAAAAATGACGAGCAAGTTCGCACCGCCATCGATCAATGCGTAGACACGGGTTACGAAGCACTGATTCTGAGTTTTGGCAGCCACATCAATATGGAAGACAATTCTCCTGAAAACATCGCACGATGGAAATCACTTGCCGACTACGCCCATTCCAAGGGTATCAAAATCGGAGGCTACTCGCTTTTTTCCTCTCGGACGATTGGCCCAGAGACCGATGTCATCAGTCCGATCACAGGTAAGCCCGGCGGTGCTTTTTTCGGAAATGCACCTTGCCTCGCCAGCGAATGGGGCTTGAATTACCTCGACAAATTGAAATTTTTCTTTAGCGAAACCGGCTTTGATATCTTCGAAAATGACGGTCCTTATCCCGGTGACGTCTGCGCTTCCCATGTTCATCCCGGCCACAAAGGACTGGAGGATTCTCAATGGGTGCAGATGAACCTGCAAAAAGGTCTTTATCAATGGATGAATGCGCAGGGAATTTATATCAATGCGCCGGATTGGTACTTTCTGGATGGCACCCACAAGATCGCCATGGGCTATCGTGAGGTAAATTTTTCCCTGCCGAGAGACCGACAGAAAATCCTCAACCGCCAAAATATTTACGATGCCACTTGGGAGAAAACTCCGTCGATGGGTTGGGGATTTGTACCCCTCACGGCCTATCATGGAGGAGGAGCTGATGCTGTCCTCGAACCGCTCAATGATCACCTCGAGGACTACAAGCAACTCATGATGCAGTATTACGGAGCGGGGATTCAGGCCTGTTATCGAGGACCCAGGCTCTACGATACCGAGGAGACCAAAGCCATGGTGATCGAAGTGATAGCCTGGTACAAAAAATACCGCGACATCCTGAATGCCGATATCATCCGTCTCCGAAGAGCTGACGGCAAGGACTGGGATGGCTGGATGCATGTAGATCCTAAGGGAAAAGAAAAAGCCCTGATTATGCTTTTCAACCCAAGTGCCGAACCTATGAAAAAAGAGTTGGCTCTCCCGCTATACTACACGGGTCTGAGTGAGACTGCTCAGATTCGCGCGGGAGAAGGCAAAAGCCAAACAGTCCGACTGGAAAGGAACTACGATGCAAAAGTCACCGTGGAAATTCCTGCAGGAGGTTACACTTGGCTGGTAGTGGAGTAAAAATCAGTTACTTTTGTCCCATAGTTTAAACTCTGGCCCATTGGCCCATAGTTTTAACTATGGGACCAATGCTTAAGAACTGCACTCAAAAAATGGATTTATCCATTTTCACTGTCAATCTCATGCATCTTCAAAAATGAGATCAACTCATCTTCGGGAGTTTGTTTGCCATGATGCACTTTTTGATTTTGGATATAAGCTCGGACTTTTGGTACAATCGACTCGCTTACTGAAAAGACTGTAAATCCCGTTTGCCATGCAAATTTTTCAAAGATCAAATCCGACTGATTTACAAAATGTGAACTGCTTCCTTTCACCTGTTTGATAAGGTCGGAAATGGATTTTTGGGGGTTGATTAGGATTAGGCAATGAATGTGATCAGCTATTCCATTTATCGCTGAGACTTTGCAGCCCATTTCCTTAAACTCATTTTTGATGAAATCATAAAGTGCTGGTTCAAGCTTTTGGGAAATTAGCGGCTGTCTATTTTTTGTGCTCCATAGGACATGGAGCCAGATTTTTGAAAAAGTGTGAGACATGATTAGAAAAGTTTAATGTGCTAAAAGTTAAACTGTTGAAACAGTTTTTGAAAGAAAATTGCTTACTTTTTCCCAAGGCTAAAGAGGCTGTGTTAAAAACCGAAGTTTTTCTTTAAAACCCCTTCAATTTGGTAATTTTAAGGGTTAGCAAGGCTTTTTGCTGAACGCAGTTCAAAAAGAAGCTTCTGACATGTTTTCAGTTTGTTTAT
>Ga0208243_1000035_pt1 | contig 187874 bp, 165 predicted proteins | sample Subbio2Aug_QV12A_FD_184826 | JGI IMG/M metagenome (GOLD analysis project Ga0208243, IMG submission 184826) | Serpentinite rock and fluid subsurface biosphere microbial communities from McLaughlin Reserve, California, USA - CR12Aug_QV12A (SPAdes) | ecosystem: Environmental > Terrestrial > Deep... | reverse complement strand
TGCATACTTACAAATTAGGCGGCCTAGCGCAGGGGTCCCACCTCTTCCCATCCCGAACAGAGAAGTTAAGCCCTGCAGCGCCGATGGTACTGGGGTTACTCCCGGGAGAGTAGGTCGCCGCCACATTATTCAAAACCCAGCCTCTAAAGCTGGGTTTTTTCATTTATGCTTTTTGGAATTATTAGTTGGATCTTCTTTTTCGATGCACATCCTCTTTTATTAAGTGTAAATCTGATTTTTATCATATTCTTTGCCTGCATAGGTCAGGCCCTAACTGATTTTCTTGGGATAGTTTTGAACCATACAATTTTGTCATGGATCTCAAATCACCCCACGCATTACGATACGAACTACCTGAGGATGTTCTAAGGGAGTTTTATTCTAAGGAATTGACAGAATCGTTTGATCCGTCTTTACCTCCACCGTCTTATTTTCATGATGAGGAGAATCCTTCTTTGTTTACCATAGATCTATACAAAACCCTGGAGTGGCTGCATCAACATGATTATCCCAAGCCTCTGGAAAAAGAAGTTTGTCCCATACCTGTTTTACTTTACGTCCCGGAGTTTTCTATTCATCATTTACTTTTTCATTATGATGGTACGCCCAACTCTGCGGACCTAATCAAGAGATTCATCTTCCTTTTTAAAAATCTGATTGGACAAAGCAAAGCGACGATAATCTCGCCTTCTTTTATTCCGAAATCAAAAATCAGAGAAGAGCAAGAAATCATTCAATTGGTCTCCTCAACTACACGTGAGACCAGCTTTATCAAGTTTAATTTCAATCGTATCGGGGACTTTTGGTCCTATGCAGTCAAACACGATTGCACGCTCTTGGTGACGACGAAAAATTATCAGGCCGATCTCGCAAAAGTTCTTTTCCATTTCTATAAAGGTAAAATCTGGAGTGAAAAGCTTTCTTTTTACCTCTCGGTGTAAGTCATTATTCCCACTGATTTTGATCATGTTCTTAGGACATAACCCCAAGTAATTTTAAAAAAAGTTAGTCACAATGAGTTTAGGAGTCCCTGTCAAACTTGAAGAGAAATGCTACCACTGTGGTGAGGACTGTACTCATGACTCATTGGTGTTTGATAAAAAAAGCTTCTGTTGCCAAGGTTGTAAATTGGTTTATGAGGTTCTCTCTCAAAATGACCTTTGTAATTACTATGCAATTGAATCTGCCCCTGGCAAATCTCAAAAACAGGCCTCAGTAATAAAAAATCGCTTTGACTATTTGGATGATGCTGACGTAGTGAATAAGCTTCTCGATTTCAAAAATGATTCCGAGAGCCATGTTACTTTTTATATACCCTTAATCCACTGCGCATCTTGCATTTGGCTTTTGGAGAATCTTTTTCAAATCAACACTGCGATTACCGGCAGTAGGGTTGATTTCGTTAAGAAGAAAGTCCAAATCAAATACCTGAATACCAAGATTTCACTAAAGGAAGTGGTAAGTCTGCTTTCTACTTTGGGTTACGAACCCAAAATCAATCTCGCGGATCTTGACAAAAAAGAAGGTCATTCCATCGATCGTAAAACCCTTACCAAACTCGGTGTAGCTGGTTTTTGCTTTGGCAATATGATGCTGTTCAGCATGCCGGAGTATTTTTCAGAGGCCAAGCTCCTTGGTGAGGGATTCAAAGGACTCTTTGATTACCTCAATGTCGTCCTTTCTCTACCTATCGTTTTTTATGCGGCGAGCGATTACTACGTTTCGGCTTGGAACGCTGTCCGTCAAAAGAAAATCAACATGGACGTGCCCATTGTATTAGGAATCATTGCTTTTTTCCTTTACTCACTTTGGGAGATTTTCATGCAAGGCAATGCCGGTTACATGGATAGTTTGGGTGGCCTGTTATTTTTCTTGCTTTTAGGAAAAGTGTACCAGCAGAAAACCTTCGCTACCCTTGAGTTTGATCGTGATTATAAAGCTTATTTCCCGATAGCCGTTACCAAGTTGGTCAAAGAGCGAGAAGAGGTAATTCCGCTAATCAAGCTTCAAGTCGGTGATGTGATTTTAGTGCGGGATGAGGAACTGATTCCAGCGGATTCTCTACTTCTCTCCGAAAGGGCACATATCGATTACAGTTTTGTGACCGGGGAAGAATTGCCTGTACCCAAGCAAAAAGGGGAATTGATCTATGCAGGCGGACGCCAAAAAGGTGATCCGATTTTGCTTACCGTTCAGAAGTCTCCTTCTCAGGGTTACCTGACCGACCTTTGGAACAATGATTCTTTTGAAAAGGAAAATAAGCGCTTGCTCGAACCCTTGGCAAACCGAATCAGCGGGGTATTTACCTGGACTGTTTTGACTATTGCGGTAGCTGCTTTTGTTTATTGGGTAGGGAAAGATATGCCTTTGGCGGTGAAAGCTTTCACCACTGTTTTGATCGTGGCCTGTCCTTGTGCACTTTCCATGTCCACTCCTTTCACCTTGGGCAATACCCTTCGAATTTTTGGGAAAGGAAAATTTTATCTGAAGAATGCAGCGGTGGTCGAGCGACTTGCCTTGATCGATACGGTGGTTTTTGACAAAACAGGTACGCTGACCGATCCGGGAAAGGCCAGAATAGATTATTTCGGTGAAGATCTTTCCTCCGAAAGCAAACAGATACTCAAAGCACTCGTCGAGCGATCTACGCATCCCTTGAGTAATCGGATCAACCTTTGGCTAGAAAATACTCCTTCAATTTCCTTGGAAAATCCTGCGGAAATCAAAGGAAAAGGCTTGGTGGGAACTTACAAAGGTCAGGAATTCAAATTGGGTTCTGCAGACTTTGTGCAAGCCAAAAATGGGGTAGAAGTGCCCACTGGCAATTTGGTCTATTTCGCTGTTGAACGTATTGTCCTTGGGTATTTTCATATTCAATCCACTTTGAGAGAAGGGGCTGCTGCTATTGTCAGCCATCTTGGTCAAACCTTGGATTTACATGTACTTTCTGGTGACCACGGTCATGAAGAGGAATCATTGTCCAAGGCCTTGAAAGGTGAAGTTTCCTATCATTTCAATCAGAGTCCGGTAGACAAATTGAACTATCTCAAGTCTTTGAATCAGCAGGGTAAAAATTCGCTCATGATCGGAGACGGGCTCAATGATGCGGGAGCTTTGCAAGAAAGTCAGGTAGGTGTAGCGATCACCGATCGGGTAAGTCATTTTTCTCCTGCGAGTGATGCCATTTTGGATGCAGATTCATTTGCCAAAATCCCAGCCTTTTTAGCTTTTGCCAGAGACAGCCGGAAGATCATCAAAGCCAGTTTCGGGCTGAGCTTCCTCTACAATATAGTGGGTCTTTCATTGGCCGTTCAAGGGCTTTTGAGTCCTGTCCTTTGCGCGATTCTGATGCCTGTGAGTAGTATTTCAGTGGTCATCTTTACCACACTAGTTACCAATTTCATGGGTGTCCGGAAGGGGCTCATTCACTTAAATAAAGCCTAATATGGAAGTCATCTTTGTCTTGATTGCTGTCAGTTTGGTTTTGGCCGTCACGTTCTTGGTCTTGTTTTTCAGGGCAATGAAGGATGGTCAATTCGACGATAGCTACACGCCCTCCGTCCGCATTTTATTCGAAAACCAGCCTAAAAAAATAATTAAAGATCAACCTAAAAAATCCAAGTCCTATGAATGATGCTACTTTGGAAAGGTTCCATTACGACAATAAGATTGTCAAGTTCTTTGGAGCCGCCACTATTATCTGGGGCCTTGTCGGGATGTTGGTCGGCTTGATTGCCGCTCTCCAACTATTCTGGCCTGAGGCAAACATGGGTAATCCCTATACCACTTTTGGTAGGATTCGCCCACTGCATACCAACGCGGTCATTTTCGCCTTCGTCGGTAATGCTATTTTCGCAGGGGTCTATTACTCCATGCCTAGATTGCTCAAAACGCCGATGTGGAACACAGCCCTCAGCTGGTTTCATTTCTGGGGTTGGCAATTGATCATTCTTTCTGCTGCCTTGACCTTGCCATTGGGTATCACCACTTCCAAAGAATATGCGGAATTGGAGTGGCCTATCGACATTGCGATTGCGCTGGTTTGGGTGGCTTTTGGAGCAAACATGATCGGTACCCTGATCAAGCGCCGTGAGCGACACATGTATGTAGCGATTTGGTTTTACCTGGGATCGTTTGTGACGGTAGCGATCTTGCACATTTTCAATTCATTGGAGCTTCCCGTTTCTTTCTTTAAAAGCTACTCTGCTTATGCCGGGGTGCAGGATGCCTTGGTACAGTGGTGGTATGGACACAATGCGGTTGCATTTTTCCTCACAACTCCATTCTTGGGTCTGATGTATTATTTCCTTCCCAAAGCGGCCAATCGTCCGGTTTATTCTTATAAGCTTTCGATCGTCCACTTCTGGTCGTTGATTTTCATCTACATGTGGGCAGGTCCACACCACTTGCTTTACACCGCTCTTCCTGAGTGGGCGCAAGTATTGGGTACTATCTTCTCCGTCATGTTGATTGCTCCATCTTGGGGTGGTATGGTGAATGGTCTTTTGACCCTGAGAGGTGCTTGGGATAAAGTCCGTCAGGAGCCCGTGTTGAAATTCATGGTAGTGGCAGTGACCGCATATGGTATGGCGACTTTCGAAGGCCCAATGCTATCTCTGAAAAATGTCAACGCGATCGCCCACTATACTGACTGGATCGTGGGTCACGTGCACATTGGTGGTTTGGGTTGGAATGGTTTCTTGACTTTCGGTATCCTGTACTGGATGTGGCCAAGACTTTTCAAAACCAGCATTTACTCCACCAAATTGGCCAATACACACTTCTGGCTAGGTACTTTGGGTATCATCTTCTATGCCCTTCCGCTTTATGTGTCAGGTTTGACTCAGTTTTTGATGCTGAAAGAATTCAACGAGGCAGGTCGATTGGCTTATCCTAACTTCTTGGAGACTGTGATTCAGATTGTGCCGATGTACATGTTGAGAGCAGTAGGTGGCGTCCTGTACTTGACTGGTGCAGTTATCATGGCTTACAACATGTGGATGACTGCCAAGCAAGGAAGCTTCCAAGCTACCGAAGAAGATCAAGCTCCAGCTTTGGCTAGAGCCTATAATCCTTCGGGTGAATTCTGGCACAGAGCATGGGAAAGAAAGCCTGTCTTCTTCACCATTTTGGCAACTATTGCAGTAGCTATAGGTGGGGTAGTGGAGATTATTCCAACCATGTTGGTGAAATCCAATATTCCAACAATCAGTTCTGTACAGCCATACACTCCTCTGGAGTTGGAAGGCAGAGACCTGTACATTGCCAATGGCTGTGTGGGCTGTCACTCACAGATGATCAGACCTTTCAGATCCGAAACAGAACGCTATGGAGAGTATTCCAAAGCTGGAGAGTTTGTCTATGATCGTCCATTCCTCTGGGGATCCAAGCGTACAGGGCCAGATTTGCATCGGGTAGGAGGCAAGTATCCGGATAGCTGGCATTACCATCACATGGTTGATCCTTCTTCCATGTCTCCAGGCTCATTGATGCCTCCATATCCTTGGATGACTACCAATGAATTGGATATCACAGATCTTCCAGCCAAAATCAGAACACTCCAAAAATTGGGTGTGCCTTATCCGGAAGGATTTGATGCGAAGGCCACTGCAGATTATGAAGCTCAAGCGGCCAAAGTGGTGGCAAACCTGAAAGATGCAGGTGTGGAAGTAGCTCCTAATACCGAGATCGTAGCCTTGATTGCTTATCTGCAAAGACTTGGTACCGATATCAAGAAAACTTCAGCTTCAACCAAATAAATCTTAGAAGTCATGTATAAGGAAATTCTCCGTTCGATCGAAAACATAGAGATCTATCCAATCATCTCGCTGCTGATTTTCGTGACCTTCTTTGTAGGAATGTTTATTTGGGTAGTTCGCGTGCCAAAAAGCTACGTGGACCATATGGAAACTCTCCCAATGGATGAAAATGAATCAACCCCTTTAAAGCCATGAAAAAGTTATTTTCAATACTCACACTAATGGGCGGGTTGGCCATTCCAGCTTTAGCCCAAACCGAAGAATCCAATTGGTATACCACGTTGAGTGCTATGGATTCCAGCCAACTGACACTGCTCATCATCCTTGGAGTGGTGTTGGTGGTTATTGTTCTCTTGCTTATCCTGATGGTTTACTTGATGTCTTTTATGGCTGCGGTATTCAAAAAGGAAAATCCTGCTTTGGCCAATGAGCCTTCTTGGTGGGATAGCTTCAAGGAGCGTTTCGTTACAGGAAAGCTGGATGCTGTAGGCGGTAAAGAAGAAAAAGCCAAAATGATGGCTGATCACTCCTATGATGGTATTACTGAGTTGGACAACTTCATGCCCCCCTGGTTGCAGTGGGTTTTTATTGGAACCATTGGTTTTGCAGTGATCTATTTTGTGGATTACACGGTATTGGGTACCGGACTCACAGGCGAAGAAGAGTATCAGGAAGAGCTCCGACTTGAGGCAGTTGCAGCTGAGGGAAGAAAAGCGTCAATGCTCGCAGGTATTGATGAGACCACAGTAGTATTTGACGAAGCAGCGGAATCGCTTTCATCGGGAAAGACCATTTTCGAATCCAACTGTGCGGCTTGCCATGCAGCAGATGGAGGAGGTGGTGTTGGGCCAAATCTAACAGATGAATATTGGATACATGGAGGTTCTATCCAGGATGTATTCAAAGTTGTAAAGTATGGTGTGGTAGAAAAAGGGATGATTCCTTGGCAAGATCAGCTCAGTCCTGAGCAAATGCAGCAAGTATCCTCCTTTATTCTTTCGCTAAAAGGTACTTCTCCTGCTACGCCCAAAGCACCTCAGGGTGAATTGTATTCCACAACCCCTGCACCTGCCGAAGCTGCTCCTGTGACAGATAGCACAGCGGTAGTTGCTACGATCGAGTAAATTTAAAAAGCCGGGAGATACACTCCCGGCTTTAACCTCAGCCTTTCCATGGCAAAGAAAAATATCAATCCCAATCTTAATCCTGAGTCTTTCCGAGACGCATTGGCCTCTGTCCGTGAGGATGGAAAACGAAATTGGGTCTATCCCAAGAAGGTCAAAGGCTTTTTTTATAACTACCGCACTTACCTCTCTTGGTTATTGCTGGCAATTCTTTTTGCAGGGCCATTCATCAAAGTAGATGGCAGGCCTTACATGCTCTTCAATATTTTTGAGAGGAAATTCATCATTTTCGGAGCAGCCTTTTGGCCTCAGGATACGCACCTATTGATTTTTCTATTACTCATTTTCTTTGTTTTTGTCATTCTCTTTACGGTGGTTTTTGGGAGGGTTTGGTGTGGTTGGGCCTGTCCTCAAACACTCTTTATGGAAATGGTATTTCGAAAAATCGAATACCTGATCGAGGGTGATGCGAATCAACAGCGAACACTCAATGAAGGTCCTTGGACAGCTGAGAAAATCTGGAAAAAAGGGCTAAAGATCTCTGTTTTTGGATTGGTCTCTCTGCTTATAGGTCATCTGGTGATGGCATATTTGATTGGGATCGACCAAGTGATTCAAATTGTCACCCAGCCTCCCACTGCTCATTTGGCTGGATTTATTGGTTTGGTTGCTTTTTCGGGCATTTTCATGTTTGTGTTCTCTTGGTTTAGAGAGCAGGCTTGTATTGTGGTGTGTCCCTATGGTCGTCTTCAAGGAGTGCTTTTGGATGACAACAGTATCAATGTGATGTACGACTATGTGAGAGGCGAACCAAGAAGTCCGATCCGTAAGCAGGCTACTGAAGTTGCTCCAAAAGGGGATTGTGTGGATTGTGGACTGTGCGTGCAGGTTTGTCCTACAGGAATTGATATCCGAAACGGGACTCAAATGGAATGTGTGAACTGTACTGCCTGCATCGATGCCTGTGATGAGGTCATGGTTAAGGTGGACCGTCCGACAGGTCTGATTCGGTACGCTTCCGAAAACAGCATCAAGCAAGGTTTTCAGAAATTATTCACCGGACGAGTAAAGGGCTACACCTTTGTTTTGATGCTACTGGTAGCCGCATTTGTCAGTCTGATTGCTACTCGGGAGGATTTGGAAGGGACCATCACCCGTTTCCCGGGTATGACCTATCAGGCCAGACCTGATGGTAAAGTGTCTAACTTGTATAATATCACGTTGATCAATAAGACCTTTGAACCGCAAAGTGTAACTATCGTTTCGATGGCTGATGGGATGAATGTGGAAATCGTGGGCGATACCAATTGGGTAATCGAACCACAGACTAAGTTTGAGGGGCGATTCTTTCTGGTAAAAGAACAAACCGATGTAAAGGTGCCTCAGGAGAAAGTCCACTTGGTGCTTTCTGCCGAAGGAGTAGAATTTGACGATATTGAAACCAACTTTATGGCACCCGTGGGTGGCAAATAAACCGAGAAACTATGGATTGGGGAAAAGGAATTTTATTGACCATTATCGCCTTTGTAGGCTTTATCATGACGCTAGTGGTCATTTCGGTAAGACAGGATGATATTCATCTGGTGGCTGAAAATTACTACGAAAAGGAAATCAAGTATCAGGATCAAATTGACCGTGAAGTTTCGGCATCTACGCTTGACCGAGAAGTATTGGTTTTTGACGGACAGGAAAAGGCAATGATCCTGGATCTACCTGTTGGTGCGAAAGGCAGTCTTCAGCTCTTTCGACCTTCGGATGCCAGACTGGACAAAAATCTTCCGCTCGAAATCACTTCTGAAGGAAAAACCAAGGTTCCGCTACAGGATTTGAAATCCGGCTATTGGAGAGTTCAATTGACTTGGACTGAAAATGGCGTAGACTTTTACGAAGAAAAGAAAATTACCCTTTAATATGCTCTGGACTGCTTTTGTGTTGGGGTTTTTGGGATCATTCCACTGCGTGGGAATGTGTGGTCCCATAGCTTTGGCAGTAGGCGGAAAAGGAAGCAATACCTTTTTATTCAACAAAATCATTTATAACCTGGGGCGAAGTTTGACCTATGCCATGCTTGGACTAGTGATCGGGAGCTTGGGTTTTTCCCTTTCGTTGGCAGGAATTCAGCAAAGCATATCGATTGGGATGGGGGTTCTGGTCGTTTTGCTTTCTTTGAGTTATAAAAGAGCCGATCAATTTTTGAGTATTCCTGCGCTTTCAGGAGTGGTCTCCTGGATCAAATCCAAGCTTGGGCAGTATCTAAAATCTGGAAGCAAAGTGGCTTTTTTCTCCACCGGATTGGTCAATGGACTTTTGCCTTGCGGCATGGTTTACATGGCCTTGGTGGTGGCGATGGGCATGCAAAGCCCTTGGTTGGGTTCTGCCTACATGTTTTTCTTTGGCTTGGGTACCATCCCGATGCTGTTAGGATTGATGATCTCGAGAGATCTCTTGCCCATAGTTAGGCGTCAGCAATTCCAAAAAGCTATTCCTTATCTGGGAATGTTGATTGGAATATTGATGGTGTTTAGGGGCTTGGGACTTGGGATTCCGGGATTGAGTCCGGAGTTGGCAGTATTTGATTATGGTACTCAGCAGGTGGAAATCACCATGTGCCACTGATCAGATTGCCTTACTGAAGACAGCTTTTTTCTCCTGAGTTTGAATCATCCGTAAGTCAAAATTGGAACAAATATTTCGCACCACGGCCATTCCATCCGGATGAATGGTGAGTTGCAAATCCGTCAAGGTAAGTAGACCTTCCTCTTCAAATTCCTTCAAAGCCTTTTTGTTTTTTGCTGGGATATTTTCCCAAATGCTAAAAGGAATGGTGGCGCTTCCCTTACAGATCAAATCCAGGATCAATTCCCTAACCAGTAAGTCTTCTTCAGTCAATAGATGGCCTTTTACCAAGGCAATGTGATGCTCTTTGAGCTCCTCTTCATAAGCTTCGATCCGCTTCTCGTTTTGGGCAAATCCGATCCATACGTCGCTGATACTGCTGGCGCCCAATCCCAAAAGCATTCGGGAGGGGAGTGTCGTGTAACCCATAAAGTTGCGGTGCAAAGTCCCTGTTTTTTTGGCTACACAAAGAGGATCATTGGCTAGGGCAAAATGGTCCATCCCGATTTCTTCATAGCCCATTTCGATCAGTTTAGCTTTTCCAAACTCATACAAAGCTCGCTTTTCTTCCTCCTTGGGAAGGAATTCTTCAAAGCTCTTCTGAGCTGGAAATGCAGATGGCAGGTGAGCATAACTGTAAAAAGCGATTCGCTCGGGCCTCAACTCTGCCACCTTTTGAAAGGTGTTTTCAAGAGTCAGGAGCGTCTGATGCGGAAGCCCATAAATCAGGTCAAAATTGACTGAGGTGTATCCCAATTTTCTGGCATTATTGGTGGCCAACTTAACCTTCTCAAAGGGTTGAATGCGATGAATAGCTTGTTGGACCTTTTCGTCAAAATCCTGAATCCCGTAGCTGACCCGGTCAAATCCCAAGAGTGCCAATTCCTGAAGGTGCTCAAACGTGGTATTGTTGGGATGTCCTTCAAAGCTGAATTCAAAGTTTTCAGTTCGTTCAACCGATTTGAGGATTTTGGAGATCATGAACTCAAGGCTTTCGGGCGCAAAAAAAGTAGGGGTTCCTCCTCCAAGGTGAATTCCGGATATTTTTGGCATTTCTCCCAAAACGCCAAGGTAATGTTCCCATTCTCTCAGCACAGCTTCGATATAGGGGTCTTCTACCTTGTGATTTTTGGTGATTCGCTTGTTGCAGCCGCAATAGGTGCAGAGGTTTTCGCAAAAAGGAAGATGGATATACAGGCTGATTCCTTCGTCTTTTCCAAACTGATCAAAGGCAATTTTTACCGTTTTTTCCCAACTCGTCTGGTCAATCTGATTGTCCCAAAGCGGGACGGTCGGATAGGACGTGTACCTCGGTACCGGTTGGTTGTACTTTCGGATGAGTGCTGGAGATAGTGCCATGATTTCCAAATTTCTGGCAAGTTGGTGCCTATTCTCCTGGCAGGAAGTGATAAGGAATACACAGAAAGCTGATTTTTGTCAGGATTTGAACAGATGTTAATTGAGAAGAAAGAGGATTGTTATTTCCTGTACCTTTCCCTAAATTTTCCCGACAAAAATCACTTGGTAATGAAAAAGATCGGATTCTTCAGCGCTTTGATTTTGCCGGCTTTGTTGGTATTGGGAGTGTATTTGGGAGGAGCATTCCAATGGTTGATCCATGGATTTGTCTTTGTGCTTGTTCCACTGATGGATTATTTGATTCAAAAGGATACGCACAATGTACCTGCAAAGGAAGTCAGTGAATTGACCAAAGAGCGGTTTTATCGCTTGATTACGTTCATATGGGTTTATGTCCAACTCGCTGTGTTGGTTTGGGGATTTTATGTGATGGCCACTTACTCGTTTACTCTCCTCGAATGGATTGCTTTCACATCTGGAATGGCTTTGGTCACAGGAGGTATTGGGATCACCGTAGCTCATGAATTGGGTCATCGTGCTGAAAAAATCGAACAGTTTTATGCGAAAGTGCTGCTCATGACGGTATGTTATATGCACTTTTTTATTGAGCACAACCGAGGGCATCATGTGCGGGTGGCTACGCCGGAAGATCCGGCCACCAGCCGAAAAGATGAGTCTTTCTACGCGTTTTGGTGGAGATCAGTGACCGAGGGCTATCTAAGTGCATGGCATCTCGAAGCCGAAAGATTAGCTAAAAAAGGACTTTCCAAGTGGTCGCACCAAAACCAGATGATTTGGTTTCAGCTCTTTCCGATTTTCTTTGCGGGACTTTCCTTCGGGATTTTCAGTCTGCTTTTGGAGCGCTTAGTCTGGGAAGTACCTGTGTTCTTTTTTACTCAAAGCGTTTTGGCATTCACTCTTTTAGAGTTGGTGAATTACTTGGAGCATTATGGGATGGAAAGGAAAAAACTATCCAATGGAGGTTATGAAAAAGTGACTCCCATTCATTCTTGGAATGCTTCTCAGTTGGTAAGTAATTTTCTTCTATTCCAGCTTCAACGGCACTCTGACCATCATGCGTATGCTTACAAGCGCTACCAAGTGTTGGATCACCATGATCAAAGTCCACAACTCCCCGCAGGCTATTCGGCTATGATTATTTTGGCTTGTTTTCCGCCGCTTTGGTTTGCAGTGATGAATCCAAGGTTGGAAAAATGGAAAAAAGTCCAGTTGGCAGAATCAGTCCAATAAGAAATTATTGAGGAAAGAGCTTTTCAGTCCCAACCAGACCAGGAAAAACAACATGGCCCAAAAAAGATAAATTCGATAATAATCTTGGGTCTCCTTGTATCTGTTTTCTAGTATTTCCGCTTTTTCCAAGGTGTTGATTTGATCGAAAATCTGCTGGAGCGCACTGCCATCTGAGGCTCTGAAAAACTGACCGTTTCCAATTCGGGCGATTTCCCTCAGGGTTGTCTCATCCAAATAGCTTTCCACCATTTGAGGTCTGCCAAAGAAATCTGTTCCATAGGGGACCATGCCGTCTTTTCCCACCGCAATCGTGTAGATCTTAATGTCAAAAGCAGAGGCAAGTTGGGCTGCGAACAAGGGATCCACATTTCCTGCATTGCTTTCCCCATCTGATAGCAAAATCATCACTTTTGAAGGCGTTTCGCTGTCTTTCATTCGATTGGTGCCGGCTGCTATAGCCGAACCGATTGCCGTGCCTTTGGCCTCGATCATGGAGAAATTGATCTCTGAAATCAAGCTAGTGAGCAGCTTATAGTCATTGGTCAGAGGTGAGAGCGAGTAGGCTTCTCCTGAAAAAACTACCATTCCTATCCGGTCTCCGAATCGGCCTTCGATAAAGTCAATTGCTGTCTTCTTGGCAGCTTCCAGCCTGTTTGGAGTGAAGTCTTGCAGGTCCATGGATTCAGAGATATCCATGACCAACAGGATATCGATCCCTTCGGTGAACTGCTCAACCCGCTCGTTGCTTCGCTGAGGTCTCGCCAAAGCGACCACAATGAAGATTAAGGCTAGGAAAAAGAAGCCCGTAGGAATCAGTCTCAGGTAGGTCCAGGGATTGCCCCGGGCTACTCTTTTGGGAAGGGAAAGCTCGAGAACAGGTCGCTTGAGGAATTTGACAAACTTTCGAAACAGGATCAATACAGGAATTATCCAGAGCAGGTTTAGCAAGATGGGCTTTTCCCATTCATAGGATTTGAAGGTCTCAGGCAAAAACCAAGACCAGCTAAAGAATTCAGCGAGAAGCTCTTTCATTTCTGATTTGGTTTAATTTTTCCTTGTAAGTGGTTTTTGCTATTTCAAAAAGGTAGGCAGTCGCCTCTTCTGTCTTTCCTTCCTTGCCAGCATAGATGATCATATCGATCGAGCGTAGCGCTTTGAATACTTCCTTGTCCTGGAGTGCGTCGGAGATTTCACTGGAAGTCCACTCCTGATAAGGCTGTGCAGTCAAACTTTCGAGATAACCTTTCCAAAGCCCAATTACCTCATCAGCCAGCTCCTGATTAGGATTTTGAGCCAAAAGTGTTGAAAGTCTTTTCCACTTGAGTTCGAATTGGATCCAGCGAATTTTTTCTCTGTTCTTCTTGAAGATGGCTTTGATTCGATCCTTGAATAAGGTGAACAGGACTCCCAAAACCAGAATCACTGCACCTGAGATCAGTCCAAAAAGTAGCCAATTGAATGATTTTTTGAGCGGCTGATAGACGTTATTTTCCTGAAAAACCAATTCTTCTGGAATAGAGTCCAGCATGAGTTTCAGCTTCAATTCTGCTTCGTTGGTGAAGTAAGTTAAGCTGTCATATCGATTGAGCTCGTAGACAGGCAAAGCCAAAAATACCGATGGTTCGAGGGAGAAATTGGATAGGTAATAGATGGCACTGTCCTGCGTGATTCCATCCACTGTATTTGAAATGAAAGTTTTTTTCTCCAAAAAGACCAACGGAGAAAAATCAAATGTCGAATCCGGAAACAGTAATTGACTGGTCTCGGGATATTTCGCCTTGAGCACAAATCCCACTCGCTCACCCAGTCTGGCTGAGTCTTGAGTAAAATAACCACTTATCTCCACCTGCTGCGCAAGTGAGGAGTTAATCATTGCCAAGAAGAAAAGGAAAAACCCAAATCTACCCACGTTTCATTCGTTTGTTTCGGTACTTAAATAGGTCTATCAACGGGGCCACGATGTCTTGTCTGGAATCGATGACAAGGTAGTTGATTTGGTTCTTTTTGCAGATTTCCTGCAGGTTTTCACGCTCGGTGGTGAACGTATCTGCGATTTTCTTTGAAAAACTTCCGAAGGCCGTATTGATCCAGGTAGTTTTCCCTCTTTCCTTGTCGAAGATCGGGATAATTCCCAAAGCAGGAAGGGCTGATTCTCGAGGATCTGTCAGCTGAATGGCTACCACATCGTGTCTTTCTGCCAATGCCCGAAAGGACCGTTCGTAATCTTGATCGATAAAATCTGAGATGACAATGATGATACTTCGCTTTTTGATCAGATTGAGCGCAAAGGAAAACATTCCATTCAGGTTGGTTTTCAGGCTTTTGTTCTGATGATCAAAGATTCCTCGAATGATTTTTACACCCTGTTTGCTTCCTTTTGCCGGCAGGATCAACTTTTCCTGCTGATCGGAATAGGAGATCAAACCCACCTGACTCCCTTCATAGACCGCGGCTAGTGTTAAAACTCCTGCAATCAACTTTCCTTGGTCGATTTTCTTTTGGCCCTGCTGTCCAATGTCCTGGCTTCCTGATATATCCAAAAGAAAATAGACGGACTGTTCTTTTTCTTCTTTGAAGGTTTTGACGAAAGTGCCATGCCCCTTAGCTGATACTTTCCACTCGATGGTTCGGACATCATCTCCGTATTGATAGGGTCTGAGGTCGTCAAACTCCAGGCCCGAACCCTTGAAAAGCGATTGGTATTCGCCTTGGAGGTGGTTATTGGCCACCTTTCTGATCATGATTTCGTACTTCCTGAGTTTGCCAAACAGCTGGTCCATGAGTGGATTTTGAATGGGCTAAGTTAAAGTCTTAAGCCGAAATTTAAAATTTGACTTATGGGAGTGGCCTGGATATTATCCGTTAAAAAAACCTAATTTTAGCCCGTGAAACGAATTCTGTTTTTGATTTTCAGTGCTGTTTTGCTGTTCTCCTGCAGCTCAGAAAGTATCCCCTCGGGTATTTTGAGTGAGGATAAGATGGTCAATGTACTCGTTGATATCCAACTCACTGAGGGAGTGGTAAGTGCTTTGCCGGTTTCCTACGATTCTTCCCAAGTTCTTTATTCTTTATTGGAAAAAGATGTTTTTGAAAAACATGGAGTGACCGATTCTGTTTTCACTCAAAGTATGTTGTATTACCTGGAGGATGCTGCAAAAATGGACAGAATATATACCCGAGTCATTGATTCGTTGGTGGTCCGTGAGAATAATCCGGGAATTGAGGAGCGATTCTGATGCTATTTCCGACCAATCTCGAGCAAAAAATAAATTTCGTAAAAGTCAAAGACCTGCTGAAAGCGGAGTGCACCTCGTCTTTGGGTCAGGACTATGTAGACAAGGTTTCTTTTTCTTCTGACTATAATCTTGTCCAACGACTATTGGATCAGACAGAGGAATTTAGACAGATCCTGATTTCGGGAGAGGTTTTCCCTTCTTCCAATTTCACCAACTTGGGTCCATTTTTAGAAAAAGCCAAGTTGGAAGGAGCCTTCCTCGACCAAGAGGAATTTTATGAGGTTAAGCTTGCACTACAGACACTCAGAGGCTGTATTTCCTTTTTTCAAAAATGGGGAGAAAGCTATCCTACACTCAGTGCCCTGCTTGGATTATTGCTCGATCTGGATCTCAATCTCCTGAAAACCATCGACCAAATCATCGATGAAAAAGGTAAAATCCGAAGCAACGCTTCCAAAGAATTACAGCTGATTCGCAGTCAGTTGATTTACGAGGAAGGCAGGTTGCGAAAGGTGATGGAGCGGATCTTCAAAGAAGCAAGGGCCAAAGGCCTGACGCCTGAAGATGCTGCCATGACCATTCGTGGAGGTAGAATGGTGATTCCAGTTGCTGCAGAAAACAAGCGCAAACTGCGTGGTTTTATTCACGATGAGTCCGCTACCGGGCAGACGGTTTTCATGGAGCCGGAGGAGGCTTTGGATATTAACAATGAAATCCGTGACCTCGAATACATGGAGAAACGAGAGATCATCCGGATTTTGACCAAGCTCACCGATCAGCTCAGACCATCTATTCCTGCGCTCCGCAAGGCTACGAATTTTCTTGGCTTGATGGATTTTATCAGGGCTAAGGCTCGATTTGCTCAAAAAACAGAAAGTGCTAAGCCTGAATTGGTCCGCGAGCGTACCCTTCAATGGACTCGGGCAAGGCATCCGATTTTGGAAATGGCCTTGAAAGGGCAGGGAAAAAGCATTGTGCCGCTCAACGTCAAGCTAGGAGGTCATGAGCGTCTTTTGGTGATTTCCGGACCAAATGCAGGAGGAAAGTCTGTCACTTTGAAAACAGTCGCCTTGCTTCAATACATGCTCCAATGTGGGCTGTTGATTCCTGTTCATCCTGACTCGAAGAGTTCGCTTTTTGATAATTTCTTCATTGACATCGGGGACGAGCAAAACTTGGAAAATGACCTGAGTACCTATTCATCTCACTTGTTGAGTATGAAGCATTTCACTCAGTTTGCCAATAAAAAGACGATTCTCTTTATCGATGAATTTGGCACAGGGACTGAGCCACAGTTTGGTGGCGCCATTGCCGAATCCATTCTCTTGGCTTTGAACAAGCTTGGTGCATTTGGAGTCATTACCACCCACTATGGTAATCTGAAACAAGTTGCCAATAAAAACCAAGGGCTGGTCAATGGCGCCATGCGATACGATGTGGAGCGTCTCGAGCCGATCTATCAATTGGAAATCGGTAAGCCAGGATCTTCCTTTGCCTTGGAGATTGCGTCCAAAATCGGTCTTTCCAAAGAAATTCTCAGCTACGCCAAAGACCATATCGGTGAAGAGCGGGTGCGCTACGATCGTCTTTTGACCCAATTGGAAAACGAAAAGAACCAATATGCCGGGCTCCTCAAGGAAGTAAAGGACAAGGATAAATTGCTTCAGACCAGGCTCAAAGAATACAATCAACTCAAGGAAACGCTTGAGCTAACCAAGAAGCGATATATCCAAGAAGCCAAGCTGGAAGCAAAGTCACTCTTGGATCAGACTAACAAAAAAATTGAGTCGGTCATCCGTGAGATCAAGGAAGGAAAGGCCGAGAAAGAAGTGACCAAGCAAGTCCGTCAAGAGTTAGAGGTTTTCAAGGAGGAAATTAAGCCTGAAAAAACAGTCATCAAAGATCCGGAAATTCAGGTTATCGGAGGGAAGATTGAAGCAGGAGACTGGGTACGGTTAAAGGATAACGGTGCAGTGGCCGAGGTGATTTCTGTTAAAAATAAGGATGTGGAAATCTCCATTGGAGATCTTAAATCCAATGTGAAGCTGTCCCGATTGGAAAAAATCTCCAAGACGGAAGTCAAAAAAGAACTCAAAGCGGTAGAGCGAAGAGGGAATTACAATACCAATGAGAAGATGATGGATTATTCCTCCAATCTTGACCTACGCGGAAAAAGAGGAGAGGAGATCTTGCCCTTGATCCAGACCTTTATAGATGAAGGGTATATGCTGGGAGTCAAAAACCTTAGAATTGTTCATGGTAAAGGGGATGGGATTTTGAGAGAGGTGACCAGGAATCTGCTTAGAACCATGCCTCAAGTAGGCAAAATGGAGGACGAACATGCGGATCGTGGAGGTGCAGGCGTCACTTTGGTTACATTGAAATAGAAAAGGGAGTCAAATTGACTCCCTTTTTCGTTAGGATTGGTGGTGGAATGAGGATTATTTTTTCTGAAGGACAAAGGAATAGGTTCCCGCTACTGCCTGTTGACCATTGGTTCGGGCTCCAGGCACAGGTACACTGAAATCCAATCTCAAAGTGCTTCCTGTTTGGGTAAAGGAGATTTCTCTCCCAGCCACTGGCTTTGCCCCGGTGAGTTGGATTTTGTCGAAATTGGTACCCGCAAAACTCCAGTTTCCATTGGCATCAAAGAGGTCGTTATTGTTTTTGGTCGTGTAAGTCTTGGAAGTATTCGTGGTATTCAGGACCAATTCAAAAGCGCTATATAGGTCTGTTACTGTCCTGCCATCTCTGGAGACGGAACCACCGCCTGCTACAGCCCATGTTTGTGTTCCTGATCCTGCAAGTGCTTCAGTGGCGATTTGCTCGGGGGTTTTTTGTGGTGTAGGAGTGGGTTTGTCGGGATCACAAGAAGATGTTCCAAAAAAAATCAGCGAAAGCAAAAAGAAAGAATAGAAGCGGGATTTCATAGCGTCAATATTAGGAAAGTAAAATTAACCATATCGGTTAAAGATCAAAGGGAAAAGCCTATTTGAAGTCCTCCATCGCTAATTTTTGTGAACAGAACTCGTACTCCCGGGGCTCGTTGGAGCAGACGATTACTAGGCGATTTTTGGTGTAGGTCTGAATGAGACTGAGGTACCATTGAATCCCCTTTTTGTCCAGATTGGAAGTTGGTTCGTCTAGTAAAACAAGAGGTACCTCTGATAGGACTGCCAGTCCCAGTTTGACTCGTTGCTTCATGCCAGATGAAAACTGAGAAACCGGTTTGTTTTGATGAGTTTCCAAGTAGAGAATCTCTATGATTTCTTTAGGACTCAGGTTTAGATGAGGTTTCTTGAACTTAAAATGAAATTCAATCGCTTCCCTCAGGGTGAATTCTTCTGGCAATTCCATGTAGGGAGTGGCCAATGCCAAGGCGGTATACCACTCGGATTCTGCTAGTGGTTTTTCATTCAAAAAGTAGGATAGTTTTCCGGTACTTAAAGGAACAGCTCCGGAGATGCACTTCAATAAAGTGGATTTTCCGGAGCCGTTGCTTCCTGTGATTGCCAGACTGTCACCCGAATTCAGTTCTAAACTCAGGTTTTTGAAAATCCATTCGTATTGAAAGCGCTTTGAAGCTTCTTGTACCTGGATTTTCAGCATATCAGTTAATGTATCCTTTCATGACGCCACGCTCTGAAGATCGAATGAAATTGAGGATTTCATCTCGCTCCTTGGTCGCAGGAAGATTGATCTCTATTTCCTCCAAAGCTCGACTGTTGTTAAGACTATTGAGGAAAAGGTAACGATAGACCTCTTGAATGTGTGCGATACTTTCGCTGGAAAACCCTCTCCTCCTTAATCCCAATGAATTGACACCTGCATAAGAAAGTGGTTCTCTTGCAGCTTTGGTAAATGGAGGGACATCTTTTCTTACCAATGAACCACCGGAAATCATTGCGTGCATTCCGATTTTCACAAACTGATGAATAGCGCTTGATCCACCTACTATTGCCCAATCGTCGATGGAAACGTGTCCCGCGATCTGCACCGAGTTGGCAATGATCACATGACTACCTATCACACAATCGTGCGCCACATGCACATAAGCCATCAACAGGCAATGGCTGCCAACCACCGTAGTTTGTTTATCTACAGTGCCTCTGGAAATAGTCACGCACTCTCGGATAGTGGTATGATCACCAATGACCACAGTAGACTCTTCTCCCTGAAATTTCAGATCCTGCGGAATCCCTGCAATGACTGCTCCTGGGAAAACCTTACAGTTTTCACCGATTCTGGCTCCTGGGTAAATGGTTACATTGGATCCGATCCAAGTATTTTTACCAATAACCACATCTTCATGAATCATGGTAAAAGGATCCACATGAACTCCCTCTGCGAGTTTGGCTTCAGGATGTATAGATGCTAAAGGGCTGATCATAGTTCTTTTCGAGTGATGCTTGCGGTCATTACTGCTTCACATACTAAGGTGTTGCCTACATACGCTTCACCTCTCATTTTGGCAATACCTCTTCGGATTGGGGCGAGAAGTTCACACTTGAATACCAAGGTGTCTCCTGGGAGAACCATCTTTCTAAATTTGCAATTTTCGATTCCCAAGAAGTAGGTCCAGTAATTTTCAGGATCTTCTACCGAGCTTAGAACCAAGATGCCTCCAGTCTGAGCCATTGCCTCCACCTGTAGTACGCCTGGCATTACTGGATTTCCCGGAAAATGTCCCATGAAAAAAGGCTCATTCATGGTTACATTTTTTACGCCTGCCACCACGGTTTCATCCAGATAAATGATCTTGTCAATCAATTGAAACGGATACCTGTGTGGGAGAATATTGCTGATTTGATTAATGTCCATTACAGGAGGAAGCTTTGGGTCGTAATGGGGAATATGTGAAGCCCCCATTTTTTCCATTGCTCTTTTCAGCTTTTTAGCGAATGCTACATTGGCGGCATGTCCAGGTCTTGCTGCCAAAATCTGTGCTTTCAAGGGTCTCCCTACCAAAGCTAAATCTCCTACCACATCCAATAATTTATGTCTCGCCGGCTCATTTCTATACCGTAAATCCACATTGTTTAGGATGCCTTCTTTTTTTACTTCGACAGTTTGCTTGTTGAACATCTTGGCCAAATGAGCCAATTCTTCCTTTTCTACAACTCTGTCTACAACTACAATGGCATTGTTGAGATCGCCACCTTTGATCAGGTTGGAATTATATAGCATCTCCAATTCATGGAGAAAACAGAACGTACGGCAAGAAGCGATTTCTGACTTGAACTGGCTAATGTCCGTGATAGAGGCGTGCTGACTGCCCAAAACCGGAGAATTGTAATCTACCATCACAGTCACCCGATAATTATTGGTGGGCAAGGCTACCATCTCTACTTCGCGGGCTGAGTCTTTATATTGGATGCTTTCCTGTACCTCAAAAAATCTCCGAAGTGCATTTTGCTCCTCTAAACCAGCATCCTCCAAAACTTCTATGAATTGGATGGAAGAGCCATCCATGATCGGAGGTTCAGGCCCATCCAATTGGATGAGCACATTGTCAATTTCAAGTCCTACCAGAGCCGCCAAAACGTGCTCAACGGTGTACACTCTTGCACCGTTTTGTTCCAAAGTAGTACCCCTGGAAACATCGACTACCAAGTCACAATCGGCATCTACGGTTGGTCTGCCTTCCAGATCTACCCGTTGAAATTTGATGCCATGGTTAGGAGGCGCAGGTAAAAAGGTCATATTTGATACCACTCCAGTGTGAAGTCCTACTCCTGACAGTTCCACCTGGCGCTGGATCGTGTGCTGCTTTACTTTCATTGTGTTATTTTCCTAGCAAAAACTAAAGGCGGTAAAATTAGCCCTTTTTTTCCAGTTGTTGGACTCGCTGTTGCAGTTGGTCCAGATTTTTAAAGACCGCATATGATTTTAGGAATTCCTTTAGGTCCATTGCAATGAAACCGAAAAGTGTTTGCCCTGAGGTTTTGATCGATTTACTGATTCCTGTATTTCCTCCTATAGTTGTATTATCGGCGACTTTGATGTGGCCGGCGATACCAGCTTTGCCTGCAATTACACAGTTTTTTCCTATTTCGGTAGATCCTGAGATTCCAGTCTGTGCTGCAATTACCGTGTTTTCTCCGATGATCACATTGTGCGCAATTTGGACTAGGTTGTCGATTTTTGCTCCCTTTTTTATAATCGTGGAGCCCATCGTGGCACAATCAATCGTGGCATTGGCACCCACACTGACATGATCCTCCAAGATTACATTGCCTATTTGAGGGATTGTCTTGTAGGTTCCGTCTGCCTGTGGAGCAAAACCAAAACCATCCGAACCAATAACCGCACCCGGATGGACCTCGCAATAGTTTCCGATCACAGTATCTGAGCAGATTTTTGCACCAGGGTGAATAATACTTCCTTTTCCAATTTTCACCCGATCACCAATGTAGGCCTGTCCATGGACCTTGACATCATCTTCGAGCTGGCAGTTTTTTCCAATATAAGAAAGAGCACCTCTGTACCCATTGACTCCCATGGTACTGCTTTCGTGCATGTAGCTGGGTTGCTCAACTCCGACTAGAGAAGTTTTGCTTAGCTGTGCATAGGCTTCCAATAAGGTGGTAAATCCCAAATAAGCATCTTTAACGCGGATGAGCGTCGTTTTGAATGGTTTATTTGGAGTGAATCCTTCCGAAATGATTACTGCAGTGGAATTAGTTTCGTAGAGGTATGGTTCATACTTTTCATTGGCTAAAAAGCTGATTCCTCCGGATTTGCCTTCCTGGATTTTGTCTAAGCGATACACCAGCTGGTTGGGGTCGCCCTCTACGGTTCCTCCTAGGATGGCTGCGATTTGACCAAGTGAAAATTGCATAGGGACTTGGGAGTTGTTTAATTAGGCAAAATTAGTTTTTTGGCTCTGCATACATAATGCTTCTCCACAATCTTGCTCATTACCTTGATGTTTGGTAGGTCAGCGGCACTGGCTACGTCCACGACATCTCCGGATTTAGTCAGAATATTGATTCGATCTTTGGCTACATAGCCGTAATTGCTGACAGTACCAGAAGAAAAGAAATAGTCAATATCTTCTTTTGGGATATTTAGTTTTTTAAGCGTCTGACTCTTTAATTGCTCCAGTTCGGACAGTGAAAAAGGGTCATTCACCAAATTGATTTTGTAAAGGTTTCGGGTCAAAAACATCTGTGAGATATTTCTCAAAACATAGTCTTCAGATTTTTTCCAGAGTTTGATCGCTCCCCAGATATCAAAGTCGTCCAATTGAAGGAAGTTTTCTAGCAGTTGGGGCTGCCTTTTGAAATCTTCCAGGCTAAGTTGGTTTTTCATGAAAAATTCAAACTCTTCTGTCACATGAAATTCCATGCCCGATTGGGCGAGGTGTTTTGCACGCTGAATAAGGTTGATGAGCATTTTCTCGGCACTGACGGTGGTTTTGTGCAAATACACCTGCCAATACATCAGCCTGCGTGCACTGAGAAAATTTTCAATGGAATAAATTCCCTTTTCCTCGATGACCAATTGTCCATCTTTTACCGCCATCATTTTGATGATACGATCCGCGCCAATCGTCCCTTCTGATACTCCCGTGAAAAAACAATCTCTTTGCAAGTAGTCCAATCGGTCAATGTCCAATTGACTGGAAACCAGTTGATTTAAGAATTTTCTATCGTATTGGTTTTTGAAAATGGTCAAAGCCAGGTCCAATTTTCCTCCAAATTGCTCATTGAGTAACTCGATGGTCATAAGGGATAATTCCTCGTGTGGAATGCCATTCAATAAGCTGTATTCCAAGGCATGCGAAAAAGGTCCGTGCCCAATGTCATGAAGCAATATGGCAATCAAGGCTGCCTCATATTCCTCATCTGAAATCTCCGTACCCTTGATCCTTAAATTATCTAAAGTGATGCTCATGAGGTGCATAGCTCCCAAAGCATGGTGGAACCGGGTATGCAAAGCTCCCGGATAAACAAAATCAGTCAAACCCAACTGACGGATCCGGCGTAATCTCTGAAAGTAAGGGTGATCAATGATGGCAAAAATCAACTCGCTAGGGATGGTAATGAAACCATACACGGGGTCGTTTAGTATTTTCTGGCTTTTCAATCAGCACTCATTTGAATGACTCAAAAGTAATTATAATTTTAGAAGAAAAGGGAGCAAACATGTCTCAAAAATTCCATATTCTTTGGGCAGATGATGAAATTGATCTGCTTAAACCACATATTCTTTTCCTTCGGGAAAAAGGATGTGAAATTACCACGGTCAATTCTGGAGTCGATGCCATCGAAGAGGTGGAGGAGAAAAATTTCGATGTAATTTTTTTGGATGAAATGATGCCAGGGATGACCGGATTGGAAACCTTACAGCAGATCAAGCAGATCAAGCCTCAGATTCCGGTAGTCATGATTACCAAAAGCGAAGAGGAGCATATCATGGACGATGCCATCGGTGGCAAAATCGCCGATTACCTCATCAAGCCACTCAATCCAAGTCAGATTTGGCTCTCAGTGAAAAAAATTCTTCAAAACAAACAGTTGGTTGATTCCAAAACTGCGCAAAACTATCAGCAAGAATTTATGCAGATCAGTTATGCTTTGGGAGATGCAAATGATCATCAAGCTTGGGCTGATCTGTACAAGAAGCTTACCTTTTGGGAATTGGAAATCGATTCAACAGAAAATAAAAGTATGCTTGAGGTTTTGGAAACCCAAAAGGCAGAGGCCAATGCTTCATTTTCCAGATTTGTTAAGGAAAATTACTTGGATTGGATGAAAGACAGTAATCCAGATAAGCCTTTGATGTCACATCAAGTGATGAAAGAGCGGATATTTCCGGTTTTAAAATCAAAAAAGCCTGTTTTTTTCATTGTGATTGATAACCTGAGATTAGATCAGTGGGAAGAAATCGAGTCATTAATCAGCCCCTACTTCCATGTGGAGGAAAAGTCTACGTATTACAGCATTCTTCCTACCACTACAGCTTTTGCCAGAAATGCACTTTTTTCAGGAATGATGCCTGCTGATATGGCTAGGTTGTATCCAAAATTCTGGGAAGACGAAGACTCAGAAGAAGGTAAAAACAACTTTGAAGAGGATTGGATCAGAATCAACCTAGAGAAAAACAGGTTGCCCGTGAAGTTTTCCTACCATAAAATCATTCAGACCCAGCAAGGAAAAACCGTACTGGATCAGTTTCATACCATGCTCCAGAATGATCTTAATGTGTTGGTTTACAACTTTGTGGATATGGTTTCCCATGCTCGTACAGACATGAAAATGATTCGAGAGCTCGCTCCGGATGAATCTGCCTACCGATCATTGACCAAAAGCTGGTTTGAGCATTCTTCACTTTTTGAGCTGATGAAGAAAATCCAACATGCTGGAGGAGAAGTCATTGTCACCACCGACCATGGGACGAAAAAAGTAAACAAGCCCTACCGAATCATAGGGGATAAGAATGTGACCACAAACTTGAGATATAAGCAAGGTAAAAATCTAAACTTTGAGCCGGGTAAAGTATTTGAAATCCGAAAGCCGGAAGAGGCAAAGTTGCCACGATTGAATGTTTCTACCTCTTATGTCTTTGCGGTAGAGGATTATTTCTTCGCCTATCCCAATAATTATAACTACTACGTGAACTACTACAAGGATACTTTCCAGCATGGAGGGATTTCATTGGAGGAAATGATTGTTCCGATCGTACATTTGCGACCTAAAGGATAAACTGTTTTGGAGTCATTTTCATACGAGCTGGAATCTATCGATCAAGCTGCCTACCGGATAATTCAAGAAGCAGGAGAGGATAAAATCTGGGTTTTCAAAGGCGAAATGGGTGCCGGAAAAACCACCCTGATAAAAACCCTTTCCAACTTGATGAATATACAAGACCCGGTGAGCAGTCCTACTTTTGGTATAGTCAATGAGTACCGTACAGCAATTGGTGACTTGATTTATCATTTTGACTTTTACAGGCTTGATGATCCAATGGAAGCATTGGAAATCGGGATAGAAGAGTATTTTTATAGTGGAAAAATTTGCTGGTTGGAATGGGCTGAACGAATTGCCCAATTTTTGCCGGATAATTTTTTCCTGATTACAATTGAGACAGAATCCAGTACCAGGAGAAAAATCACCCTTCAACATTCCCAAAATGCCTACTGAATTAACTGGTTTAACCTCCGTAGGGTTGATTCCAAAAGAGTCGCCAGTGCTTTTAAAAAAAGGCGGTAAGTCCCTTCAAATAGGAATCCCCAAGGAAAGATCCTCTCAGGAAAAACGCATAGTGCTCACTCCTGAATCAGTAGGATTATTGGCAAACAATGACATTGAAGTCATGGTAGAGTCCGGTGCAGGAATTCAGGCCAAATTTAAAGATCAGGATTACGCTGATGCCGGGGCAAAAATCGTCTATTCCCGAAAAGAAGTGTTGGCAGCAGATGTAGTTTTGAAAGTAGAGGCACCCAGCGAAGATGAAATAGCAGACATGTCGCCGGGAGCTTGTCTTATCTCAGCATTGCAGCTTGAAAAACAAACTCCTGAGTTTATCAAAGCACTGAATGAGAAGAAAATTACGGCGGTTGCTTTTGAATACCTAGAGGATAAGGTGGGAGGAATGCCTGTAGTGCGAGCCATGGCTGAGATTGCAGGAAGTACGGTCATGCTGATTGCCGCGGAGTACCTGTCAAGTGTCAATGAAGGGAAAGGCTTAATTCTTGGCGGAATTACCGGTGTGCCGCCCACTCAGGTGGTAATCATCGGTGCAGGGACTGTGGCAGAATATGCTGCAAGGACCGCCTTAGGTTTGGGAGCAAGTATCAAAGTTTTTGACAATCATATTTATAAGCTTCGGCGAATCAAGCAGTTGCTAGGACAGCAGATTTACACTTCCACAATTGATAACTTCAGCCTCTCTCAGGCATTGGCTGAGGCAGATGTGGTAATTGGAGCTCTGCGAGCTGAAAAAGGAAGAAATAAAATTGTAGTCACCGAAGAGATGGTGGCTAATATGATTCATGGCAGCATCATTATCGATGTAGGGATTGATCAAGGGGGATGTATCGAAACATCGAGAATGACCACTCATGACGAGCCTACCTACCAGGTCCATGACATCATCCATTATTGCGTGCCCAATATCGCATCAAGAGTGGCCAGAACGGCCTCTTATTCGTTGAGCAATATCTTTACTCCGATCATATTGCAGATGAATGATCTAGGTGGAGCGGAGGAAATGATTTTTAATTACAAATGGTTCTTGCGTGGAGTTTACACTTACCGAGGTAGTTTGACCAATGCCTTTCTGGCCAAAAAGTTCGGCATCAATCATAAGGAATTGCAGCTATTATTGGCTGCCAGGTATTGATTAAGAAAGGAGATTTTGTCTGAGCAAAAACTCAAGTTGCTCATTGGCCTTTAGTAGGGCATCAGTGAGTCTTTCATTTTCTCTTCTCAAAGAATAGATCTCAAAAGCGTTTTTGATGACTGTTCTTAAATAATCTTCCTCCCAAGGCTTGGTGAGGTAATGGTAAACTTGGCCTTTGTTTATTGCATCGATTACCGCTTGGATGTCTGTATATCCAGTCAAAAGGATTCGAATAGGCTTTGGGTAGGTGGGGATGATACTTTCCAAAAATTCAACCCCAGTTCTCTCAGGCATTCTTTGGTCTGTAATGATGATGTCCACCTCTTCATTTTTCAACAGTTCAACGCCCTCTTTGGCCGAAATGGCTAAAAAAATCTTGTAATCCCTTCGGAATGTGGCCTTAAATGCCTGAAGGTTGTTTTCCTCATCATCCACATAGAGGATTCTGATTTTATCTTCGGATTTCGTCTCCATTTTCGATCTATTATTGGCATACAAATAACTGATTTTGGTTTTAATTCACAAACAGCACAATTAAATGAGGTCAAAATCAGATTGATAATTAATTTTTTAGCCGATGTTTTTTTGAATACTGAAAAAATTGACTTAATTCCGAATAATTTAACTTTACTGAGCTTGTCACCTATTAAAGCTTATGATTACTTCTTTAAAAATTGATTGGAATGATCAATTTTTACCTCTTTTATTAAACCCTTCAGTATCATCAGACTGGCAGGTGATTGAAGACCTGAAATCCAATCCTCAGATTCGGGTTTGTGATGAAATACAATCTCAAGTTGAAGATTTAATCAAAGGGAACCATCCGGATTTGCAGCTTTCAAAGGCTGAACTTACTGAAAGAGCCAAGGATTTTTTAAAAAACAGTGACGGAGATAAGTATGGATGTTGGGTCTTTTATCCTTGGAAATATTCCTTAGTCCACCTTCTCCCCAAGGAAGACTTTATAAAGGTCCGTACACTTCGCAATCACTACAAAATAACACCTTCAGAGCAGCTTGAGCTTTCGAAGAAAAAGATTGGAATAATTGGACTCTCGGTAGGCCAAAGTATAGCGCTCACCATGGCTTTGGAACGAAGTTGCGGGGAAATGAGGCTGGCAGATTTTGATACACTCGAGCTCAGTAATTTGAATCGATTGAAGGCAGGTGTAGCCAGTTTGGGTGTTGAAAAATTGATTATTGCTGCCAGGGAGATTTCTGAGATTGATCCATTCATCAAACTCACTCTTTTTAGAGAAGGTATAACGGAAGCAAATATCGACTCATTTCTTCATGATGGAGGTAAATTGGATTTGGTGATTGACGAATGCGATAGCTTTGATATCAAGCTGCTAATCAGAGAAAAAGCCAAAGCCGTTCAAATCCCGGTGATGATGGATACATCAGACAGAGGGATGTTGGATGTGGAGCGATTTGATCAGGAGCCAGAAAGAAAAATATTTCATGGTCTGCTTGGGGAAGTGGACCTCAGCATGATTAAAAATCTGACAATCACTCAGCGGATTGCTTTTGGTTTAAGGATTACCGGCTTGGAAACCCTATCTCCCCGAATGAAGGCGTCATTGCTCGAGGTAGGGCAATCTATTTCCTCATGGCCTCAGCTCGCTTCCGGGGTGTTTTTAGGTGGAGCTTCAGTTGCTCACGTGGGTAGGAAATTATTGCTGGGAGAAGCGGTGAAATCCGGACGTTACTATGTGGATTTTGATGAGTTGATCCCTGTAGAAGTAGAGGATTTCAAACTCGATACTCCAAGTTTTATCCCTGCCCATTCTGAAGTTTCCATTCCAAATAATGTAATGCCTTCAGCCTATCTGCCCACCAAAGAGGAAGTCATTCAATTGGTAGAAGCTGCAAACCTTGCCCCGTCAGGAGGAAATGTTCAGCCATGGATTTGGCTTTATGATAAGAAGGGATTACTTCACTTGATCCATGATCAAGCCAGAAGTCATTCTTTATTGGATTTTAGAGGTACAGGATCTTTAATTGCATTCGGATCAGCTTTGGAAAATCTGAGATTGAAGGCGGGGAAGATGGGGATAGAGATCGAGGAGGTGATTCAAATCAAAGAATTTGATGAACCCCATATTGCGACTATAAGATTTGTCTCTAAACTGCCACATTCATTGCCGATCCCTCATGCAGAATTGGTTGAAGGTTTGGGATTAAGATGTACCAACAGAAAAAACGCAAAGCGTAGAAGGCTGTCTCCTGAACAGATGCAGGCTGTTTTTTCATTCATTGAAGATTCACAACTATCACTTAAGCATCTTGAGGAAGATGCTGATCTAGAGCAGTTGGCCAAGGTGATTGGAGGAATGGATCGAATGAGACTTTTTCATCAACAGGGTTTGGCGGATTTTATCAATGAAGTCAGATGGTCAGATCGTGAAGCTAGGGAGACTAAAGACGGTATTGATATAGCTACGTTGGAGTTGTCAGGAGCTGAAAGAGCCGCGATGGGATTGTTGAAGGATCCCAGAACGGTTAAGTTTTTCAGGAAGTTTGTAATGGGCTATGGGCTCACCAAAATTTCTCGAGAAACCATTACCACTTCCTCTGCCATGTTTTTGTTGAATGCACTTAGATTCGATGCAACATCTTATTTATCAGCAGGTAAAGTGCTTCAGCGAATTTGGATATGGGCCAATCTTAATGGCCTGAGTTTTCAGCCAGTAACTGCTTCGTTGTTTATTTTTCACAAAGTGTTGAAGGAAAAAGAGCATGGTTTTAGTGAAGAGGAGGAGAAGTCGATCAAACAATTGAAGGAATCTTTTGATTTTCTTTTCAATCCTGAAAAGAAAATGGAAGAAATCTTTATGTTTAGGTTGAATTTCGCTGATAGTCCCACGATGCGAGCGTACCGTAGAGAGGTGCTTGATACCCTTAAATTCCTTGATTGATGTTTAGGTTGATTGCTTTTAAGGCAATAAATGATCCGATCCGTTGTGGCAAATTTATCGAAGGCCATCGCCAAGTTTTGGAGAGCATAGGTGTGAAAAAAGTAACTTCAGCCAAGGAAGATTGGGTCAATAATCCAGACGTCATTGTGGTGATAGTTGAATCCGAGGAAGATGGGAAAGTCTATGGTGGAGCCAGGATCCACAAAGCCAACAAGGAGTTTCCCCTTCCTATGGTTGAAGCCATTGAAGAGTTGGACAGTTCGATAAAGGAGGTAATCAATAAAGACTTGGATGCCGGCACCGGTGAAGTATGTGGCCTCTGGAATTCCAGGCAGATTTCAGGTCTTGGAATTGGGGCTATTTTTATGTCAAAGGCCTGTTTGGCTTTGACACCGAAATTAGGTCTCACTTCCCTATATGCGTTGTTTGCCCCAACTACGGTTAAACTAGGATTAATGATGGGATATGAGATCCTTACTCAGGTGGGAAACAATGGTACCTTTTATTATCCTAAATTAGATTTGATTGCAACAGCAATGAAATTGCATGATGCAATTAATCTACCGCTTACCGCACAAGAACATAGAGATTCAATTTTTCAAATTAGAGAGAATGAAAGATTACTGATACATGAAGAGTATAGAGGTCATATAGTTAAACTTGAATACACATCTTATTTACAATGAAAAAAACTCTTTTATTTTTAACTTTTACACTTATAGTAGCAGCTTCCTGTACACAAAATAAGAAAGATGATTTTTCATTTATCGGTTGGACTACAAGTGAAGAAATAAATGGTGATGTAAACAATTTATTAAATTTTAATGACAGTCAGTTTAATTTATCAAATTCCAGTGACCTTGCCTTAGGTTATTCAGAACAGGACTTTTGGATTAAGTTGGTTTTAAGTAAGCCTGTTAATCCAAATGAAGAGGTTATTTTGGAGTTTAGTAATCCTATGCTGAATGAGATTCAGATTTACTCTTCAGAGGGCACTCTCTTAAAAGATTTAGGGAGGATAAATTTTGAGTGGAATGATAGAGCTACTTTTTTTAATCAATTTAAACTTCCTTCTCATGTAGGACAGACTTTTTATGTTAAAGTAAATAGCTTTGGTAACAATAATGTGCCTATCAATCTGGTAGATAGCACGGATGAAAACTGGACATTAGATGAGCGAAATGTCTTTTTTGGGATCTACTTTGGTATTATCCTAGCCATGTTTATTTACAACATGTTTTTATGGGTTTCTACTAAAGAAAATATCTATGGGCTATATATTTCATACATATTTTTTGTAGGTCTTACTCAAGGGATTTTAGGAGGATATGTGGATTCCTACTTCTTTCCTGACAATGATTATTTGAAAGAATATAGTTTTTACCTCAGTACAGTGATGGTAAATATTGTGGGTATTTATTATTCACTTCGTTTTTTGAATATCAAGAAAATGAGTCCCAACATATTTAAAGTTGGACTCACAATTATTGGAGTATATTTCTTCATTTTATTGGCCTTCCTATTCGATTTCGGAATCGGTCAATTGAAGATCAGATTGCTTCAGATATTCTTAGGCATCGTTCCTTTTTACCTATTGGGAATTTCATTATACAGCCTAAGAAAAGGCTACAGACCTGCGAAATTTTTCCTTTTCTCCTGGTTCCTTTTGATTTGCAGTATGGTGATATTCCTTCTCAGTGATCTGAATATTCTCCCTCACAATTTTTTGACGAATTACATCTTCACCATCGGATCAATCTTTGAAGCTTTATTGCTCTCTTTTGCATTGGCAGATAAAATAAATATCCTCAAGAAAGAGAAGGAAGCTGAGCAAATCGAAAAACTTCGGGTACTCCGGGAAAATGAAGACCTCATCAAAGAGCAGAATACCAAACTTGAAGAGAAGGTAAGGATTCGTACCGACGAGCTCGAACAGGCGGTCAGAAACCTCCAAAATACTCAAAGCCAGCTGGTAAGTCAGGAAAAAATGGCTTCCTTAGGACAGCTTACAGCCGGTATTGCGCACGAGATTAATAACCCAATCAATTTTGTCAGTTCCAATATCGCGCCTCTCAAAAGAGATATTAAGGATATTATGGAAGTGATTGAATTTTACAGAGCATCCGCATCAAATGAATTTTCTCCTGAGACCAAGAAAGAAGCCAAAAAACTGGAAGAGGATTTGGAACTGGACTATGTACTGGATGAAGTAGAACAGTTGCTCAAAGGCATGGAAGATGGTGCAAAGAGAACCGTAGAGATTGTGAAGGGACTTAGGTTATTCTCCAGGGTTGACGAACAGGATATTAAAAAAGTGGATCTTCATGACGGGATCAATAGCACGATTATTTTATTGAATAGCTCTATCCCTGGAAAAATCAGAATAGTGCGAGATTATGGCGAACTTCCTATGGTGGAATGCCTTGCAGGTAAAATCAATCAGGTGTTTATGAATATCATTAACAATGCGGTTCATGCGTTGGCTGATAACTTGGATAAAATCGCAGATCCTGTAATTACGATTAGAACAAGGGCTTTACCCGATCAGGTAAAAATTGAAATTGAAGATAATGGTCCTGGCATGCCGGAACACGTGAGACAAAGGATTTTTGAACCATTTTTCACGACCAAGCCTGTCGGTAAAGGCACCGGTTTGGGGCTTTCTATAGTTTATTCTATTATTGAAAATCACAAGGGTACCCTGGAAGTTGTTACAGAGGAAGGGCAGGGGACTTCATTTATTATTTCGCTTCCTATCTACCAAAATACCCCAAAGTATGATTGAAAATAACATCAACGTACTCTACATCGATGATGAGGACAATAACCTCAAGTCTTTTAGAGCTACACTTCGGAAGGACTTTAAGATTTTTACCGCTATCGATGGAGAAGAGGGACTAAGAATCGCTCAAGAAGAAGAGATACACGTGGTCATTGCAGACCAGCGTATGCCTGGAATGACGGGTACCGAATTTTTCGAGCGGATGGTGCAGATCAATCCTGATCCCATCCGAATTCTTTTGACTGGCTATTCTGATATCGCAAGTGTGATTGATGCGATCAATAAAGGCGAGGTTTATCGATTTATTGACAAACCATGGAACATTGAGCAGATTAAAAACTCCATTAAAAATGCTGCTGATATCTATTTCATGAGGAGAGAACTCAAAGAAAAGAATCTCAAATTGAAAAAGCTTCATTCCGAGATGAATCAGTTTGTCTACAGCTTATCTCATGAACTCAGGGGGCCACTGATGAGTATTTCGGGTGTGTCCAAGCTGGCAAAAATGGAAGTTTCGGATCCCAATGTCTTGGAATATTTTGAAATGATAGATACCGCCACCGGAAAGCTGGACGACTTTATCTACAAAATGTTGGATTTTTATCGATCTACCAAAATAGATCACAAAGTAACTGAGATCCACTTTCAGGATGTGGTAAATCAGCAAATGATTGCCTACCGGGAAAAGTTTGATCTGACACATTTTCATATCGAAGTACAAGTCAATCAAAAAATTCCTTTTTTCTCAGACGATTCCAAAATCCGGGTGATTTTAAACAACCTTTTCAGCAATGCCGTCCAGTTCCAAAAAAGTCAACCAGGACCAAAGCGAATCAGTCTTACAGTAGATGTTTTTGATAATCAGGTAATAATTACTTTGGAAGACAATGGGATTGGAATTGAGGAAAGACATAGAAGTGATGTTTTCAATTTGTTTTCCAGGGCTACCCAACGAAATGTAGGTACCGGTTTGGGGCTATATATGGTGAAGGAAGCGGTTGAGCAAATGGGAGGGAAAATCCATCTTGAATCACAAATTCATGAAGGCACTACCGTCACCGTGACCTTGCCTAGTATGAATTAGGCTGATGCCTTCCATAAAAGTCGACCTCAGCATGTATCTTTGCAGCGGCAAAAGCCGATTTTTCACACTTAAAGAATACTAAAAATGATTAATCCTTGGCATGACGTCAACATCGGGAAGGAAGCTCCTGAGTACGTGATGGGTGTTATTGAAATTCCTAAAGGAAGTAAAGGCAAGTACGAGTTGGATAAGAAGACAGGCATGCTTCTTTTGGATCGCGTCTTATTCTCTGCGGTCCATTATCCGGCAAACTATGGTTTCATCCCCCAAACATTCTGCGAAGACCATGACCCTCTTGACATCCTGATTATTTCGCAAATTGACATCCCATCCATGACCCTGGTCAAGGCAAAAGTAATTGGGGTCATGCGTATGATCGATGGCGGTGAAGCAGATGATAAGATCATCGCGGTAGCAGCCGGTGACCAATCTGTGAACTATATCAATGATATTGAGGAATTGCCCCCGCATTTGATGAAGGAAGTTCATCGCTTCTTTGAGGATTACAAGAAGCTGGAAAACAAAGAGGTAATCGTGGAGGATTTTCTCGGGAAAGATGAAGCCATGCGTATCATCAATGAGAGTATCGCCATGTACGATCGGAATTTCCGAACAGCCAGATAAAGCAAGAGCCTGAGAAATCAGGCTTTTTTCATTTTTATTTGGTGCTTTTGCGCTTTCTTTTTAAGGTAATTGACAAATTCAGTGTAAGCTTCGTGCTCATGGTTGGAAATGGAGATTGAATTTTTGTCCTGAAAGACAATTGTCACTTGGCGAAACTCGCGCTTATTTGCTACTACCGTTTCCTCTTCCCATGCTAAAATTTCAGATACAGGATAGACTTTGGTACTTCCTCTCAAGGGTAGTTTGATCACCACATGGTCTTTTCCTGCTGAAACAAATCGCCATCCTGCCATCATTTTAACCAAAAGCATCAATACCACCAGAGTGATCAAGGAAGAGGCTAACAAATAAAACCAAAGTCCAAAGCTACCTTTATAGCTGAAGTCCCTCAGGATGAGCACAAGGCCCGTCAATAGGATTAATACTACTAGGCTTAAGGAAATGTAAGTGGAGATTTTCGGCTTAATGACGACCATGCAGGTGTTGAATTTCTTGAAGTTTTGCTTTGGCAAAAGTCTCCAAATCCCTGAAGAATGCGAAAAAAATCACTTCAAATTCTGCTTCTTTTTCTCGAAGAAGCGATGTGCTCTCATTCATTTTGGAATCAAATTTTGCCCTCCGGGTCATTCCATTGAGTGTCCTCTGAATTCCTTCAAGCTCCCGGTAGTGTAAAAGCCAATTTTGGCTTTTCATCCAGTAAAACATCTCTCCAAATCGCAGAGGTAGATCCGGGAGGTGTTTTTCCACGATGAAATAGGCGTGAGAAGCAAATTCTTCCAAGGAAGTACTGGAATACTTATTCCAATTTTTGGCCAAAAAATAATCAAAGAAGATATCTGTAATCACGCTGGAATAGTGCCTGAATTTGGGTCTGAGATAGCTTTGTCCTGCCTTTACCAAGGGATGCGCATCTGTAAATGAATCGATTTCTCGATGAAGCAGAATTCCTGTTTGGATATCCACAGAAAATTGTTGGAGATCCTTTCCCTTAATAAAATCTGCCACAAGGTTGCCAACCAAGATCTCCTCCTGACCAAAAGACAAATACGCATGCGCTAGAAAATTCATGGGAGTTGTAAAAAGGGAAAACCCTTGGACTTTTGTTTAGTTTGCACCCTAAAATACCGATTGATGCCGAATTACCTCGAAGAATTAAAGCAAGGACTTAAACTTCTCAAGCTGGAGTGGCAAGAGGACCTTGCTCAATACAAGAAAAAGTTTCTCAATACCTCCGTAGCTGACAAGAAAAAAGAGGGGATTACCTGGCATCCGATTCTGCTTAAGAAGACCAAAATCGGCATGGGGGAGCGCCTGATTATTGAGGTGGAGCGGACGGATACAAGCTATCCTTCGGCATTTGGATCAGGTAAATCGGTCTCGTTTTACTCTACTCAGGAGGGCTACCATGGGGCTGAGTTTCGAGTCAATGGCGTGGTCAATCAAGCCAAAAAAGACACCTTAATCGTCACGCTACAGGCGGATGAAGTGCCGGATTGGATGGATTCGGGGCGATTGGGAGTGGATTTGCTCTTTGATGAGGCCAGTTACCGCGAAATGGAAGGCGCATTGAAAAAGGTTATTCAGTCGGAGTCACCTCGACTCACCGAGCTACGTGATATCGCTTACGGAGAGGAAAATCCAAAATTCAGGGAAGTGCCAAGTCTGAATCTGGAGGGATTGAATTTTTCTCAAAATCTCGCCTGTCAAAAAATAGAGTCAGCCCAGGACTTTGCCATCGTGCATGGCCCTCCCGGCACGGGTAAAACCACAACATTAATAGCTGCTATCCAGCAAGCGGTAGAGCAGAATCTACGGTTATTGGTCACCGCTCCAAGCAATGCGGCAGTGGATCTTTTGGTGGAAAAGCTGGTTGATCGGGGAATTGCTACCCTTCGTCTTGGGCATCCAGCCCGAGTGGAAGAAAAAATCCTCAATCAAACACTGGATGCCAAAATTGCCTTTCACGACAGCTATCGGGATCTGAAAAAACTAAGAAAGGAAACCGAATCTTACCTGCGGCTGGCGAAGCAATACAAACGGAACTTTGGTCCCGAGGAGCGCGCCCAACGCAAACTCATGTATCAGGAGGTTTCCCGAATCCGTGAGGCAGCAGAACAGTTGGAAGACTACATTCGTTCTGATGTCTATCAGCGAACGCAGGTGTTTGCGTCCACTTTGGTCGGCGCTTCCTCGCATCACCTGAAGGGGATGATATTTGACATCGTGTTTATCGATGAAGCAGCTCAGGGCCTGGAAGCGGCTACTTGGATCCCCATTTTGAAGGCAAAGAAGGTGGTTTTCGCAGGGGATCATTGCCAACTTCCTCCGACCATTAAGTCCTATGAAGCGGCTAGACAAGGTCTTTCTACTACTCTTTTTGAAAAAATCATCCACCGCCAGCCTCATACGGCACAAATGCTACAAGTGCAGTACCGAATGCCTGAATCCATCATGGGATTTTCCAATCAGCATTTCTATGAAGGGAAACTGGAAGCTGCCGAGAATACACGGAGCCATGCATTTTCTCCAGATGAACCTGTACTCGAGTGGATCGATACGGCCGGTTCGGGCTACACCGATCAGCAAGAAGCCGAAAGCCTCAGTACTTTTAATCCTGAAGAAGCACGCTTTGCCTGCCGTCATCTGAACGATACGATCAAGCGAATCGGGTTTGGGTTGTTTAAGGAAAATGGTTGGACAGTTGGACTTATTGCGCCTTATTCGGCACAGGTCAGATACCTACGGCATTTGATTTTTGAAACTTACGAGTTTCCCAACTTGAAGGCTTTTGCAGACCTGATTACCATCGATACCGTGGACGGATTTCAGGGTCAAGAGCGGGATTTGATGCTAATTTCTTTGACTAGATCCAATGAAAGTGGAGAAATAGGCTTTTTAGCAGATGAGCGAAGAATGAACGTGGCCATCACTCGAGCCAAGCGGAAACTGATCCTGATCGGTGACAGCAGCACCTTGGCCCAGCATCCTTTTTTTGATGAGCTTCTCCGCTATTTTGAGGAAAAAGAGGCGTATCGAAGCGTGTGGGAGTTTATGTAGAAGCCTGGAGGTTTGGGAGAATGGAAGTATGGAAGATCGAACTAAAGGCCAAATTCCAAATAGGAAAGTTTGATTAGCTACCCGAAATCCGAAATCTAAAGTCCGAAATCCAATACTTTTACTTAGCGGAATCGAAGCTTCGATCTTCCCCTTTTCCAAAATCCTCAGCATTTACCAAAGTCACCCATTTGCCCATTTTCTTTTGAATTACTTTAAAATGGTGCTGCTCTTCAGGGGTAATTAGAGAGATGGCTTGTCCTTGCATGCCGGCACGGCCTGTGCGTCCGATGCGGTGGATATAATCTTTTGGAGACCTAGGCAGTTCATAATTGATCACCAAAGGCAAGGCCTGAATGTCTATTCCTCTTGCCGCCAAATCAGTGGCTACCAGGACTCTGGTTTTACCTGACTTAAATCTAGCCAAAGCCTCCGTGCGGGCTCCTTGGCTTTTGTCCCCGTGAAATGCGACCGCATCGATTCCATTTTTGATAAGTTTTCCTACTATGTTGTCGGCAGTTCGGATAGAGGAAGCAAATACCAAAATCTGTTTCCAATCGCCCGATTGGATCACTTGACGCAAGAATGGTCCTTTGGCTTCGGGGCTGACCCGATAGGCACTTTGAGTGATTGAGTCGGGCGTAAAATCGTCGGCAGCGACCTGCACGCGAACAGGATTTTGCAAGAGTTTTTTGATCAATTCCTCTACCTCACCTTCCATGGTAGCGGAGAAAAGCAAGGTTTGTTTTTTCCTGGGGATGTATTCAAAGAGGTGATCTATTTCCTCTTTGAAACCCATTTGAAGCATCTTGTCGGCTTCATCGATGACCAAAGTCTGGATGCGTGAGATGCTTACCGAATTTCTCCCCATCAAATCAATCAACCGCCCGGGAGTAGCGATCAAAATCTCAGTTCCGCCCAGTTTCATCATTTGAGGATTGATCGAGACTCCTCCAAAAATCGCCAAGGACTTGATTCTTCTGGGTAAAAACCGCCCAAAATTTTCCGCTACTTCTGCTACCTGCACGGCGAGTTCCCGCGTAGGAACAAGCACCAATACAGGAACCGAACGATCTCTTGGAGCTTCTTTTTGCAAAAGCTGTTGTAGAATGGGCAAGATGTAGGCTGCAGTTTTGCCTGAGCCGGTAGGCGCCAATCCTAGCAGGTCTTTTCCATGGAGTATGGCTGGGATGGCCTCTACCTGGATCGGATAGGGTGATTCGTACTTGGCCCGCTCAATGGCGGAAAGAAGGGCAGGACCAAGGCCCAAATCTGCAAAATTCATAGGGTTGACTTTGTACAAAGGTAGGAATGTCAATCGAAAGGATTCTTTTTTCTAATGTGTAACCATTAATTCGTTTTCAATTTGAATTCCTGTAAGACAATACAAAGAGTCATCGAGGAAACTGTTTTTGTATGAACCATTAAGGTCATTTAGGGAATTAAGGTCTGTAACTGGTTAATTTTTTGGAATTTAAATGCCTCAATTTTCTTAATTCCCTTCATGGTTTTAATTGGGTTTTTACGAACTATTAAGTGTTTATCGAAATGATTATTGACCGTATTCAATTTGAATTTTTGCCTTTGATGATTTCGTGTTGGATTTCAAGTCAATTAAAAGCAAATTGAAAATCGACTAGTATGGTTGTTCTTTAGGATTCCTGTTGTATCCCATTCACTTCTATTTCGATCTCCTGTGACTTCAGAAAATTCAATTGAATCAGCCTTTCTTAAACCCCAAAAGACCTAAAATACCTTGATTATATGTTCAGAAGTGCGTTGTGGAGCGGTGTAGTTGGTGTGTTGCTTTTATTTTCCTGTAAAGATCCGGGGCCTCTTCCTGAGACTCTCGATAGCCCTGCCCGAACTCCAGAGGAGGAAATGAAAACTTTCCAAATCGAGGAAGGATTTGAAGTGCAGTTGGTTGCTGCCGAACCCCTCGTGGAGGCACCTGTCCATATTCAATTTGATGCAGATGGACGCCTATGGGTATTGGAGATGCGGGGCTACATGAATGACATCGAGGGTTCGGAGGAAAAGCTGCCAGTCGGTTCGGTAGCCATTTTGGAGGATACCGATGCAGACGGACAAATGGACAAAAGGATCGTGTATCTGGACTCATTGATCATGCCTCGGTCCTTAGGATTTTATAAAAACGGAGCGCTAATAGCGGAAGATAATTCCCTTTGGTGGACAGAAGATACAGATGGAGATTGGAAAGCGGATGTGAAGACACTCGTAGATTCAACCTATTCCGCAAATGGCCTTCCTGAGCATACAGACAATGGTTTTGTACGCAACGCAGACAACTGGTACTACAGCGCCAAATCCCGACTTCGCTACCGAAATGTGGATGGACAATGGGTTCGGGATTCTACCGAATTTCGAGGGCAGTGGGGCATTACCCAAGATGACAAAGGCCGATTGATCTACAACTACAATTGGTCTCAACTTCACGGGGACTTGGTTCCTGCCAATTATTTATCTCGAAACAAAAACCACAAGCCATCAACCGGGATAGACCATGGCTACACAATCGACCGAAGGGTATTCCCGATTCGCTCTAACCTAGCGGTAAACCGCGGATACATTCCCGGTACACTGGACTCTGCCAATCGACTGCAAGAATTTACTTCAGCTTGCTCTCCTACGATCTATCGAAGCAGACTGTTTCCAGAGGAATACTATGGCAATGTCTTCGTGATGGAAAATGCCGGCAATCTGGTCAAGCGGAATGTGGTGAAGGAAAAGGGCAACCTGCTGGAAGCTTTTGACCCAAATTCCGGCAAGGAATTTTTTGCTTCTACCGATGAGCGATTCCGGCCTGTTCATGGGGCTGTGGGGCCAGATGGTGGTCTTTACATTGTGGATATGTATCAGGGGATCGTGCAGCATGGAGCTTATATGACCGATTACCTGAAAGAAAAAACCTTGGAGCGAAAACTCGACGCTCCCGGGCACATGGGGAGAATATGGAGGATTGTGCCTAAAGGAACTGATTTTGAATCATCCCCCAAGCTGAGTTTGGCAAGTACACAGGATCTGGTAGAATACCTTTCCCACTCAGATGGCTGGTATCGGGATCAGGCGCAGCGGCTTTTGGTAGAAAAGGCGGATCAAAGTGCTGTGGCATTATTGGAAAATTTGGTCAAAAGTAAATCCTCCGAATTGGGATCGTTCCATGCGCTATGGGCTTTGGAGGGGATGGGGAAAGTAAATCCTTCTTTCCTTTTTTCTATCCTCAACGATCCAAGTGATTTGATCAAAAGCACGGCTGTTCGTCAGCTGGAAAAATTGGCAGCTACCCAACCTGAAGTGCAGGAACGATTGGGAAATGAGCTGGTGAGCATGGCCTCAGAAGCCTCTGAAGTGCTTGCGCTTCAGATTGGGTTGAGTGCAGAAGTCCTTTCGCGCAATGCCCGTTTGGCGGTATTGAAATCAATTGTGGAAAAATATGGGGAACAGGCCTTGATCCGAGATGCGGTCATGAGCAGTCTGGGAGAAGTGGAGTGGAATTTTTTACAGGGTATTTTAGCAGATGCACGCTGGCAAACACAGGATGTCAATCGGGAGATTTTCCTGGAAATGCTATCTGCGGCGATCCTGAAAAAAGGTGATTCTGAGGAGATTTCTCAACTTTTGACCCAAATCGATCAGCCTACACTTTCTTGGAAAGAGCAAGTGATCTTGAATGGACTTGCCATCAAAGCCGGAGATATCGAAGAGGCAGGGAGTATTCGTTTTGCTGCGAAGCCATCTCTTTTCTCTCGCGCCGATTTGCCGCTGGATGATACCCGCAAAAATATGCTGCTTCGGGTCTTTACCTGGCCTGGATACCAACCCTTGGTAGCAAGCTCCTCGGGATCTTCTTTGGACGAGAGTGGTCTTAAGCTTTTTGCCGAAGGCCGTCAAAAATACCTCGCGACTTGTTCGGGCTGTCATGGCAACAATGGCAAAGGGGCCACTCGCTTGGGACCTCCATTGGCGGGCTCTGAATGGGTGCTTGGAGATGAAGTACGGTTGAGCTTGATTTTGCTGCATGGGATGGAAGGACCGATTGAAGTTGCCGGAAAGAAATACGATGCTCCTGAGATTTTGCCTGTAATGCCGGCTCATTCCACCATGGATGATCGAAGCATCGCGGCGATTTTGACCTATATCCGAAATGAATGGGGAAATCAAGCCCCTGCCATTACCGGCCGTACAGTGGGTTCTACCCGTGTCCTCAACCAAGGTCGAGTTTACCCTTGGTCTGCGGCGGAGCTCAATGCACACCTAGAAAAGCTAGCTTCTACACCCAAACCCTAACCCAAAACCCGCCTATGAAAACGCCTTACTCAACGCATAAAACTCTTGCTAGCAGGAGGGATTTTCTCAAAAAATCTGCTCTTGCCTCTGCGGCGCTGACTTGGCCATTTTCGGCCTTGCCTGAAAGCCTCCGGGGAGTTTCGATGGGGGTGGTGGTGCATTCCTATGGCATGCGCTGGGGATCAAAAGTAGAAAGTGCCACCTATCCGGGTTTTACCAATGCGGTGGATTTAATGCGGCATTGTCACTCGATCGGTGCAGGAGGCATTCAGACCACGGTTGGCGGATGGGCGGAAGACTTTGCAAAGCAAGTTCGAGCGGAGCGGGAAAAGCTCGGAATGTACCTGGAGGGAAGCATTGGTTTGCCAAAAGACTCCACTGACCTAAGCCGCTTTGAGAAGGAAGTTCGATTAGCCAAGGAGGCAGGAGCGACTGTACTACGAACAGTTTGCTTGAGTGGGAGGCGCTACGAAAACTTCAAGACGGAGACGGAATGGGCTACTTTCAAAGAAAACTCCCTCAGGTCTATCCAGCTCGCTGAGCCTATTGTGCGAAAACATCAGGTACGATTGGCGGTGGAAAATCACAAAGACTGGAAAGCCGCCGAACTCGCTCAACTCATCCAAAACCTAAGCAGCGAATGGGTGGGAGTGACTTTGGATTTTGGAAATAATGTTTCCTTGCTCGAGGAACCCATGGAAGTGATCCGAACTTTGGCTCCTTTTGCCTTTTCCACACATGTGAAAGACATGGGTGTGAAAGCCTACGAAAAAGGCTTTTTGCTTTCCGAAGTGGAGTTGGGGAAAGGAATTGTTGATCTCAAAACAGCCGTAGACCTCTGCAAAAAACACAATCCCCAAGTGACCTTCAGTTTGGAAATGATTACCCGAGATCCCTTGGAGATTCCTTGTTTGGAGGATAGCTATTGGGTCACTTTTGAGGATGAAAAAGCAAAAGACCTGGCAAAAATCCTTCGAATGGTTCGCGACCGATCCTTTTCCGGAGACTTGCCCTCCGTCAAAAATCTCGATTCAGAAGGAAGGCTAGCCTTTGAAGAAGAAAACGTGGTAAAGTGTCTTTCTTATTCTAAAACCCAGCTTTCTCTTTAAGTTCATAGAATAAATAATCCAATAAAAGAACCTATAAATCTTTAATTTCCCATCTCATCGGACACCTGACATCCGACATCGGACCAGTTAAATCTTCTGTCTTCTGTCTTCGGTCTCCCTAACTTCTTACCAAAATGTCCACCCTCGACTTCTCCCAACTCCCAGGTCTTTCTATTTTTTCACTCAAAGGCAAAGCCGCCATCATCACGGGAGGCACCAAAGGCCTCGGTTTGGCGATGGCTGCCGGGCTAGCTTCAGCCGGTGCCCATGTGCTTTTGGTCTCTCGAAAAGCCTCCGACGGAGATGAAGCCGCCGCTGAAATCGCTGCTCAATACGGAGTGAAAGCCATGACATTTGCCGCAGACGTCGTAGATCAAGCAGGGATGGAAGCCATGGCTAAGTTTGCCTATGAAGCCTTTGGTAGTATCGATATCCTAGTCAATTCCGCAGGCATCAACATCCGTGGAGCGATTGACGAACTCTCTCATGCCGATTTCACCAAAGTTATGGATGTCAATGTAACCGGAACTTGGCTGGCTTGCCGGGCAGTGACCCCTTACATGAAAGAGCAGAAAAAAGGAGCGATTATCAATTTAGCAAGTACTTTGGGTTTGGTGGGTTTGGCCAACCGTACACCTTACACAGCTAGCAAAGGTGCAGTGGTGCAAATGACCCGAGCATTGGCTTTGGAATTTGCTCCTTGGAATATCAATGTGAATGCAATTTGTCCGGGACCGTTTTTGACCGAGATGAACCTGCCCATCGCCGATACCGAGGAGGGGAAAAAGTTTGTGGTAGGAGCTACCGCTTTAGGTCGCTGGGGTGAGTTGAAAGAAATCCAAGGAGCAGCGATTTTCTTGGCTTCCGACGCGGCTACCTACATGGTGGGTTCGATGGTGACGGTTGATGGCGGGTGGACAGCAAGGTAAATTCAGAAGTTTGAAATTAGAAAGCTGAAACAAAAACAAAACTGGAATAGACCTATGATAAAAGACTTGCAGATTAGAAGTTGAACTTCTAATCTGCAAGTCTAATTTTTTAATTGAATTTAACCAACCACCAAACTCAGTACATAGACAACCAATATGGCGGTGATTCCTGCAATCAGGGTTCCTAAACTATGAGACAGGTTTCCTTGCTTGGTGGTCATGCCCGAGAGTTGGGTGACGACCCAAAAGCCGCTGTCATTGGCGTGAGAAATCGCCAAGGCACCTGCGCCAATAGCTACCGTGGTGAAGACCTTCATGGCTTCGCTATCCAATCCCAGTGGTCCCATAATCGGAGCGATGATGGAGGCTGTGGTGATCATGGCTACCGTGGTGGAACCTTGGGCAGTTTTCAACCCAAAGGCAATTAGGAAGGGTAGAAAAATCCCCCAGTTGGCATCGCTCATGGAGGAAGTGACCAAATCACCTACGCCGGAGTTTTGGAGCATTTTTCCAAAAACAGCCCCTGCGCCGGTGATTAGGATTACCGGAGCGGCAAGTAGAATCGAGTCGCCAATCCAGCCTGTGGAGGAAAGGAGTTTGCGGTCAAACTTTTTAGGAAGAGTAAATGACAATAAGGCTCCAATCAGTAAAGCCATCACAGGTGTACCCAAAAACTGCACAAGCTTGATCAATCCCCCTTCCCCTAATGGTTTGGAAGGGTAGTTGGCGATGGAAGCCAGAATAATCAAAGTCAATGGGATCAGAATAGGAAGTAAGGACGCAGTAAAGCTCGGACGATCTTCTTTTTTGATTTGCTTTTCGTCTGCTACAATAAAAGGCCGAAGAGGGATTTTGGTGACCCACTTTTGGACGAAAATATACAGTGGGATCAAGGTAACCAGAGAAACCACCCCTCCATAGAAGATGACTTGGCCTAAATCCGCCCCCAAAATCCCCGCAGTGGCTATAGGTCCTGGCGTAGGAGGAACCAAGGAATGACTAGCCATGGCACCCAAGGACACCGCGACAATGGTAGCAGCATAAGAAATCGTACTCCTTGCCGAAAGGGATTTGGCAATCGGATTCATCATGATGATGGTGCTGTCACCAAACACGGGAATGGATAAAATCCAGCTGCTGAGCATGAGAGAGAGGTTTACGGACTTTTCTCCTACCCACTTCAGCACTTTTTCGGCAATGACCATGGCACCGCCTGTCTTTTCCAGAAAAGTCCCCAAAATGACTCCCAGCAGAATCAATAAGCCTACGCTACCCATTACCCCTCCAAAACCTTCCGAAATGGATTTGACTATGAGCTCCGTTTCCATTCCCATCATCAATCCATAGACAATTGCGCCTACGAAAAGTGCCAAAAAGGGGTGAATGTCAAATTTGATGATGGCAACCAAGATCAGGGCGAGGGCTGCCAGAATGATAAATAGGGTAAACATGATAGGCTTTTGGGTTTGATTGCTTTTTCTGATTTTGATCTGGTCAGAAGAAGCTAAAAATTAAAGAAAAAAGCCCAAAACCAAAGCCCGATCATGGATTTACACCGATAAGGAGAAAAATGGACGGTAAATCTTGGGATTATTTCTATTTTATGTCGAAAACCCCGCCTTATGAGAAATTTAATTTTCCTTTTAGGACTGCTACTAACGCTCAGTTTCAGTTCCTGTGATTCCTTTCAGCCCAAATCCACCACGTTTAACCTACTCCCAGCTCCCAAAGAACAATTCATGCTCGGCGCTTCTTCCTTGGAAGTCGAAGCGGTTGCTTCCGCTTATGAATCAGCTCGAACTTCCCTGATCAATGGCGAGGAAACAATGGACTTTAGCCTAATTCAGTTTGCATTGATGCCCGATTTGGGACTAAAGGAAGAAGGCTATCTTTTGGACATTTCCAATGAATATGTCAGTATTCAGGCTTCTTCTAAAGCGGGCTTGTGGTATGGACTCATGACGCTGGGACAGATTTTAGAAGATGCCAAAGACCAAGATGGACCATTGCTTGCTTTTAAGATTAAAGACGAGCCCGAACTCGCTTACCGTGCCGTGCATCTGGATGTGAAGCATCATTTGGAGAAAAAGGAGTACTACTTCGAGCTCATGGACCGATTTGCTGCGCTGAAAATCAATGCAGTAATCGTCGAAATCGAGGACAAACTGAAGTACGAACTCCAGCCCAAAGTCGGTTCGGCGGATGCTTTTTCCATCTCTGAGTGGAAAGAACTCAGCGATTATGCCATGGCTAGAAATATCCGCATCAGTCCTTTGGTACAAGGCTTGGGTCATGCGTCATTTATCCTGAAGCATCCAGAATACATTCCCCTTCGTGACGATCCAGAAAGTGATTGGGCTTTCAATCCACTCAATGAGGAGACGTACAAGGTGCAGTTTGACTTGTACGAAGATGCGCTTAAGGCTTTTCCTCATGCCAACTACCTCCATGTGGGTGGTGATGAGGTGCATACGACGGGCAGAAATTCAGGTAAATCGCCCCTCGAACTCCAATTGATCTGGCTCAATCGGGTCAGTGAGTATGCTGAGCAAAAAGGGCTCACTCCGATTTTCTGGGATGACATGCCCCTCAAAAATGCGGAAGTCTACAATTCTATCTATAACTCCAAGCTAACCAAAGCCCAAGTGGACAGCATCTGGACTGCGAATGAACCTAACCTCAACAAGTACATTGACCTATTTCCGAAAAATTGCGTTTACATGCGCTGGAACTACGACATGCCTGAGTCTCCCGGTAATAACCGCGCCATCCAGTGGTTTACAGACAACGGGCTGAAAGTCATGGGAGCTACTGCCGGGCAAACCCGCTGGAACCTCATGCCACAAGACCAAAGCAATACGAATAACATCCGGGATTTCGCCCTGATCTCGATTCGAAATAAAGCCGACGGATTGCTCCTGACACTTTGGGATGATGATTCTCCACATTTTGAATTGTATCAGAGAGGAATCGCTCTATTTGCGGAGTATACCTGGTCTGGCAAAAGACGGTCTGAAGAGGACCTCCATGCGGCTTATCGCCATCGCGCTTACGGTCCTGCCTTAGATTCATCTGCTTATGAATTTATCAACTTGCTCGAAGGCCCGGTGGCGGCCTGGAAGGGAATGCTGTTGAAACCTAAGAAAGATCGAAATCGCCTTCGAAATTTCGAGAATCCCCTGGAAGAGGCAGTACTTGCTTTGCCTAAAGCAGATTCAATAGGCTCTTGGACTCAGGCAAATCAGGAGCGTATTCAAAAGGCAACCGCCAATCTTGCTCGGGTAGATAGTGTATTGGAGCGGATCGGAGAGGTGAAAAAGCTGGCTAAGCGAAATCTTCATCAGTTGGAAGTCTATGAGCAGGTAGCCCAAGTAGTGCGGTTTTCCAATCGGGCCATCATCACGTTGGCCGAACTGGACGAACCAAGTGGTGAAAAGCGAGAGGTAGCCAAATCCAAGTTAAAACAAATGGAAACCGAGTGGGCCTCTATCCAGTCCAAAGTAGAAGAAGTCTATGGCAAAACCCGACAGCTCAACAAACCTGCCGGCTATATCCTCGACCAGGACCACCATCATCACCTGGCCAACCAAGCCCTGAAATTCAGCGATTGGCAGTTTTACGTGGAGGGATTGTTTTTGGAGAAGGTGAAGAGGGAGATCAAGTAAGGATTAGACCTTCCAGGTTATCAAAACCTGGAAGGTCTTTTTGAATTGGACACTTTATTTTGTCTTTCTTTTTAAAACCGAAATTTGTAAAAATATCTTTTGAAATATAGATCGTGCTTTCAGCACTCTGTAAAATACTGATGCTTAGTTCCCAGAATTGAGTTCTGGGCTATTACAAAAAATGCCTTCGGCATTAATTCCTAATTGAATAGATAGAGCACCAAAGGAGAACTTTGTACAATCTTCTTTTTCCAGCTTGTATTTTTGGTCTAATACAAAAATGTCTTCAAGAAGCTATTTGGATAAAAAAGCACCAAGGGTGCGTTCTGTAAAAGCCCCAAATTCAATTTGGGGCTAAAATCAGAAGTATTGTTTCCAGAGCGCTGAAGGCGCGATCTGTAAAATAAAGCTCTGCCGGGTTTTCAAAACCCAGCAGGGCATATCACTCATTAAAAAACGGCCGCATCTCCTCGTGAATCTCTTCCCGTAGGGTTTTCAGCTTGAGGGCGTACTCCTGCAATTTCTTTTCCTGATCGGTTTTGGGTACCCAAGGCTTTACTTTTTTGGGATTGCCCTTTTCATCCACTGCCACAAAAATGATGATGCAGTGGGTCTTTTTCTCAAACTTCTTCTGCTCAAAATTCCTCGAATACACTTCCACCATGATGTGGATGCTCGAACTGCCGGTATAAATGACCTGAGAATCAATCTTGATCACCTCGCCGATCCCGATGGGTTTGTAGAATCGGATTCCACCCACATAGACTGTCACGCAATAGCTTTCTGCCCAGGTGCGTGCGCAGGTGTAGGCCGCCTGATCGATCCATTTCATCACGGTGCCACCGTGAACCTTTCCCCCGAAATTGACATCGCCGGGTTCGCTGATAAACTGAAAAGAGGTTTTGTGAGTAGGCATAAAAGAAGAATTAGAATAGGTTAGGGTTTGGCTTTCACGACAATTTCTTTCCCGTCGGTGCCTGCGTAAAATACCACGATTTCGGCGGGAATATCCCCTTCATTTTTTCCAAAATGGATCAGATCCACCACCTCGATGATTGGATCGCCTGCCTTCATGTGGAGGGTATTTCCCTTTTCATCCACTACAGTGAGTTCACCTTTAAGCAAAATGCCCGCATTGATGACAGGGTGGTAGTGCTTGGGAAGTTCGGAATGTGGAGGAATCGTGACTTTGACGATCGAGATTTTAGGTTTTCCCTCGGGATAGGCAGGGAGCGAATCTCCATTCCAAGAGAGGTAAGATTCGATGAGTTTTTCTGAGGTGGGGGCTTGGGATACGGGTTCTTTTCCGCAGGAAGCAAAAAGAAGGAGCAGGCATCCTGCAAGGTAGGTTTTCATAGGCTTAGAGAAAGGCAATCAAGGAGAATAGGGCGGTGGCAAACATGACTCCATAGCCCAAGTAAAGGTGGCGGCGCAGGGCAGGACTGCCGGCATAGATTCCTATGCCCATCTTCACCAGTGTATTGGACACCGAAGCGATCAAAACCGCCATGGCAGCAGTGCTCAAATCGAGTTTGAATCCTGCCAACTTGGAAGCAGAGATGGTGATGGCATCAATGTCCGAAATACCGGCAATGGCGCTTGAAATCAGCGTTCCACTTTGTCCCAGATTTTCATGGGCATAGGTTACCAATAGAATGATGAGGGTGTAAATAATTCCAAAAACCAATGCGCTTTTTAGATCCAATGGTTTTTTAAGCGGAAGATCTGTATCGGTGATTTCTAGGGATTTCTTTTGTTGATAAAGGAAAAAAGTAACCCCTACCGCACTCACAAAAACCAAAGTGATGGGCAGGGCAAGTCTTAGAAATAGCGCTTGGTTGAAAATGAAGGTCCAAATCAGCACCCGAACAAACATGATCGAAGATGCAGCCAAAATTGCTGTGGCGCATTGGGCGGATAGGGAGGGAGCATCTTGGCTTTTCTTCGAAAAAATCCAAGTCACAGCGGTACTGGAAACCAATCCGCCCACTATTCCACTCAACAGGATGCCCCGATTGGCGCCGAGAAATTTGGTAAGGATGTGTCCTGCAAGACCTAATCCGGAAGTCAAAATAACTACCCAACCGATTTCTCTTGGATTGACTACGTCATAAGGTGGATAGCCATACGTTTCATCCGGCAAAAAGGGTAACACCAGCAAGGCAAGGGTGACAAAAAGGAGAAAGTCATAAAGCTCTTCAGGAGTGATTTTTCCTACGATGGCTTTGATCCGAAACTTGGAAGAAAGTACCACTACCAAAATCACGGTGACGATGAGCGAGATTTCGATCAAGCCATTGAGTACTAAGGTGCCCATAATAAAAGCAAAAAGGGAGGTAATCTCCGTGGTCAGTCCACTGTCCCCCTTTTTTGCAGTGATCCAATAGGAAGCGGCATTCAGGATAATCACTCCGAGCAATAGGGCGCCGTAGACCCAAGGAGCCAAGAGATGGTAAAAAATTCCTCCTGTAAATCCCAAAAGCACCAAGATGATGAAGGTTCGGACACCAGAAAATCCGGTAGAATTTTCCTTCATGGCACTAAACTGACGCTCCAGTCCGATCACGGCGCCGATACCGATGGCTACGGCAATCCGAACCAGAAAGTCCCATTGGGATAGGCTAAAGCCGTTTTGATCTATCAGTAATTGATCCAAGCTTTTTTCTTTTTGTGAATTAAGTGAGGTTTATTCCTCCAGAAGGAAAAATTGGACTTCGAGGAAAAGCTTCTTTTTCTTTGACTCGGTTCCTATTTCGGTGTTCAATTCACGCAACATACCGCCGAGTCTCAGCTTTTTCTCAGGCAAATCTGCTGTTTCCTTGGGATGCCCGATGAGGATCGTTTCATGGGTGTATTCTGAGTGAAGTTCGTAGATGACATAGGCCTGTTTGACCGGAACCAGTGCAAAACTTCCCTCTGCACCTACGAGCACAGGCACCACGAGTTCTTCCACATTTTCTTCCGGTTCGGCGATCTTTTTGGGAGTGCCTACCATCGTGACGCTTAGACCTGGTTTGCCCTTTTCAATCATTTGAAGGATAGTGATGTGCACAGGGTGGTATTTTTCATACAATCCAAAGAGCTCCCCGTCCAGGCGGGCTAGGATCTTTTCCCTGCTGTGATTGTCCATTTTGCTGATCGAGAGCACCAGGAATAAGATGAGCTTTTGGGTGTCGTTGTCAGTTTCAGCGATGAGTTCGAGTTCCTCGGGAGATACCACGCCGTCTTTGGCATGGCTGAAGAGATTGTAAAAATGAGCGCCATTGTCAAACTTCGAAATGGCCTCCTGAAAGGATGTAAAGGGATGGATTTCTTTCATCTGTTTATAATTTGATTTTTAACGGTCAGACCTGCCTACCGCAGGCAGGTAGCCTGTCCCGATCTTTTATCGGGAGAATGCCCTGGATAATAATTCCCCTGTGTGATACATTTTCTCATGGGCATTTCATCTGTTTATAATTTGTTTTTTAACTGCCAGATGGAATCTCACTTGGTTTATAATCATTCCTCTGTGTGTCGCTTAGCGTCATGCTCGATTTCATGGGTTTATTTGGGTTGCTGGGTGTAATCTACAGGTAGACTCAAGGTAAGCAGAAACGAGGAGTGTTTTAGTAGTCGAGGGTCGGAAAATATGGCTTTGGATAATTAATGTTCGGGGGAAAGGCTTTTTTGAAGATCTCTGAAAAACGAAGTATGTGACTTTTTTTCTTTGCGACTTTCTGTCTTAGCGAGAGAACTTTTTGAAAAATCAATTTTAACTGGTCTAGGGTTGTTTCCATTGCGCTGGATCCGAATTTCTTTTCTTTTGCGACTTCAGGTGTCCAGCGCTGGTGGCTGCTTTAAATGTTTTTCTACCAAGATTTTGCTCCTACGGAGCAATTCTCCTTATCACAAAAACAACCTATGTGTTTGCTATGTGGTCATTGGGGTCAAGAATTTCAATTCCAGAGATCTTGCTTTTTCTCTTTTTGACGCAAAGCAGTCTGAAGCCTGCCTACCGGACAGGCAGGACTGCATACAAAAAGGTCCAAGCCTTAAGACTTGAACCAATTAGGGAATAGAAAGCAACCTTTTCCAAAGTTTTGAACTTTGGAAAAGGTCTGAGTATACGATTACTTCAGATTCGCTTTGAAAAACGCGATCGTCTTTTCCCAAGCGGCCTTTGCAGCAGCTTCGTCGTAGCGAGGTGTCGTATTGTTGTGGAAACCGTGATTTACCCCCGGATAGTTGATCATCTCATACTTCTTGCCATGGGCTTTTAGTGCTTCTTCGTAGGCCGGCCAACCTGCATTCACGCGCTCGTCGAGTTCGGCATAGATGACCAATAGCGGAGCTTTGATTTTCGGTACATCTTCCACTGCCGGTTGACCACCATAAAAAGGTACCGCAGCTTTCAGGTCGGGAATCCTTACCGCCATGGCATTGGAGATCCAGCCTCCGAAGCAAAAGCCCACCACGCCTACTTTGCCATTGCAATCCGGGTGATTTTTCAGGTATTCGTAGGCAGCGATAAAGTCCTCGAGCATTTCATCGCGATTTCGCTTGGCCTGCATCGTCCGGCCTTCATCATCATTTCCGGGATAGCCGCCCAGCGGGGTCAATGCATCAGGAGCGATGGAAATAAAGCCATCGACCGCACATCTTCTTCCTACGTCTTCGATATAAGGATTGAGTCCGCGATTTTCATGAACCACCACGATTCCCGGGAATTTTCCCTTACCGGCAGGCTTGGAGAGCAAGCCTTTGATCTGTCCGCCACCTTTGGGTGAGTCGTACATCACGTAGTCCGAACTCTGCATGCGTTCGTCGGTAGGTTCGATGGTGCGGGTATTGACATAGTCGGGCATCATGCTGCTCATGAGCGCCGTGACGGTGATGCCTCCGACGGCATAGGCTGATAATTTTTCCACAAAAGTCCTGCGATCCAGTTTGTTATGGCAGTAGTAGTCGTAGAGGTCAAAAGCTTCCTGAGGAATATCCTCTTTGCGTAGTTTTTCCATGATGTGGTTTTGGTTAAGTGACTTTAAGTTATTCAAAATCAGGGAAGCGGAAAGATGCAATTTGAAGAAAGGTGAAAAAAATGATTTAGTGAGGAGGGAGGTGTGGCTATTTTGAGGGAGAAATTCCAACTTTACCGGTCTTGTGTGCCTTTACGAGACTTTACTTTCAACCAAGGAGCATTGAAAATTCTGGGATAGTGCTTCCCGATTGCAAATATGAGGTACGAAACAATCAATGCATTTAGTAAAGTGTGTACCCGATCACTTCACCTCCAGCTTCACGGATTTTGCCATCGATTAACTTCTTCAACTGCAGATTGTCTCTCTTGACCTGCTTCAAAAGTTCTTGTTGCTCATAGGTCATCACAAAGCCATACTCCTTGAGGTCGGACTCAAGCAGTTGGTTGATTTTATAAAAACCATTCAGGCTGTAATCCTTGTAAACGGGATAAAAGCTTTCCAGGAATGCTTCTTTGGTGGTCAGATTCGCCACAGCTGATCTGAAACTTTGATTCACTCGGTCAAATATTTCTTTTACAGCTTTGCCTGTTTCTGCGATCTTGGACTCGAAGGCATTGACTCGCTCTTCTTTTCGGGCGCCCCATGCGATAAATTGATCATCGCCATCTACAGTTCGGATGGTAGCCATGTCATTTTGCACCGGTCCGGCCATTTCAAGAACAAACTCTTCCTCCATCTCCTGCTCCTTGATGTCATAGTAACCATACAGCTTTCCGTTGCTGACCGGGACATAGCGGTGCAGGGGATAGGACGTGATCTGATAGTTTACCGTGGCAAATTCAAAGGGCAGAATGACTTTTCCGGAGGAATCGATGATTCCTGTCTTCTGATTGACATCGACGCAGACGAAGAAACTTCCGTCATTGGCCCCTTGAATGTTGGTGTATTTTGGGGCGACGATGACCTTGCCTTGGTAGTCCATCAGTCCGATGAGTTTGTTTCGTTCGATTCTTAGCCTTCCTTCATCTGAGTAAATGCCCTCGTATCGGTCAGACAGTTGGGCACCGGTGAAGTCGTATAAGGCCTCCAACTTGTCCTCCGTAGTTCCCAAAAAGAGGCCTTTTTCCAGAAAGCCATAGGGATTCACACGGGTAAATACAGGTTCGGCGATCTCTGTATTCGTAGCCAGATCGAGCAATCCATGAAGGACCGTTCCATCGGGGCTGGTTTGCGTCACCTCGTACACCTCCATGGGACTTGATTTCCCATAGAGCTCCCACACCTTGTTGAGGTTGACCTCATTGTTGTAGTAGCTCCGCTGGGCAGAGGTATAGCGGCTACCGGGAACCGGCTGGAGATTACTGTCTACGAGGTAACAATAGGAGTCGAAAAACAGAAAATGAAAGGGCTTTTCGGGATTGCTGATCAACGTTCTGGTTTCAAATGGTTCCTCTGTCAGTGAATTTCCCTTGGAATCAATGTACCAGTACGATTCGTGACCCGAATTAAAAATCATGGCGTAGTCTTGATGTACGCCAACCAAACTGTAAGAATACCGGTCGAGCTCCTTGACCAACTGGCCATTGTAGTAGAGGCTGCTGCTGTTCTTTTTTTCTTCCAGAAGAAATGAGTTGCCCAGCGTGTCCACCGTGGCATAATAACCATCACCATTGCTCAAGATCAAAAAATCCTTTCCTGTATAGCCCATCCTCATTTCTTTGGCAGGCAGTGTTTGAATGGGCTTTCCTTTGTAGAGGACGATGGTTTTGTTTTTTTGATAATCATTGGAAAAGTCGCTTGGATCAACCGGTTTTTGAGCTTTTGTCAAAAAGGGAAGAAGTAAAAGAAGGACGAGAGGGAAGAGCGTTTTCATAATTTTATTCTGGAAAATTGCCGAACTATAAGCTTGAAGTGCCTGATTACCTGATCCAAAGTAAAGTGACGGAATTCATCCTAAAACTTATACGAGTACTCCTCAATGGTGTAAATCAAGGTGTCATCGGTCAGGATGTTGACTTGGAAGAGGTGCCCGGCTTCGTTGTATTTGTTTACAAATTGGACGATTGGTTCCCGCATCTCAAGTAGGTTTCTTTTGTCATCGTAGGTCTTCACGAGTTCATAGGGTTCTCGGGTGACGTTGGTTTTGGAACCAACCTCCAGCCCGTTTTCGAAGTAATATTCGTCCACATTGGGTTCTTCTGCATCGATGTAGAAGGTGACCCGCTTGGTATAGGTTTCTTCTGATTGATAGGAAAATTTCTCCGTGCTCGCTAGGTAGCCGTCCATTTCTCGGATGGTTTTCTCTTTGATTCTTCCCTTGTTGTCGTAGTCAAAATCCACGGTAAAGGTAGCCTGTCCCAGATCCAGACCGGTGATTTTGGCCAGTTGGCCAGAGGAATTGTATTCCAGCTGCTCGGCATAGCGGTAATCTTCATCCTCTTTGACATAGCCGGTCAGGCGTCCATCCGTGTAGGTGAAAGTCTCCGTGGTAAGAGGATAACCCTCGTATTGGGTGGTTTTGGTCTGGAGAATTCCCTCCAGGAAAGTGTAAGTGAGGGTTTTGATCAGAGTTTTATCGCCCGTTACCCGGTTGATTTCAAAGGATTGGATTTGGACTTCCCTGGCTTCAGGTGGGAAATTGAGCTGAGCCGTGGTGTGTGGCTCCTGAGCAAAGGCCAATAGGGAAAAAAGCGCCAGAAGCAGCGTTAGAATTGATTTTTTCATGGAAAAGAAAGAAAGCGGAAGTAGTAAATCGGAAAGAAAAGCGAAATGCCTCACCGGATGATTCAGAGGGTTCAGGTTTTACTGATTTGCACCTGAGCTAGCTGGCTGAGAATAAAGCGCATCGGAGATCAGAAGCATGACTTTGCCCTCCGTCTGTGCGATGGTGAAGCAAGGGAGTTGCTCATCGCTTTGCGTGGCAAAAAAGCTGTAGGTGCCCCATTCGCCAAATTCCACCACCTTGAGCTGGTGCTTGGTGGCGATCAGCTTCAGTTCGGTCACGCAGCGCTCGAGTTCCTCGCGGATTTGGGTCTCATTGCTGGCATTGGGGGAAAATTCGAGGTACACCGATTTTGCTTTTAGGGCTTTGTTGTGGATGACTTTGGCCTCGGCAAATTTCCAGTTTTGCTTGGCCTCGTAGACATCCACTTCCTCATTGGAGTCCAACAGCTCTCCTCTGAACTTGGAAAAGCCACCCTGGGCATTGTCCCAGACTTTTTTGACGGAGGAGGAAAAAGGCTGCTGCGCAATAGAAGTCGCACAAAAAAGAAAAGCGAAAGTGAAAAGGGTAATCTGTTTCATGAATGGCTGAAGTAAGGAAATAAAAGTGTTTTGAAAGGATCGAGTGGAGGCAAGTTAAACGTTCTGAAAAGGTAAATATCCTTTCGGTTAGAATGGAAAGATCATCAACCAAAAAATGCTTTAAATCCAAAAAATACGCCTTTTTCCGTAGGCCTGAGTGGGAAGTTGGGGCTCGTACAAAAGGGTTCAAACCTTTTCCAAAGTATCAAACTTTGGAAAAGGTGGGCTAGAGAATTCGTTTTCGTTTAAACCACAGGTAGATGATCAGCGAAATGGCAGCCATGATGCCAAGTGTGAAAAAATAGCCCATTTCCCAGCTTAGCTCGGGCATGTGCTCAAAGTTCATCCCGTAGATCCCGACTACAAAGGTCAAGGGCAAAAAGAAGGCTGAAAATATGGTCAGCAGCTTCATGACGTCATTGCTCTTTTGGGCATTGACCGAGAGGTAGGTGTGGAGCAAGTTGTTGGCATTTTCCAAGACTTCGTCGTAATTCAAAATCAAACTCACCAGCTGGTCTTTGATGTCCTGCAAGGCTGTTTTGGATGGTTCGTCCACGACAATCTGCTGGATGACCTGTTGGAAGAGGTGCAGGAGTTTTTTGGTGATTCGTGCCTGTGACTTTAAAAAGTAGAGCTCCTTCAGAGAAACTCTGGTGTAGTCCTTCAGGAAAATGATTTTCTCAATTCCGGTAATTTTCTCGTCCAAGTCTTGAAGTGGATGTTCGTAGGTCTGCACCATTTTATGAATCAGATGCAGCAGGATCTCCTCCGGGGTCTGGTACGCTTTGTTGATCGATTCCAAAAAGTCGAATGGTTTGCGATGGATCGTAATGAGCTTCTGATCATTGTAGAAAAAGGCAATTTTATTCGATAGCTCATTGATGGTCGTGGCACCCTGATGAATGGAGGAGGTAAAGGCCCTTAAAATAAGGAAGTTGTAGGTGGGTTGCTTTTCAAACTTGGGCAAGTGACCCGCCTCCAAACTGTCCTTGATTTGGAAGAAGTCCAGTTGATTTTCTTCCGCGATTTGATCCAAACTTGCCTTGCTGGGGTGGCAGATGTCGATCCAAACAAACTTCTCGTACTGAACTTTATGCTGATGGCTAGTGCTCATGGATGGTATTTTGTAATCTCAGGAAACAGGGTTGTTTCAAATTTAACTTTTTCAAAATTGAAACTTTGGAAATGATGTGATTCTCCACCTGTGCTGTGGCTAAAAACTCATGCTGCTGAGGATTGGCAGTGGGAAGCCCGCCTCCCGGAGGGCAGGACTGCATACCGATGGTTCAAGCCTGCCTGCTGCAGGCAAGTCTGAAGACTTGAACCAATCATTATTCTCTGCGTCCTCTGCGTCTTTGCGGTGAATTAAAAAGACTTGAACCATTCGGGTTTATCCGCGCCTCTGCGGTGAAAATTAGACCTAAACCACCTGAGTTCTTTTGAAAAGTTTGGACAGATTTCAAACTTTTTGCCTCGGGGATTGTCCTTAGGTCATGGAAAAAAATTATCCCGATTGGATGGCAACCTGCCTCAAACTGGCAGCCGTGTATAATATACTTTGGGGCGCATGGGTGGTGATTTGGCCCCATACGTTTTTCGAATGGACGGGAATGGCCCCGCTCCAGCATCCCACCATTTGGCAGGGAACCGGCATGATCGTAGGCGTGTACGGCCTGGGCTACTGGTGGGCGAGCTACCATCCGTTGAAGCACTGGCCGATCGTGGCGGTCGGTTTTCTGGGAAAAATCTTCGGCCCCATCGGATTCCTGTTCAACTACCTAGTCCTGCAGGAAGTCCCCTTTCAGTTCAGCTATACCCTCTACACCAACGACCTGATTTGGTGGGTTCCTTTTTTTCTGATCCTCAAGCGAGTTCACACCGAGACGCAATGGCAACTCCGGTAACTCAGTTGGGAAAGTTATATGGAATTGAGGTATTGGTTTTAGACTCAGCTAACTAGCCGAAAAATAGAATGGTTATGGATGCAATTCGTCTCTCGGTGGATACGGGGCTGTTTATCTTGGTGTGGCTGGTGCAGGTGATTATCTATCCTTCTTTTGCCCAGATCGCCGAGGAAAAACTCAAAACCTGGCACCGACTGTACACCCAGAAGATCTTCTATTTCGTGGGGCCAATGATGTTTGTGCAGACAGGTCTGATCGCTTGGCAGATTCTGGGTGATCCGCTCGCTTACCTTGCAGACGGAGTGCTGCTGGCAGGGATTTGGATCAATACGTTTCTGATCGCCATTCCTATCCACGAGAAGATCGATCGGGAGGAAAGCCTGGCTGGCCACCTTCCCAAACTCCTCCGAGTCAACCGCTGGCGCAGCTGGATGTGGACGGGTTTGTTTTTGATTTCGGTGGGGAGGGTGATTTTGTGATCCTTTGAGGAATTAAAATTTTTAAAAAATAAATTTACAATTATGTTGCTGTCTTTAGATCAGAGTGTGAAGCTTTGAAACTTTGGAAAAGTTAAGAAAGAATGCCTGCGTTAGTTGGATACAGGATTTTGGATTGCGATAGTTTTTTGGGAAGTGTGAAAATCACTTTCGATACCTGGATATTTAAATTTGGCAAAAACTAATGCAAATTTCGCATCTAAGGGAAGGTAGGTTGTGTAGGTATAATATTGGGTTGTGCCCGCATCGATAAATGTGTAACCCCACTCAGGCTTAATCCAATATCGGTCTGAAATCACTTTTTCAAAGATGATTTGCTTATTTACCTTATCATCTCCTTCTACGATGCGGTGTTTATCCGATAAATAAAGTAGGTCAAAATGGAAGTCTTTTAAATATTTTCTTACCTGCCCCTTGTTTTCGATAATGCCTATGACTTCAACAATAAAGTTGTCTTTATGTAGCCCGATCACTTTTAAATCAACATTAAACTCAACTTTTGCATGAGCCTCTCTTTGCAAAACATATCTCCAAAAAGTCCAAGCACCTCCTGTAATTATAGCAATGCTTGTCAAGATGTTTTTTATTTCATCAGATTTTTCTATTAAAAAAGAGACCATTATTTTGAATTTATTTTTGGTTTTTCTAGGTAAAGCTATTTTGTATAAAGCAGACTTTAACGGGAGTTGCCCTGCGCTAATCTCTGACGTTTAATAAAAAAGAACATCAACTATTCGCCTTGTTGCTGTCGATTTTGGTCAATACGTTTAGCGTAATGGCATTCTCCTCGGTGATGGCGGTTTCGATGCGGTTGACCAAAAGTTTGAAAGCTTCATCTGGGCCAAGATTGGAATAATCTCCCACTTTGTTGAGAAAAAGGTTCTTCTGTGCGGTCAGGTACTGCTCGGTGGTTCGGTAATTTTTCCACTGCTCCCGGTAGTGTAAGACCCCTTCAAGCGCGATAAAAAGTGCCACTCCTGTAGATAGAACAGTCGCCAGAATCTTTGGAAAATCGAAGGTGAATTCTCCTAAAGCCAATTCCGGTATGTCAATGTTGGTAATGATCGGAACCAAAACTGCCCCAATTGCTGAAGCAATTCGACCTCTTAGATACAACTTTTTCATCCTCACGGCTTTGTTGTCGTACCAATTTTGGTATTGGTCAAGCCTTTCTTTGATGTATTTGTCAGGATTCAATTTTGCTTCCATCTTCATCCTAGGTAGAAATTTTAAAAACTCAGGTTAAATAATAATTCAAGGTAGGTAAAAGATTTCCTTAAGGCAAAGGGCTTGATTGCTAAGCTTTTCCAAAGTTCCAAACTTTGGAAAAGGTGATGTATCTGCGCCCTCTGCGCCCCTGCCTGCAGCAGGCAGGCCTGCGGTGAATTTATAAAATCCCTCCGAGTGCCGTCGATACGGCCTTGGTCAGCACATCGATCGCAGCATTGGCAGCCTTTTGGGCGATGGCTTTGGTGATGACTGCCACAGCGTGGAGTTCGGCTTCGAGGATCAGTTTCTCATCGTTTAGCCTGGATTCGAATTTCTCTTGGGTCAAATCTCCCGTCAGTCGCAGTTCGGCGATCAGCGCCAAGCGTTCCTTTCGATTGGTCAGAAACTGGCTCGTGGCAGATTTGGCATCCGACCAGTTTTCGGAGACGGTGTCTTTTACCGCGCCCGACATTTGGGCGATTACTTCGTTGATGTCAAATTTCATGGCGTTTGGTTAGGAGTGGTGTTGACGATTTCTTTGGCTTTTTCGGCCACTTGCATGGCAAAGAGTAGGTCACCGAGGGTTTTTCGGTTGAGTTTGATCAGGCCATCGCTGAGTGTATTGTCGGTGCGGTGTTCCTCCTTGTACTTGGTCCACAGCTGTAGGGTGATCTCGCAGATCCGAACCGAGTGGGTATTCAGCGGGCGGATTTTGTTCTTGTTGAGCAAGGAGACGAGCTCCACCTCGATGTCCACATACTGCTCGGCAAAGTGGGCGTAGCTTCTGCCGCCGTTTTGAGGGGTGGAGTTCTCGAGCATCAGAAGGTAGAACTTATCCATCGCCTTGGTGGTGTGGTCGATCTGCTCGAGGATAGCCGCATCAGAGGAAGGGATCAAGGCTACCTTGCAGGAACTGAAAAACAACAGCAGCACCATCAGAGGAGCCATGCTGCGAATGCGTAAGTGATTCATCGTGTTTTGGAAATGGTTAAAAATCAGTGTACTCGAAACAGTAAGCGAAAATGGAATGTAGGAAATTTTGGGGGTAAAAAAGGTAAGTGGTGGCGGCGAATTTCAAATTCGTGAGGATAGGAGGGTGAAGTTTCATTCCGCATAGCTATCGGAACACCCAGCACTTATCTGAACTTCAAATATGGAAAGGAGAGACCACGCCAAGGGAGGGATTTACATCAAATTGTAAATACAAATGCACCTAGGAAACCTTGGAAGCTTAGGAAGGCGATCTAGTTCGTCCCAAGTATATTTCTCTTCTTGAAATTCTTCATGGCATTTGCATCCTAAATTTAAAATTTGAACGCCCTGAAATTTGGAGTCTGGACGACTTCTTTTAAAGTTAAGTATTTCTTCAAGTTTGGCTTGATTCCAGAAGTATTGATATTCAAAATGGATCAAAGCGTTCAAAAAGTCTTCTTTCTCTCCAAAATTGAAACCTTCTGAATTAGTCTTGATGATTGAATAGATTTCATTCAAATCTATATTTTCAAAATATTCATTTTTGAATTCGTGGAAAAAGGAGACATATATCTCTTTAAATCCAATCAAAACACGGAGTTTGTTTTCAAATTCGATCGGGAACTTGCATCGAACTCGAAATGGCTCTTTAAGACTTAATTTTTCTAAAATCCATTTGGTTCTTTCTCCAAATGATTCATTTACTCCAAGTAAGCTTCTTTGGTTAGGATGTTGTCCTCGAACATAAAAATGATTTGATTCAAAATCCGATATATTACCTTTTAATAAAAGTTCTGCCTGATGTTGTAAAAAGATTAGGCTTTGTTTCAGGAATTCATCTCTGTAATTTTTAATATCCTCTTTTCCTTTTTGAGTTACCTTATAGAACGGGATTAAGTGAAAGGCATAAGATTTATCCTTCACTTCCTCGAAAACCCTTTTAGCTAAAATTTCTTTGGCACCAGTTTGAGGTAAATTATTCTCTTTGAGGATTTTTTTTAATTCAGGAACTTTTAAAACTTCCTCTTTTGAGCTAATATCAATCATTCCTTCAGTAAGGAATTTTTCAAGAATTGGTTTCAATTCTCCTAATAGTTCTGAAAATCGAGGTTCCCAATATGAGTTGTCGCCAAACAGTTTATTGATGGGGCTATTATTTACTGCATCCAAGAATTCAAGCTCATAATTGAACTTTGGGAATGAAACTTTTAAGGGTTCGGAGTCCTTGTTACTATCATTTTTTGAATTGCCGAAAAATCGTTTTAAAAAGTTCATTTTGTTTAAGTGGTTCAAATATTGATGATCAGGATTACCTTTTATTACTTGAAATATCTTCTTTTACAAAAGTTTTGCAGCTACCCGAAGGGCGGGTATTTTACCACAAAACTTGATTTGAAAATCTAATGATTCATTAACCTCCAAACTGTCTTTGGAACACGAAACTCCGCCTTTTGGGTAGGTGCTGATTTAGGGCGTTTTTCTATTTCGAGTCATCTAAAATTTGAATTATATAACTATTCCTTAGTTCCCTTTCTTTTTTGTTATTAACCCCTTCTGTTGATGCTAATTTAAAATCTTCAGGAATGTCCTTTTCGAAATCCTCAAGTTTGGTTTTAAGTTTTTCTAAATTCAAATTATCAATTTCCTCCCCCAACTTGGCTAAAGCAATAATTAAGGAAAATGAATTGGATTTATTATACCAAATGGACTTCTGTTTTAATTTTAGTTTAAGTATTGTGTCGGCTGTTTTTTCAAATTTGTTAACCATTTCATCTTTGTCATAAAAGTCAATGCCATAGTCGTTAAGTAGTGATGTCGTTTTTTCATTTCTATTGAAAAAGTCTGTTAGAACTGTCGACATCATATTTAAAATATGCATCAAATGAACTTTTCTTGCGATGTCTCTACTAGTAAAAATACCTTTCTCCGTCATTAACGACTGAAACTTATTTACTTTTTGTTTTTTCGCCCAAACAAAAAATTCTTTAGGAATATTTGGGTCTTCTCTCAAGTCTTCTTGTGTAGCATTAAAGTCTAATTCAATTTCATTAGCTAATAATTTTGCAACTAACATATATTCTGCTGTGGAATACTCAGATGCCATTTTTTCGATAATAGATAACGAGTTCGATGTTCTGTTAATTCTTTGAAATATTTCTTGAACTTTTGGGTCGTCATTTTCTAAATCCAATTCAATAACTGCAATTTCGTATTTCAAAAAATTTGATTTTTCTTCTTCAGTTAAGTCATTATAAAATTTTCCTTCTACTTCATATTGGTTGTCAATAAATTTAATAATTGCATTTGTTCTTTGCTGTCCGTCAACAATACAGGATATAGTCGACATTGATGCTACATCAATCTTTCCTTTTGAAATAAAAATTTGAGGAAAAGGATAGCCCAATAAAATCGTTTTAATAAAATCTTTATTGTGCAGATCTCTCCAAACTAAATTTCTTTGAAAATATGCGTCAGGAATTAATCTCCCTTTTTTTACATCATTTACTAAGTTCAGTAAAGAAACTGAACGAACTCTATAGTCTATCATTATATTGGTTTTGTTAAAATGTATTCTTTAATATTTGATGTTTGTTTGAATTCAAAAAATGTCTGAGAAAGATAAATGCCAGCGTTTATTGATTTAAACAAATCTTTGTTTTTACTTGATAATTGTCCGAAGAATTTCAACCAGTTAAGGCGTTTTTTTCCAGTAGGCATTAAGTCAGGTCTGAAAATTCCTTTTGCTACATAATTAATATACTGCTGATAGGTTGATTTCCCGTCTAAAAAAGGAAACCCAGTTCTGTCTGCAAAACCATCAGTGTTTTTAAAAACCCACTCCGTATATTGTTGGAACAAATTCCCGTCAATTATTGCAATGTCAAGGTCTGAAGTCAAAGAGTTAAATTTAGTCCTTTTATGAAAGCTGTAACCTATTTTTGATGAACCGACTACTTGAATATTTGTTATTGGCACATTAAAGTATTCACTAATTTCATTTAAAATTTGGAATTGCCTTTCTTCATTTCCAACTAGAACATTTGTTGGATATGTCAAGTAAATTTTCCTCACAATTTCATTATGAGGTCTATTTGCTTTTAATCCTTCTTCAATTGATTCTAAATGTGTCATTGTTGTTGATGTGTCTGTCATTTAAAATTCCCTATAATGTTTGTATTTGCGAAACTAGTTTCAGGTATTTTTGACTTATTCGCCTAAATACCTCCGATTCGATTTCTTTTTTAGAAGTGTTCCCCTTGTTCCAAGGTCGAATGTGTGTGGGGGGGAATACTTAAGGTCTTTCACATGCTATGAAAAGTAACGGGTCAAAAATCTGTTGCAGGGTTCATTCCCGCCTGCGATTTGAAAATAAAAAGTAATTTTTAGATAATTAAATGTTAGGTGGATTTTGGGTGAAAAATTTTGGGATTTTTTTGATTGCACCGCAGTGACGCAGAGAACGCGGAGGAAATGGAGTTTTTGAGGCTCACCGCAGACCTGCCTGCAGTAGGCAGGGGCGCCAAGAACGCGGAGTATAAGTTGAGGATTAAATCCATTTTCTATTTTGAAAAGGGATAATTCCAACAGGTGGTATGATCTAAACATTTCCAAAGTTCCAAACTTTGAAATTTTAACCTCTCTGAGCCTTCTGCACCCCTGCGGTGATTTTTTTGGAGCAGTCTGAAGACTGCATACAGGTAAGTCCAAGTCAATAGACTTGAACTATCTTGGTTCCAAACTTTGGAAAAGTTGACCTCTCTGCGTCCTTTGCGCCATTGCGGTGAATTTAAACTACCCACGGGATTGACGTTCGACTGCTACCGCTTTTTGGCCGAGCTTTTCTACCAAGGAGGGAGACATTCTGCCGATTAGCCAAGCCACTCGCGCACGGCCCGGGAGGACGATGATGCCTTTGTTTTTTTCTACGGCATCCAGTGCCTCGCTGGCGCATTGGTCCACGGGGTAAGGAGGACCGGCCAGGGCTGTCAGGAACCGACGCATGTTGGGTGACCACTTGATCCCGAATTGACTGGGGTTTTCACTGTCCAAGATGGGGGTTTCGATGGCGGCAGGACACAGGGCACTGACTTTTACCCCACGCGGGGCGGCTTCCATCCGCAGGCTGGTACTCAGTCCTACCACGGCATGCTTGGTCAGGGCATAGGGCGCTAAGAGTGGAGCAGGTCCCAATCCGGCGAGGGAGGCGACGTTGACGATGTGCCCGAAGCCCTGCTTGACCATGATGGGATAGGCTGCCAGTACGCCATTGAGTACGCCGTAGACATTGATGTCCACGATGTGTTGCCAGGCGGCGAGCGGGATCTCATCCGTCTCTCCCCCGATGCCGATGCCGGCATTGTTGAAGAGGTAGTCGAGCCGGCCCATTTCCCAGGTAAAGGAATCGATGCATTCCTTCACGGCTGCGGCATCCCTTACATCCAGTTTTACGGCGCGGGCCTTGGGTCCGCAGGCTTCGGCGACTTGTTGGGCTGCTTCCAGGTGGAGGTCTGCCACACAGACTTTGGCTCCTCTCGAGGCCAGCTCGATCGCCAAGGCTCTTCCGATCCCTGACCCACCGCCGGTCACTACTGCCGTTTTGTTGGAAAATGTGCTCATGAGGTTCGTTTTATCACGGGTTAAGTACTTGAATATATGTGTTTTAATGGGTTTCTTCCGGTTATTTCTTACTGAAAAACAGCCCCAAGGTCAGCGTGGACAAGCCCTGCACCGGAATCAGGATGCTGTCGTAGCTTTTGAAGGATTTGATCAGGGGGATCTGCTCGGTCACGATGAGATTGGCGTTGGACTGCAGGTGCATGAAGGGTACCAAAAAAGCAGACAGAAAGATCAGCGCTAGAAAGAAATAGGACATGCCCAAGGCGAGGCGGAAGAAAAAGGCATCGATCTCTTGGGTGGCAGGTGGCTGGGTCACAGTGACGATCAGCACGCCGATCATCAGGGACAGGGGAGGCAGGATAAACTGAAACAGCCAAGACCATACTTCCCCTTCGCTGGCGCCGAAGCGGCCCATGCGAGCCACCACAAAGTAGGTCACAAAGATGACCAGAGAGGCCACGATCCAGTGGGTGAGGAGTTTCTTTCTTGACTGGTAAAAATCTACTTTTTTCATGCTCAGTTAGCGGTTAGGTTGCGTAGGTTACGGGTTTTTTCAAGGTGCTGGTTTACGGTGAGTCGCTTGCTTCGATCCAGGACGGGCACCTGTCCGATGTCACTTTGGAAGAAATGGTAGACGAGGATGGTGAGGGTTTTGTCTTTCAGTTTCATGTTTCGCAGGTCTTTGGGCAAGGTAGAGTAGCTGTTTTCCAGTAGTCTGGTGAAAAAGCCAAAGGAACCTTGCTCACTTCCCGTGCGTGCTTCTGAAGCGGAGACCACGCAGGCGATGATGCGGAAGTCACTCTCGGTGGCGAAAAAGATCGAGCGAAACACTTGGTAGAGGGAGAAGCTGCCACTGGGATTGCCTCTCAGGTCCCATCGGGTGTCTTCGGGACTTACCGGGGAACCGTCTTTTTGGATGCGTTCAATGGCTGTGGTGACGGCAAAGCCGGGTTCGTGCAGGTAGAAGTAGTGCAGCCTACCCTGATAGCCTGCCTGATCGAAGCTTTTTCGGATAAAGTTGTCCACGTCGCCGAGTCGCTCGGTCCTAGGAAGGAAATCGGGGATGGCGATTTTGGCAGAGGGAAAAGGGGCGACCTTGGGGAAGTAGAATTTGTTATCCGAAGGAATACCTCCTCCAACAATATCTGGTCTTGGGGCAAAGACTAATCCTGCTCTTGGTTCTTCATAGTCATTGAATTTTTTTAATAGATTTTCTCGCAGCAGTGTTAATTTTTGGATTGTAAATTCTTTAAGGAAAAAATCATCTTTTGGGATATCAGCACTGTAATTAAGTCCGCCATTTCTAAATGAATTGCGGTCCTCAAGATTCATCTGGAATTCGAAACCATTTATGGCTGAGCGAAGACTCAAGGTTGACTCTACTGAATTCGCTTTTTTTAAAATATAATCAAGCTGTAAATATTGGCTAATTAGATGAAGAGCCTGCGCAACTTGGTACTCAGAGTTTATTTTTTCGGAACTTGAAGAATGGATCAAATCTTTTGGAAAATCGCTATTTAAAAGTGTTTCAAAATCTAACTCAAGCCCATAAATCCCAGTAAAATATTGAAGCGAGTCAAAATAGAACTCGTTTTGGTTTTTTGAATAAAAATAGATTCGCTTGAAATCTGGATAAATGTCTTGATTGATTAAAGGGCTGAGATCTTTTTGAAGATTCTCTATATTATAGTTTAATCTCCATAAATTTTCTTCAGTTACTCCAATCAACTTGTAATATTGATTCGATTGCCAGTTATCCAAACCTTTGATTTGCTCTAGCTTTTTTACTGCTAAATGTGCCGAATCCAACTTCGCTTTCCATTGGAGGAGTTGGGGACGGGTGAGGGATTTTCGATTGACGAAGGAGTGTTTCGCTTCCAGAAATTGGAGTTGTGCCTCGCTGAGGAGGATTAGGACTTGATTTTCTTGCCGAAATTGCTGGTTGCTGATGCCCTTCAGTTCGCCGTCGAGGAAGGGCAAGATGCGAGATACCCGGTCCGAACTCAGCGAGTCGAAGTATTCGACCGTCAGCGACAGGTTGATGTAAGACTGTGCCAGCGTGAGGGAGTCGTTGGCCTGGACACGCACTAGGCAAGAGAAAAAGAGAAGCAGGGAAAAAGCGATTTTTTGCATGAGCTGGATGAGCTAAAAGTGGATGAAGAATACTTGAATTCTAATCTATTGAGAATTTTCAAAATTCAGAATGGGGTGAAGGAGCATGAACTGTCTGTGATTCAGGTGTTTTTGGAGAAGAAAAGCCGTTTTTGAGGCGAATTAGGCGGGTTTTTGGCTTTGTCTAGTGAAAAATTAAATCACATTTTATTTTGAAAAAATGCTTTTTGTTTCTGTCTTCAAGGGTGAGGGGGAGACTTTTATTTCACCGCAGAGGCGCAGAGAACGCGGAGGAAATGGAGTTTTTAAGGCTCACCGCAGAGGCGCCAAGAACGCGGAGGGAAAAGAAAGTTCCTATTGAAATATTCACTAAATCCGTCCTAAGTAAGATCTTCTCTGCGTCCTTAGCGACTCCGCGGTGATTTTTTTTGGAGCTGGCTGAATACTGCATATAGAAAAGTCCAAGCCTGCCTGCTGCAGGCAGGTCTGAAGACTTGAACTATCTAGGGACTTTTATTTCACCGCAGAGGCGCAGAGAACGCGGAGATTTTTAACTTTTCCAAAGTTCCAAACTTTGGAAAAGTTTGAAAGTCTACCTTAAACCTCTAAAAATGGGATTTAATACACTCCTTTTCCTCCGCGTCTTTGCGGTGAATAATTTATTTGAAACACTAGCCGATTTTGACCGAGGTCATCGTCAGGGATCCCGCCAGGGCTTGGTCATTAAACAGGCTCACCGATTCATCCCCTTCTTTTAGCGCCAAGGAATACAGCAAGGGCAGGTAGTGCTCGGGTGTGGGAATTGCCAAGTCCCAAGCTCTTCCCTGAGATCGGAAATTGATCAGGGTCTGATGGTCGCCGTTGAGGATGCTTGCGTTCATCTGTTCACGCGCCTCCAGTGCCCAGTCAAATCCGAAGGTCTCGTGGAGCCGACTCCATTCCACCATGCGCAGGTTGTGGACCATATTGCCGCTGCCGATGATCAGCACGCCTTTTTCCCGCAGGGACTTGATCTCTCTCGCCAGTTCATAGTGGTACTGGGCTGGCTTGCTGTAGTCGATGCTCAGTTGGATCACGGGGATGTTGGCCGCCGGATAGAGGTGTTTGATCACACTCCAGGCGCCATGGTCGAGGCCCCACTTGTCATCCAAGTGTACCTCCGTTTGGGTGATCAGGGCTTGGGTTTCTCGTGCCAGCTCCGGGCTGCCGGGAGCAGGGTATTGCACGTCAAAGAGCGCCTTGGGAAAACCTCCAAAGTCGTGGATTGTAGGCGGATGGGCCATGGCGGTGACGAAGGTGCCCTTGGTCTCCCAATGCGCCGAAATGCAGAGGATCGCCTGAGGGGTAGGGATGTCCTGGGCTACCTTTCTGAATCCTGCCACAAATTCATTTTCCTCGATGGCATTCATCGGGCTGCCATGTCCAAGAAAAAGGACCGGCATCTTTTGGGTTTTTCCCAAAGGAGCAGTCAGGTTGGAGAGCTCTTGAAGTTTCATACCGGCTAAAGTTTAAAAGGGAGAGTGTCCTTGGCTAGAAAGTAAATCAAAACCGAGTGAAAAATGGTTCAAAAACACCGGTTAGGTTTAGGGTGGATTTTTTGATTGCACCGCAAACCTGCCAATCGGAGTGCAGGACTGCATTCAGATCAGTCCAAGCCTGCTTGAAGCAGGCAGGTCTGAAGACTTGAACTACCTGATACGATTGGCCTGCCCTGATTTCCATTCTTCTTTGGATAAGGAAAAGTGATATTCCTTTCCCCATTTTCCCTTAAAGAAAACCTCTTGTTCTACAATTCCTCCCCGTGGAAAACCTACGCGGGTAAGCATTGAAACGGATGCTACGTTTTCAGCGTCAGCCACTGCGATGACCTGCTGAACCCCGTACTCTTCAAAAAGAAAGTTCAAAATCCCAAGAAGGGCTTCTTTAGCGTATCCTTTTCTTTGGTGTAAAGGAGAAATAGTAATACCAAGTTCAGCCAATTTCGAATCTTCCAGATCCAGTTTTAGGGCAAAGTCACCGATCAAGGAATTGGTTTCTCGGACTTCGATTCCGTATTGAACCCATTCTCCGGGCATACCAAAATGGTAATTCGAATTTTCGAGGATAAATGCTTGAGCTTCCTCCTTAGTCATAGCTTCAAAACTCTGATAAAGTGCCACTTCGGGCATCTTTCGATACCTGAAAAAGTCATCGAAATCAGAAGTAGATAGCGAGCGGAGATGCAATCGGTAGGTTTCGATCGAAAGCTGATTCATGGGGTTTTATCGACTGTTGAACTAGCACTCAGTGTTGGATAATCAACCTTCGTCTTTTGGACGGAATTTTTGCTGCAAACCCATCAGGAAATTGCGGAGTACCTGGTCTTTGCATTCCCGGTATTGGGGCTGGGTGGGGTTGCGGAAAAAGGCGCTGAGCTCGTGCTTACTGATCCGGAACCCACGCAGCGCAAAGATGGCAAGCATGTCCTCGTCCTTGTAGTTGAGCGCGATGCGGAGTTTGCGGAGGATCAGGTTGTTGTTGAGGGTCTTTTCGGGGACAGGCACTTCCTCACCTTTCAGTCCGCGATTCAGGATGATGAATCCGTTGAGAAAAGCCGCCAGGTCCTTGTCGTAGAGCTTTTTGAATTCTGGATCGTCTTCCTTTTTGAGCCACAGGGCGACTTCCTCTGCGAAGAGATTCACCCCGCCAAATCCGAAAATCTCGGACATCTTGTGGTCGTGAAAATGAAAAGTATATCTCAGGGTCCGGAGGATGTCGTTATTGCTCATAGGGCAAAGATATCATTCGCCTTTAAACTCACCGCAGAGGCGCAGAGGTCGCAGAGGATATTTAAAGATTATTGGCAATTCGTTTTACCCCATCGATAAGCCTCTTGGAATTAAAATTTATTAGTAAGCCAAGCCGTAATTGTGTTAGTTTTAAATAAGTAAGAAGCTGTGCGGTATGAATGCCTTTATACTACTCAACGCGGTGTAAATTTTGTTCACCGCAGAGGCGCAGGGAACGCAGAGAAATTATTGAGATTCGATTTTTAAAGATTTTTAAGATTTAGAATATTAACTAACTTGAAAACAGTTATTTAAACTCATTTTTATCTAAACCTGTCTTTTATGCTAGAAAATGAAATTTCATCTCAGGTGATTGGGGCAGCCATTGAGGTACACAAACAGTTAGGTCCGGGGTTATTGGAGAGCAGCTATGAAGCATGTCTCCATTATGAATTGAGAGAGCGTGGTCTAGAAGTAAAATCGCAAGTCCTCGTGCCAATCCTATATAAGGGATTTCAACTAGATGCAGGATATCGGCTGGATATTTTGGTGGAAAACAGAGTGGTTCTTGAAATTAAATCTGTAGAAGAATTGGAAGGAATCCATACCGCTCAACTTTTAACTTACCTAAGATTAACCAAATTGAAGCTCGGACTTTTAATCAATTTCAACTCAGTGAAGCTAATCGATGGTGTAAAACGGGTCGCTAACAACCTTTAATTTTCCTCTGCGACCTTTGCGCCTCTGCGGTGAACAAAAATTTCTCTGCGTTCTCTGCGTCTCTGCGGTGAATAATCCGATCTTTGAAGCGCCTAACCTTCGATCCCTTGTCCACCAAAGTTCTTCTCATCACCCCGCCTTTTACCCAACTCAACACGCCCTATCCGGCGACGGCCTACATCAAGGGTTTTTTGAATACCCTCAGCGTACCTTCCCGACAGGCGGACTTGGGCATCGAGGTGATCCTGAAACTTTTTTCCAAAAAGGGACTCACGCAAGTCTTTGACATCGCCTCGCAAAAAGCGGACGAACTATCCGACAATTCTGCCCGCATTCTCCGCATGAAGGCGAGCTACCTACAGACGATCGGTCCGGTGATCGACTTTCTGCAGGATAAAAACCCTACTCTGGCTTACCACATTTCCGAAGGGAATTTCCTTCCTGAGGCCAGCCGTTTTGAGCAGTTGGATGATCTGGAGTGGGCCTTTGGGACCTTGGGTGTGCGGGACAAGGCAAGGTATTTTGCCACGTTGTACCTCGAGGATATCGGAGATCTGATCATGGAGGCGGTGGATCCGCACTTTGGCTTTAGCCGCTATGCCGAGCGATTGGGGATGTCGGCCAAGTCTTTTGACGAGATGGATGAGGCGCTAAAGCAGCCTCTGAGCCTGATCGATGGGTTTCTTTTGGAACTCCTGGAAGAAAAAATCCAAGCCTACCAACCCGAGTCCGTCGCCTTTTCCGTCCCTTTTCCCGGCAACCTCTACAGTGCGCTCAAGTGCGGACAATACCTGAAAAAGCACCATCCCCAGATCCAGGTGTGGATGGGAGGGGGCTTTCCCAATACCGAACTCCGCTCCCTGAAAGAGCCTCGGGTCTTCGACTACGTGGATTTTATTACGCTGGACGACGGGGAGGCTCCGATTCAGTTGTTGCTGGATTACTTGGAGGGAAAAAGGCCTATCACCGAACTGAAACGAACTTTTATCCGCATCGATGGGCAGGTGAAGTTTATGAATAATTCAGCGGTGAAAGACCTGCCGCAACGGGAAGTGGGCACGCCGGACTACAGCGATCTGCCGCTGCGGGATTACCTTTCGGTGATCGAAGTGGCCAATCCCATGCATCGACTCTGGAGTGACGGGCGCTGGAACAAGTTGACCTTGGCACACGGCTGCTATTGGGGGAAGTGTACGTTCTGTGATATTTCCCTGGACTATATCGGTCGCTACGAACCCATCAATGCCTCCATCCTATGCGACCGGATCGAGGAGATCATGGCTCAGACGGGTACCAATGGATTTCACTTTGTGGATGAAGCCGCTCCACCTGCTTTGATGCGGGACTTGGCCATCGAGATCCTGAGAAGAGGCTTGGTGGTCGTGTGGTGGACGAATATCCGCTTCGAAAGCAGCTTTACCGCAGACCTCTGTCGATTGCTTCGGGCTTCGGGTTGCATTGCGGTATCCGGGGGTTTGGAAGTGGCTTCGGATCGGCTGTTGGCCTTGATCAAAAAAGGAGTGACTGTGGCTCAGGTTGCGCAGGTGACCAATCACTTTACTGCGGCAGGCATTATGGTGCATGCCTACCTGATGTATGGCTATCCTACGCAGACGGCACAGGAGACCATCGATTCCATGGAGATGGTGCGGCAATTGTTTGAGATTGGGGTGTTGCAATCGGGTTTTTGGCATCGTTTTGCGATGACTGAGCACAGTCCGGTTGGGCTCGATCCTAAAGCTTTTGGCGTAAAGCGAACCGACCTTACCTTGGGATCTTTTGCCAACAATGAGGTGGATTTTGTCGATCCGGTTGGGGTGGATCACGGACTTTTTTCCGAAGGCTTGCGCAAGTCGCTCTTCAATTACATGCACGGCGTGGGATTTGATATTCCCTTGAAAAACTGGTTTGACTTCAAGGTACCTGCTACCACCATTTCCAAAAAATACATCCAACAGCAGATCGAACATGCGCCTCCCCAAGCCTACAAAGATCAAAACCGCATCCTGTGGATTGGTGCACAGCCGGAATTGATGGAGGCGGAGGAGGGATTTTGTGAGTTGATTTTCTCCGGGAAAAAGGAGGATTTTGCCCTTGAGCTTCCCTTCGAACTCGGCGAGTGGGTGTTTTGGCTGCTGTCAACCGTGAGCTATACTGAGGACCTGAATACCCTCAAACCTATCCGTGAGCATTACGAAGCTGAGTTAGGCGACTTCGAGGAGTTGGTCGAATCAGAGGTATGGGAGATACTCCGGGAACACGGGTTGTTGGTGTTTTGATGAGTGATCAGTATTCTGTGTTCAGTGATCAGTAAAGAGCGAACGTCATGGCGAGGTGAAGATTACTGGCCTTTGGTTTTTTTCGGAATTTACCTTCGACGAAGCGATCTTCTTGAGTAACGCCAAATGATCGCTTCGAAACAGTAGTTTTTCTAATTGAAATTCAGCTTTCATTATGTTTTAATAAATATAAATTTGGTTTATTTTCTAATCATTTAATTTTCGAAACAAAAAATTGGAATCAGATGAGACAACTACTTGCATGATTAGATTCATTGAGACCTGATTTGGAAGCATTTTTTCTATTCGTTCTTTTGGCCCCGAAATAATCGGGGCAGGCTTTGACCCAAAAGAACCAAAAGGTCAAGACACAGCAAAGCTCCCACCGCACATGGCCGGACGCTGGCTCGCTGCTGTGTCAACCCGCCCGCCCATCCTAACTGTGTTTAGTAATCAAAATGTGTCTAAATGAAAATGTAAAAAATCAGGTTTGAGTCCCATAATCCCGTCATGTATCTTTTATAGGTTCCAATTTTTCTAACTCGCGATGACGGTCGCACGGCATCACAAAGAGAAGGAGGGATACACATTGGTTATCCGGGGAATATGCCTTCACCTAAGCGATTTCAACGCTATTCACCCTTTAGTGATTATTTGAAATTTCTAAACACGTCCCTACTTAAAACTCAGCATTCCTTGAATCAACCTGATTGGAAAATTCAGCTTTTGTGTAGATTCATGGAAGACGTGGGATAATTCTGTAATTTCCCATGATAAAACCCCAGCCCATGGAAGAACCTATTTTTGAGAGTAAGAAAGAAAAAGACAAGACCGAACGGGAAAGGCAGACCTTTTACCGCGTTGCTTTTCAAAATTACAGCAACCTGCTACAGATCGCAGACAACAAAGCCAACATCATCATCAGCATCAATGCCTTGGTGATTTCTTCCTTGATTGCTTTGGTCAGCTACGGGTCAATTTCCAATCAGGTGCAGATGAACCAGCCGGTGATCTTTGTGCCGATTTTGATTTTTTTGGGATTGATCCTAACCTCTACCTATTTGGCAGTTCAGGTGGCCAAACCCAAAATCATGGGTAAATCCAAGGATAAAACTGAAAAAAACCAGTTTAGCATGCTCTTTTTCGGCGCAACTGATTTTTATTCCTACGAAGAATACCTTCAAGAAACGCATCGGATGCTTCATTCCAGGCAGGAAATCCAGGATCAAATGACCCTTTCACTTTACTACCAAGGAAGGGTGCTTAGCCACAAGTATAAAGTGCTTCGGGATGCCTACACCGTTTTTACCTTGGCCTTGGCTTTTGGGGTGGTGGTCTTGCTGGCTAATCTGATTTTGGCTTAAAAAAAAGACCTGCAAAGTTTCTGAAACCTGGCAGGTCTTGCTATTTTTTATTCATTTAGGTAGGGATAAACTGAACTTTGCCAGTCGCTTTCTACTAATTTAAATAATCCTGTATAGGGCTATTCCTTTGATTTCTTCGGTCTTCCGTCATCGGTCTTCCATGCTTAAATCAAGAGAATATTCGTCTCCTTTCAGAATAGTGTATAATCTTTTTTAATAGGTATACTTCACAAAAACCCGCTTGGTGATCGTCTCCTCGTCGGTTTGAATCAACATATTCGAAGATTCATCCATAGAAGCTTTGGCGCTCATCAGATACATGGGCTGTGGTCTAAATTGAGGTTCCACCGATACGTGAAACACCCGCAGTCCTTTCAGATTTAAGGTGCTTCCAATCAAGGTTGCTCTTGCTTCGGCATCTTTGAGCGCCTCGGTCAGTAGGGTGGTCTCCAATGATTTGCGGGTGGCCTCGGCTACACCGAATTGCAGGTTGTAGCTCATGTCTCCGGCTTTTTGGATAGCATCCACGATTTTTTGAAGGTCTTCATTGGTAGCAGAAGTGACGATTCGTAGGTTTTGCCGGGCCACATAGCCACTGTCCTTCACGGTTCCATTTTGGTAGATTCGGTTGACATCCACGGAATAGTTATCAGCCACGAGTTTGTAATCCCTGATTTTCTCCTTTTTGAGAAGTTCAGCGAGGGCTTGCGTTTTTTTATTCAGAGTCGAGACAGCATCGTTTACTTTCAACTTTTTTTCTTCCAGAGCAATAGAAAATACAGCCTCATCAGGTGCGACTTTTCGCTCCGCATAGCCCTCTACTTCTATGAGGGGGATTTGCTGTACCTGCTGAGCGGAAAGTGGGAGACTGAGTAAAAGCCCGGCGAGTAATCCAAAAATAGTTTTCATGTTTATATCAGTTGGTTTGAAAATGACTTGTCAAAAGGTGAACCAAAAATCCTTATGGGACTTGGAATGGTCCGGGTTAAGTTTTTTTAACAGGGAAGAAACGACTACGAATCCATTTTTCCACTTCCACCGCATGGAATACCACCAAGGCCATCGCTCCTGAAAACAGCAATTCCTCCAAGTCCAAAGGCTCGGTGCGGAAGATCGGATTCATAAAGGGTAGGTAAATTACGCCCAATTGAAGCATAAAGGTAGCTCCGACTGCCAGGAGTAGGGGTTTGTTGCTGAGGAATCCCTGCTGGAAAAGAAAGGTTCGGTCACTTCTCACGGCTAGTACATGCCCAAGTTGGGAGAAAGCCAACACCGAAAAGACCATGGTCTGCCAGTGCCAACCGTTTTTGATCGCCCAATACTGGGTGAAAAGTGTCACCCCAGCCATCAGTATACCCACCCAGATGATGTGATAGCCCACCCCGTTGGCAAAAAGGCTTTGCTTGGGAGGTCTTGGTGGTCGTTTCATCGCGTCTTTTTCCGCCCGTTCACTGGCCAAGGCAAGGGCTGGAAGTCCGTCCGTCACCAAGTTGATCCAGAGAATGTGGATGGGTAGGAGGGGATTGGGGAAACCCAAAAATGGAGCGAGACCGATCGTCCAAATCTCAGCGCCATTGCAGGTCATGATATACTTGATGAATTTGACGATGTTGTCATAGATGCGTCTTCCCTCCTTGACTGCCCTGACGATGGTGGAGAAATTATCATCCAGCAAAATCAGGTGTGCCGCTTCTTTGCTCACATCGGTACCTGAGATTCCCATGGCTACTCCGATGTTTGCCGCTTTGAGGGAAGGCGCGTCATTGACTCCATCTCCGGTCATCGCTGCAAAATGTCCCCTTTGCTGCAACGCTTGCACGATGCGAAGCTTTTGCTCGGGCGCTACCCGTGCGTATACCGTGACTTGTTCGACCTGCTGCGAAAATGCTTCGTCGGAAAGAATTCCCAATTCTGCTCCGGTGAGCACCAAGTCCCCTTTTTTCCAGATTCCTACCGCTTCGGCGATTGCTCGGGCCGTAGCAGGATGGTCACCTGTGATCATGACAGGATGGATGCCGGCTGTTTTACACTCCGAAATGGCCAATTTGACTTCTTCACGTGGAGGATCGATCATTCCGACTTTTCCATAAAAGTCCAAATCTGACTCCAATCCTAACCAGTCCGCTTCAGGAGGGAGATTGGTTAGGATTTTTCCTGCGAAAGCCAACACCCGCTCGCCTCGATTCGCCCATTCCTCGGCACTTTGGTGAAGCTGTTTGGCTTGGTCTTTATCCTTCAGAATGGAGGAAATGGCTTCAGGTGCCCCTTTGCAAAGCATCAGAATCTGGTTTCCCACTTGGTGAAAGGTGCTCATTCTTTTTCTCGAAGAGTCAAAAGGAACTTCTCCCACTCGTGGGTAGTGTTCTGCCAAACTTTGGTATTGCAACAAGGTAAGTTCTTGTAAGAGGCGTTCCACCAATGCCACCTCGGTGGATTCTCCCTCCGGTCTTCCTTTTTTGTCCAAGTGCACATCGTGACAAAGCCCAAGCCCGAGTTGGAGGTTGGAAAACTCAGTGGAAATCGGAGCGTAATGATAAGCTTCCGTCTCCGTGACGGTCATTTTATTTTGGGTCAGCGTACCGGTCTTATCGGTGCAGATGTAGGTGACCGAACCGAGGCTCTCCACGGCGGGAAGCTTGCGAACCAGTGCTTTCTTTTTGGCCAACCGACCGGCACCTAGTGAAAGGGCAATGGTAATCAAAGCGGGCAAGGCCTCCGGAATGGCTGCCACAGCCAAGCTCACTGATAGCAACAACACAGGCAAAATCTCCTCGCCTCTGGCAATCCCCGAAGCGAAAAGTACCGCACAGATGCCCAGAATGATGACCGAGATCACTTTTCCAAAGCGCTGCATACGCTGCTGCAAGGGAGTCACGGGTGGGTTTTCCTGCAGGAGACTGGCAATTTTTCCGATTTCGGTGCTCATACCTGTGGCTACGACTAGCCCAGTAGCTCGGCCATTGGTGACGAGTGTGCCCTTGAAGGCCATGTTGAGCTGATCTCCTGGATTGAGATTTTCTCCTTCCAAAACACCATTTTGCTTGTCAATGGGAACTGATTCTCCTGTGAGAGAAGACTCGTCAATTTTTAGGGAAAAAGTGTCGATCAACCGCAGATCGGCGGGGACCATGTTTCCGGCTTCCAGGGTCACCACATCTCCGGGAACCAGATCTCTGGAAGGAACTGTGATGAGCTGACCGTCTCGGAAGACCTTGGTTTGCGTTTCGGTGAGTTTTTTGAGCGAGTCCATGGCCTTTTCGGCGCGGTATTCCTGAACGAACCCCAAGACGGCATTGAGTACAAGAATGACCAAAATGATGATCGTATCCGTCAGGTCTCCGACAATTCCTGAAATAACAGCGGCTGCCGCCAAAATCAGGATCATGAAATCCTTGAATTGAGCCAAAAAAAGTACCCAAGCCGGTTTTTTCTTTTTCTCTTGCAGGGCGTTTGGGCCGAATTTTTTCAGTCTTTCTTGGGCTTCAGATTGAGTTAAACCGTTTTTGGAGGTTTCAAATTTCGCAAACAGGTCTTCAGGAAGCTGTTGGTAAAAAGCCATTTGGAGGAAGTGATTTTTTAAAAATACAAGTTATCAGGCAGGAAACCCTGACTTTCCGATGAAAATAAAGTGCAGTAAAAAGATTGATTCCTGAAGAGAATCAACTCGCATTACCTTCAATTCCGCTCCACCAATTCTTGCTGGTAAGCCAGGTTAAGCAAACTCAATACTTCTCCAAAGGCTTCAGCTGCTTTGAGTTGCTCGTCGTTTACTTTTTTGCCGAGCAGTCGGCAGAGGAGCAGGCCATAGATCCCGTTTAGGCAGATTTGGATTTCGTTTCCGGGATTTTCTCCGTTGGCTGTCAAGATCGATTCCAGGATATGCGGTTTGGCTTGGTGATAGGTTTCAAAGTAAGACTTGTCCGTTTTAAGTAATCGGTAGTGGAGTTGAAGCAGGTGTTCTACCAGATCATTGAGTTCCTGCAGATGTCCTTTTTCCAAGATTCCTTCGCTATTCATTTTGCCAAGCAGTCCTTCAAACCATGCTGTAATCTGTTCCTTTTCAGCTTCATTCACAGGGTAATGTGCAATCACATACTGTCGGATTTCCTCCATATTTCCCTGAAAGGATCGAATCAAATCTTCCATTTGATACAGGTAAATGAGGTATTCTCCGATGTTTTGGGATTTTTTCTTTTCGGCAACAGATTGCATGGGAAATGGGTTGATGAGGGAGCAAAGGTAGGAAATCAAAGAAACACGGTGGAAATACAGTTGAAATACACTAGAAATACGCTTTAAAAACAGTAGAAATACACTAGAAAAACAATAGAAATAAACCTCGCTGCGCGAGGTGAAATAAGCTTCGCAAGCTACCATAGATAAGCTTATTGAGTTGCTTTATTTGGCCTTAGGGGTATTTCTCTTTGAGTAGCAAAAGGTATTTCTATTGTATTTCGTTTGTATTCATTTCGCCTTAGGGGTATTTCTCTTTGCGTAGCAAAAGGTATTTCCAGTGTATTTCTGTTAAAATCACTTCGCCTTAGGCTTATCTCATTTTGCGAAGCAAAAAGTATTTCTAGGGTATTTCTACAGTATTTCCATGGTATTTCACAAAGTGTAAACCCGATCCAAGCCTATTTCAAATTCCCTATCAATCAAACCCTCTTTTTTCCTACTTTTGCGCCACGATAGCTTATGAAAAACATTAGAAATTTCTGTATCATCGCCCATATCGATCATGGGAAGAGTACATTGGCGGATAGGTTACTGCAGTTTACCAACACGATCTCAGACCGTGAAATGCAGAACCAAGTGTTGGACGATATGGATTTGGAGCGTGAGCGGGGCATTACCATCAAGTCCCACGCCATCCAGATGAAGTACACTTACAAGGGAGAGGAATACACCCTCAACCTGATCGATACTCCGGGACACGTGGACTTTTCGTATGAAGTTTCCCGTTCCATTGCTGCTTGCGAAGGGGCATTGCTGATCGTGGATGCTTCCCAGGGGATCGAAGCCCAAACCATTTCCAACCTTTATTTGGCATTGGGTCATGACTTGGAAATCATTCCGGTTTTGAACAAAATCGACCTTCCCGGTGCGGATCCTGAAGGACGTGCCGATGAAGTGATTGACCTGATCGGTTGCGACCGGGAGGATATCATTTTGGCTTCTGGCAAGGAAGGAATCGGAATCGAAGACATCCTCAATGCTGTCGTGGAACGTATCCCTGCGCCAAAAGGTGACGAGCAGGCGCCGCTTCAGGCGATGATTTTTGATTCCCAGTTCAACTCCTTCCGTGGAGTGGAAGTAATCTTCCGAATCTTCAACGGAACCATCAACAAAGGCGACAAGATCAAATTTGTCAATACAGGCCGCGAATATTACGCAGACGAAATCGGCATTCTCGGGATCAATCAGATTCCTCAGCAAACCATGAGTGCCGGTAATGTGGGTTACCTCATTTCCGGGATTAAGGTGGCCAAAGAAGTGGCCGTAGGGGATACGATCACTCACGTAAAAAATCCATGCAAGGAAGCCATCAAAGGGTTTGAAAATGTAAAACCGATGGTTTTTGCGGGGATTTATCCGGTAGACACCACCGAATTTGAAGAGCTTCGAGCCTCCATGGAAAAGCTTCAGTTGAATGATGCTTCCTTGGTGTGGGAACCTGAGACTTCTGCCGCTTTGGGCTTCGGATTCCGTTGCGGGTTCTTGGGCATGCTCCACATGGAGATTGTGCAGGAGCGTTTGGAGCGTGAATTTGACATGACCGTCATTACGACGGTGCCTTCCGTGCAGTTTCAGGCATTGATGACCAACGGGACAGTACAAATCATCAATGCGCCTAGTGACATGCCTGATCCTACCAAAATGGATCACATTGAAGAGCCATTTGTGAAAGCCTCTATCATTACAGCCTCCGATTATGTGGGACCTGTGATTCAGCTTTGTATGGAAAAGCGAGGACAGATCAAAAATCAGGTCTACTTGACCGCTGATCGTGTCGAGTTGCAGTTTGATATGCCATTGGCAGAAATCGTGTTTGATTTCTTCGATAAGTTGAAGACCATTTCCAGGGGCTATGCTTCATTGGATTACGAACTGAAAGGATTCCAGCCATCTCACATGGTGCGATTGGACATTATGCTCAACGGCGAACCAGTCGATGCCCTTTCGGCGATTGTGCACCGTGACAAAGCTTACGAGTGGGGCAAGAGACTGTGTGAAAAACTCCGTGAGTTGGTCCCAAGACAGATGTTTGAAATCGCGATTCAGGCTGCCATCGGTCAGAAGATCATTGCCAGAGAAACCATCAAGGCACTTCGTAAGAACGTGTTAGCTAAGTGTTACGGTGGTGATATTTCCCGTAAGCGAAAACTCCTCGAGAAACAGAAGAAAGGCAAGAAGCGCATGAGACAAGTCGGCAACGTCGAGGTTCCTCAGGAGGCGTTTATGGCGGTGTTGAAGTTGGATTAAGGAATTACGATTTACGAGTTACGAATGACGAATTGATTTTGAACCTCAACCCCAATTTTTTGTATGAAACAGGATATGAATTTGAGGACAAAACAGTTTGCTGTAGATGTTTGGTTGCTCTGTACTCGTTTTCCTCATTCAAGAGAATTTACAAATTATGTAAATCAGCTTTTGCGTTGTTCCAGCTCTGTGGGAGCAAATTATAGAGCGGTTGGAAGAGCAAAATCAAAAGCTGATTTTATAAATAAATTAAAAATAGTAGAGGAAGAAGCTGATGAAAGCCAATTCTTCCTTGAACTACTGTTGAAAATAAATGCTGATCCCGGAATTGTAGTAGAAATTGAAAGATTGATACGGGAAGTAAATGAGATAATAGCAATTGTGGTTTCTAGTTTAAAGTCTGCAAGATTCTCTTAAATGCTTGATCTTGATATGGTCTCGTAACTCGTAACTCGTAACTCGTATTTAAAATGATCTTAATCGACGGAAAAAAGACATCCCAAGAAATCAAGAATGAAATCGCTGCCCGAGTAGCGGAAATCAAAGCGGAAGGCGGAAAAACGCCTCACTTGGCTGCGGTCCTGGTTGGAAGCGATGGCGCTAGCCAAACCTACGTGGGTGCCAAAGTAAAGGCCTGCGAGGAAGTGGGTTTTCAGTCTACGCTGGTTCGTTTGGACTCGGATATCTCTGAAGATGAACTTCTTAAAGTGGTAGAAGACATCAACGAAAATCCCGACATCGACGGACTGATTGTGCAACTTCCTTTGCCTAAGCATATCTCAGTGGATAAGGTGACTAATAAGATCAAGCCGGAAAAAGACGTGGATGGGTTTACACCTGCCAACGTGGGTCGTATGACCCTTAACTGGCCTGCTTATGTTGCTGCTACACCTTACGGAATTGTGGAGTTGCTGAAGCGATACAACATTGAAACTTCAGGAAAACACTGTGTGGTCATCGGAAGAAGCCATATCGTAGGAAGCCCAATGAGCATCTTGATGGCAAGAAACGGCTATCCCGGAAATGCCACCGTGACCCTTACACATAGCAAAACTCAAAACTTGGCTGAAATCTGCCGAACTGCCGATATCCTGATCGTTGCGATCGGTAAGCCGGAATTTGTCACTGCAGACATGGTGAAGCCGGGGGCCGTGGTGATCGACGTGGGAATCCACCGAATCGATGATCCAAGCAAAAAGTCCGGATTCCGACTGATTGGAGATGTGAAGTTTGACGAAGTAGCACCATTGGCTTCTGCGATTACCCCTGTTCCGGGTGGAGTTGGACCGATGACGATCGCCGCTTTGCTGTACAACACCCTTCAATCTGCCGAGAAGAAGGTTTTTGGATAAAAGAGAAAAAAAGTCAAGAAATCTCCGAATCGGGTTTGCTTCGATTGGCTTGGATTTCTACTTTTGCAGACCCTAATACGCGCATGTGGTGAAACTGGTAGACACGCCACTTTGAGGGGGTGGTGCCCGTTCGGGTGTGGAAGTTCGAATCTTCTCATGCGCACAAAGCCCAACTGAGACATCGGTTGGGCTTTTTTCTTTAAGTGGGCTTTTTTGTGGAGGAAAAATTTTTACCTTTTCCAACTATTCCCCAACCCTATGAAAAACTTACGAATTACTGCTTTTCTCTTCTTTTTGAGCCTTACTGCTTTTGCACAAACACCCCAATTTCCTATCGTCAAAGGATTTGGAGGGATCTATGAAATTCCCGATGCCACAGAGCGACCTGACGGTACTTTGGAATACAAGATCTTGGTGGATTTGACTTCGCCTTCAGAAGATAATAAGCAGATCTCCCGTTTTGTGGACAATGTGGCCCGAATGATGAATCTACATGGCCTTGCAGGGGTGAGCAAAGACCGGATCAAAGTCAAGGTGATCGTACATGGAGGAGGGGTTTTCACCCTGTTGAATGACGAGAATTACAAGAAGAGATTTGAGGTTGATAATCCCAATTTGAAAGTCTTCGAAGCCCTCGAAGAAGCGGGTGCGGAAATCCTGGTGTGTGGACAGTCCCTGATCGCCAGAAATCTGAAAACGGCTGATCTCTGGCCGGGAGTGACCATCGCACATTCTGCCTTGACCACCATTACCACCTATGTGCCCAAGGGATACATACAGCTGAAATTCTAACGGATTACAAGTTGGATTTTACTAAAAAGCTCATTTCGAAAGGGATGAGCTTTTTTGATGGTTTCAAGTTAAGCATGTCGAATTTGGAAAATTTTTGTAAACAATTGACCCATAGATAATTCTTCCGACTCGAACTTTTTATCCCGAATAAATCTTTTGAAATCACTTACCTTTGAAATCTCAAAAGAACCTTCGTCTTTCTCCATGAGTGATGCTATCAAACACGAGTGCGGTATTGCCTTAATCAGGCTCCGAAAACCCACTCAATATTACATCGATAAGTACGGAACAGCCTCCTTTGCAGCCAATCGACTCTACGTCCTGATGCAAAAGCAGATTAACCGGGGTCAAGATGGAGCCGGAGTCGCCAACATCAAGATCAACACCAAGCCCGGAACCCGATACATCAGCCGATACCGATCCATTGAACCCTCAGCGGTCAATGACATCTTCGACAAAATCAACAAGAAGTACAAAAAGGCCAAAAAAATCGGCGGTCACGATGCCCTTAGCGATGGGGAATGGCTCAAAGAAAATATCGCCTTTTCGGGGGAAGTTTGGCTAGGTCACCTACGCTACGGAACCCACGGAGAAAACAGCATCGAAACGTGCCACCCTTTTCTCAAACAGAATAACTGGAGAAGCCGAAACCTCGTCATGGCCGGCAACTTCAATATGACCAACAACGAAGAACTTTTTGGAAAACTTGTCCAACTCGGACAGCACCCTAAGGAAAAAACCGACACCGTCACCGTGATGGAAAAAGTCGGACACTTTTTGGACGAAGAGAATCAGCGAATTTTCGACAAATATAAACACAACCATACCAACGAGCAGCTCACCCATATCATCGAAAATGAAATGGATGTGGCCCGTATCCTCAGAAGATCCTGCAGGGACTTTGACGGTGGCTATGCCATGGCAGGGATGATCGGCAATGGTTCTGCTTTCGTAGTAAGAGATCCGTCAGGTATCCGTCCGGCATTTTACTATGCCGATGATGAGGTGATTGTGATTGCCTCCGAAAAGCCGGCCATCAAGTCTGCTTTCAATATCGATTTCAACGCGATCAAGGAAATCAAGCCCGGTCATGCGATTGTGATTAACAAGGATGGTTCCTACTCCGAAGATGAGATTTTGCCTGCCCGAGAAAAGAAGTCCTGTTCTTTTGAGCGGATCTATTTCTCCAGAGGTACAGATCCGGGGATCTATCAGGAGCGAAAAAATCTGGGCAAGGCCTTGATCCCACAGATCCTCAAAGCGATTGATTTTGATCTGAAAAACACTGTCTTTTCCTACATCCCCAATACGGCTGAAACAGCCTTTTTGGGCATGATCGAGGGTTTGGATGAATACTTGGTTGCCAAAAGAAAAGAGGTTCTGCTTGACGGGAAACCTCATGTAGGTGACTTGGATGAATTGCTGAGTTTTCGACCACGAGTGGAAAAGTTGGTGAGCAAGGACGTCAAACTGCGAACCTTCATCACCAGCGACGAAGACCGGGACTCGATGGTGGCGAGTGTCTATGATACCACTTATGAGGTAATCCGTCCTGGAATTGATACCGTAGTCGTAATCGACGACAGTATCGTGAGAGGGACGACGTTGGAAAAAAGCATTCTGACCACACTCGATAAACTTAATCCCAAGCGAATTGTGATTGTGTCCTCTGCTCCTCAGATTCGCTATCCGGATTGCTATGGCATTGATATGTCTCGAATGAAGGAATTTATTGCCTTCCGTGCGGCCATTGCTTTGATCAAAGAGCGCAAAATGGATAACCTACTTGATCAAGTCTATGAATCCTGTGTGTCTCAGCCACACAATTCAGAAAACTTTGTGAAGCAAGTCTATGCACCATTTACTGACCAAGAGATTTCTGATAAAGTAGCCGAAATCGTGACTACTCCGGAGATCCATGCTGAGGTGAAAGTGATTTTCCAGACCGTTGATAATTTGCACAAGTGTATTCCGGATCATTTGGGTGACTGGTATTTCACCGGTGACTATCCTACTACCGGAGGCACCCGAGTCGTCAACCGTGCTTTTGCGAACTATATGGAAGGCAAAGCGGTGAGAGCGTATTGATTGGAGATTTCTAAGTTGAAATTTGGAAGGCGTAGGGGTAATCTTTACGCCTTTTTTATGTGGTTGGGGATTAGATTCGACTTCTAAAGTTTATTTTCAGGTTCAGAAAAATGAAAGTAAACTTTATGGAAATAAACGTCCCCCTTCTCAAGCAACTCTGTGAAATAGCCGGTGCTCCGGGTTTTGAAAAACGCATTCGTGATTTGGTTATCGACCTAGTCAAACCACACGCAGACGAGGTTAGTACCGATAACCTGGGCAATGTCGTGGCGATCAAGCGTGGCAAACGTAATCCTGACGGAAAGCGTGTCATGGTCGCGGCACACTTGGATGAAATCGGCTTTATTGTCACCCACATCGACGAGCAGGGATTTTTGAGATTTCATACGTTAGGAGGTTTTGATCCGAAAACTCTTACTGCCCAACGGGTGATCGTTCATGGTAAAAAGGACCTCATCGGTGTGATGGGCAGCAAACCCATCCATGTCATGTCGGTTGAGGAACGAGCCAAACTTCCGAAGACTACCGATTTTTTTATCGATTTGGGGATGACCAAAGAAGAGGTTGAAAAGTACATTTCCATCGGAGATCCGGTCACCCGGGACCGCGAACTCATCGAGATGGGCGACTGTGTCAATTGCAAGTCGATTGACAACCGTGTGGCTGTTTTTATCCTGATTGAAGCTTTGAAAAAGCTGGAAAACCCTGCTTACGATGTCTATGCCACCTTTACTGTGCAGGAAGAAGTGGGTATTCGTGGGGCAAATGTGGCCGCACACAGCATCAATCCGGATTTTGGAATCGCGCTTGATACTACCATAGCTTTTGATGTGCCCGGAGCAGCAGCCTATGAAAAAGTAACCGAATTAGGCAAAGGAACCGCGATTAAGATTATGGATGCCATGACGATCTGTGACTACCGAATGGTGGAATTTATGAAGCAGACAGCAATCAAAGAAGCCATCTCCTGGCAACCTGAAATCCTGACTGCCGGAGGTACAGATACGGCTGGAGTGCAGCGCATGGGCAAGCAGGGTTCGATCGCCGGAGCGATATCCATCCCAACCCGCCACCTGCATCAGGTTATCGAAATGGCGCATAAAAAGGATATTGCTGACTCCATTTCCTTACTCGTCGCCTGCCTGGAGCAGATCGATGGATATGATTGGAAGCATTAATAATCCTAAACTTCGACATTCATCATTCAGTGTTTGGTATTAAACCGTTGTCGGGTTGTCCGCTGAACTTGTTATCACGTTATCCGCTAAAGCTGGTGTCGAGTTATCACGTTGTCCGCTGACGCTTTTGTCGGATTTCTTTGGGATATAAATAAACTTGACAACCCTATAACCCTGATAACCTCGACAACCCGACAACCTTGACAATTAGACAACCAGACAACCTTGACAACCCGACAACCCCTCCCCAAACACTATGAAATCTACCCTCTTTCTTTTCTCCATCCTCCTTTTCTTTTCCTGCCAAAAAGCCGAAAAAGAAGCAGCTGTCCCTGAAACCAAAGAGCCCGAATGGCAAGTCCTTTTCAACGGAAAAGACCTGACCGGCTGGACTCCCAAGATTCACCATCATGAAGTGGGAGATAATTATGCAAACACGTTTCGCGTGGTGGATGGTGCGATTGTCGTAGATTATGACGGGTATGGGAAGTTTGAAGATCGCTTTGGGCACTTGTTTTTCGAAAAGCCATTTTCCAGCTATCACCTCAGTTGGGAGTATCGCTTTACGGACCAGTTTATGGAAGATGCTCCAAGCTACACGTTCCGCAATTCAGGAGTGATGTTTCATTCCCAGGCTCCGGAGACGATATTGAAAGAGCAGGATTGGCCAATCTCGGTGGAATACCAGATGTATGCAGAAGAGAAGGAAGGCGAACCACGGCCAACAGGTAACATGTGCAGTCCGGGTACAGACATTGTTTTTGAAGGAAAAATTGATGAGCGTCATTGCATTAATTCCTCCGGACCTACCTTCAAATGGGATCAATGGGTGAGAGCGGAACTGATCGTTTACGGAGATTCGATCGTCCATCACCTTGTCAATGGCGATACAGTCTTGACTTACTCCAAACCTCAAATCGGCGGGGGAGTAGCCAATCGATTTGACCCGGCAATCAAAGTAGATGGGACTCCGCTCAAGTCAGGTTACATCGGCTTGCAAAGTGAGGGACAGGGTGTGATGTTTCGTGATATTCGAATCAAAACTCTTTGGTAATCCTCTCGTAACCGCTTATAAAAACTACTGACATTTTATTATCAATTTAGGTGGTTTGATTCAAGGGGTTTAAGAAAGGAACAAAATTACTCCTACCTTTTCAGTCCAAGTTGTTAGTTTTCAAGTGCAGGCCATTTGCAAGAAAGGACTACGCAACTGGAGTCGATTTATATTAGCTTACATTACTTTATAATCCATGTGGAAGGTAGCATTAGTGCTTAATTTACTTTTTCAAACTCCCAATCCGGTGGGAGATAGTCTGATTTCAGAGCTGAAAAAGACCGGAGATCCAGCCGCAAAGGCCTCGATCTATTACAACTTGGCCAAGACTTATTATGGGGCTGATCAGGATTTAGCGATCGCCTATGCCGATTCTTCTCTGAGCTTTAGCAGTCAGGTAGAAGTGCCGAAAATGAAAGCTAACGCACTCAATATTAAAGCGGTGGCCTACCTGATCAAATCGGATTTTGAAACCTCGATGAAACTAAATCTCGAGGCTTTAAAAATCCGAGAAACGATCCGGGATACGATCGGGTTGGTAGAGTCACACCTCAATATTGGGAACATTCTTTATCGAACAAACAAAAGCAATGAGGCAGTGGAGCGCTACAAAAAAGCCTTGATTTACGCCAAAATTGCCAATAGTCAGCGGGGGCTGAGTTTACTTTTTAACAATATTGGAAGCTATTACCGAGACCGATGGAAAGTAACCAATGAGTCCTCAGACTTGGATTCCGCCAAAGTCTATTTATCGCAATCTTTAGAGATCAAAAGGGTTTTGAATGACTCCAGAGGCTTGATTCATACTTACAATCAGCTTTCCGAGTTGGCCTTAAGTGAAAAGAAATACATGCTTGCCGAGAACTACCTTAACCGGGCGTTAGAGGTTTCTAATGGGATCGACGATGCAGAACTCCAGATTTCGCTTTTGACTCAGTTGACCGAGTTTAACCTCGAGGTGGGGGATAAAACACAGGCCTTGGCCTATGCAAAGAGAGCTTTGGAAATTGCCGAAAAATTGGAGTCCAACTACATGATTTCCAATACTTCCGGATACGTCGCAGATGCTTATGAAGCATTGGGAGATTACCGGAATGCATTCCTTTTCAATAAGAGAAAAATGGAAGCAGACCGGATTCTCAATGATGAAAACAAACAAAAGGTCCAGGAAGATCTCCTGATTCAATATGAGTCAGAGAAAAAGGAGCTCGAAAATCAGCGCCTGCTGGAAGAACAGCGGTTTTTGGATTTGAGTCTGAGAAGAAAAAATGAGTTGCTGATCGGTTCGGTAATTATCCTCATAGGATTAATAGGATTGGGATTTTTGCAGCGGAAGAAAAATGCTGAATTGGCAGCAGCTGAGCAGGACTTGAAAGGAGCACTTCAGGAACTTACCTTAAAAAACTCAGAGGTAGAAAAGCAGTCAGTTTTATTGAGCGAAGCAAATACTGCGTTAAGGGAATCCAACTCGGTAAGAGAAAGACTTTTGTCGGTAGTTTCTCACGATCTGAAAACTCCTTTGACTTCACTTCAGACCTTACTGGATTATTGGGATAAAAAGCTCCTTTCCGAACAGGAACTGAATGAACTTTTGCCCAGAATTGCCAAACAAACCGAAACGGTAAATCAGCTCCTTGAGAACCTGCTGGAATGGGCACAGACCCAAATTCAATACAGTCAGCTTCAGTTTACAGAAGTAAATCTCAGAGGACTCGTAGAGGAGTCGATCAAACTTGCAGGTATCTCTGCGGAAGGAAAAAGGTTAAGAATCCTCAATGAGATTCCGGAAGATTTGGTCATTTACACGGATAAAGATCGGCTCAATTTTATCGTTCGAAATCTTGTTTCGAATGCCTTGAAGTTTACCAAAGCTGAAGGTTTGATCAAGTTGACTTTTGACCCTGTTGGAAAAGGTAAAATTCAGATTGCTGACAATGGGGTGGGAATGAGTCAAGCTCGCGTAGAATCTCTTTTTTCCAGAAAAATGGGAGCCTCCAAGGGCACCGAAGGTGAAAAAGGATCTGGAGTAGGTCTTTTGCTTTGCAAAGAATTTGCGGAAAGCATTGGTGCATCTCTGGAAGTAACTAGCAAGTTGAATGAAGGGTCTACTTTTACAATCCACCTTGGCTAACTTTCTTCAAAATCAAAATATGAGTAAATAAAAAAATCCAGAGTTGCGAAGCTCTGGATTTTATTTTATCCCCGGAATTTTGCGACTATCTCAGCGATGATCAGCGGGAAACTACTATTCAACAATAAACCTTCGAGGTATCTCAGACCTCAAAGGTTTTCATATTTTAACCCAACTTCGCCAGGCTTTCTTCCAAGGTCTTGATTTTCGCCTCGGCATCTGCCTGCTTTTTGCGCTCCATTTCGAGAACGTTGGCAGGAGCGCCAGCCACAAATCGCTCGTTGCTTAGCTTTTTCATGACTGAAGCCAAGAAGCCTTGAGCGTATTCCAGTTCTTTCTTCAGGTTCGCTTTCTCTTCCTCGATATTGATTGAGGCACCCATCGGAATAAAGCATTCATCAGCCTTCACTACAAAGCTCATCGCGTTATCTACCTTTTCCGCAAAGTTTAAGGAAGATAAGTTTGCCAACTTGGTCAACACTGCCGCAAATCGGCTGTAAAGCTCAGGGTTCTTCGCGTTGATGCTCAGGTCAAGCGCTTCTTTGGGAGACATGCCTTTGGAAGCACGCAGGTTTCTCACTTGAGACACCACTTCAAAAACCTGTGCGGCTTCTTCGATGATTTTGGGATCAAAAGGTTTTGCCTCAGGCCAAGCCGCCAAAATCAGAGATTCTTCCACGGATCTTTCGATGATCTGATGCCAAAGTTCCTCGGTGATGAATGGCATGAATGGATGCAGGATCTTCAAAATACCTTCGAAAATCTCAATCGTCTTGTCGTAGGTCACCTGATCGATCGGATGCTGATAGGCGGGCTTGATCATCTCGAGATACCAAGAGCAGAAGTCATCCCAAACCAATTTATAAGTAGCCATCAAGGCATCTGAGATTCTGAACTTTTCGAAATGCTCGTTGATCTCCGTCAAGGCTTGGTTGAATCGGCTTTCAAACCAAAGGATGCTAGCTGCATTAGAAGAACCGTCCAAGCTAGGATCGATCTCCCAACCTTTTACCAGTCGGAAAGCATTCCAGATTTTATTGGCAAAGTTTCGACCTTGCTCGACCAACTTGTCATCGTAAGGCAGGTCATTTCCTGCAGGAGAGGAGAAAAGCATTCCTGTACGCACGCCATCCGCGCCATACTGAGCAATCAATTCGAGTGGATCAGGTGAGTTCCCGAGGGATTTGGACATTTTTCGGCCCAATTTATCTCTCACGATACCCGTGAGGTACACGTTTTTGAAAGGCTTCTCACCGGTGTATTCATAGCCTGCAATGATCATTCTTGCCACCCAGAAAAATAAGATCTCCGGCGCAGTCACCAAGTCATTGGTCGGGTAGTAGTACTTCAGTTCTTCATTTTGCTTTCCTGTGGAAAAAACTTCCGTGTCAAACACTGAGATTGGCCACAGCCAAGAGCTAAACCAGGTATCCAACACGTCTTCATCCTGCTTGAGGTCAGCAAGTTTGTAGGCGGTGTTGAATTCCGCATTTGCCTGCTCCAACGCTTCTTCAGCTGTTTTGGCTACCACAAATTCCCCGTTAGGAAGGTAGAATGCCGGAATTCGATGGCCCCACCAAAGTTGACGGGAGATGCACCAGTCACGGACATTTTCCATCCACACCCGGTACATATTTTTGAACTTGGGCGGGTGGAGTTGGATCACATCCTCCATCACGGAAGTGAAGGCAGGCTTGGTGATTTCATCCATTTTCAAGAACCACTGCAAGGAAAGCTTGGGTTCGATTACGGCATCCGTACGCTCGGAATGCCCTACGTTGGACTTGTAGTCTTCGATCTTTTCGAGTTGACCCGCTTCATCCAGTAACTTGCCGATTTTCTTTCGAGCGATAAAGCGGTCTTCGCCTACAAGGATTTGCGCTTTTTCATTCAGTGTACCATTGTCATTCAGGATGTCGATGACTTCCAGTTTATGCTTGATGCCGAGTTCGTAGTCATTGATGTCGTGAGCAGGGGTTACTTTGAGGCAACCCGTACCGAATTCCATATCCACATACTCATCTTCGATGATTGGGATAGCCCGATTGATCAATGGGATAATGGCTTTTTTCCCCTTCAAATGTGTGAATCTTGGATCATTCGGATTGATACAGATCGCCACGTCGGCCATGATGGTTTCCGGACGTGTGGTGGCGATGGTCAAGAATTGATCTTCACTTCCCTCAATCTTGTATTTGATGTAGTACAGTTTTGAGGAAATTTCCTTCATGATCACCTCATCATCCGAGAGGGCAGTTTGACCTTTCGGGTCCCAGTTGACCATGCGGATGCCTCGGTAGATTTTTCCTTTTTTATAAAGATCCACAAACACCGAAATCACGGCATCGCTGAGTCCGGGATCCATGGTGAAAGCTGTACGGTCCCAGTCGCAGGAAGCACCGAGCTTTTTGAGTTGTTCCAGGATGATGCCTCCGTATTTTTCTTTCCATTCCCAGGCATGGGTTAGGAATTCTTCACGGGAAATATCCTTTTTGTCGATTCCTCTTTCTTTGAGGAGCTGAACTACTTTGGTCTCCGTAGCGATGGAAGCGTGGTCGGTTCCGGGTACCCAGCAGGCGTTTTTGCCTTGCATTCGGGCACGACGGATGAGTACGTCTTGGATGGTATTGTTCAGCATGTGGCCCATGTGGAGCACGCCAGTGACGTTAGGCGGAGGAATGACGATGGTGTACGGTTCCTTGCTGTGGTCGATTTGGGAGGAAAAGAGCTTGTGCTCCATCCAGTAGGCGTACCATTTGGCCTCGGCGGCTGCCGGTTCGTATTTGCTGGCAATAGACATACTTGGTGTGTTTTTTCGAAGGGGCAAAAATAGGGGAAAAAGCCCAAAAGGCCTTGTATGAATCAAAATGGGAAAATAAAAAGGTTTTTAACCATTAAGGCCTTAAGAAAATTAAGGAAGGCTGCTATGCAGCATTTCCGAAGATCACACTTCCCTTTTCTATATTCATTATTCGGTGTTCGGGGTTTTTTAGCACCGACTATCCACCGACTAGCGCAAGTCTATTGACTTGTGCTTTCCTGTATGCAGTCTTCAGACTGCCTTTTCCCACCCGAAAATGAATTTTAAAAACCACAATAGGCACATAGAAAACATAGAAAAACAGAAAATTGTGAAGATTTGTGGCGAGCAACGTTTTTCGACTACGCTAGGGTAGAGAAAATTTTTTGCTATGCTACTTTTCCGAAAGCAGCACGGATGCTACCTGGAAAGATTCAGCTTCTGGAAGGTGCACGATTACTTGATTTGGTTCTCGCTAAGGCGAATGATACGCAAAGGGGGGTGAAATCTTTGCGACTTACAGTCTTTGTGCGGACCTCATTTGAACTGTAAGCAAAAAAAGACCGACATTGCTGCCGGTCTTTTTCCATAATAAAAATCTGACTCTTACTTTTTGATCATCGGAAGCAAAATTCTGCTTTGGAATTTGCCTCCGTGGTGGATGTTGTTGGTGGCGATTTTTCCTTCGGTTTCGTCGTAGTTATTTCCACCTGTATTCATGTTTCGGTCAAAACGAGGGAAGTTGGAAGAACTGATCTCAATTCGGATTCGGTGCCCTTTTTCGAAGTAATTGGATGTACTCATCGGCGTCATTTTGATCTCGTAGACCTTGCCTTTTTCCATGAAAACCTCTTTGTCGTAGCCTTCGCGATAACGAACCCGCTGGATCGTTTCGTCCAAATTATAGGCTTTTCCATCAGGATAGACATCGATTACCTTGATGGTCACATCGGTGTCCAAGACATCAGATGACAAGTAAAGATAGCTTTCGATGAATCCAGATACTTCCACTCCCTCGGCTAAAGGCTCAGACGTATAGACTAAAATATCGTCTCGAAGTTCCATTTCACTCTGATCCATGGCACCCCCTTGAACCGCATTTCCGGTACAGCAAACATTGCCTCCATAGGAATTGACCGGATTCATGGGGTCGTAGGTGAAGGTGTCTTTGGCTTCTGATTTGGGCGCTTTGGCTACCAGCTTTCCATCACCGTTTCGGGTATTGGCTTTTCCCTGAGAATCGAGGAAAAAAGAAGTCATCACCGCTTCTTTGGGAGGCCACACATCAGAGGATTGCCACTTGTTCATTCCCATGGTGTAATAGGTCACTTTTGGAAGTTTGGCGATGGTGCCGCTTTCGTCTTTGCCCTTCAGCCATAGGTCAAACCAGGCTGTGATTACCTCATCATAGTTCCATCGGGCATCACCCACATTACGCTCACCCACCATCGTATTTTCAGTTGCTCGGGTAAACGAACAGTGAAGTACCGGGGCGATGATCAGGTACTGATTGTCGCGAGACATCTGACTGATGGCGTTTTGGCGGGCGTGATTGTAGAGGGCGATATTGGGTGAAGAAGACACGTCGTACCAAGAGACAAACCACATGGAAGGCTTATCAAAAGGCATGTTGTCATGGAAAAGTCCTCCCTGATACCAGCGCGGGTCATTCGGCTTGCGGGTGATCATTTCTTCGTAGATGCCCATCGGGCCACCCACGTTTTTGATGATGTCCTTCACCGGAAGATGTGCCAGTCCTTCTTTCCAGTCTACTCGAGGATATTCAGGCGCCATGTCATAAAAGCGCTGCAATCTCAACAGGTCCTTTTGCTCGATTCCGGGCTGTAACCTTGGCGCCATTGGATCATGCTGAGTGCTGTAAAGCCAAGCCGTGAAGAGCATCTGCCCGGCACCCCCTCGGTACCAGTTGCCTTGCTCGTAAAACTCGCCGATTCTTCCCACACCAGCTCCATAAGCTTGAGGTACCAAGGCTGCCAATGCAGGATGGTTGAGCGAAGCTGCCGCCATCTGCCACTCTGCTGTGGATGAACAACCGAGCAAGCCGATTTTGCCATTGCTCCAGGCCTGCTTGGACATCCAATCAAAGGCGTCATAGCCATCGGTAAGTGGTGTGCCCAAAATGTCCCAGTTGCCTTCGGAAAAGAATCTCCCACGCTCATTTTGCACCACAAAAGCGTATCCTTTTTTTACCCACTCCAGGGCTGATTGGAGTGTTCGGGTATTCATTTCCCCGTTTCCGTAGGTGTTGAAGTTGTAGGGAGTACGGGAGAAGACGATAGGTACTTTGGCGTCCCCTTTCGGGCGGTAGATGTCGGTCGCGAGTCGGGTGCCGTCGCGCATAGGCATCATCACTTTTTGATCGATGATGGCGATTTCATCCAGCTGGACGAGGATGGGTTTCTCCTGTGCAAAGGCAATTGGAGAATAGCCCAAAAAGATAATGAATGCTAAAATTCGTAGGATTGATCTCATTGACTTGGGGTTTACACCGTCAAATTACAATGCAAAAAAGATATGGGAGCTAAATTTTTATAAAAGGTTGGAGACCAGTGATTCCAGGTTTTGAAGCGCTTAAGCTCACGGGAAAGATTTTTCATTTCATGGGATAAGGCTAACTTTGCCGCCTCAACAATTTTTGAACATGAGCGACAGTTCGACCCCTATTCTGAGTACCTGGGTAGAAATACCAAAAAATTCCGATTTCTCGATTTACAACCTTCCTTTCGGAGTATTTAAAAACAAAAAGCTGAGTCCCAGAATCGGGATTGCTATAGGGGATAAAATCGTCGATCTCAGTGTCCTCGATCAAGAGGGTTTTTTCTCGTCGCTCTTCTTACCTGAAGGGATATTCCTGAAGGAATCATTGAATGATTTGATTTCTCTAGGGAAGGTACAAACCAAGAAAATCCGCGAACGTGTTCAGCAATTGCTGTTGGCGGAAAATGGAGAATTGCGAGATCACTCTGCCCGAGGCAAAATCATGGTCAATCGCAAGGAGGCGGAAATGCTCATGCCGGTGAAAATTGGGGATTACACCGACTTTTACTCCAGCATCGAGCATGCGACCAATGTCGGAAAGATGTTTCGTGATCCTGAAAACGCATTGCTGCCAAACTGGAAACATCTTCCGGTGGGATACCATGGACGAGCCTCCTCGATTGTGGTTTCGGGTACGCCGATCCATCGTCCAAAAGGACAGTTTAAAGATCCAGATATGGAGAAGCCTGCTTTTGGACCCAGCCGAAGATTAGATTTTGAATTGGAACTTGCCTTCATCACAGGTAAGTCAACCAAACTAGGTGATAGTGTAGAAGTAGAGGAGGCTGAGGAATATATTTTTGGTTTTGTCTTGTTTAATGACTGGTCTGCCCGTGATATTCAAGCTTGGGAATATGTGCCTTTGGGCCCCTTTTTGGGGAAAAACTTTGGTTCGTCCATTTCCCCTTGGGTGGTAACACTGGAGGCCTTGGAGCCTTTCCGTGTAGCGGGGCCTGTGCAAGAACCCGAGGTATTGGACTACCTAAAGGTGAAAAAGGATCACAGCTTCGACATTCAATTGGAAGTGTTGATTCAGCCTGAGGGCAAAAAAGCCTCTAAGGTCTGCACCTCCAATTTCAAATACATGTATTGGAACATTGCTCAGCAGTTGGCGCATCACACGGTCAATGGTTGCAATATCAACGTCGGCGATATGATGGCTTCGGGTACTATTTCCGGTTCCACGGAAGATTCCTTTGGATCCATGCTCGAACTTAGTTGGAAAGGCACCCGACCAGTGAAGTTGGAAGATGGGGATGAACGCCGATTTATTGAAGATGGCGATACGGTCATCATGAAAGGATACGCTGAAAAAGAAGGAATCCGAGTGGGATTTGGGGAGGTTGCTTCTCAAATACTTCCGGCCAAATAAGAATCAAAAAGCCCCGATCTACTAGTCGGGGCTTTTTGCTTATTGCGTGTCTTTGATGACGATAAACAGGAGTTCGGGTTCGTCCGTGGTGATGAAGTTTACTTTTTGCTCCAGCAGCCATGCCATGTCTTCCAGCAGATTGACTGTCCAGGCATTGGTAGTCAGGCCCAAAGCATGTGCTTCCTTGATCCATTGGGGTTTGTTTTTGAGTACTCTGATGTTATAGTCAAATCCGAAAAATCCAGCTTCCTTTAGTTCGGCGGGAGACTTGTCTCCGTTGAGATAGGCCACGTTCGCATTTGGGTCAGTAGCGATGGCTTTAAGTCCTCCTTCGTAGCTGAAGGTGATGTAATCTACCCATTTTTCAGCTCCCAGTTTTTGAACAGTCTTTACGGATAGTTCTCCGACTCGCTCGCTTCGAGCTACACTGATTCGGGAGGGTTTGAACTCCAATATGAGTTTGGTTCCTGTCTGCTTCATGCCTTCGGTCAAGTACTCTTCCAAGGTGGGAATCTTTTCCCCGTTGGGAAGTTTCTTGGTTAAAAGCTGCTCATAAGTGGAGGTTTCGATTTCTATTCCCTGAAAATCATGATCGTGATTCACTACCAAAACCTCATCAGCCGTCATCCACACATCAAACTCCGAACCTTCGCATTGAAGTCGGATAGCTTCGCGAAGGGAAGCCAAGGAATTTTGAGGAAGGCCTTGGGCTTTCCAAGCTCCACGGTGTGCAATCACTTTATTCACATGAAAGCTACTTTGGGCAAAAGACAAGGAAGTGACAAGGACCATGGCTAGTAAGAGTAAAGTGTTTTTCATTTTTGAGTAGGATGAAGTGGAGCAAAACTTGTCCAAGTTAAAAAAAGGTGCATAAGGTTTTTTGCAAAAGGAGATAAGTTTACACAAACTTCACGAAGGGGTTGATTCGTCCTGCTGCTCAGCCTTTTCAGGAGATTTTGCTCCCAAGATTTTATAAACAAGTAAGCCCACGCCAATCACAAAGTGAAGTGCGATGATGGTGGTGACGATCCAAAGGGTGGTGTTTTCTTTCATTCGGTAGAGTTGGCAGGAGGTTAATTTGTGCTTACTTGATTTTTCCAAGCTTGGAATAACTTGTCCATTTCAGTCACCAGTTGAGGTAATTTCTCCGCCAAGTTTTTTGTTTCAAAGGGATCAGAGGCTAGGTTATAGAGCTCCCAAGGACTGTTTTTACCATGAGCGACCAGTTTCCAATCCTCTTTCCTGACGGCTCTCCCCACCGACCATTCCCAGAAAATTGGCTGCTGTCGTGCAGTTTTTTCCAATCTCAGTGCGGGTAACAAACTCTCTCCAGCTGCGGGTAAAACAGCTTTGCCCTTTACCATTTTCGGGTAGGTTGCCCCTGCCAGTTCGGCTAGGGTTGGCATGATATCAATGAGGTGAGCTGGGAAAGGATTAATCTCATTTCGATGGCCTAATCCGGAAGGCCAGGAGATAATCAAGGGGGTTTTGATGCCTCCTTCGTAGGAGTAATTTTTAAAAAATCGGAGAGGGGTGTTCCCCACATTGGCCCAATCTTCCCCAAGAGAAGTCCATTGACCTATAGAACCTATTTTTCCATTTCCCGGCAGGGTAACCACTTCTCCCGAGGCACCATTGTCCGCCAAAAAGATGAAAACCGTTTGTTCTAATTTTCCTTGCTCTCGAAGCTTTTGAATAATTTCTCCTATTTTTTGATCCATCCGATCGATCATGGCGGCATAGACTTCCATTTTTTGAGCTTCGATTTTCTTTAGAGAATCCGAAAGAGAGACCCAAGGAACGTGGGTAGGTTTGGTTAGGATAGCATTTTCAGGGATCAACTTTAGCGATTTTTGTTTCTCAAATCGACGCTGTCGGATGACTTCATAGCCTTCCGAATACTTGCCTTTGTATTTGGCGATGTCTTCCGGCCAAGCCATCAAGGGGTCGTGGGGAGCGGTGTAGGCCAGGTATAGGAAAAAGGGATTTTTTTCCTCCTGATACTCGTCTAGCCACTTCAGTGCATACTTGGTAAAATAGTCTGTGGAGTAATAATCTGCGGGTGGACTATAGGGCTGCATTAGAGTTCGGTCATCGTAGAAGGGCCTGTCTGGTCGTTTTTGGGCAGGCTGAGGTTCGTTTTCCCGTTTCGGGCCTGGATTGAAGTGATTGGAAGCTCCTTCCATAAGACCGTAATAATGGTCAAAGCCACGATCCATAGGATGATCGGCGCCGTGGTTCTTTCCTGCCCAAAGGGTGCGATAACCTGCCGATTTCAATACTTCTCCCAGGGTAGCGGCATTTTTCAGAGGTTGCTGATACGTGGCTTCGTAGCCCACCTGCTGGGCATAGAGCCCTGTCATCAGGGCTGCTCGGGAAGGATTGCATTTGGAGGTATTGTACATCTGGGTAAATCGAACCCCGTTGGCAGCCAACCAATCGAGGTTGGGTGTTTCCACTTCACTTCCAAACGAACCGATATCGGACCAGCCTAGGTCATCAGCAAAAATCAGGACAATGTTTGGCCTGGAAGGAGGGTCTTTCTCTTGGGGTGAAAATGAAAAAGCATTCATCAAAAGCGCTAGGAGATACAGAGCCATGGAGCAAGTGGTTTTGTCAAAAGTTAAGAATTTGACTTCAATGCGCTGTCCTTTACTGAATTGAATGTCTTTAAAAAAGGAAGTTAGTCCTTCAGAAAAAAAAAGCGGGAAAAAATCCCGCCTTCAGTCCAAGTGATGTGATTTAGTTAGATATCCTTGTAGTCGTATACTGGATCTTTTCCAGCTTTCTTTTGTGCTTGGTAATCTTTTAGTGCCTTTAAGGCCGGCTTACGGAGCAATAGAATCGCTATCACATTGAGCCAAGCCATCAAGCCAACGCCAATATCACCTAGTGTCCAAGCGAGCTCGGCGGTGCGGCTAGACCCATAAAATGTCGCACCCAAAATCAAAAACCTCAGCAAATACACACTCCATTTTCTTGTTCCTGATTTTTGGAGAAAGCTTAAGTTGGTCTCTGCGATATAGTAGTATGCCATGATCGTAGTAAAGGCAAAAAACATCAAGGCAAAAGCCACAAATCCAGCACCGATCGAAGGGAAATGGGTAGAAATAGCCATTTGGGTGAACTCAGGGCCGATGCTCACACCAGGAATATTTTCCACAATAAATCCACCTTCGGGATTGGCCACGTTGTATTGTCCTGTAAAAAGAATCATAAATGCAGTGGCTGTGCAGACAAATAAGGTGTCGATATAAACGGAAAAAGCTTGTACCAATCCTTGCTTGGCGGGATGACTTACCTCAGCTGCTGCTGCTGCATGCGGTGCGGTACCCTGACCTGCTTCATTGGAGTAGATTCCTCTTTTGATTCCCCAAGAAATAGCCAAACCAAAGACTCCGGAATAAGCAGCTTCCAAATTGAAGGCTGAAGTGACGATCAGAGAAATTACCTCTGGGATTTTTTCATAATTCAAAATCATGATGATCTGTGCCAAGAGAATATAGCCGAGTGCCATGAATGGAACTACAAACTCCGCCACTTTACCGATGCGCTTGACCCCTCCAAAAATGATCATCGCCAGGAATACGATGACCACCCCTCCAGTGACCTCCACTGGCACTTGAAACGCGCTTTTCATACTCAAAGCGATGCTATTGCTCTGTACGCCGGGTAGTAAAACCGCCATACTCAAGATCGTTACTACTGCAAAAAGGGAAGCATACCATTTGATCCCCAGTCCTTTTTCAATGTAAAAAGCAGGCCCACCTCGGTATTGGCCATCTTTTACTTCCTTGTAGATCTGTCCCAAGGTGGCCTCGATGTAAGCTGAGGCAGAACCAAGAAACGCAATCGCCCACATCCAAAAAACTGATCCGGGGCCTCCCATGGCAATAGCTGTAGCTACTCCGGCAATATTTCCCGTGCCAATTCGTCCCGAAAGTGCCAAGGCAAAAGCCTGAAAAGAAGATACGCCTTGCTCGGATGATTTGCCTTTGAAGAGAAGCTTGACCATATCTCCGAAGTATCGGACTTGGACAAATTTGGTAACAAATGAAAAGTAAATTCCTGCTCCTAGGCAGAGCAAAATCAACGCATTGCTCCAAATGAGCCCGTTGAGTGAGTTAATAATTTCTTCCATGAATTAAGGAAAGGATAGCTGATAGTTGTTTCAAAATTAGGTGGCTAAAGATAGGGGCTTCTTTTGAAGTATTTGGACGAATTGCGGTTTTTTAGGGTCCTTGGAAAAGCACTGGATGGAAAAAATGAGTTCAAAGCCTTGAATCGTGTTCCAATTACTTGTTTCCTGCCTGCTTAGTGGTCTTCACGATGGCAAGAATGGGCTTTGGATAAGAATTTAAACAGGGGATTTGTCTCTCAAATATTGTGGGATTTATTTCCTCGGCTGAGACCCCTTTGTTTTTTTAATAAGTTTTTATGCAACATTGTTTCAGTATTAATTTTTTGATATTCTTGCAACAAAATTGCGCAAGTATGTTGCATAAATAAATGAGAAAATGGCGGTTTATTTATTCCATTTCTTAGCCAAGGTCAAAAATCTGTTTTCCAGTAATCCCACCAAACAATCCAACCTCTCTATGAAAACAATCCGATTGTTTTTCAACCTTTCTTATTATAAGAATCTGATTTTCTTGATGTTTATTCTCTGTTTCACAGGAAATGTTTTTGGGCAAAATCAATTTTCAGGTTACCTCAAAGACTCCAAAGGTCTCCCTGTCATCAACATGAATGTTCGGCTGGTTTCAGATGCCGAATCGCGGATCGAAATCACGGATTTAGATGGGAAGTTTACCTTTTCAAATCTTCTTTCAGAAAGGTACAAGCTGGTGATTTCATCTATGAGCTACCAGACGTATGAGCAAGAAGTAAATGTCGGTACATTGGAGAAGCCACTGAATATTCTACTGACTTCTTCTGCGCTCAACCTCCAAGAAGTCGAAGTAGTCGGTCGTGCCAGACAAGATTACACCAGTGAGTACAGTTTTTCAGCAACCAAAATTGCTATTCCAAATAAGGAACTTCCTCAATCAATGGGGACAGTTACCAAGGAATTGATCCGTGACAGGCAGGCATTCCAACTGGCCGATGCGGTAAAAATCGTCAGTGGCGTGACTCCTTCCAGTTTTTACAACCAATATGCCATCCGAGGTATCAGCCAAAATGAAGAAGGACAAATCATCAATGGGTTACGAACTCGTCAGTTTTATTTCCTTCAGCCCTTGACGACTCACATAGAGCGAGTGGAGGTATTAAAAGGCCCGGCATCGGTCACTTTTGCCAGTACAGATCCGGGAGGAAGCATCAATATGGTGACCAAAAAGCCGCTTTCGGAAGATCGCAAAGAAATCAGCCTCAGTGCAGGTAGTTTCCGTACGATGAGAGGTACGCTTGATTTTACAGGTCCGCTTAATTCCTCCAAAACCCTACTTTACCGATTGAATGCCGCATACCAAGAGGCGGGTTCTTTCAGAGATTATGTGAGGAATAATTCGGTGTTGGTCGCCCCTTCGTTTACCTACCTGCCAACAGACAAAACTTCGATCAATACCGAATTGATTTACAGCTCAATGAATGGCAACCTGGATAGAGGACAGCCCATTTTTGGGGCTGTGCCGGGACAAACCAACCTCAACAGCACCCCAATCAGCTTGAATCTTGGAGCGGCCAATGATTTTTTCAAGTCCAATGAACTGATCTGGACTGCCAATCTCAATCATAAATTCTCGCAGAAAGTCAGCTTTAATGCGGTGTACATGAAGCAAACCTGGCAGGAAGATCTGCAGGAGCATCGTACGACCAACGCTTTTGCAAGGGATATTACCGGTCAGCTGGTCAATAGCTTGGTGATGATGCAGTTTGTCCAAAGACAGCAGCTTTGGAACATTGATAACCTAAATGCGTACTTCAACTTCAATTTTGACTTGGGAGAGACTTCTCACAAACTGGTGGTCGGCTATGACTTGCACTCTTGGAATAAGCTGAAGGGTGGAGGACAAAATGCAGCCAGAGGATTTCTCCTGCGGGATGGAAGCGTGTCCAATACCTTCAATCCAGCCAACGCGGCTAATTTTCAGACCATCACCATTGATGGTAAAGTACTCCCTCGGCCAAATGTCAATTACTTCAATCTGACGAATCCAAGCACTACTTTGCCTACCATCCAGGATTACCGATTCAACTCCAGAGTTGCTGTTCCCTCGGCTTTGACCACTTCTTCCGCGATTTACCTTCAGGAGCAGCTTAAGTGGGGAAAGTTTTCTGCCTTGGTCAGCTTAAGAAATGAATGGTTTGAGGATATCACCAACTATGATACGCCAAATGAGAAATCATTTACCAATGTGGTCCTTCTGCCGAGACTGGGTCTGACCTATGAGGTGAGTAAATCAGTCAATGTGTATGCTACTTACCTTGAAGGAATGCAGCCACAGTCCAATACGGTGACCTTGATGCCAAGCACGGGAGCCTTCTTCTGGGCAGCTGAATCAGCCGCCCGATTCAAGCCGTTGATCAGCGATCTGAAGGAGGTCGGGATGAAAGCTGAATTGTTTGAAGGTAAAATTTTGATCAACTCCGCTATCTATGAAATCAATCAGGAAAACATTCTGATGAATGCCAACCTACCTGCTTTCCCGGATTCATTGGTTCAGCGAGGTGCTGACCGAAGTCGCGGATTTGAGGTGGATGCAACGGGTTATTTACTACCAAACTGGCAGATTACAGCATCCTATAGCTTCATAGACGCGAAGATCGTCTCTGATTTTAACGAAGACCTGATAGGTCAGCGAAAAGAAAACACACCAAGAAACAGCGGGAATGTTTGGACGAGATACAATTTTGGGGAAGTGTCCAAGCTGAGAAATCTGGGTGTCGGACTTGGTGTTCAGGCACAAAGCAGCCGGATTCCATGGTTTACCCGTGATTTTGAAGTTCCTGGTTTCGTGTTAGTAGATGCGGCAGTGTATTATGCCCCAACTAAAAGCAATCTGCAATTGGCGCTTAACGTGAATAACCTGGCCAATAAAACCTACTGGCTTGGAGCTCAAAACTTCACTCGTTTGTTCCCTGGTGCGCCGCGAAACTTCATGTTAACTGCGACTTATAAATTCTGAGGTAGGCATGAGCAGAAGAGAGAAAATAGTCCTACTTGCCGCACAGGTCTTGAAAAATACTTTGGCACAGCCCAGTGCCAAGGTATTGATCTTGGCAACCAATGTTTTGTTGATTACGGTTCTTTTGGTGGGATTTTTTAATCTCACGGAGCATTTCGATCAAACCCATGCATTGGGAAGTGAGGTACGTGAACAATGGGAAAACAGTCCCGATAAGCATCCCCACCGGATGGCTCATTATGGGTACCTAGTGTTTCGTGAAAAATTTCCCCTTGCCTTCTTCGATTATGGGCTGGATAGTTATTTGGGCAATGTCATCTTTCTGGAGGCCCACAAGCAGAATACGGTAAATTTTTCAGAAGCCAACCTTTCCAATGGGCTGTTGAGGTTTGGAGAGCTTTCTGCAGGGATGGTATTGCAGGTGCTTGTCCCTTTGTTGATCTTTTTTTGGGGATATGATCTGATTTCTAGAGATCGCGAACAGGGTACCTTGAAAATCCTATTTACCCAGGGCGTTACGGGTTTGGAACTGGTTTGGGGAAGGGTATTGGGGCTGTTTCTAGTCAGTCTTTCTCTGATTGGAATTCCGGTACTTGTGGGTTTTGCTTTGCTTTTTTTTCATCCTGAGACCGAACTGATCGGGCAGTCTTTTCTGCAGTATTTTGTGCTGATTTTTGGGTATCTGATCTATTTTCTGATCCTCTGCCTAATCGCGGCAGGGGTATCTTCCAAGAGCCAATCTTCAAAAGCTTCCCTGATTTCACTCATTGGATGTTGGCTCATGTTCACCTTAATCATCCCCAAGGTTGCCCAGGTAGTAGGTCAGGCCGTATATCCGACACCTTCCAAAATCGAGTTTGATACAGCAGTGGAAGAAGAGTTGATCCGACAAGGAGACAGTCATAATCCCAATGATCCGCATTATGCCGCTCTGAAAGATTCCCTCCTGAGAGCCTATGGGGTCGATTCTACCAAGCAATTGCCTTTCAATTACAGTGGGTACGTGATGAGAGAGGGAGAAAGGCTAAGTACCCAGACCTTTTTAAATCATCAAAAAAATCTGGTTGCTCAGTATAAAAGCCAACACCATGTCATAGGGCTTGCTTCTTGGTTAGATCCTTTTTTGGCGATCAAAAAGCTATCCATGGGGTTTTCAGGCACCGATTACGAAATGTATTTGAGTTTTCAGGATCAAGCAGAGGCGTACAGGTATCAGTTGGCTCAAACCATGAATGAACTACAGATCGAGCTCATCAGCAACCGGGTTAAAAATTCCTCAGATCCGGCGGCCAGGTTGAGCAGTGACTATTGGGAGCAGTTTCCTGATTTTCATCCCCGGTTTCTTTCAGCCGATGAAGTCAGTGCCAATCAATTTGACTCATTGCTAGTGCTGGTGCTTTGGATGGCTTTGCTGGCCGTCTTTATTTCCTATTTATCCAATCGAATCAACGTTTTTTGATATGATCAGGTACCTTTTGAAAAATTTCATCAGATCAAAAATCCATCCTATTGGCTTGATCCTACTGCTGATCTCAGGGTTAATCAGTCTGGAGATCGGAGCTAGATTTTTGAATCGAACAGCCCAAGTTTCTGAAAAAACCGCCATTCATCAGCAGGAAAACATCCAGAGAAATGTCTCTTATTTCTCCAGTGGAATGGGTGATTTGATGTATTACCTCAAGTTTGGATTGGAAAATGAAGCTCCGAGACTTGCAGGTCTTTCTATCGGACAGCGGGATGTCTATCCTTCGTTACAAAGCCTGACAGTTCGAAATTTGGAAGAGCAGCGTTATGCGACGGATTTGATGAATCCTTTGTTTCAGCTATTGGGAAATATGGATTTTAGCTTCGTGTTGATTTACCTCTTTCCACTGGTGATCATTGCCTTTGGGTTTAATCTCATTTCTGAGGAAAAAGAAGGAGGAACCTGGAGCCTAATCCGAAGCCAAGCCTCTTCACCTATCCACTTTTTAAGGCAAAAATTAGGCATCCGACTGGGAAGTATCCTGCTGGTTTTGTTTATTCTTTTGGGGGTAGGGAAGATTTATCTGGATATACCCGTAGACCTGCCTTTCTTGGTCTTTGGGGTGGTCTCGGTGCTGTATGTTCTGTTTTGGTTTGCACTTACTTGGTTGGTTGTAAGTTTTCAGTTGAATTCAAGCCAAAATGCACAAGTGCTACTCAGCCTTTGGGTGTTGCTTAACTTATTGCTGCCGGCCGGAATCAATATCCTCCAGCGTTGGCTTTTTCCCGTACCCGAGGCCATGACTACGGTGATTCAAAACCGTGAAGGTTACCATACACAATGGGACAAGCCAAAAGAACCTACGCTGGAAAAATTCTATGCCAAGTACCCCGAGTACCAGACATTTGTGCATCCCAAAGAGGCGGATTTTAGTTGGCTCTGGTACTTTGCCATGCAGCAGGCGGGAGATGAGGAAGCGAAAAGTGAGGTGGAGAACCTCAAAAGTAAACTTTCCAAAAGACAAGAGCTTGCTAAACAGCTCGGTTGGATGATCCCATCTGTGCATACCCAGCTTTCCATGAATTCCCTTAGCCTTTCAGACTTGGGTAATTACTTGCATTACCTCGCAGCATTGGAAGGATTTCATGAGAAATTGAAAGGCTATTTCTTTCCTAAGATTTTCTCCAATTCTCCTGTGCTGGAAGAAAATTGGGGCAGGTTTGAATTGGAAAAATTCAGGGATGCTCCAAGTATCAATTGGATTCAAATCCTAGCCCCTTTTGCATGTACTTATTTGGTTTTACTACTTTGGGCGACCTCCAATTTTAGGAAATCAGGCCTCCTTTCATATAAAAAAAATCATCATGATAGAAGCAAAAAAACTCACCAAGTCTTACGGAGATCATTTAGCCCTGAATAACCTGAATATCCATATTGGAAAAGGGGAGGTGTTTGCCCTGTTGGGACAAAATGGAGCTGGAAAAACAACTACAATCAACTGTTTTTTGGGATTTGTGTCACCTACTTCCGGAGATGCTTTGATCGATGGGATCTCTGTCAACAGCCATCCTCATGAATCAAAAAAAGCACTTGCTTACATTCCAGAGACGGTCATGTTGTATCCCCATCTCACAGGCGTTGAAAACCTGGCCTTTTTCTCGTCTTTGGCAGGATGGAAATACCCTGAGGATGAACTGAGGACACTTCTCTTGAAATCCGGACTGCAAGAGGCAGCACATGCTCAGCGAGTTGGGAGTTATTCAAAAGGAATGAGACAAAAAGTTGGGATAGCCATTGCGCTGGCTAAACAAGCCAAAGCACTTTTCTTGGATGAACCCACGAGCGGACTCGATCCCAAAGCTTCCAATGAGTTTTCGGAGCTCTTAAAAGAGCTTTCCACAGAAGGAACTGCTATTCTGATGGCCACACATGATATTTTTAGAGCCAGAGAAGTAGCTCACCGAGTTGGGATTATGAAGGAAGGTCAATTGGTCAGTCAATTGTCTGCAACCGACCTTTCGGCCAACGAACTGGAAAAACTGTACCTGAAAACGATATGATCCGAGTCCTGAGTTTCCTTTTGATTTTACTTTCATCAGGAAAAGCATTCGCTCAAACTTCCAATCCGTATGGATTGCCCTTGCAGCAATCCATAGAAGATTATCGGAAGTCCGTAGCCCTCGATAGCAACAAAAGGATGGTCCTGATAGCTGATTTTGTTCCAGATGTCCTATTGGACATCAAGTATGCGGGCAAAGAAAATGTGTTCTATACTCAGCTGTATCCCAGGCCTATTGCGTTGACAAGATTGCCGGCTGCTAAAGCACTTGCCAATGCGCAAAAGGAATTCAATGAAAATGGAGTCGGATTGAAGATTTATGACGGATACCGACCCTATTCGATTACGGTTCAGATGTATGAAATGCTGCCCGATACGGTGTACATGGGACTTCCTTGGCAGGGAAGCAAGCACAATCGTGGAGTCGCTCTGGATCTTACCTTGGTGGATTTGAAGACGGGTGAGGAACTCAGAATGCCCACCCCATTTGATGCCTTGGTGTATGCCGCTCATCCCGAGTTTAAAAAACTGCCTGAGGAGGTGATCAGAAATAGGGAACTTCTCAAATCAGTGATGAAAAAGCATGGGTTTTCTGTGGATCCTGTAGAGTGGTGGCATTACAATTATGTTGACACCAGCCGAACGTTTGAACTGATGGATATTCCTATAGATTTGATGGAACGGGAGGTGTTGAATAGCAAGTCTCAAAAAAAGGAATGATAATCGATTTGCGAGCCCTATCACTTTCAAATTGAAGAGCGTAGTAATAAGGAAAGCCGGCAATTTGGGTTGCCGGCTTTCGTGTTTATAGTCTTTCTGATTATCCGCTTTTCTACTATTGACCAACTAAGACAAGGTTTGAAGTCTTGTTAGATGTGCGGTGGACTGTCGTCCTTGGTCAGTCGACGAATATCCGCGATCTTTAGAACCGATGACTTGGCTAGTGGTAAGATAGCGGATATTCAAAATAGTCTTTTAGATTTTACTCAAATCCAAACTTCTTCAAACCTTCGTGGCTGATTTTGATAGCTTCCATTGGATCAAGTCCAAAGGTGTTGTCCTGCTCAACGAGGTAGAATTCCATACCCGATTGTGTTTTGGCGGCTAGGATTTTAGCAAAATCGATCTTGCCTGTTCCTACCGGAGCAAAGTTGCCCACGGAGTCCATGTCTTTCACGTGCCAAGCTTTGAATCGACCCGGGTATTTTTCAAAGTAAGCAAGTGGACTTGCTTCCGCTTTGGTCACCCAGTAGAGATCCATTTGAAAGTTGACCCATTCCGGATTGCACTTTTCAAGAAGGATTTCTTCGATCACTGTACCATCGGCCATCGGCTTAAATTCAAAGTCATGGTTGTGGTAAAGGAGCTTGATGCCCGCATTGAAGCATTTTTCTCCCAATGTATTCATGATAGTTACAAGTTCGTCAGCGGTGCCTTTCATCCCCAAAGTGCGTGTAGCCGGATCAAAGGTAAACATGCCCATTGGAGGTACTGGGATCACAAAGTAAGAGATGCCTGCAGCCTTCACATCAGCGATGAGTTGATCTGCATTTTCCATTGTCACCATGCCCATATGCGCACTGATGGCAGTCAGTCCGAGAGAATCCAAATAGGCTTTAAATTCAGTAGGAGCCATGCCGTAAAACTTGCCGTCTTCGTAGTTCGCAGCTTCCACATAGGCATAGCCTGCGTCAGCAACTTTTTGAAGGGTAGCTTTCGGATTGACTGCCATGGAATCTCGCACGGTGTATAAGGCAAGGCCACCCAATCGGGCGGGAGCGACTTCCGTTTCGGTTACTTCCTCTGATTTTGGGCCGCATGACGTGAAGCCAAGGATCAAAGCCAACAATAGGGTAAGGCTGAGATTGATTTTTTTCATAAGTGGGTAAGATTTTGATCTTGAAAGATACCGATTTCCTCAAAAAGAAGGATGCTTCTATTAATTATTGTCTCAATTAGGAGAAAATAGGTTGGGTTGACCATTTTAAGCAAATCCAAAGATCAAAGGAAAAAGAAACACCACGATCAAGCTCCAAATCAGGTAGATCGGTAAATAGCGTACCACTACCAAAGCGACATCCGCAAAAGATTTTTGGCTGTAAATGGTTTTGAATAACCTAAAGGCAACCATCACCAGATGAACCAGCATCAAAAGATTTACACCAAGTACTGCCAGTCGGTTTGGGGTAATTCCCCATTCTGAAATCCGAAATCCGATGGCAGATAAAGCAACCAGATTCACCAGAATGGTGGCTCCTGAAAGTAAAGTCAATATCCATTTGGTGGCTTTAGAAGTTTGTTCCTTGGAAGCCTCTGTCACAGAAAAGAAAATCAAGGCCATCACACCGATGAGGAGAAGGTTGAAAATCAATAAAAATTCACGGTCGTTATAAGGGTCTTTGCCCCCTAGTAGGATGGCTCCCAAATACACGATAAGCATGATCAAGACCAAAGGGCTAAAGATTTTGGCAATGATGGGAGGAATTTTATTGACCAACTGGGGATTGGTCTGGGTCAGTTGTGTGGCAATCAATGGAGCGGCCACCAAGCCAAACACGCCGATATTTTGAAAGTAAAACTCCTCGATCTTCAAACCGATCAAGCCAAAAAGACCTACTGTCAATCCGGAAAGCAGCAACCCTGATAATCCCAAAATGCCTCCCATGAGGATAGCCTCAGCATTGAATTCGAGATAGGCTAATCTTTTGGATAGATTTTTCAAGCTTGCATCAGAGAAAATAAATCCCAGCATTCCCCAAAGCAAGAGCGGTAAATGGATGCAAGCCAGAACCAAAGTGTCGCTTGTATTGGCATTGGGCAGGAGATTAATATAAAGCAAAGAGATCAGTGCGATTCCAATCGGAAGCCCAAGGTCTTTGAGGGCAAGGTTTTTACTTCGGACAAAATAGGCTCCCACAAAAGGGAAAACCAGAAACCCCAGGTTTCGGGGATAAAAGAATTCCTCGTCCAAGCCAAAAAAGGACGGGATTTTGGCTAAAAACCAAGCCAAGACCGCGGAGATTACAATAAACTTCCAATCGGAGGCCTTCCCCCATTGGACGGATTCAGATTCGTAATTCAGTCGAGCATACCAAAAATCAGCACTTCCTTTTCCTTGGATTTGGGCATACACCGCATGGAAGCTTGCTTTGAATTCGGACTTGTTTTTCCGGTAAAGTTTTTCCAACTCGACCGGCTGCTCGAGATGGGATAGGATTTGATCTTTCATAGAAAATGGGATTTGAAGTGAGTTTCAGATTTAGTTCCAGTGACCGGTTATTGCAAATGCCATCACCGAACTCATCCACAAGGCAACGAAGTAGAGCAAGGTGCTGAAGATGACGGCGATCAGTTTTTGATTTCCTGTAGGAAACCAATGGAATCCCATCAGGTAAAAGAATGCTCCCCCTGCAGCTCCTCCTGATGGAATGATCAGAAGAGGGAAATACATCCAAGATTCGAAGACATCTTCTTTGGTAAGAATGATAAAGGAAAGTAAGGCAAACGGAATGCTCGCGCCGAGAATAGCCGGAAGTAGGAGGTCTTTCAGCTGAAATTTTGAGGATTTCTCAGAGTGATTCATGATTTTGTTTATTTGAAAGTACTTTGTAATTCAAAGTAAATGAGTAAATTTTTTTAGGGTTTGTTTTGCTTGATCAAATTTTCGAGAAAGTTCAAGTGATCTTGAAAGGCTTTTTTGCCTGCTATGGTGGAGGAATAGTTGGTCAAAGGCTTTCGTCCTGTGAAAGATTTCTCCACCTGAATGTATTCGGCGTTTTCCAAGTAGCGCAGGTGCGAGGCAAGGTTGCCGTCAGTGACATCCAAGAGTTCTTTGAAGGAATTGAAGTCATACCGATCATTGACCATGAGGATGGACATGATGCGGAGCCTGACCACATTTTCAAAAGCCTTATCGTAGATTCCCTCCACCTTATCGATCGTATCGGTAATACATCATGGATCCGTAGATCACATGCAAAATCCCAAAGCCTAAAGCCCAGCAAAGAATCCCAAATTGAGGAAAGAACGCGGCAATGACTCCCAAAACCAACTGCCCGATCCCCAGATTTTTGATCTCCCCCAAGGTAAAATGAGATGCATTGATCAATCCCAATCCATAGAAAATCAAAGTAGCTGGAGCGATTAGCTGATAGGCATTTTCATGGATTAAGGCGAAGGAAAACAAGCCTCCTGACACCACAGGGATAAACAACGCGAAGAGGAATCGTTTGCTTGCGGGCGTCCAAAATTGCTCCGATTTCTTTTGGCTTTTGCTTTGACTTAGTAGGTAGGCCGATCCAATTGCCAACACCAAAACGGTCATTGCTACACCAAGAAGGCTGATTCGAAGATCCTGGGTACTCATCGGTTCAGTACCTGTACCGTATGAAGTGCTTGGAAAATAGACCCAGTACCACGCGATACCCGCACCGATGAAGGCATAGATCCCTGCCAATACACCTGCCAGTCCACTAAGTGACAGGAAGCGTGTGCTTCGCTCCATCATGGACTTAATTTCGGCTAACTCTTGCTCAGGTTTTTTCATTTCAAAAGTACTTTGTGTTGCAAAGTAAATGAAGATTTTAAATTCTATGCACAAAGAGATAGAAAATTTTAAGAATTTTTAGAATATCGAATTCCAATCCCTATTCGCTTAATCTCTCCTCTTCAATTTTATGCAAACCACCTTCGATGCCATCGTGATCGGTTCAGGAATCTCCGGAGGCTGGGCCGCCAAGGAACTTTGTGAAAAAGGCCTTAAAACGCTGGTTTTGGAGCGGGGCAGATCCGTGGTCCACAGCCAAGACTATCCTACAGCCCATTTGAAACCATGGGAAGTGCCGCACCGGGGAAGGGTGACTCAGAAATATTTAAAGGAAAATCCGTTGATCAGTAAGGCCGCGGGGTTTGGAGAGGAGACCAAGCATTTTTTTATTCAGGACAAAGATCATCCTTATGTGCAGGAAAAGCCTTTTGACTGGATCAGAGGCTATCAAGTTGGTGGGAAATCGTTGACTTGGGGACGGGCTACACAGCGCTGGAGTGCGCATGAATTCAAAGCTCCGGAAGTGCAGGGCTACGGGATGAACTGGCCGATTGGGTATGAAGAAGTAGCTCCTTGGTATTCTCATGTAGAAAAATTTATCGGTGTCTGCGGTTCCAAAGATGGAATTGAAGCCATGCCCGATGGGGAATTCATGAAGCCTTTTCCGTTCAATTGTGCGGAGGAATATATCAGTCAAAAAATCCGGGAAAACTATCCCGATCGGCATTTGGTTCATGCCCGATGGGCTCACTTGACTGATCCTCAGGAAATTCACCTACAACAAGGCCGAGGACAATGTCAGGCCAGAAATATGTGCATGCGTGGCTGTCCGTTTGGAGGATATTTCAGTTCGGTTTCCTCCACCTTGCCCTGGGCAGAGCGAACGGGTAATTTGACTATCAGACCGCATTCGGTGGTTCATTCGGTGATATATGATGAAGAAAGCGGCAAAGCTTCCGGGGTGAAAATCATCGATGCAGAAACGAAGGAAATCCATGAATTCAAAGCCCGGATTATTTTTCTGAATGCCTCCGCACTCAATTCTGTGTCGGTTTTGCTCAATTCCAAATCCAACCGCTTTCCCAATGGACTAGGAAATGACCACGGTCTTTTGGGTCGCTATGTAGCTTTTCACAATTACCGAGGATGGGTTTCCGGTGAGTTGGATCAGTTTCAGGACAAGTATTATTTCGGGCGAAATCCTACTGAACCCATCCTGGCCAATTTCCGGAATCTGGGAGGAAAAGATCCCAATCTGGATTTTGTCGGAGGCTACACCGTTTTCTCGGGCGCTTGGAGAGGTAGGGGAAAGGAAATGTCCAATCCGTCATTTGGCGCTGCGTTTAAAGAAGCACAATCAGAGCTAGGCAACTGGCACGTGTACATGTACATGCAGGGGGAAACCATTCCCAAGTTTGAAAATCATGTCCGTTTGAGCGAAACCGAAACTGATCCTTTTGGGATTCCCCAGTTGGTGGTATCGGTTGGTTACGATCAGAATGATGAAAACATGCTGAAGGATTTCCTCACTCAAGCTCAGGAAATGTTGCTAAAGGCTGGGGTAAAAAATATTGTAGCCAGAGATTCTGGGCAGGCCCCGGGATTGGATATTCATGAAATGGGAGGGGCCCGAATGGGTAGCTCGCCGGAAAACTCCATGCTAAACTAATGGAATCAGCTTCATGCCTGCAACAATGTCTTTGTCACTGATGGAGCGTGTATGACCAGTACAGGAAATCAAAGTCCATCTTTGCTTTATATGGCATTGACTGCACGGGCGGCGAATTTTGCAGTGGAGGAGTTTAAAAAAGGAAACCTGTAGCTTGGTTAGGAAGTAGAATTCCGGGGCTTTTGGCCAATCTCTCCCAAATGGGTGAATTTAAATCCCTTTTCATATTTCAATCCATAGCCTACCAGCCGGTCCATGGCGATATGGGCAAAAAGAATAATTCCTGCGATTTCAAGAAAAGATTGATTGAGCAACACCCCAAGTCCCGCACAACCCAACGCTACCGCCCTGTGGTGAAAAAAATTGTACATCCATGCTCCTGGCTTGTCTCCAAAAAGGTATCCTATCATCCCGATATCAGGCGCCAACAATAAGCCCCAAAACCACCACCATGAAGCTCCTGTCAGGTGAAAAGCTCCCAATCCAAGGACAAACAAGGCCAATTCCTCTAATTTTAAAAGTCTTTCCATTTCGAAATTTTTCTAAAAAATAGGCATTTGGATGAAACTAAAAAAAGCGCAATCCAACATGGACTGCGCTTTCGCACTACTTGGTTATAGGTATTTGGTTAAATTCATTTAGAACAGCATGGGAGCAAACATGGAAAGGTAGGTTCTCCAGTTGGCCCAAGTGTGGCCTCCTTCATTTTCGAAATAGTCGTGTTTGAAACCTGTTTTGTCCAAGACACTTAAGAGCCTCTTGTTGGAATCCATCACAAAATCCTCTTTGCCGCAGGCAACCCAGTATTTGTGAACTCCACTGGCTTTCAAAGCAGTGAATTTTTTCTCCATCTCTGCCATATCCGCATTGGCATCAAAAATCCCGCTGCTGAAAACTCCGATATAGCCAAAGGTACCCGGATAAGTAATGGAAGCGGTAATTGTGTGACCTCCACCCATAGAAAGTCCGGCTAGGGCGCGGTGGTCTTTGTCGGCTTTTACCCTAAAATTTTTCTCGATGTATGGCACGACGTCTTCCACCAAACTCTTTTCGAACTTTCCCTGAAACTGAGCGAAAGTCTCTCGGGTTGGGGTAGGGAGTCCGGGGATTTGACGAAGGGTGGATGTTTGCCAGGCGTTGCCATTGGTCATGACCACAATCATGGGTTTGGCCTTTCCGGATGCAATCAGGTTGTCCAAAATCAAGTTTGCTCGACCCAAAGAAGACCAGGCATCCTCGTCTCCTCCTGCTCCATGAAGAAGGTAAAGGACCGGATAGGATTCTTTGCCTGAATCATATCCCGGAGGAGTGTAGACGTACATTCTGCGGTTGGTTCCCAAAGTTGGGGAAGGATACCAAACTTGAGCAATGTTGCCATGCGGAGTGTCGTTGAGTTGGAAAACAGAAGAACCCTCTCCAGGCACCATCAACAAACTGGCATATCGGGTACCGTCCCGCAAGGCATTTGGATTGGTGACATCGATCGCTGCCACTCCGTCGATGAAGAAATTGTAATGATACATGGAAGAAGGAAGAGCCTTGGTGGTCACCGACCAAACGCCATTTTCTGCTTTGGTTAATGGCAAAGTCTCCCGGAAACCCATCCAGCTGCCATTGAGTGCGACCTCGTTGGCTTTTGGGGAAAAAACCCGGAACGTGACACTTCCGTCGGCTCCCACCTCAGGTGATACCACCTGTGGGGCCTGCATGGCACTGATTTCCTGTGCCTGGATTTTGGCTGAAATCCCCAACAGGAGAAATAGCACAAGACTTTTTGTTAAAAAGGTAAACTTCATAGGGTTCAAGGTTTATAGATTATTGAAAAAGACGCGGGGTAAATTGGGTCAGGTACACTCTCCAGTTTCTCCAGATGTGTCCGCCTTCACTCTCCACATATTCGTGCGGCATGTTCATGCCTTTCAGTTTTTCCAAGTATTCCTGATTGGCTTTGTATAGGAAATCCGTTTTACCAATTGCTATCCAATACAGTTTATAGCCATTGTCCATCTGTGCCTTCAGCGTTTGGTCAAAGTTGCTATACACTTTTCCGGTGGCGTCTTCTCTTGGCATAATGGCCGCAGAGAATAGACCCATGTAGTCAAAGGTATTGGGATGATATCTGGAAATGTGCAACGTATGAAACCCTCCCATCGAAAGGCCCGCAATGGCTCGGTTTGCTTTGTTGGCCTTTACCCGATAGTTGCTCTCGATAAATTTGATGATATCACCGAAAGCACCCTCATAGGTGCCATCCATGGTTTTTGGGATCATGAATTGGGGTTTGTAGAAGTTTTGATTTCCTTCTCCAGGGGCTGCATCCTGGATAACGTTTCCGTTTGGCATCACCACGATCATGGGCTTGGCTTTACCTTGAGCGATCAGATTGTCCATGATTTGAGCAGTACGCCCAAGATTGATCCACGCCTCCTCGTCGCCACCTGCACCATGGAGGAGGTATAGTACTGGATAGGATTCGGAGGATTTTTCATATCCCGGAGGAGTGTAGATCGTGATTCTGCGATCCATGCCCAAACCCGGAGATTCGTACCATCTGCGGGTGACCGATCCGTGAGGAATGTCATTGGTTTTGAACAGGTCTGCATGTCCACCTCCGATGATGAAAATGTTGGTAGCTGAGGCCACATCACGAATCAGAAATGGATTGCTCGGATCGGTAGTTGAAAATCCATCGATGATGAAGGAGTAGTTGTAAAGCTCAGGATTCAGTGACTGAGTCTTCAATGACCAAACTCCCTTGTCATCTTTGGTCAGGGTAGCTTTGCCGGGTCCATCCATTTGGCCCATGGGGGTATCCATTTTTACAGATGGAAGAAAATCCCCAGTCACCTGCACCTCTTTGGCATTGGGTGCAAAGAGTCGGAAGGTGACCGAATTGTCAGCGTGGATTTCCGGCGAAATGATGTTTTGCGGCCTGAAAAGGGCTTCTTGCGCTTGTACTGAGAAGCTCAGCAAAAAAGCAAAGAGGATAATTTGAAAATGTTTGTTCATAGGTTTTGGTTCTATTGTCTCAAAGTGTGAAAATAGAAAAAGGGTTTGGAAAAGCAAAGGCAATTGCCACAAAGGGATACAATAGGATGCTGATTTCAAATTTGAATTTTCATCGCAGAGCCGCAGAAAAACTTTATGAGTTCAAATCCAAGAATGGTTCAAGTCTTTTGACATGCCTTCCGGTAGGCAGGCTTGGACCTTCTTGTATGCAGTTTTTAGACTGGTCAGGTCAAAAAACTTCAATCAAAACCCAAAGTCTCAATCTTTGGTAGGAATAAGGAAGATTTTAGGGGAAGGGTTTTGAACCACATAGACGCATAGGTAACATAGTGATTGATTTACCTGCTATGCACCTCTAGGTGACTATGTGGTTTTTAATGAGTTCGAATAAACAACCCTCTAAGGGTTGCATGGCCGATTGGTTTAAGTCTTTTGACCTGCCTTCCGGTAGGCAGGCTTGGACCTTCTTGTATGCAGTCTTCAGACTGCTTCAAAAAGAAAAAAACAGCAGATTAATATCCAAAGGCTCTATTGGACTGATGGATAAAAAGGAATGAAACTCCAAATACAAATATTAACCAAGGCACACTAAAAATGATGGCTAAGAACAACCCGAAAAACATTCCCGCTGCCAAATTCGGGAAGCTTGAGCTTTCCTTTTTTCTATAAACCAACAATTGCAAGGAGGAAATAAATACTAAAAGTAAAATTGCCAACACCAAGTATTCTGGGTTTGCCGATGGAATTCCTTTCCAACCTAAGAAAAACATTTCCGGGATAATCAACAGGATCAAGCTACCCATTTGGTAGGCCAGTTTGTTCTTCCAGGATAGTGGCAAGGCCAACGTCCAACTTTGTTGTGTGAGTTCTTTTTCCGATTTCTCAAAAATCAAGGGGAGTTGGACGTAGGCTACGCACAAAACGCCAAACTGAAGCCACCGCCAGTCATAACCTCCAGATTGGAAAGAATAGAAAAAACCATTGAGCAACAGGAGCCCGCCAGCCTTGGTCAGCAAAACCAAAATCGGCCGATGTTGTCTCAGGGAAAGCAAGATCCAGGTAAATCTCGGAAAAGCCCATCGGACTGCGGGCCTTGTGACGAGGGCCTCATTCAAGGGAAGGTGAAGTGTTTGTCTGATTTTCCAATAGGTAAACCCCAGTAAAATCAAGGTGCTTATCCATAAATAAAGGCCAAGATCGAAGGCCTTTTGCTCCCAGGCAAAATAACTTAAGAATAGAAAATAGGTCAGGATGGGACTGTAGTTTGAAAGAATGATTTGGCTCCAAAACAGCCTGAGTTCCTTTTTGGGAAAGAGGCCAAGTTGATGAAAAACCAGGTAATCCATTCTTCTGAGAAGGTCCTGCAGAATTCGTAGATGAATCAAACTGAAGAAAAGAAGCAAAACAGGAACGATCCCAAAGGCAACAGGATTTTTAAACAGAAATCGACCCAAAAGCACGTGTTGCTTCGCTTCCATGAATACACCTCCCACAAGCAAGATCACCGCCCAAAAGCCTAGCGTCTTTTGATAAAAGGGGCGAACAAATGTGAGGATGGCCACTTTATTCATGAGTGGCTAGTTTTCCCGAACGCATGTGCAGCACGCTCGTCACAGGTAATAATTCGATGGGACCGGTTTGGTGGGAGGTGGTCAGAAATCCAGTTCCTTCCTTGGCTCGTTGGCAGATCAGCCTGACGAGTTGCGCTTGGGTTTGGGCATCGATGGTGGTAAATGGCTCATCCAAAATGATCAATTCGGGCTGTCCCATAAACGCTAACAACAGGGCGGATTTTTTCAACATGCCCGAAGAGTAGCCGCCGATGGGAAAAGACAAGAAATCTTCCACCTCAAATACTGCCTTCAGTTCGGAGATTTCCGCTACCGAAGCCTGTTTAGCTCTCGCCACAAAAGCAATTAAGTCATGGAGGTTTAAAAACTCTGGGAAAGTCGGTTCTGCAGGCGCAAATCCGATTTTCCTTCGGTAATCCAACGGCTGATCAAAAAGGGAAACACCATTCAATTCTACCCTTCCATTTGCAGGATGAATACCCGCCAAGGCTTTGAGCAAAGTGGATTTTCCCGACCCATTTCCCCCCAAAATCAGGTGAATTCCTTGCGGTAGATCTAGCTGCGGGATGACTACTTCGAAACCTGAAGGGTATTTTTTTTCAAAACCGGAAAGGGAAAGCATCAGAGGATTTGGGTTCTTTGACTTGAAAATTAACAGGTTTCTGGTTTTGGCCTTCCATAGTAGCATAGGCTTTATCTTTTTTTAACCAAATCAAGTTTTTAACTCATTTAGAAGGATGGGTTCGCCTTCTGAAATGATGAAAAAAAATACCTGTCAGGTTTTCGAAACCTGACAGGTCTAACTCAAGGCTTTATTTTTCAGTCCTAGAGAAGGCCTGAAAAAAGACTCAATCCATGTTTTTCTTTTCTACTACCCAACCCTCTGATTTTGCCAAACCGGGAGTTTTTCCAGAAAAGAGCTTCCCGGCTTCCTGATCGCCTTTCAAATGCCACTTGTACCATGCAGTCGCCACCCGGGCAAATTCTCCCCCATAAGGTTGCCCATAGGTGCCACCATGTCCCACTTCGAGATTGCCGACAAAAACCGGGACATGGTTAATTCTGGCGAAATCATCCATTCCGTTTCCATAAGCGATGTCAGACTTACCGCCCAAAAGGTAGAGTGTAGGAACTTTGATTTCATTGAGCTTAGCCTTGGTGACTTGAGGCATGCCGGGCATTCCTCCACCATTTCCCAAAACGCCACTGTTGAACACACCAACAGTGGTAATTCTTGGATCACCGGCTACTTCCAGCGTTTGCAGTCCTCCGCAGGACATTCCGCTGACGGCTATCTTTTGGGTGTCTAGTTTTTGGAAATAAGGGCTATTAGGATCTGCATTTTGGGCGATGGCCCAGTCGATGGCATCGAGGAGTTTGTGAGACTTAGATCGGACATCTGTTTGCTTGGGCATCGTGCCGATGGCGATCACCAAAAAACCATGGGAGGCCACTTCATTTAGAAAGTTGACATGCTCCCAAGGGGAATCAAAGCAGGCCCCATTGCCCCAGGCGATGATGGGGAGTTTGTTTTTGTTTCCAAACTTGGACAGATCTTGGGGTTGGAAAATCGTGTGAGTGGGTAAAGATGTGGCAGAAGTCATTACAGCCGGAAAGCTTCCTTTTCCTCCGTTTTCGATGATTTCAGATTTGGTAGGAGCTTGGAAGACGAGATTTTCGGAGAAAAAAGGAAGTGCTTTTATGCGAATCCGCTCGGCGATCCTGTTAAGGTGATCGCCTTCATAGCTTTCGTAGAAGTGGGAGATTTGGTAGGAATCCAACACTTCGTGGAGGTTTTTGGTCGCCTCGCTGATTCCTTTGTCCTGCAATCCTGCATCGATGGCGATGGCTTTCAGTTTTTTGAGGTTCAGGATGTATTGATCGACAAAGTTGAGGGTACGGTTGGCGATGATCTTGTTGATCACATCTTGGCGAGCTTCTCCATTTTTGGCAGGAAGATCCAGGTAAAGCGGAGGGTTTTTGGGATTGGGAGCAAAAGCTGCCGAGGTGGCCAAGGCTGCAATTTCAAAAAATGAGGTAGCCTGAAGCTGATCTGGAGTCAAGGTCTCCAACTTTTTCATCAATTCCGGATTAGTTGACGCACCACCATCCATGCAGCAGGGGCTTAGGGCGTAGATGGCTGAATAAACTTCGGGATTTTTCATGCCCAAGCGGAGGGTGCCATAGCCACCCATGGAATGCCCGGCAAGTCCACGACTTTCTTTGGTTGGGATGGTGCGGTAGTTAGCATCGACGTAGCGGACGAGTTCTTGCGTGACAAAAGTTTCCCAGTCGCCGATCGTGACCGAATTCGCATACATGCTGCCTTTGAAGCGGTTGTAGGCATTGGGCATGACTACGATCATTTCTTTGGAAAGTCCCTCGGCCAGAGATTGCTCGATGACGTCCTGCAGGTTGATCCAGTGCTTTTCCCAGCCGAACCATTGGGAATCCGTGTCGGTAAACCCATGCAGCATGTACAGCACTGGGAACCGCTTGTCAGGATTGGAAGCATAGGAAGGAGGAAGATAAACGGTCACATCCCGGTCTGCCGGATCTCCGATCAAATTGCCTTCGAGGGCTTTGCTGTGGACTTTGATACGCTCTTTGGTGCCCTTTTGTGCAAAGGTGGAAAATGCTCCCAAGCTAAATAAGAGCATGAATAGAAAGAATCTTTTCATAGGTCAATGGGTTTAGGTTGGGATAAAAATAGAGGTTATGGGGAGTTTGGCAAATATTGGTCACTGATACAGAGATAGGATTCTGTTTTTTCCAACCTGAGAAAATAAGAGCTAAATAAAATTTTGGAGGATCTTAAACGTCCTTATCTTAAGAAAAATTAATATTTAGAGATTATAATCCCTTAAAATACGTATTTTTGGGGATTACGATCTCCAAAAATGCATATTCAAAGAGAGTTGTTCGGGGTTTTGGCTCGGAAAATCGATTTTAAAAAGGCGATTTTGCTCCTAGGACCGAGGCAAGTAGGAAAAACTACTTTAGTTAGAAGGCTGGCTGAAAGCTTGGGGAAGCCTTTTTTGTACCTCAATGGGGATGATTTGACCACGCAGCAAGCTCTTCAAAATGCTAATCTATCTTTTTTGAAAGCTTATCTTGGTTCGTATCAAGTGATGGTAGTGGATGAAGCCCAAAGGATTCCTCAGATCGGACTGACGCTCAAACTCATTGTTGATAATATTGAGGGAATTCAGTGCCTTGTCACGGGTTCCTCTGCTTTGGAGTTGGCTAGCTCAGTTCATGAACCACTCACTGGAAGAAAATGGGAATACCGTTTATTTCCGCTCTCATGGTCCGAATTGGTGCATGGTATGGGGATGCCTTACTGCCTTACTGCCTTGGGAAAGTTCATGATTTTTGGCACCTACCCGGAGGTGGTTACTCAAGAGGGAGCCGAAATTCCAATACTGAATAATCTGGCTTCGAGTTATTTGTATAAGGACTTACTCAACTTTCAAGGGATCCGAAGACCTGAGCTTTTGGCCAAAATCCTTCAGGCCTTAGCCTGGCAAGTAGGTTCGGAGGTTAGTTTCAACGAACTCTCCCAGGCTGTACAAGCAGACAAAGCAACTGTCCAAAACTACATCGATTTATTGGAAAAAGCCTTTATCATCCAACGACTCAATCCCTTTTCCAGAAATCTCCGCGGGGAAATTAGCACAAGCAGGAAAGTGTATTTTGTGGACAATGGGATTATGAATAGCATAAGTGGAAATTTTGCCACGCTTGCTTCCCGCCCGGATGTAGGAGCTCTTTGGGAGAATTTCCTGATTGCCGAGCGAACCAAATTGCTCAACTATAATGGTTTTTATGGCAGGGTATACTTTTGGAGAAATGTGCGAGGACAGGAGATTGACTACATCGAGGAAATCGACGGAAAAATCTACCCATTTGAGTTTAAGTGGAATCCAAAGGCCAAGGTGAAGTATCCCAAAATTTTTGAGGAGACTTACAGTCCCCAACCGCTGCAAGTTATCCACAAGGACAACTTTTGGGAGTGGTTGGGTAAGTATCCGTATTAAGTACGGGTAGTTTTCTGGTTTTAATAGCCTGTTTGTCAAAGGTAATTCGTCAAAATCCGAACTTTCTTTTTTTGGGAAAAGGTATATGCCTTTGGTGATACTTTCTAGAAAAATGAAATCGAGCATGAATCATAGCTTTTCAACCAATTGTGGTGTCAATACATGCGTGATTCTCCCGATCCCGATAGCTTTCGGAACGGGACTGGCTATCTGACCTTTAAAAAACAATTATAAACGCATGAAAACACTTTATTTAAAACTCAATGAATCTGTTTTCGAGGAAACGGAGGGTATTCTCAAGGAAAAGGGAATTTCGAGAAATAGATATATCAATGAAGCCTTGGATTTTTATAACCGCTATCACAAGCGGAAGAAGTTGGCCAAGGCATTCGCAAAAGCTTCTCAACTGGTAAGAGATTCTTCCATGGAAGTGAATGCGGAATTTGATCAGCTGATCGATGAAGGGGCAATATGAAATCAAGCATGATCCCCTGTCGGTGTCACACAGAGGAAAGATTATCTGTCATGTGAAGATTCCATATGACCTTTAAAAATCAAATTATAATCATATGAAATTTGGTTGGTTAATCTGAATCCTGCCCGGGGTACCGAACCCGGAAAAATTCGTCCTGCTGTGGTGATTCAGACCAATTTACTCAATCAGTTGGATCATCCTTCCACCTTGATTTGCGCGATTACAACTCAACTTTCAGCTGAGGAAAATATTCTAAGAGTACGTTTAGACTCGGTAGGCACAGGATTGGAAAAAGGCTCCGAGATTTTGGTTGATCAAATCCGTGCTTTGGATAACCCCCGATTTTTGGAAAAGCTTGGGTAGCTGAGTTTGGAAAAAGCGTTGGAGCTTAGGGGGAAATTGGGAACGGTGATGGATTTTTAACGGAATTAACCAATATTGCATTAATCGTATGAATATTGGTGAAAATAAAAAGACTATGGCGGTAATTAGAAAAACAGTGACCTTCACGGAGCAGCAAGACCGTTGGATAAAGGCTCAAATTGAAGAAGGAGACTTTACCAATGAATCTGAATATCTGCGCCACCTGATTAGACAGGATCAAGAGCAAAAAGGAAAGTTGCAAAAACTTAAAGTTGCTATTCAGGAAGGAATCGACTCTGGTATTTCCTCCAAAACCTTCTCTGAAATCCTACGGGAGGTAGAGGTCAAGATGAAAGCGGATGGAAAGCTTTAGATTATCCGTTAAGGCTGAAGAAGATCTTGTTGAAATCTATTCCTATGGGATCTTGCAATTTGGGTATACCCAAGCAAATAACTATGTCTTTGGCCTAGAAGAGACCTTATTGAAATTGGCTCAATCCCCATTTATGGGAAAACAGTCTGATTTTGTTTCAAAAGGTTTAAGATCATTTATTTACAAATCCCACATAATTTTTTATCAGCTTGAGGATGGAGGGGGGTTGATTGTAAGGAAATTGAACCAAAGTAGAGATTATAATTCCTTCCTGTGATTCAGTTTTAACCTAGAATTTTTGAAAACTCCCATTGAATTTGATCATTGATCATTTCACCACTTACCATCCACTTTTTACAACTTATCAACCAAACCTCCCAACTCCCCCCAAACTTCATTTGCCATTCACCCCCTGCCAAGGTATCTTTGCGGCCTAAACATAAACCGTACACCGTGGCAAACAAAACCGTCAAAGTAGGTCTGGTCCAGCTCAGTTGCTCTGGGAATGTGGCCGAAAACATGGAGAAAACCATCGCAGGCGTTCGCACCGCTGCCCAAAAAGGCGCTCAGGTCGTGGTCTTGCAGGAACTTTTTAGATCGCTTTATTTCTGTGACGTAGAGGATTACGAAAACTTCAAACTCGCCGAAGCCATTCCTGGCCCATCAACTGACACGCTCGGTGCCTTGGCCAAAGAATTGGGGGTGGTGATCGTGGCTTCTTTGTTTGAAAAACGTGCCGAAGGACTTTACCATAACACCACGGCGGTCTTGGATGCGGATGGAACCTACCTCGGCAAATACCGAAAAATGCATATTCCTGACGATCCGGGTTATTTCGAGAAGTTCTATTTCACTCCGGGCGACTTGGGCTATAAAGTGTTTCCAACCAAATTCGGCAAAATCGGCGTGCTGATTTGTTGGGATCAGTGGTATCCTGAAGCAGCTAGAATCACCGCTTTGAAAGGTGCGGACTTTTTGGTGTATCCAACCGCCATCGGCTGGGCTTTGCATCAGGATGAGCAAACCAACGAGGATCAATACAATGCTTGGCAGACCATTCAGCGTTCGCACTCGGTAGCCAATGGACTTCCAGTTGTTTCCGTCAACCGAACCGGAATCGAAGGTCCGATGCAATTTTGGGGAGGTTCGTTTGTTTCCAACGCCTTTGGTCGGGTGACTTATAAAGCCCCTCATTTGGAAGAAGAAATCCACGTGGAGGAGCTGGATTTGACGGCTTCGGATCGGTACAGAACGCACTGGCCTTTCCTGAGAGACCGTCGAATCGACTCTTACGCTCCGATCACCAAGCGCTACCTTGACGAAGAATAAGCCATGAAAAACTTGTTTGAATTGGCTCAAACCGGTGCAGCGACCCCGGCTGAGTTAGGCTACTATTTTCCTGCTGAATTTGCCCCTCAGGAATCCATGTGGCTGAGTTGGCCGCACAAGGAAGCGAGCTGGCCGGGTAAGATCGAGACGGTTTTTGCACCCTATTCCCAGTTTATCACCGAAGTGGCCAAAGGCCAAAAGGTGAATATCAATGTGGCTGATGAAGCGATGAAAGCCTTTGCTTTGGCACATCTGGAAAAAGCTGGAGCGGATTTGAGCAAGATCTTCTTCCACTTTTTCCCAACCAACGATGCTTGGTGCCGGGATCACGGTCCTGCTTTCCTGATCAATCCCAATGCGGAAATTAAAAAGGTTTTGGTGAAGTGGAATTACAATGCATGGGGGGAAAAATACCCGCCTCACGATCTGGACAATCAAATTCCGATTCATATTGCGGAGCACTTGGGCATCCCTTATTTCAAACCCGGAATCGTCATGGAAGGTGGTTCGGTTGAGTTCAATGGAAAAGGAACACTCTTGACCTCAACGGCTTGTTTGCTGAATGAAAACCGAAACCCACACCTTACCCAAGCCCAAATCGAAACGTACCTCTGTGATTACTACGGAGTGAAGCATATCCTTTGGGTTGGTGATGGGATCATCGGAGACGACACCGATGGGCATATCGACGACATCACACGATTTGTGAATGAGGATACCGTGGTGACTGTGGTGGAGGAAAACAAAGCCGATGAAAACCACGGGATTCTGGCCGAAAACCTTGAAATGCTCAAGAAAATGCGCCTGGAAAACGGCAAGCAGTTGAACATCGTGGAGCTTCCCATGCCAAGTCCGGTGATTTGGGAAGATCAACGACTTCCGGCTTCATATGCCAATTTCTACATCGCCAATGAAGTGGTGGTGGTGCCGACTTTCCGGGATAAAAATGACCAAAAGGCGCTAGATATACTTACGGATTGCTTTCCAAGAAGACGGGTGATCGGAATTGACAGCACCGATATCATCTGGGGCTTGGGTAGTTTCCATTGTTTGAGTCAGCAGGAACCTTCTGTCAAGTAGGCAGTCTCAGTGATCAGTTTGCAGGTGCCAAATAAAAAATTAGAAAGGCAATCCGAAAGGGTTGTCTTTTTTATTGGAAGGCAAACTTCTTGGTGTAGACCAATTCAAATGCCTCTTTAATAAACAAAATCCAGCCAAATGCGCTTTCTCCAAAAATACCCGCCTTTATGAAACAGTTTCTTCTTACCTTGACCTTTATCACCTTGTTGTCAAGCTGTGCCTTTAAGTCTATTACCCGTTCCAAAGAAATCAATTATTTACAGCAAAGCGCTTCGCTACCGGAAAAAAACTTAAATGTTTTTGCTCCCAAAAAAGCTGAAAAAGCACCTGTTTTGATTTTTATCCATGGAGGAAGCTGGAATAGCGGTAGAAAAGAAATTTACGATTTCATGGGAAGCAGACTCGCGAGAAGGGGAGTGGTGACGGTCATTATTGATTATCCATTAGCGCCCGCCTACCAACTCCCTGCAATGGAAAAAGCCAGTGTAACGGCCATCAAATGGGTGCAAGAAAATATTTCCAACTATGGAGGTGATCCTGAGCAGATCTATGTTTCCGGTCATTCAGCAGGTGGACATTTGGCAGCGCTGGTTGCTATTAAGAAAGAACCTTGGAAAGAACTCGGGATGACCAACCCGCTGAAAGGAGCCATTCTCAATGATCCCGCCGGCTTGGATTGGTATTGGTTTTTGAACGAGCGAAAGGAAAAATACAATGCCGAGGATAATTACGATGCTTTCACCTCCAATCCTGAAACCTGGAAAACCTACTCACCCATCTTTGAATTGGATGGCACGGAGATTCCGCTTCTGATCCTAGAGGGTGAACGAACGTACCCCGGAATTCGCCTGACCATTGATCGGTTTCGAAAAGTAGCAGAAGCCAAAGGAACGAACTTGGCCTATTCCTTTTATCCCAAAACCAAACATATTCCCATGATCACCCAGTTTTTCTTCACTTGGAGCAAAGGGTATGAGGATGTGTTGGGATTTATGGGGGTGACCAATTAGGCATTGACAACCAACCTGCGACTGACTACTGAAAACTGATAACCCGTCCATCCTCCATCTCGATCGTGCGGTCGGTGCCGGCAGCGAATTCAGGGTCGTGGGTCACGATCAGCATCGTTTGTCCAAATTCTTTCGCAAGCTCTTTAAACTTGGCATAGACGATGTCTGAATTTTTCTTGTCCAAGTTTCCTGTAGGCTCGTCTCCCATGATCAGTAAAGGGTCATTAATCAGGGCGCGGGCAATGGCTACCCGTTGTTTTTGCCCTCCTGAAAGTTGGTTTGCCTTTTTCAGGGCATGATCCTGCATGTCAAAAATCCGAAGCTTTTCCATCGCGCGATGCTCGATCTCCTCCCGGGAATACTTGCCAAGCTTTAAGGCCGGAATCATTACATTTTCCAAGGTGGAAAACTCGTGGAGCAGGTAGTGAAACTGGAATACAAAGCCAATTTTCTCATTTCGAAGCCGGGAGAGATACTCCGCAGATTTGCCGGTGATCAGCTCTCCGTCGAGCAAGAGCTCTCCGTTGTAGTCCGTATCCATGGTGGACAGAATGTAGAGCAAGGTGGATTTGCCACAGCCTGATTTGCCTACGATGGAAACAAACTCGCCTCGCTTGATCTGAAAACTCACCTGATTCAAAACCTGGGTGGTGGTGGCATTCACAAAAAACTTGTCAATATGTTTGGCTTCGAGTACCGACATGATGTGGGGTTATTTTCCTCGGATGATTTCTACAGGGTCTACACTGGAGGCCTTTCGGGCAGGAAAATACCCCGCAAAGTAGGTGGTAATGAGGCTAAAGGTGCCGCCGATGAGGTAGTATTTGGGATTGTAGTCCACTGGAAAGGTTTTGATCGTAGGTAGTGCCTCGGTCTCAAAAGGAATCTGATCGATCGTGAGTCCGGCCAAATAGCCAAAAAACAATCCCGCTACTCCTCCTATGACCCCAATGCTCAATGCAATGGTGATAAACACCCGGTTGACATCCTGGGGACTGAATCCAATTGCTTTGAGAATAGCGATGGTGTCCAGCTTTTCGTAAATCATCATATTCAGGATATTGTAAATCCCAAACCCGGAGACTACCAAAAGGGTGATTCCTACCGCATAGCTGATCAGATTTCGGATTTGTGTGCCTGTTTCAAACTGGGCATTAACGGTCTGAATATCGTCGGCATCGATCTCAAATACTCCTTCCAATTCCTTGGCCATGGCCGGAGCAAGGTTGAAATCATGGAGCTTCACCTGGATATCTGTAATGTAGGAAGGCGACGCCCCAAGCATTTTTTGCACAGTGGAGAGGGAAGCGTAGCTATTGACATTGTCAAAATCGCCCAGGCCACTTTGAAAGTAGCCGACTACTTTCAGCTGCATCCGGTTGCCCTGAGCCGTAGTCACCTGGATCACATCTCCGATCGATGCCATCATCCGATCTGCTGCGCCCTTACCCAAGATGATGGTGTTGATTTGGTTGAGGTCTTCATAATTTCCCTCTGTCACGTAATCGGTAAAGGCGAAAAGTTGGGCTTCTTTTTCTGCATCGATGCCATTGACGATCCCAGTGAGGTCGATGGTTCCGATATTGAAAAAAACCTGTGACGAAATTTTGGGGCTGACGCCAAGGACCCGTGGATCTGCCTCCAGTGTTTGGACGATGGATTCACTGTTGAAGATCGCGAGTCGGCTGGTACTGGGCTTGATGGAGCGGATGACATTTACTCCACCGGAGAAGTCCTCGCTTTGGTCGATGGGCTGATTGGGATTGGGCTTGATCTCGTTGTAAAACCGGATGTGCGGCGTGCGATTCAGGATAAGTCCGTCCAACAGAGTATTCAGCCCGTTCATAAAGCCCAATAAAGCCACAAACATGGTGATGCTAAACATCACCCCAACTGCTGCAACCAAGGTTTGCTTCACCCTCGCCAGCATCAGTGCGCGTGCGATTTCAAAAATCAGCGACCACTTCATCGAATGGGTTGGATTAGACCTGTTTTTTCATCAATACCTTCCAAGATTTCGGCGTATTGGTAGGTTTTGAGTCCTACTTTCACCGTCAAGGTGTCGCCGTCGGCGGTGATGACTTTGTTTTCCAGAAAAAGCAGCTGACGGGGAATGACCAGGCTATTTTCCCGCACCTGCGTGACGATGTTGGCTTCCAGACTCAGGTTGGGGTAGAGCCTAGGTGGTGCCTTGGTGAAAGTGGCTTCCACGGTGAATGTCTTTGATTTGACATCCATGATGGGGTGGATTTTGGTTACCGAAGCCTCAAATACCTCTCCTTTGAAACTGTCCAAGGTAACCAATACATGCTGTCCTTTTTCGATTTTTGCAATGTCGTATTCATCCACTTGCAGTTCCAAGACAAACTCGCCCGCACTACCGATGATGGCAAGCGGTGTCTGTGGCGTGACCATTTCTCCCTTTTCTTTCATCAGGGAGTAGACGATTCCGTTGATTTTGCTCCGCAGGACATATTCCCCTTCGAGGGCTTCGGAGATGGCTAGGTTTTTTCCCGCATTTTTGGCGTTAAACTCAATTTCCCGCTTTAGCTCCAGGTAGCGGAGTTGGGTGGACAAGTAGGTGGTTTTGGAAGATTCAAATTTGAGCTGCCGCTGCTCTAACTCTACGGTGGTTCCTATGCCTTGGGCTTTGAGGTTTTTTTGTCGGTGGAAAAGCAGGGAGTCGTTGAGGTAAGTGCTCTTGGCGAGGTTCAGGGTGAGTTGGAGTTCGCGCAGCCTGTTTTGATTGGCTCGCTGATCGGCAAAAGCCCGGGCGATCTCTGCATTTTCCTTTCGCAGCTTTTCTGCTTCGTTGTATATCCGAATCAAGGGAGTACCTACCGTCACTGTGTCTCCTTCGCCGACAAAAACCTCCTGAACCGGACCGGTAGCCAAGGTTAGGGCTTCGTATTGATCCTTGGCTTTGATTGTGCCCGAGGCATATACCGACTCCGAGAGATTCTGACGGGAAGGATAGGTCACCTCCGAATCTGAACTACCACAGGCTATCAGGACGGCGAGTGGTAGCAGACCGTAGGTAAGCCTAAAGGTGAAAGAAAAGAAGCTGCGCATGGCGGGGAAAGTTAGAAGTCCAAGATAAGCCAATCCGAATTGGTTTTACCTGAGGAAAGTCATCAGTTTCGACCAGGTTTAATGGGACTATTCCAGTGTCTGATAGATCATTTGCCTAAACTTATTTTCATAATAGGAGCTAAACGGATTAACCTGGGTCATGAAGATGGCTACCATCTTTTCCTTGGGATCTATGAAAAAGTAGGTGCAAAATGCCCCACTCCAATAAAATGCGCCCTCCGATCCTGTAGCCTTGGTCGCAGCCAGGTCATCCACCACAGCAAATCCCAACCCGAATCCTTTGCCGGGATCTTGAAACAGGTCTCCGGACTGATTGATCCGCATGATCTCGATGGTCTTGGGGCTAAGGTAGCGGCGACCATTCCATTCGCCTCCATTTAGGAGCATTCTCGCAAAAAGCGAATAATCCTGCACCGTGGAAAACAGACCGTGGGTGCCTCCAAATACTGTATTACCTGTGGTCGGGGTCTGTCGGGCAGATTTGACCAGGACGCCTTCGTCGTTGAAATTATGAAGCTGAACCATTCGGGATTTTTGGGCATCGCTGAGGTTGTAGCCGGTGTCTTTCATTCCCAAGGGCTCAAAAAGTCTGGTTCTTAGAAATTCTTCAGCGGTCCTTCCTGTAAATACCTCAATCAGGCGAGCGAGGATGTCGGGAGAGGCGGAGTAGTTCCACTTTTCCCCCGGATGACTGGCTAAGGGTTGGGTAGCAAGTGCTTTGACTCGCTCCTCGATGGTCTTGGGCTGGGACATGTAGATCGCTTGGGCTACTTCACGGTCCAGTTTGGTGCCGCCTATGCCATGGAGAAATCCTGCTGTGTGGCTCAAGACCTGGGCAATAGTGATGGGAGATTTTGCTGGTTCGGTGCCACCGGCTGAGCCTTTTTCCGGATCGAGCAGCACCCGCATCTCTTTAAACTCGGGCAGGTAGTTGGCAATCGGGTCGCTCAGGAAAAAGTGTCCCTCCTCATACAGCATCATAAAAGCCGTGCTGATGATGGGTTTGGTCATGGATTGGATAAAAAAGATCTGATCTGTTCGCATGGGCGTCTTGGCAGAGAGGTCACTGAAGCCCAAAGCCGATTCGTGGGCTTTTTCTCCATTTCGGTAGAGTAGGGTCACCACTCCGGGAAGGCGTCCCGCGTCGATTTCTTTTTGGAAATAGGCATCGTAGCGCTGCAGACGCTCAGCGGAGATCTTTGCCTGGCCAAATGTGGACGCGATGACCAAAAGGGTAAGCAGACTGCTAAGTAGGAATTTGGGGTTGAGCATAGGTACAGGTTGATTTTGCTTCAAGATAGTTTTTATCCAAATCAAATTTCTATTTTCAACAGATCAATCGGTATCCATGAAACATCTCGAAACCTCCTACTTGACCCACGACGGACTACAACTCTATCTTCAAGCTTGGTTACCCGAATCGCCTAAGGCCGGACTCTTGCTGATTCATGGCTTGGGAGAGCATAGCGGGCGATATGCCCCCTTGGTGGATAGGCTCGTAGCCGAAGGGGTCGCCGTTTTTACCTTTGACGGACGTGGTCATGGTAGGTCAGTGGCAGGGAAGCCTGATGCCTACTTTGCTTCTTTCCGCGATTATTTGGAGGACATCGATGCCCTATTTGGAAAAGTGCTTGCCTACCTGCCCGGTCTGCCGGCTTTTCTCTATGGGCACAGCATGGGTGGGGGAATGGCTGCCGGCTATGTGATCAGGTATCAGCCCCAGGCCGCAGGTGTCATACTCAGCTCTCCGGCGATCAAGGAGGCCGAAAATACCTCCAAGCTGCTGATTGCAGTGTCGGGAATGATCAGCAAGTGGCTACCTAGGCTGAAAGCGCTCAAGCTTGACGCTACACAGATCTCGAGAATCCCTGAGGAAGTACAAGCCTACCTCTCCGACCCCCTCAACTATACCCAAGCTATCCCAGCCCGCACAGCTCATGAGGTATATCAGCTGATGCAGGTAATCCAAGCCGATGCGGCTTCCTTTGAACTGCAGGTTTTGGTGGTGCATGGCACGGAAGATGGCCTTACCAATCCCAAAGGTTCGGAGCTCTTTATCCAAAAAGCACAGAGCGAAGACAAGACTTTGAGGCTATTTCCGGGTGGGTATCATGAACTGATACATGACCATGATCGAGAGGAACTGATCCAAACGGTGGTGGATTGGGTGAAGGAGAGATTGGGGGATAAGTAAGAAAGTTGATAGAATTTAAAGGGGATTTTTTGAAAGAATGTAAGCAAATAAAAAAGGAGTCACGATTTTTTATCTCGTAACTCCTTGATATTCAAGTCGGGGTGACAGGATTTGAACCTGCGACCACACGCCCCCCAGACGTGTACGCTACCGGACTGCGCCACACCCCGATTAGGATGTGCGAAAATAGGATTTTCCTGATTTTTTTCCAGATTTCGCTTTAGTTTTTCGAGGGTAGTTTGCCAGACTCTTTTTTTATTGATAAGGATATAAAAGATAATCAGGGGTTTTTGGGCTTGAAGAAAATGGACTGAAAAGTCTGGGAGCAACAGGCCTTACAAAGTGTCACAGAAGGTTGGAGTTTTTCGGCCTTTCGAAGTGCTTCAGTTCCGTTATTAAATGGGCCTAGGTAGTCTCTGTCCAAAGAATCGGGAATATGTTCACATTCTTGATTATGAACTTCATATTCCCCGTTGGAATTAGGTTTGGAAGAGAGGTAAAAGAATTTCATTGGTTTGTTGTTTGTTTCGTAGATGCTCAATCGCTCATTTATCCTCGCCCACAGTTTGAGAAGCTCTCCTCTAAAAGCTAGGTTCGCCAAAAATAACACCCTGAAAAATCCGAAAACATACCCTATATAGGGTATTTTTAGTACTTTTTTGGAGAAAAACCTTCCACTTTTTCGCTTTTCCTCTGTTGATTCCAAATAGAATTCTGAAAGGATTTCGTTCGCTGGCCTCGATTTAAGTGCTTGATTTATACTAGTTGTACTATTACTTCTAACAAGTTATTTGAATTGATATATAGAGATAAACTGTCATCATATAAAATTTCTATAGTGATCTCAATTAAGTCATGAATTTTTTATGATTTCCTCAATTTGTCAGGCTTAGCAAGATTCATTATTGTTTAAGATTTTATCCATTTTTTCATGATTGGATATGCACTTAAGTCATGTGTATTTTATGGAACATGGTTTTTATTTCAGAGGCTTAAAAATATTTCAATGACTAGATCTTCAATTTTGAATAACTATCTAATTAAATGTTTTTCAGTGATTACCGATCAGTGACTTTTTATTTGGATTATTTGAAAAAAAATTAATGAAAAACGGTGGATGGTGTTGTAAATGTCAAATGGTTTACATTTTTTTACACTTAATTGCATTAAAAAGATCCTCACTCTTGATCTTTTTGAAGCCGAAATAACACTCGTTCTTCTTTATAAAAATGAATTATATACCTGATTTGGATAATAATATATACAAAAAAAGGTATTAAAACACACTCTTTATTCACCCTAAAGAGGATGGCGATTCATACATAAAGGAAGAAATGAACTGCATACAAGCCTGATTAAATGATTAAAATTTTACCTCAAAGTACACTTTGTTTAACACCGTCTCGCAGCGTTTTGGTCTGTGTGATGGTGTTATTTTTTGGGGTAAGTTGGGGACAGACTACGAATGATTACCGATCCAGACAAACAGGTAATTGGAATTCTACAGCCACTTGGGAACGCTTCAACGGTACGTCCTGGGTTACGGCTACTGTCACCCCAACGAATACTAATGCAAATGTCATTACTATTCAAAATGCGCATACCGTTTCAATAACAGCTTCTGTATCCGTAGATCAGGTAGTAGTTGCTGCGGGTGGCCAAGTGAATTTGAACAACAATGTAACTCTCTCAATTACGAATGGGACTGGGAATGATTTTGAAGTTGCTGGCACTTTTTCTAGATCCACAGGTACAATAACCATCGCATCAGGTGCCTCATTTGTTTTTGGAGATAATGGAACTTACATACATGCACAAAATGGAGGAATTATTCCAACAGCTACTTGGGCAGCTAGTTCAACAGTCCGAATCGAAGGAACAACATCTACAGATCCAACTGGATTAAATCAAAGCTTCGGAAATTTTATATGGAATGCCATAGGTTTAGGCAGCAATAGTGTCAATTTTAATCCTACAGGTATTGCCGGGAATCTTGAAATCAACAATGGATCCGCAACTGGCCAGATTATTCAAACTGTTGCTTCACTTTCCATTGGAGGCGATTTGATTATTGGAGGAGGTGTTTTTGCAATTGCATCAGGTAATTCTAATACTAGAGTTCTAACGGTCTCCGGGAATGTGACTATTTCAGAAGGAAGTTTACTTGTTAAGCAAAATAATAATGGTGGGGGGACACTTAATATAAATGGAAATCTAATCCATACGGGAGGAACAATTTCCAGAAGTGGTTCAGGTGGAGCATCTATTAATTTTTCTGGCTCTGGCTCCCCTCAACTTTTTACTTCAGGCGGTTCGGTCACCAATGCCATAAACTGGACAGTTAATTCAGGTGCTTTCCTTCAAATGGCTGATGCTGAAACAATGGTAACAGGAGGTGGAACCTTCAATCTTTCCTCCGGAGCTTCCCTAGGGATCACTTCTGCCGATGGAATCACCATTTCCGGCGCTACAGGAAATATTCAGGTTACCGGAACGAGAACATTCAACACAGGGGCAAATTACATCTATAATGGAGAGGCTAACCAAGCGGTAGGAAATGGGCTTCCTGGTACTGTAAATTCTTTGATCATTGCCAATACAGGAGGTATTGGGAATAATCTGGTGACTTTGGATGCGGATAAAATCATCTCCTCTGAACTGGGAGTGGAGTTAGGGGTACTGGATTTGGTCACATTCACCGCAAATAGAGCGACTTCCGGAGGCAGCTTTTACTTGGAGGCTAATACAGGGCTCAGGCTAAGTGGTGTCTCCAATTTTCCTTCCGTTTTTTCTAATCGCACCCTTGATTGTAGCAGTACGGTGGAATATTATGCTAATGGCCCGCAAACTGTGGCTGGGGTTAATTATGGGAATTTGATCCTTAGTGGTTCAGGAGTGAAAACCTTACAGACTGGTACCACCCAACTCTGCTCGAATTTCACCCTCTCCGGTACAGTCACCGCCACTGCCGTGGTCGGAATGACGGTCGGAGGCAATTTTGCAATCGGTTCGGGTACTTCTTTTTCAGCTGGTTCGTTCACACACCAGGTCAATAGCAATTGGACGAATCAGGGAACCTTTTCAGCAGGGACTTCTACTTTTATTTTCGGAGGAACAACCTCCGGTTCATTAACCAACAGCGGCACTGGGCAATTCTTCAACTTGTCTTTTGTGGGTTCGGGCACCAAAACAATCAACTCGCCTCTTTCACCAACAGGGGATATTTTACAAATCTCAACTTCAGTAATACTTAGCGGAGCCAGCACCATCACCCTAGCAACCGGAAGATCCTTAGAAATCAATGCATCTGGATCTGTCAACGCTGGTTCAGGGAGATTGATCATCGAACCAGGAGCATTTTATGTAAATAGAAGTACCTCCAATCCTACATTGGAAGTAAGGCAACGGTTCCTTGGTAGCAAGGGATGGCGATTGGTGGGAACTCCGATCAATTCTACCTATGCAGCACTAACTTCCGGATTTGAAACCCAAGGATTTCCTGGGTCTACCTATCCCACGCTTCAACCTAATTTGCTATGGTGGGACGAGACGGATAAAGGAACCACCTTACAAGGTTGGAGGCAGCCTGTCTCACTTTCTGCCTCAGTTCCTGCCGGGAGGGGTCATTATTTCTATGTTTTCAATGGGGAAAGTAAGCCGGGAGGAGGAAACTATTCGGATGCTCTACCGCTTACCATGGCTGTGAGTGGGACAGAGGTGAATTTGGCATCAGGAAATTTTGACTTTGGCGTCACTTTTACCCCTCGAAACACCAGCTCGGTCGCTCAGGGTGATTCACTCATAGAGGTTAACCAAGCAGATGAAGGGTTTAATCTGGTGGCCAATCCTACCGCCAGTGTCATCGATTTTCATTCGCCAACAGGTTGGACCAAAACAAATATTGATCAATCCATCTACGTTTGGGATCCGGCGACTTCCAGTTTTCTCACTTGGAATGGTACCTCAGGTTCTTTAGGAAGTGGAAGAATAACTCCTTTTCAAGCTTTTTGGGTCAAGGCCAATGCCCCTTCTCCAGTTTTGATGCTCAATGGAAATGCTCCTAAATCTCTGTTATCCACTGATTTTTTTGGTAGAAAGCAAACCGAACCTATTTCTATTCTAGAACTCCATGTGATGGGCGAAGGGATGAATGCGCAGTCATTTATCAGTTTTGGGGAGGGAGGAGAAACGGATGCGGATCCAAAGGACGCATACCAACTGGAATCATTGGCTGAAGACTGGCTGTTGCTTTACTCCTTTGGTTCGCTCAAGACAAGAAGTCCTTTAGTCATTAACCATCAGCCATCTCTAGTGAGTCAGGAAAATAGAGTGATACCTCTCCATTTGGCTTCTGCCAAGAAAGGGGAGCCATTTAAAGGTGCCTATTTGATGGATTGGAAACTGCCAGTGAATTGGGAGCCTTCCTTGGATTTGGTATTGATGGATCACATCAATCAAAAGGCGGTCGATATGAAGAAGGAAAGTGCCTATGCCTTTGAATTCGAGGCTCCTAAGGCGACCACCTCGAATGGGCGAAAAGGACTTGATACTTTACTTTCACCGCGTGCAGTGGTCTTTCAGACCCCTTATTCTCTGGATGAAGAGAAAAATCCTGCCAATGCAAGGATTTCAGCTGGTTCCAAGCCCAAAAGACCTTTTACTCTATTTATCGGAAAATTTCCTGAAGGGAGGATTGAGTACTTACCTGAATTTCCCAAGCTGTTTTCTCCAGCTCCCAACCCATTTGTGGATCATACTAAAATCCGGTTTTTCCTCCCTGTATCGGAGGATGCCGAAGTCAAAATTTACTCCCTCCTCGGTCAGGAAGTGGGAGGTTTTCCAAAGCAATCCTACTCTACTGGAATTCATGAACTGGAATGGGCACCTCAGTCCATTGCTCTTCCAAAAGGAATATACCTCATCCGACTTGTCACTCCGACCGGACAATTCACCCAAAAGCTGATTAAAAACTAATGCGTACCCTGATTTTAATACTTACACTGATCTGTTGCCTGGCATACCAAGCCGCTCAAGCCCAAGTGGATGATACCCGCAAAGCCAACTTGAGCGTGCGTGCCAGTGCCACGGTTACCGACAACTTGCAAATGCTGACGATCCGGAATCTGGATTTGATCAGTCCGGTGGTAGAAAACGATCGAATCATCGTTTCGCCTACCACCAGCAGCTATGCAGGGATGTTTAAAATTCTCGGTAATCCCAGAAGCCGTGTTAGAATCACTTTTCTGCAAACCGAAATTCTCAAAGAGCAACGCGAAGGGCTAGGTGAAGTAGCTGCCCAGTATTTCGTCAGTGAGGCTTTTGAGGATACGCAGATCCAAAGTACACCGTTGCAGCTGGGAGAGGGCAATGTGAGACTTAGTGAAAAAGGAGTTCTTTTCCTCTGGTTGGGAGCCAATCTGGATTTAAGCCGTGCCAGACCGGGATTGTATTTGTCTGAATTTATCCTTGAACTCGAATACATCTGATGAAGGGTAAATCTACATATCACTTTATCTTTTTAGTTCTCGGGATCAGTGCGAGTTTGTGGTCTTTGGCTCCTTCTGCCATGGCTCAGCGCATCAATTTCAGTACTTGGACAGGTAGTGAGGAAATCACGATTAATCCCGTTCTGGCTAATCCAAACCTGAATTTTAATCTGAAGAAAGCGGCCATTTCCGCGAATAGCCCTGCAGTCACGATCAATCTGGTCGACAATCAGTCGGTGGGTTTTCAGATTCAGGCACCGGATGGCTATGATCTCACGGTGGAGGTAGATGCGCCGACCTTCTTGAGTTTGGATGGGGTTGGTTCTGCTCCTGAAGAAATGGTTCCATTCCGGTTGGGGATTGCTTACAACAATCAGGCAGCACCCGACGAGATGGCTGCAAAGGCTACCGCGGTGGAGCTTCCAACTGGATTTTACAATGTGACCTTCCCGGTTAATCGGAGATTAACGGGAGCTCCTGGACCGCCTCCGACCCCGAGTTCAGGAACTTATGTGCGACCCAAATCCACGGCTTGGCTTTTTCTCTATGGAGAGCTTGGCCCAATAGGCCCTGTAAATGCAGGCGATTACCTGGCAGATATTACCATCAATGTCTACTTCACAAGCAATGACTAAGCAACTCCTCCATATCGCCTCTGTGATGCTCTTGGTCTTGGTAAGCACTATGGCAAAGGCTCAGTTTGTCGCCATCAGACTGGAGATTCCTGCAGGAGTGCAATTCAGTTCTCAGGTGATGGAACCGCTGGAGGGAGGCACTTGGGAAAAAACGAAGGCAAAACGTTGGGTTGGTCTCGAAGCAGATGAGAATCTCTCCATACTGGTTCAGATGGATTTGCCTCAGCGGGAGATTCAACCTGCACCCGAGGCTTATTTTCTGAATGATGGAAGCTCTGATTTTGAAGAGGCTTTTACGCTAAGTATCAACTCTTCGGAGGTGATTCTTTCCGATACATACCAGCTGATCCGATACATGAAGCCGATGCCAACTAAAGTCAAGGCCTGGCTTGGGATACCGGTGGTAGATGGATTGACTGTAAAAATCGAATACCCTTAAAATACCTATAAAACTTTCACAACGAGGACACTAAGATGATGGAAAAGACCTGAAAACCTATCGCCGAGGATATGGGAAATATCCGGAGCACTTTGAAAAATGAATACACAAGTACCTAAAAATCAAAAAGAAACAAACAAACAAGTAATTCAAACAAACAAACAAAACAAACAAACACATGAAAACTATCTTTAAATCAGTACTCACACTTGGCCTAGTAGCCGGAATGACCTTCGCAGCAAACGCTCAGAAAACCACCACAGCACCTGCTTCAGCTACAATTTTGGCAGATTTGACCATTGTATTGGACGCGAATCAAAATGAAATCGCCTTCGGTAATGTTTCAGCTAATACACCTGCGGCTGTAGTGTTGGATGCAAATGGAGTTAATAACGACAATACTGGTACTGTAACCAACGTGGCAAGATTTAACCTAGGTGGTGCAAGCACTGCTATTTCTGTTTATTATGATGCTACTGTTGACTTAACCGATGCAGTATCCAGCGAAGTGATTGTAATGACTCCAGAAGTAGTAGGTGCTGCAACAGTAGCGGCGCAAGGTACAGCAGCAGCGATTGCTAACGCAGGCACTGTGTCATTGGTGTCCGGAGCATTTCATATTTGGGTTGGTGGCACGTTGCCAACAATGGTAAATCAGACTCCTGGTTCCTACACGGGTACATTCAACATCTCAGTAGAATACAATTAATCCAAATCAAGCCGGTGGCAGTAGCTGCCGGCTTCTTTCTTTTAGTCTGATGAAAAGGGTTCTTCTATTTTTCCTGCTTGGTGCTTTCTTGATTCCAAGCACGCATGCTCAGATTTCGATCGCACCGACTTCGGTGTTTATCGATCAAAATGGGATCGGGTCGGTATTCATCACCAATCCGGGAGATACTCCTCAGGAAGTGGCAGTGAGTTTCGTCTTTGGATATCCGGGAAATGACTCTTTAGGCAATTTGCTGATGGTTTATGGAGATTCGACTCGAGAAAATCAGCATGGCTTGGGAGATCGACTCCGTGCTTTTCCTCGGACCTTTATTCTCGGACCCAGGCAACAGCAGACGGTAAGACTTCAGGTCAGACCGGATCGAAGCCTCGCTGCAGGTACCTATTTCACCCGAATCAAAATCACTTCCAATCCCCAAACCACTGACGTGGAGCAAGTTGCCGCAGAGGGAGTTTCGACTCAGGTCAACTTTAAGTTTGATCAGGTCATCGCGACCTTCCATAAGGTAGGAGAGGTGCAGACAGGTCTGGAGTTTGGAGAAGTCACGACCGAAATCAAGGAAAACGCTCTGAGAGTCCTGACAGATTTTACAGTGACGGGCAATTCCCCCTTTCTCGGAAGTGTGACAGCTACGCTGAAAAATACCAAAGGTGAGCTTTTGGCTACTCAACAACAGACGACTGCGCTTTATTTCTCCGGAAAAAGAGCCATTGAGCTTGGTTTGGAAAAGCAACTTTCCGCAGGTACCTATGAGATCGAGCTTCTCTTTGAAACCAAGAGGTCAGACATTCCATCTGCCGACCTAGTCCAATCACCTCCAATCAGTAAAAAAATCACCCTGACCGTCAACTAATCCTGACAGGTTAACCAATTCCTTTTCACCCAAAAACCACCGGCAACTTTACCGTTGAAATCCTCTTCCTGTTTTCTTTTTGGATTCCTCTTTTGCCTGATTTTGGGAATCCCTCAGACCGGCTATGCCCAGCGCGAGCCGGATGGAGAGGTACTGCTTAATTTTAATTACCCCGCAGTTGGCAATGTCTACCTGAATGGGGTCTTTTTTGGAGATGTCGCCTACTTGCCTGTAAGCGAAGTGCTCAGTCTCCTGTATATCCCTGCCGACCGAACGGACACCGGAAAAGGTCTGAAAGGTGCCTATCCTACCAAAAACGACACTTGGCTGATCGATCCGGTGACCAACCAACTGGTGGTCAGAGGGAAGTCAGCCACACTCGAAGCAGACAAGTTTTACCTCGGGGAATTGGACCTTTTTTTACATCCTGATTACTTCAAAGAGATTTTTGGAATCAATTTTACTATTAACGTTTATGCCCTCAGCGTCAGCCTGAAATCTGATTTTGTACTTCCCATCGAGGAGCGAAGAAAACGCGAAGCCATCCGGAAGCAACTCCAACAACGAACAATTCAAGCTGGCGGATCTACACCGCTGCTTTACGACCGGGAGCGAAAGGCCTTGAGCTTGGGCGTACTGGACTATAACACGATATTGACCCGATCTAATCAAGGCACCAATCTTGGGCTGAATCTAAATGCAGGGTTGGAGTTTCTCGGAGGAGATCTACAGGGAACCTACATCGGTAACCTTTCTCAGGGAAATGTTTTGCATAATTTTTCCGGTCTACGATGGCGTTATGTGCTGCCGGGTGGAATGAGCCCCGAGCGAAATGTGGGAATTGCCAGCATCTCGGCAGGACAGATCAATACTTCGAGCTTTACCAATTCCACCAACTTACTCGGGGTGGCCGTGACCAACAATCCGGTGATTCCACGGATGGATTTGGATGTATTTGTGATTGATGGGACCACTGTGCCTGATTCTGAAGTGGAGCTTTTGATCGGGGGGCAGTTGGTGGATTTCACCCGTGCAGATGAGGTAGGTTTCTACCGATTCAATGCGCCTGTCAATTACGGTACTGTGAGGTTGAGTCTTCGGATTTATACGCCTCAGGGGGAGGTTATTATTCAGGATCGACAGATTCAGGTGCCATTTAGCTTTTTGCCTAAAGGATTTGTGGGCTATAACATTCAGGCGGGATTGCCCCAGTTTGCCTTTGACAGTTTAGGCACTAGTCTCGCTACGCATGCAGATATTTCCTACGGTGTGACCAATGCCCTGACCGTGAGAGCGGGTGCAGACCATGGGGAGGTTTTTGGAGAAAAAACCATTTACCCGGTTTTTGGGCTTTCTGCCCGGCTTTTTCAGCAATACTTGCTCAATGTGGACGCACTCCCTGATCGCTACTACCGCGCCAATGCCAGTGTGTTTTACTCCGACAACACCAGTATCAATGCCCAATACACGGAATACAACCTGTCTTCCATTTTCAATGTCCGCGGTCAGGTTCGTGATGCCAATTTCAACGTGTTCTACCCCTTCAAATTGGGAGAGCGGTTTTCCGGACTGCGACTAACAGGGGAGCGGATTTGGTTTAATACGGGTGTTGGGGTGAATAATTACCAAGTCGATTTCAATACCCAAATCAGTCGAGTGGTCCTGCGAATGAACTTCCGCGGAGGAGCAAGGAGTGTTATCGATGATCCTGAAAATCCTGCCCAAAACCAGTTTGGACTCTTTACTTCAGCCTTGACCTATACCTTGCCAAGAACCCAAAGTATCCCGGTGTATGTCAGGGGGATTTTCCTGCGCGGGCAGTTTCGATATTCCACCTTATTGCAGCGTCCGGAGACTATCAGTGTGCTCCTTTCGCAGACCTTATTCAGAAATGGCCGATTTACCTTGGGTTTTGACCGGGAGTTGGCTTTCAAGCAATCTCAGTTCCAGGTTGGTTTTTTGTATGACTTCAATTCCATCCGATCCTCGTCTCAGTTTACCAAGAGAAGTCAAGGATATACAGTTCAGCAGGGCTTGAGTGGTTCTTTGGCGTATGACCCTGCGGGAAAAGGAGTAGTGCCAAGCAACAGAGATCAGATTACCCGTTCAGGTGTAGCAGTGCGGCTTTTTGTAGATGGAAATGAAAACGGTGCTTTTGATGAAGGGGAAGAAATCGTCCCTGCAAAAGCAGTTCGTCTCGATCGCTCGGCCAATATACTGATCGGTTCGGACGGGATTTTGCGGATTACGCAGCTGCAAAGCTATTGGAAGTATCGCCTCGATATCGATATCACCGCTTTGCCAAATCCCAATCTTGCGCCTAAGTTGAAAAGCTTCTCTTTTGTGGCTGAGCCCAACCGCTTCCGTCAACTAGATATTCCACTCTATCAGACTGGAATCATCGAAGGAACCGTCTTTTTACTCAGAAATGGCCAGAAAGTAGGGCAGGGAGGATTGCGATTGGAGTTGATGCGTGAAGGAGAGACCGAGCCTGTGGAGGTTATCCGAACGTTCTCCGATGGTACGTTTTATTCCTATGGGCTCTTGCCAGGCAAATACAAGCTTCGGGTAGATGCCAAGCAGTTGGAGTTTATGGAGGTAAATCCAGAGCCCTCCAGCCTGGAGTTTGAAGTCAAAGCCCTTGCCGATGGGGATTACCTCGAGGGCTTGGATTTGGTGTTGGTGAAGAAGGAGTAATGACTAACTCAGCTTTTGGCTAGACCTGTCAGGTTTTCAAAACCTGACAGGTCATTGTCACCTTCGCTGTTCTTCCATCATTATTCGGCGTTCGATGTTAAGGAGACATTTCTTCGCAATACTTCCTTTAATTCAACTAATTTCTCTGCTTGCCTATTTCGGACTGCCGCATAGGCATGGCATCGATAAGCCTGAAAATTTGGGAAGGAGTTGGATTTTCAAGACCTGTGTTTTTTACGCCTCCATCCAATCCAATCAAGGCCCATTTCACTTTGGATTTACTTTTAGGATTGAGAAGCTCAAGAAATTTCGGGATGTCAATTTCTCCCTTGAACGTTGATTTTGCCAGTTTGGAACCATCCAATAGAAAAATATGGAGCTTTCGCTCCTGCAAGCCAGCTTGAAGATCCGAGTCAAACCAGATGGAATCCCCGGGATAGGACTCCAAGATTAAAATTCTGTTTTGCCATGCAAAGTCACGGGGTGATTTGGGAGTAGAATTCATACCAAAAGAGAATAGCAAGGCGAAGAAGATCAGGTGCATGTGCAATAAACTCTAAGGGCTCTTCGAAGTTTACAGGAGAAAAAATTCAATCCACTTTACACCAAATACCGCTTCACCAGCTCTTCCCATTCCTGATCTAGGGTGACGCTAGGCCGAGTTTCTCCTGCGCGTCGGTACCAATAATCTGCATTCCATTGATCGCCTTCTTTGCGGTGTAGGTAGGCATGTACTCTTGCTGCCGATTTTCCTGGAAGCTGATCGACCTGATCATGTGCCTTTTCCCAGAGACCTTTACCATCCAGCCAAAGGGCGTGAAGCTCGGGACTGAAATTTTCCGATGCTGGGTTTCTGGAGAGAAAATGTTCTTTTGAAAATGCATTCATAGTGTGAGGGATTGAGAAGTGAAATTAATAAGGCTAAACACACCGCAGAAAGGGGGTTGGGTTTTTTATTTCAAGACCTTGAAAATCAAAAAGCTAGACTGGTCTGAAATCTGATAGAAAGTTTCACCTTTAATCCTCTTTTTTTATCAGGTTGGCAGGTATTGTATTAATTCTATCTTTGCCGAATTAATTAACAGTAAAATTTAATCGAACCCGAATATTTTATGGAACAAGCGTTGATTTACGTAGTCCCGGCGCTGGGACTGGTAGGCCTGCTCGCCATGGCAGTCAAATCCGCCTGGGTCACCAAACAGGCCACAGGGGATAAAAACATGGTCGAACTTTCCGGTTATATCGCAGATGGTGCGATGGCCTTCTTGAAAGCAGAATGGAAAATTCTTTTCTATTTCGCCGTGATTGCAGGTCTTTTGTTGGCATGGTCAGGTACAATGGTCGAGACCTCCAGTCCGGTAATCGCCATTTCCTTTGTGATCGGAGCCTTTTTCTCTGCGTTGGCAGGTTATATCGGAATGAAGATCGCTACCAAAGCCAACGTGAGAACTACCCAGGCTGCCCGTACGAGCTTAAAGCAGGCATTGAAAGTATCTTTCACAGGTGGTTCTGTGATGGGACTAGGAGTGGCTGGTCTTGCGGTGTTGGGACTTGGAGCTTTGTTTATTGTTTTCTATCAGCTTTATGTCGTTTCTGTTGGTGCAGGAGTGAATGGAGTGGAAATGGAGAAAGCCTTGGAAGTTCTTGCAGGATTTTCATTGGGAGCTGAATCCATCGCCCTTTTCGCCCGCGTGGGTGGAGGTATATATACCAAAGCTGCTGACGTAGGAGCTGACCTAGTAGGTAAAGTAGAAGCAGGCATCCCCGAGGATGACGTGCGTAACCCAGCCACCATCGCGGACAACGTGGGTGACAACGTGGGTGACGTAGCCGGTATGGGTGCCGACTTGTTCGGTTCGTATGTAGCAACGATTTTGGCTACCATGGTTTTGGGTCGTGAAATCGTTTCTCTAGATAATTTTGGAGGTATCGCTCCGATCTTGTTGCCGATGGTTTTGGCAGGTTTGGGCATTGTGTTCTCCATTATGGGGATGGCTTTTGTGACCATTAAGGATGACAAAGGTGATGTTCAGAAAGCCCTCAACATGGGCAACTGGTCTTCCATTATTTTCACAGGGATTGCTTCGTTCTTCATCGTGAAGCACATGCTTCCTGAGACTTTGTCTATCAGAGGCTACGAGTTTACCAACATGGATGTATTCTATGCCATTATCCTTGGCTTGGTTGTAGGTACCTTGATGTCTATCATTACAGAGTACTACACCGCCATGGGTAAGAGACCTGTGCTTTCTATCATCAAACAGTCAGCTACAGGTCACGCAACCAACATCATCGGTGGTCTTTCTGTAGGGATGGAATCTACCGTGCTACCAATCCTCGTTTTGGCAGGCGGTATCTATGGAGCGTATGAGTTTGCAGGTTTGTACGGTGTGGCGATTGCTGCTGCTGGGATGATGGCAACGACTGCGATGCAGTTAGCGATCGATGCCTTTGGACCGATTGCGGATAACGCTGGTGGTATCGCTGAGATGAGCCAGCTTCCAGAGGAGGTTCGTGGCCGTACCGATATCTTGGATGCTGTGGGTAACACTACTGCGGCTACCGGAAAAGGCTTTGCAATCGCTTCTGCAGCATTGACTTCCTTGGCGCTTTTCGCAGCTTTCGTAGGTATTGCCGGCATCGATGCCATTGATATCTACAAAGCAGACGTACTTGCCGGTTTGTTTGTCGGAGGTATGATTCCGTTTATTTTCTCCTCTTTGGCGATTGCAGCGGTAGGCCGTGCAGCCATGGACATGGTCAATGAAGTAAGACGTCAGTTCCGCGAAATTCCAGGTATCATGGAGTATAAGGCTAAGCCTGAGTACGAAAAGTGCGTGGAGATTTCTACCAAAGCTTCTATCCGTGAGATGATCGCTCCGGGGGCAATTGCCTTGATTTCACCTTTGATCGTTGGTTTTGCCTTTGGTCCTGAGGTGCTTGGAGGTATGCTTGCCGGTGTGACCGTGTCAGGTGTATTGATGGGAATGTTCCAGTCCAATGCCGGTGGAGCATGGGATAATGCCAAGAAATCTTTCGAAAAAGGTGTGGTGATCAATGGAGAGACCTACTACAAAAAGTCTGAGCCGCACAAAGCTTCTGTAACAGGTGACACGGTAGGTGATCCATTCAAAGATACTTCCGGTCCATCCATGAATATCTTGATCAAATTGATGTCTATCGTGGCCTTGGTTATCGCTCCTCATATTTCAGAAAAAGACCATTCTGCCGTAGCTGATGCGGAGATGATCAAGAAGGAAGTGAAGAAAGCGATCCAAATTGTAGATGGCAAAAAGGTAGAAACCGAAACCATCACCATTACCAAATAATCAACCCCACCAATCTTTACCGAGAGCCATCCAGATTTCTGGATGGCTTTTTTTGTTTAAATGACCGATCAATAATAGCAGCAAATTAAGTGTTTGGTTATGGTGTGTAATTAGGCTTGTAAGTAGAATTCGTTATCAGATTTTATCTGATTGCTGCCTGGAAATGGATATCACTTAATGTTATTTTTAGAAAAACAGATTAGATTGAATTACAAAATCATTCACTTTTTCACACTACTACTATGAATGGCTTAAGAGATAATTTTGACTACATAGGTTTAAAAAACCAAATCATTTCGGCTCTGGATTTTGGCAGGTCAAAGGTTAGTGCGGCGATTAACCAAGTTTTGGTGAAAACTTATTGGGAGGTAGGAAGGCATATTGTTGAATACGAACAAAATGGCAAGGATAGAGCGGTTTATGGCGATCAACTCTTGGATCGTCTTTCCCGTGATCTTAGTCTGGAATTTGGAAAAGGCTTTAGCAGGTCAAACTTATTTCAGATTAGAGCATTTTATCAAAAATTTCAAAAAATCCAGACACCGTCTGGACAATTATCTTGGAGTCACTATGTAGAAATTATTAAAGCTGATTCTGAGTTAGAAATCAGTTTTTACACCAAACAATGCGAGAAAGAAAACTGGAGTGTCAGAGAGCTAAAGCGACAGATGAAAAGTATGCTTTTCCATCGATTGGCAATTTCAAAAGATAAGGAATCGATTCTCGATTTGGCTCAAAAAGGCGCTGAAATCCAAACACCTAAAGACTTGCTAAAAGATCCTTATGTTTTTGAGTTTTTAGGAATCCCCCAAGGAAGTCTGGTTACTGAAGGAGAGTTGGAACAGAGCCTCATTGATAATTTGCAGCAATTTCTGTTGGAGCTGGGAAAAGGATTTGCCTTTATAGGAAGACAGTATAAAATCTCTTTAGGAAACCGCCATTTTTTTGTGGACTTGGTTTTTTATCACCGGATTTTGAAATGCTTTGTTTTGATTGACCTAAAGCGTGGAGAAATCGATCATCAAGATATTGGTCAGATGAATCTTTATTTGAATTACTTCAGAAAAGAAGAAAACGTTGAAGGTGATAATGAACCTGTGGGAATCATCTTGGGAGCGTATAAAGATCAGATTCTGGTAGAGTACGCCACCGAAAATATTGCAAACCAGCTTTTGGTGAGTAAATACCAAGTTTACCTACCCGATAAAAAGGAATTAGCCCATGAACTGGAGCGACTGATAAACCGATGATCCTTCTGTGAAGACCTTGGTATAGAAAAATTCATAAATCCGCGTATGCTCCAACTCTCTGCACTCCACCACATCGCCATCATCTGCTCGGACTATCACTGTTCCAAGAAGTTTTACACTGAAATCCTAGGATTTCAGATTTTACAAGAAGTGTATCGGGCCGAAAGGCAATCCTACAAATTAGACTTGGCGCTGAATGGCACCTACCTGATCGAACTCTTTTCTTTCCCCAATCCACCCAAAAGAGTATCCCGACCGGAGGCATTGGGATTAAGACATTTGGCTTTTGCGGTGGAGGATATCCATAAGGAAGTCCAAACTTTGGCTAACTTGGGAATTCAGGCCGAACCTATCCGGGTGGATGAGTATACAGGAAAGAAATTCACCTTTTTCTCAGATCCGGATGATTTGCCTATTGAACTTTACCAATTGTAACCATGGCTGAAAACAAAACCCAACCCACAGACGCTTCAGTAGATGCTTTTCTTGAAGCCACTCCCTCCCCAAAAATGAGAGAAGATGCCTTCAAGCTGAAAAGAATCATGGAAGAGGTGACAGGACAAAAAGCAGTGATGTGGGGAGATTCAATTGTGGGTTTTGGGAAATATAAGTACCACTACGAGAGCGGGAGAAAGGGTGAATTTCTGATTGCCGGATTTTCTCCGCGTAAGGCGGCGCTTTCCCTTTACCTTTTAGGGTGCATGGAAAATAAGTTTGAGGACCTTTTTGCCCAACTTGGCAAACACAAAACAGGGGCCTCCTGCGTCTACATCAACAAGCTTTCAGACGTGAATGAAACAGTCCTTCGTGAACTTATTAAACAATCCTACGACTTCATGAAGGAAAAATATCCTGGCTGAGAAAAGTGTAATGAAACTGTGAGTTTGATTTTTAAATAAATAAAACAGTTTCACTTCTGTCTCCTGTCTTCCGTCTTCTGTCCTCCATCTCACTACCTGAGTAGAAATTCCTTTTTGTAGCAACCGCATATTGACAGATATTTTAACTTCACCCCATGCGCTGGTCCATCGATTTTCCTATTTCTGATTCTCCTTTTCCCATCTCTCATCAGAGCAAGATCCTTAGCATGGGCTCCTGCTTTGCTCAGACGATCGGGCAAAAGATGAAAAATGCCAAGTTTGATATCTTGGTCAATCCCTTCGGCACACTCTTTCATCCCCTCAATTTGGCTGACTTGCTGGACCATGCCTTATTTCAGGATCCTTTAGAGCAAGAGGGTGTGCTAGCGCGTGATGGGCTTTTTCTTCACTATGCTACCCATTCAGATGTTGTAGGGAAGTCCCCCGAAGAACTCACCGAACTTTATTCCCAAAAGCTAAGCCTGACCCGATCTTACCTCGAGCAGGGTTCTCACCTCATTCTGACCTTGGGCACGGCCTGGATTTATGAGCATGAGACGTTCGGTCGAGTAGCCAATTGCCATAAGCAACCACAGAAGTTGTTTGAGAAAAAGCTGTCGAGCTTGGAAGAAATGGAAATGGGACTTTGGTCTGTCCTCGATAATTTTTCCAGAGCTTTTCCTAATTTGAAAATCATCCTTACCCTCAGTCCGGTGCGCCATATCAAGGACGGTGTGTCCGAAAACCAGCTCAGCAAAAGCCTCCTACGCGTGCTTTGTGCTAATCTGGAGCGAAGAATGAGTTCTGTTAGGTACTTTCCAGCCTATGAGATCATCATGGACGAGCTCCGGGATTACCGATTCTACAAGTCCGACCTGATTCATCCTTCCGAAGAAGCGGAGGACTATATCTGGCAAAAATGGCAGCAGGCTATTTTTCCGGAAGCCACCCGTGAAAAAGTTTCAGAAATCCAAAAAGTCCAACATGAACTCGCGCACCGCCCCTTCAATCCCGAAACCGAGGCCCATCGAAAATTTCTCCAAAACTTACTTGCCAAGCTGGAACGATTGAATAACGAATTTGATTTTTCAGAGGAAATAAGAGAAGTGAATTCTCGGATGAATCGTTAGCTATGAAGTGCGCAAGACGATTCATTTAACTGTATTTTGTATTTAATCTTCTAGACACCTCGACAAGCTCGGTGTCCTAAATTCAGGATTGTTGGTAAAGAGGGGAAAATGCGGCGGAGCCGCATTTTCCCCTCTTTACCACTCCTAACTCCAAATCCGGTGACCGAGCTTGTCGAGGTCACCTCTACGGAAGTTCATTCTGACATCATTTTAAATAGCCGAATTTCAAAAAAATTAAATTGTCCAATCTTTCAATTTTCCAATGTCCACCAACCGCCTCATCCATTCCCAAAGTCCCTACCTTCTCCAGCATGCGCACAATCCCGTGGATTGGTATCCTTGGGGTCCGGAGGCGCTGCGCAAAGCGGAAGTGGAAAACAAGCCGATTATCGTTTCCATCGGGTATTCGGCTTGCCATTGGTGTCATGTGATGGAGCGGGAGAGTTTTGAAGATCAGGTGACAGCGGACCTGATGAATGAGCACTTTGTCTGCATCAAGATTGATCGGGAAGAGCGCCCCGATATCGACAACATCTACATGGATGCGGTTCAGGCGATGGGGATTCACGGCGGTTGGCCGCTGAATGTTTTCCTGATGCCCAACCAAAAGCCATTTTACGGCGGCACTTATTTCCCCAATCTGAAATGGAAACAACTCCTCACCAACATTGCCGATGCCTTTGCCAAGCATGAAGTTCAATTGGCGGAAAGTGCGGAGGGATTTGGTCGAAGTCTTAGCCGAAAAGAAACCGAGAAATACGGTATAGAAGCAGGAGAATCCGAGCTCGATCCAGACGAACTGGTGGAGATCATTACCAAGCTTTCTGCGCAGTTTGATCCGGAATGGGGTGGGATGAACCGAATTCCGAAATTTCCCATGCCGGCGATTTGGCATTTTGTATTGGATTATGCTGTCCTTTCACGAAATGAATCCTTGAAGGAAAAGGTCTTTTTTACCTTGAAAAAAATCGGAATGGGAGGCATCTATGACCACCTCCGTGGAGGGTTTGCTCGCTACTCGGTAGATGGGGAGTGGTTTGCTCCTCACTTTGAAAAAATGGGCTATGACAACGGGCAGCTGCTCGAGCTTTATGCTAAAGCTTATCAAGCCAGCGGAGATGCCTTTTTTCTTGAAAAAGTCACCGAAACCACCGAGTGGCTACGCGCCGAAATGCTTCAGGAAGAAGGCGGTTTTCACTCCGCCCAAGATGCCGACAGTGAAGGGGTGGAGGGGAAATTTTACACCTGGACCTATACCGAATTGCAATCCTTGGTCGCTGAAGAGCTTCCTTGGTTGAGCAAACTCTATAACCTCAAGCCCAACGGCAACTGGGAAGAAGGGGTGAATATTCTGTTTCAAATTCGAACTTATGAGGAGATTGCAGGGGAGTTTGGGATGGAAGAAACCGTATTGCAGGAAAAGCTACAATCGGTAAAAACTAAGCTGCTGGAAGTACGGAATCAGCGGATTTTCCCCGGTAAAGACGATAAAATCCTGGCAGGTTGGAACGGTCTTTTGGATGCCGGATTGATTCAGGCTTTCTATGCCACAGGGGATCAAGATCTCTTGAACTTGGCTTTGACCAACCTGCGTTTTATTCAGGAAAAAATGGTGGTGAATGGCATTCTGCACCGCTCCTACAAAAACGGTCAGGCTTATACCCCGGCATTTTTGGAAGATTATGCGGCCTTGATCAAAGCCAATCTGATGGCTTTTGAAGCCAGTGGTCAGCTAGAGTTTTTGAATGTAGCTCGACGATTTGCAGACTTTTGCTTGGATCAATTTTACGATGAGAGCGATGGCTTTTTCTTTTTCAATAATCCCAAGGCCGAGAAGTTGATTGCCAACAAAAAGGAACTCTTTGATAACGTGATTCCGGCTTCCAATTCGATTTTGGCAAGGGCATTTCATCGACTTTCCCTTTTGACCTACGAGGAAAAGTATGGCCAAATCGCCAAAAAAATGCTGGGAGGCATGAAGGAACTGGTACTCAAAGAGCCCGGATTCCTCTGCAATTGGGCTAATTTCTATTTGGAGAGCCTCGTGCCTACAGCAGAAATTGGTATTGTTGGGAAGGGGGCAAGAGAAAAAGCCATGGAACTTCAGCATCAATATTCACCCAATCTGGTCTTGGCGTGGTCCGAAACTCCGACAGAAAACGTCCCGATTCTTCTGGGAAAAACCGCCGATCCGACAGGAAATGCCTTAATTTACGTCTGCTTCGATCGTGCTTGCCGCAGGCCGGTAGGTACGGTGGAAGAAGCCTTGACTCAACTCCCTCATTTATCCTGATTTAGTGGAATCTCTGTTTGCGGATCATGATTTTTTGGACAAATCCAGCGGAAACAACTTCGCGGATATCATCCTGCCCGTGCCGATTCCGCGGATGTTTACCTACAAGATTCCCAAAAATCTTCAGTCCCAAATTCAGATCGGACTGAGGGTAATCGTTCAGTTTGGGAAGAAAAAGGTCCTTACGGGTATCATCGGAAAGGTGCACAACAAGCCCCCACAGGCCTATGAAGCCAAGCCGATCTTGGATATTTTGGATCATCAGCCCAGTGTGAATCCACTGCAAATTCGCTTTTGGGTCTGGATGGCAGAGTACTATTTCTGCCACATCGGGGAGGTGATGCATGCCGCTTTGCCTTCGGGTTTGATGCTTTCCTCCGAAAGCAAAATCCAGCTCAATCCGAACTTTGATGTGGAGTCCAGCAAATATCCTCTCGATGTACGAGAGGAAAAAATCCTTGAAGCACTGGAAAAAAAAGACGAACTGAGCTACGAAGAGTGCGAGGAGATTTTGGGAGTGAAGACCATTCACCCGATTCTGAAAAGTTTGGTGGCCAAAGAAGCCATCCTGATTTTCGAACGAGTCAAGGAAAAATATACTCCGAAAGTAGAAACCCGAGTTCGGTTGAATCCGGACATTGTAGCCAGCAAATCTGCTTTGGAATCTGTATTCGAAGCAGTCCAAGGAAAACCCAAACAGGAATCCATTCTGCTGAAATTTCTCCGGGATGTCCCCGTTTTTCAGCGCCCCCAACTCAATGAAAAAGGAGTGGACAAAGCCACACTTCTTGAGGAAGGTGACTCCGAAAGCTCCCTTAAGACCCTGATCAAAAACGGGGTGTTCGAGACCTTCAAACACGTAGTCAACCGCATCGAGGAAGAAGCCCCCGAGCGGGAAGCTTCGGAGCTTTCCTCTACACAGCAGGCGGCTTTCGATGAAATCAAAAACCATTTTGAAAGCAAACAAACTGTGCTTTTGCACGGCGTGACCGGCTCAGGGAAAACTGAAATCTACATCAAGCTGATTCAGGAAGTCTTGGAAAGCGGCTCGCAGGTGCTTCTGCTTTTGCCTGAAATCGCCTTGACTACACAGATCGTGGGCAGGCTTAAGCAGGTTTTTGGCTCACAGATGGGGGTCTACCATTCCAAGTACTCAGACAATGAGCGGGTGGAGGTATGGAATGGCGTGCTTAGCGGTAGATTCTCTTTTGTGGTGGGTGTACGTTCCTCGATTTTCCTGCCTTTCGACAGTTTGGGTTTGGTGATCGTGGACGAGGAGCATGAGCCGAGCTATAAGCAGTTTGATCCAGCGCCTCGGTTTCATGCTCGGGATGCAGCTACCATGCTGGCTTATTTTCATCAGGCACGGACACTTTTGGGTTCGGCGACACCTTCCTTTGAATCCTATGCCAACGCCACCCAAGGCAAATATGGCTATGTGCAAATCATCCATCGCTTTGGAGATGCCCGTCTGCCGGAGTTTCACTTGGCAAATATTCCCTCAGACCGAAAAAAGAACTTACTCAAGCTGGACTCTACCCGCTTGCTCAGGGAAAAGATCCAAAACGCGCTGGAAAACCAGCAGCAGGTGATCATTTTTCAAAACCGTCGTGGTTATTCGCCTTATGTGCAGTGCGAGGATTGCAGCTGGACCGGGCAGTGTGTCCAGTGTGATGTGAGTTTGACTTACCATCAGTTTGCTGAAGAGCTGCGCTGCCATTACTGTGGCTATAAGGAAAAGATTCCCCAAGCCTGTCCCGCCTGTGGAAGTTCGCAGCTTACCACTCAAGGCATGGGAACCGAGCGGATTGAGGAATCTTTGAGTATGCTTTTTCCCGAAGCACGAATGGGAAGGATGGATTTGGATACTACTCGTAACAAGTATGGCTATCAGCGGTTGTTGGACGAGTTTGCAGCGGGTCAGATTGATATTTTGGTAGGTACGCAGATGATCACCAAAGGCTTAGACTTTGGGAAAGTCACCGTGGTGGGGATTTGGGATGGTGATCGGATTTTGAATTTTCCGGATTTCAGAGCAGGTGAAAGAGCTTATCAGCAAATCACCCAAGTAGCAGGACGAGCTGGGAGAAGGGATATTCAGGGCCAAGTCGTAATCCAAACCCGTGACCCGGAAAAGGATATCTATGAGAAAGTGATCAAGGGGGATTATTTCGAGTTTTTCCGTCAGGAAATGATCGACCGCAAAAAGTACTACTATCCTCCTTTTGTCAAGCTGGTCAAAATCATCACCCGACATGCAGATGCCAAGGTCGCTCACAAAGCTGCCCATGCTTTGCACCTTCAAATGGCAAATATCGCCGTGAAAAAGATTGTCTTGGGACCCGAAAAAGGAATCATTGCTCGAATAAAAAATCAATACCAGTTTGAGTCCCTGATCAAACTCGACAAGCAGGGAAATACCCAGGCGGTCTTTAAAGAAAGTCTGGCTAAAATCATCGAAGAGCTGCAGGCTGTTCCTGAGTTTCGGTCTGTTAGATGGATGGTGGATGTGGATCCGAGTTAATTTTTTTTCTCTAGGTGTAGCGTATCTTTAGAATCATCCGTTTTACCCTAGGCTTGGAAAAAGTAAATGAAATCGCGAAATGATCTTTTCTCCAAGTTTCAAGTAACCATTCAGTTCTGAATAATATCCTTTAGCGTTGACCCTATCTGACGAAGAGTTGATCGACGGTTGCAAACGCCGATCAAGGAAGCACGAAGAGTTTTTTTTCAAAAAATACTATGGCTACGTCATGGGGATCAGTCTGTCCTATGCCAAAAGCAGGGATTTGGCGCAGGAAATTGCCCATGATTCGTTTTTGAAATTTTTTGACTCAGTCAAAAAGCTGGAAGATACCCCTTCCATCAAGCCTTGGCTGCGCCGAATCACGGTCAATACGGCCATCGACTATTACCGGAGGAATAAAAAATTTCAAAATCATGAGGAAGCCGACGGAGAGACCCCGGTCTTTGATGCGGAGTACGCCCCCGATCAGCTCGCCTATGAGGAGATTTTGAAATTGCTTAATCAGCTGCCCGACGATCATCAGCTGGTTTTTAACCTCTACGAAGTGGAGGGCTACAGTCACAAGGAGGTTGCCGAACGGTTGGAAATCACCGAAAGCTCCTCGAGAGTTTACCTGACCCGAGCCAAAAGCAAGCTCAGGCAGTTGATACACATTCATTTCAAAGAATATGCAGGAAGATAACTGGAGCAAACGTCTGGCTGAGTCGCTGCGAAAGCAGCAGGAGGACAGCCCTCTTCCTTACGAACCGGGAGCCTGGGAGGCTTTCGAGAAAAGAAGAAAAACAGGAGTCATCTCACCGATTTACTATTGGATGAGCGGTGTGGCGGCTTCTATCGCCCTGGTCTTTATGATCGGGTATGGATTGCTTTCCCCTGAAGAAAAAGCAGATCAAGTAGCCTCATCCCAAGAACCTATCGAACAATTGCCTTCTGAAATCCCTTCATTGGAAACAGAAAAGGTTCAGCCTGAGAAAGTGGATGCCTCATCCTCAGAGCTTTTGGCAGATGTTTCAAAGCCTTTACCTTCTTTCAAGGCAAAAGCTGGGAATGCAACTTCTGAAAAAGTCACTTCGAAAGAAAAGGTACAGATCGCCAGTTCAAAACCTTCAAGTTCTGCAAGTACGACCGAGCAAATGGAGACCATAGCATCAGAACGTGTCAACCCACCGTTTTTAGTCTTGGAGGAAAAAGTCGTCTCAGAGCAACAATCAGGCTCTCAGCCTGAGACCAAATCCCCATTGGTTTCGATGACCGAGGAGGAAGCCAAAGCCAAGTTGATGGCCCAAATCGGAGAGGAGCTTAGAGAAGAAACTGGAAAAGAGAGGCGAGTGTCCTCGGTTATTTTGGGCTTTGGACCGGGCTTTGGCAGCAGTACCCAAAATAACGTGGCTACTTCCGGTTCCAACCTTGGACTTGGGGTAGCTTATGATATGAATTTGGGAAAAAAGCTGGCCCTAGGTTCCGGTCTTGGACTCAACTACCTCAATCAATCCAGCCAAAGTCAGGACTATGCGCAAGTGGCAGGATTTGCTTCAGCGGTCCAAGAAACCCAGCAAGTGCAACAGGTGCAGGTGGATATTCCACTCTATGTGCGCTATCCTGTGACCCGGGACAATTCCATCTCGCTGCAGGCTGGTTTTTCCAACCTGATCACCTTCAATCAGGAAGCCGAACAGGTGGTTTCTTTCACCCGTCAGGTTTACGTAGCAGATGCGATGAATGTCTCTGCCAATGCATCCACCTTGAAGACGGAGCAGCTTTCACTTGCTTCCGACTTGATTGTACCTTCTCAGCGATTTTTTCCTTTGGCTACAGCCAACCTTGGAGTGAATATTCGCGTGTATGAGTCTCCAAAGACGAGCTATTTGGTCATGCCATTTTACAACTACCCGATTCAGGATATTTCAGGCACAGGTCAAAATCCCGGGGTGTTGGGTGCCGCGGTCAAGGTGCGCTTTGGAGCCAATAAAAAATAAGTACCCTTTTGAAAACCAAACCAACGAAGCCACCCCGGAGTGATCTGGGGTGGTTTTTTTTGTTTGACCTGTAAGGTGGGGTGGTTTTTTGTGACAAACTTTTCCAAAGTTCGAAACTTTGAAAAAGTTGAAGTTTGTGAAAATCTGTTTTTCTGTAGCTTGAATCAGCTTTTGTGATAATTTTTACTTTGCTCCTATGGAGGCTGGCCAGACCTACCACATTTTTAATCAGGCAAACGGAAATGAGAATATATTTATGGAGGAAGAGAATTATAGGTTTTTCATGCAACAATATCCTAGATAGCTGAAGGATATTGTTGACACCCATGCATTTTGCCATTTACCCAATCATTTTCATTTATTAGTAACTGTCAGATCTGAAAGTCACCTGCGAGAAACTTTTCCAAAATTCGAAACTTTGGAAAAGTTGGGGCAAAAAAACTCCCGAAGCCCACCCATGGCCTCGGGAATTAGAGAGTTCAAAAAATAGAATAGAGGTTTAGTAGATGTAGTTGGTGATCAGCTGAATATCCAGTTTTTTGTCTCCGCTGGCTTCGCTTTTCTTTCCGCGTACTATCAGCGTATAGACTCGTTTGCTTCGTAGTTCCAGTGTACCGGAGGTAATTAGTGTGGCGCCAGTCGAGGACTTGATTCGAAGGGTAGTGTTACCGCTAGGCAGGTCTTTAAATTCTGTTACTTCCTTGAAATCTACCCCTGAGACTAGGTCTGAAGCAGCCTCTCCAGCCTGTAGACTGAGTTCTCCAGCATCTGGTGAAAGATTGACGAGGCGAAGCCGAATGCGGTTCGTTGCGGGTTCGGTCCACACATCTTCAGCCAATATCGCATTGACTGCTTCACCTTCCTGCACGACAAAGAAGGAATACACCGAGTCTGCTACAAGGGGAAACTGCTTCTCAACCAAAGAGGTAGCAGAGTTGAACGGTGCAATCCGGAAGGTTCGATTGCCTGGGTAGAAGGCGCTGTAGGCCAAAACCTCGGAATAGTTCAGTGGCATGTTGGTCACCCGATTGGCATTGGCAAAGATGTCTAGTGCAGGGGCATCCGGCGAACCCTGATAGATGGATACATACGCGGCCGGTGGCAATTGTGGGGCTTCCAGATCTGAGAGGCATCCTGTCAACATCAGTCCACTCAAAAGAGTCATTGCGGCAAAAAGCCCTGATTTTAGCATCGGATTTTTTGAAAAATTCATAGTAAATCGAGTTGGTTTTAAATTCAATTCTAGAACGCCCTCAAATTCAAAAACGCTTCACACGATTTTTTAAAAAAAATCAAATACCTGAATTAGAATGGGAAGAATGCAGGGATGACTTTGAAAATTGAAAAACGGAATCGGTCTCAACCCGTTTTGTTTACATATTGAAAAAGAAGTCGCAACTTCCCCCAATAACACATTATCGCATGGAATCTCTCAGGTCAGCCATCAAAAGGCAGTTACTTTTTCTGGATGCAGAAATGATTCAGGTTGAGCCCCAATTTGAACCTTTACTAGCTGGCCTTTCTCCACAAAACAGGGATTCCGCAATTAATTTCCTTCAATACTTAGTGCTGCGCAAGCACGATATTCAGGAGCTTCAGCATCAATTGCACATCTATGGCTTGTCTTCTTTGGCAAGTTGCGAGAGTCATACGCACCGGCAGATTCAGGTTACCTTGGAGCGCTTGGGAGTGAAGCCTCTCCATCCCGCTGCATGCACCATGGAAGTTGGCTTGGAAAAAATGGAAAGTCGTAGTCATAGACTATTTGGATTGCCAAGGGAATCATGGCCTTCTTCGGTGATGGTCACGATGGATGCATCTTTTCTTCAGGAAAAAACACAAATTGAATCCTTGCTCATTCACGGTATGGGTGTGGCGAGAATCAATTGTGCCCATGATTCGGAAAGTGTCTGGCTAAAAATGATCGAAAAAATCAAAGAAGCCAGTAAGAAAACAGGCTTACCTTGCCAGATTCACCTGGATTTGGCCGGACCTAAAATCCGTACTGTCCTACTTAAGAAAGGCAAAGAGGAAGGAAAAGCAGCCATCAAAAACGGAGGGAAGATCTGGCTTAGCGATCGCGTCAAGGGCTTTTCTGCCAAGGATGTGGTGGTCAGTCCCAACGAGCCCGGTGTAGTCCAAGCCTTGAAAGTAGGGGAGCGGGTGTTTTTTGATGACGGGCTGATTTTGGCCCGCGTAGACAAAGTTACTGATCGGGGAGTGGCGCTGATCATTGAGCGGATATCTTCTAAAAAGCCGCTTTTGAAAGCGGAAAAGGGGATCAATTTTCCGGATTCCGATCTTGCAGTGCCCTCGCTTACTGCTTTTGATTTACAATGCCTCCCATTCGCAAGCGCCTATGCAGATACAATCGGCTTTTCATTTGTGAGAAAGCCCGAAGATCTCGCTCATTTACGGTCCGAACTGAGCAAAATCGCTTCGGTGATTCCTCCCATTATTCTCAAAATCGAAACGCAAGAGGCTGTGGTTCGGCTCCCAGAGCTTTTGCTGGAAGGGATGAAAGAGCCAGACTTTGGGGTGATGATCGCTCGGGGTGATTTAGCAGTAGAAATTGGTTTTGAACGATTAGTGGAGATTCAGGAGGAGATTTCCTGGCTGTGCGAGGCAGCCCATGTGCCTGTGATCTGGGCCACGCAGGTGTTGGAAAATCTCCACAAATCAGGTGTTGCTTCCCGTGCTGAGATCACCGATGCCGGCCGTGCAGCGATGGCAGAATGTATTATGATCAACAAAGGGGATCATACGTTACAAGTGCTCAAGACCCTTCAAGATATAGCCAAAAGAAGCCGTGCGCTCAAAGTTAAAAACCGCTTGACGTTCCGTCCACTTCGAATTGCCGAGCAGTATTTTGAGCGACAGGAATAATTGAAGGAGTTTTACTGATAAGCTGATTTGAACAAGGGGATTGGTTTCGTTTTCAAAACACCTTTTACACCTGATTTTTCCCTTTGATTTTTTTACTGGTTAGCTGAGGTTACACTTGCTTTACAATTACTTTCATAAGGTTTGGCACGCATATGGATAGGAGATAAAAGTTCACCCAAAGTCCTTAATATCACCCCCGTAATCTCCTATGGTATCAGCAATGATCGAGTCATCCGCCATTTCCTTATCTGAAAAGAAATTCCAACACCTCATGGAAGGAGACTTTGAGTCCTTCTCTGATTTGTTTGATGAAAAAGGTCTGATGTTTTATCCAACCGGCAAGGTGGAAACCAAACCAGAACTTCTACAACGCTTGGCATCAAAGCGAACTGTATTTGAAAAAATCGATCTGTCCAAAACCATCGCCCGACTCTATCAGGAGACCGCTGTGGTACATGGTGAAGGTATGTTCACGATCATTTTACAAGGCGAAGAGCTGATAGAAAAACTCAATTTCATCGACGTTTGGGTGAAGAAAGAAGAAGAGTGGAAATTGGTTTCCTCACACTTCATCAAGATGGTGTGATTTTCTATCACGAAAATTGATAATTCATAAAAAGCCTTCCGAATTCAATTTGGGAGGCTTTTGGATTTTAAAGGAAAACAGCCCGAAGATTGCTCCTCGGGCTGTTTGGTTTGGGATACTTTCTAAAACCTTCGAGGTTTTTGAAAACCTCAAAGGTTTACTCTTCCGCCTTGGTTTGTGTCTTTACAAACCACTTTTAACCATGTATCACATCTTCAGATTCTGCATCTCCAACTGCGGTGCAAAAGGCTGCTCGTAGTAGCGCTTGCCGGTGGCTTTGTAGAGTGAGTTGGCCAAGGCTGCGAAAACGGGAGGGAAGAAGGGTTCGCCCAATCCTGTTGGGTCTTCTTTGCTGTCCACAAAGTGCACTTCGATCGCTCTTGGTGCTTCTTTTTGCCGAATCATGCGGTACTTGTCAAAATTGGTTTTGGTCGGAACCCCATTTTCGAAGGCCAATTCACCGAAAAAGGCATTTCCTATCCCATCGATAATGGCTCCTTCGCCCATGTTGATTGCTGAGTCTGGATTGACCACTATGCCACAGTCCACAGCTGCATATACTTTTTCGACCACGGGTTTGGAATCCACAATCTTGGTATCTACCACCTCAGCCACATAAGAGTTGTGGCAGAAGTATGCCGAAACGCCACGACTTACGCCAGGTGCTGGGGTTTTCCAGTTGGACTTGTCTCGTACGAGTTCGAGTACTCCTGCATAGCGCTTGGCATCGTAATCGTTGTTTTCTCCCACCGGATTGGTTTCGGCACGCTTGAGCAGTTCTAAACGGAATTCGATCGGATCTTTTCCCATCGCTTCAGCCAATTCATCCAAGAAGCTTTGTTCGGCTGCTGCCATGAAGTTGGATCGAGGGGCACGGAAAGCTCCGATGGTGATGTTGGATTCAATCTGCCAGCTTTCGGCCAGGTAGTTATCAATCGCACCGGCAGGAAATCGATTGGCATGAAGGGGAGTTTCAGGAATTCCACCTGCCTTCACATGCAGTGCAAGGAGGTTATTGTTTTCGTCCAAAGCTGCTCGGTAGGTTGCAGAATAAGTTGGTCGGTAGACTCCGGCACTCATGTCATCTTCGCGGGTGTAGACCATTTTGACAGGTGCTTGGATTTTTTGGGAAATCAATGCTGCCTCAATCAAGTGGTGACTGTAAGCCCGTCGTCCAAAGCCTCCGCCCATTCGGGCCAAGTTGATCTGAATGTTCTCTTTAGGGATTCCGAGACTGTTGGTTAGCGTGGTAATGATGAATTCAGGAGCTTGAGTAGGACCATAGATCACTGCCTTGTCGCCTTTTACATCTGCAAAGCAGTTCATCGGCTCCATGGTGTTGTGGGCCAAAAATGGCGCAGAATAGGTTTTTTCAAGGATTCTTGCAGCCTTTTTGAAGGCTGTTTCAGGATCTCCGTCTCTTCTAACCACATTTCCAGGCTTTTGAATGTATTCGGCCATCCGCTCTTTGTGGCGGTTACTGTTTTCCAATCCTGCAGGTACTGTCATTTTGGTGTTTGGTCTTCCACCAAATCCTGCCACTTCAAAATTAGACGCAGGAGCATTTTCCCATTCCACAGCCAAAGTTTTCTTGGCTTGCATCACTTCCCAAGTGGAATTGCCTACAATAGCGACAATCTCCGGGAAGGTGGTGGTGTCAAAGAAGTTTCTCCCGTAATCATCTTTGAATAAGTTGATAGAAAAGACGTCCAAGATTCCGGGCATACTGCTGACCGAGCTTTTGTCAAATGACTTCAGCTTCATCCCAAACGCAGGAGGATGTACGATGGCCGCGTACTTCATTCCTTCTACTTTGTGATCGATACCGAATAGTGGTTTTCCTGTTACAATTTTTTCGACATCCACATTCTTTTTGGAGGAGCCGACGATTTTGAAGGCATTAATCTCTTTCAATTTCACCTCTTCGGGGACAGGCATAGAAGCTGCCAAGGAGGCCATTTCACCATAGTGGGCTTTCTTTCCACTGCCTTTGTGTTCCAAAAGTCCTGCGGAAGTGGTGATTTCGGAAGCGGGTACTTTCCAGGTTTGGGCTGCAGCTGCGATCAACATGGCCCGGGCCGTAGCACCAGCGGTTCGAAGGGGAGTCCAACCTTGCCGGATGCTTTGACTGCCTCCGGTAAACTGTCGTTCAAATCTTGTAGGGAAATAATCTGCTTGCTCTACCATCACCATTTTCCAATCCGTATCCAGTTCCTCCGCCAAAATCATCGGCATGGAAGTTTTGATATTGGAGCCAAACTCAGGATTTGGGGAGAAGAGGGTTACGGCGCCGTTTTCACCGATTTTGATGTAGCTGTTGAGTTCAAACCACTCTTTCGGTAGTTCCAAAACCTGCTCCGGAGTTGGCTTACAGCCTGCTAGCCAACTAAAGCTCAGTACCATGCCTCCACCTGCCAAGGCTGAGACTTTCAAAAATGACCTGCGGTCCAATTTTTTATCTAAAGTTGCCATAGGTAATTCAATTAGAGGTTTTGGGCGGCGGTTTTCACAGCAGCCTTGATTCTCAGGTAAGTTCCACAGCGACAGATGTTGCCGTTCATTGCATTTTCGATTTCTTCATCGCTGGGGTTTGGATTTTGCTGAAGCAAAGCAGCCGCAGTCATGATTTGACCGGCTTGGCAATACCCGCATTGAGGCACATCGTGTTCCATCCAGGCTTTTTGAACCGGGTGATCTGCATTTTCGGATAGACCCTCGATGGTGGTGATTGCTGAGTTTCCGATGCTCGAGACAGGAAGCGAACAAGACCGTACCGCATTGCCGTCCAGGTGGACCGTACACGCACCACATTGCGCTATGCCGCAGCCAAACTTGGTGCCTACCAAATCCAAGTGGTCACGCAAAACCCAAAGCACAGGGGTGCTAGGGTCCACGTCGACTTGCTTGGACGTTCCGTTGATGTTGAGATTGAAAATGGCCATTATGTTGAAATTAAGATTTAAAGTTAGGGAATTCCGATGGGGGTCGCCTTACGGAAATCAAACAGAAGTTTTTATAAATCAATCTGTAACGATAAGGATTCAGATCCAAAAGTGATTTTATGGGTCTAGTTAACCTCTTGAACTTCTCTCCAGATGAAATTAGAAGTTCGATGTTTAATAAGCCATTGACCGTTTTGCTTGACAAATTCATCCTTGTAGATGGTATAAAGTGTAGTCTTGGTTGTTTTTCCATTTTGCTCACCCACCAAAATCACATGGCAATAGGAAGTAGCCTTTGCAGTATTTTCTGTCAACTCTTCGATGGTTTGCTGACCGTTTTGATGATACACCGTGTGAAAACCGGACAAAAACTGTGAAAATGTATCTTTTAATTGCTGACGGCCTACCAGTTTTATCGGTGGCGTTCCTTTGAAAATAGATTCCACCGTCCCGTCTTCGGTAAAGAGTAACACTTGCTGCTCAATATCTTTGGTGTCTGCCAGGTTGGAAAAACGATCTACCACATTTTTTATGGCCATTTTTTCCTCGATTTCGGAAATGCGTTGGTCGAGTGATTTTTCCATGGTCTGTGCATTTGAGTTGAAAACAACTAAGAGGAAAATGAATGATTGTACTAAGGCTTTCATTTTGAAAATTTTGTTTTGAAGTAATTTCTTGGGATCTGAAAATGCTTCCTTTCAGTGTGATTTTCAGTTTTGCACCCTACTTTGCTCCACAGGAGTATAGCGATCACCAAAGACTTTCATTCCTGCAATCGTTTCGGTTAACTCTTTCAGCTCTGCTTCTGAGAAAGAAATTTCGGCAGCTGCCAGATTCTCCATCAAGTGTGCTTCTTTGGTCGTGCCTGGAATCGGTACGATAAAGGGCTTTTGGTGCAACAGCCAAGCCAAGGCAACTTGAGTAGGAGTCAGTCCACGCTGATGTCCAAAGTCGATCAAAGCTTCCACAATCGGCCGGTTGGCGGCCATCGCATCGGGCTGAAAGCGAGGCAAGCCGGCACGGTTATCGTTTTCAGCAAAGAACTTGGTTTGGCTATTGAGCATACCGGTGAGAAATCCACGGTTCATCGGGCTATAAGGCACAAATCCGATTCCCAATTCTTCCAGGGTAGGAATGATTTCTTCTTCAGGTTCTCTCCACCAGAGGGAATATTCACTTTGCAATGCGGCCACAGGCTGTACTGCATGAGCCCTTCGGATGGTTTTTACTCCGGCTTCCGAAAGCCCGAAATGCTTGACTTTTCCGGCTTGAATCAATTCTTTGACTGCTCCTGCTACCTCTTCGATTGGTACATTCGGATCCACACGATGTTGATAAAGCAGATCGATGGATTCGACCTTGAGCCGCTTAAGTGATCCTTCCACGGCAGCTTTGATAAGTTCCGGCCGGCTGTTCAATTGAGTCCAACGTCCTTCCTGATCCGGCGCAAAACCGAATTTGGTAGCGATGACCATTTTGTTTTTGAAAGGAGCCAAAGCTTCACCGACCAATTCTTAATTGGTGAACGGTCCATAGACTTCGGCAGTGTCAAAAAAGTTGACTCCCAGTTCCACTGCCTTTCGGATTAGGGAAATCATTTCCTTTTTATCAGCAGCCTGACCATAGCCAAAGCTCATCCCCATGCAACCTAGTCCCAATGCTGAGACTTCTAGACCGCTTTTTCCCAATGCACGTCGTTCCATAGCTGATTTGTAAGAGATTATTTCTAAACTCCTTACAAAATTCAACAACCCGGATTTCAAAAAATTACTTCATTCAAACCAAAGCTTGCGGAAATCAAACAATGTGGATTGTGTTTATTAAAAATTGGGGTAATCCGACTTTTTATAGATTACCCCCATTTTCAATGTATTTGCTTGAGAAAAGCATTTGAGAAAGTTTTAAAAAAATGGAATAACCTAAATATCACCCACCTTTTCGCTTGCTTTTCTCACTTGCAAAGCCCGTTTGGTCACTTTTAAATCTCTGAAATAACCGATGGTTCCAATGTCCACATAGAGACCGACGAAGCCTTTTTTGGAAGTTCCGAGCATTTTGTCCACGATAAAGGAGGAATGCTTCAAGTCATTGATGAACAACTCGGCTGATTCTCCATTCACCTCAATCCGCATCGTAAACCACTCATTCAAGGCCACAGGGGCCGATCCTTCGTAGCGGTGGGGAGCGATTTTTCGAAGTGTGTCAAACTTGTAATTGGGATAGGAGAAATATTGAACGGTATGATTTCTAAACAACTGATTATCTGATCGGCCTACTTTGGGACGGACATAAATGCTCTCAAAGGCTGAATCATCCTCTTGAACTCGGAAAAACAGCCCGATAAATCCCGCAATGCCCGAATAGGGTGCAGGGACTTTCAGTTGGCTGTACATTTTGACCTCGATGGTTCCGTTTTCGAAATCTTCCAAACCGAGCAAGCGGGCATAATGTGGCTCATCTACAGTAGCTTCTACCCGAGTGGAATCAAAGGGGATGGCAGTTAGATCGCGCTCAATCTTTAGGGCTTTTTTACCTTGAAAGGTGACGATCTCTCCGGTGACATTGTGAAGTTCAAACTCTTGGTTTTTGAGTTTGAGGGTTTGGGCGTATGTGCTCAAGGAGGCCAGCGTCAAAGCCAGGATAATGAAGTGTTTTTTCATTGTTAAAGAATATAGGAATTCCACCCAAGTGAATATCCATTCACTTGATAGTGGGTTTAGGAAGATGGAAATGGGGAAGATTTTAAGTTCCGGTTAGTGGGGATCTACCTGTCGGCAGACAGGCACCAACCGAGGCCAAGAGTTGACCAAACTTTTCCAAAGTTTTGAACTTTGGAAAAGTTGATTCTGTGGCCCAAGTGAGTGTCTCCACTCACTTGATCAATTTTTCATTCCGGTTAGTGAGACACTAACCGGGGCAACTTTTGGAAAAGTTGTCTCGGAAGGAGTTTACCTCAGAAGATCAAAACAACTTCTCCTGAGGAGGAGTCGCACCGGCCAAGCGGATGTAAACTGTCGTCTGACCTCTGTGGTGAGTTTGATGTTCAAAGCATTTTTCCAGGGCTTTTCCTTTGGTCATTTCAAAGCGGCCAAACAGTTTGGTGGCTTCATTCAGTTGGGCAGGAGTTATTGTTTTGATGCTGTTGATGACAAAATCGTAGCCTGCCATTACCAGTTTGGTCACATTTTCCTTGGACTGATCTGCAGCTTTTTCGGATTCGCCCATTCCCACCGGACTTGCTACACCGGTAGCTGTGGATGCAAATCCGTAATTTCCGTCTGTCAAGTGAAGCATTTGTTGGGCAAAGGATCGCATTTCAGCCGTGGGCTTCAAGGCATAGCCTTCGGCAGGCATGGCATCGAGGTACTCTTTGGTGTAGGCTTTGGCGCGCTCCCAGTCTTTGACCATTTCGTCGATGGGAGATTGAGCTTGTGCAAAATTGCTCATGGCGAATAGTGTGATAAGGGTTGCTAAAATTTTCATAATGAATGGGAGTTTAGGTTATTGGAAATAAATAAGTGCTGATTTATGGAATTCTTAAAGAATATAAAAGTGTTTAAAACCCTTCCCGTTCCCCAGAAGCTGGCATTCCGGAATAATGGATATGTACGATCTTCCATTCGGTTCCGAACCGCTTCATAACTTGAGTTTCTCTTCCTTTTGTTTGCATGGGAGTAGGATTTTCTCCTGAGAAAATGGCATCAAACACCCAGTAAAATTCCACTACCGCCATGTCACCATAAATTGTAATGGTTTCATTGTAACTTTTGAGATCCCGTTTGGAAAATCTGGTTCCAAACATTTCATAAATCCCTGTTTTGATCGAATTCCACCCCTTCTCGTGGCCTCTTGGATGGATAAAGCTAACTTCCTCGGAGGTCAGCCAAAATGTTTTGGCCAGTGTCGTGTCAAACTGATTGATGGAATTCTTGTAGTCTGCTATGATTTGTTGGATAGCCTTCTTGTCTGATTCAGGATCAGTTTTACTTGGATTAGCAACAAGGTCTACGCTTGGCCATACTGAAAGTAAAACCCATGTCAGAAATAAGATTTTTTTCATAAAGATGATTTAAGGTGATTGCTTTACAAAAGTCAGCGTTAATACTAATCCACACCCTTAATCTAGGTTAAGAATTTCAATCAATTGTCTCGAAGTTCTTTTCTGATTTTGCTAAGAAACTCAGGAGTAATTCCCAAATAAGAGGCGATTTGGGTGTTCGGTAGCCGGTTTTTCAGGTTGGGATATTGTTCCAAAAAAGCCAAATAGCGCTGTTCTGCGGTAGAACTGAAATTCTGAAGCACTCGGTTTTGCAGCTCAATGTACTTGTGTTCGATCATCACTTTGAAAATCCGGTTGAGTTTGGGAATGGTTGTAAAAAGCTCAAACAAATCCTGCTGGTGGATCCGAAGCACGGATGAAATTTCTAGCGACTCAATATTCAGCTGACTGATTTTTTGACTGTAAAAACTCCCGATATCGGCGATCCAATCGTTTTCAGCAGCAAACTGAATGTTGTGCTCAAAGCCTTTATCGTCCACGCCAAACATCCGGAAGCAGCCCGTAACCACAAAAAAGTAATCCTTGCAGACCTCTCCAGCGGTTAGTAGTTTTTCCCTCCGTTTTATAGAGAACTGTTCGAATTTGAGTTCAATTCTTACTTTTTCTTCAGGATCCAGTGGGATAAAACTTTCTAAATGACTTAGGAGAGTTTGTAGGGACATGGAATATTACAAAGGTTATAAACTGATCTAAGAAATCTAATAATTTCCTTCCCCCCAAATCTTTTCTAATACTTTACAACTTGAATTGGACATGTTGACGTTGAGTTTTATAAAAGCAATTTCGGAGATTTAGGAGATTAGGAATTGGGTTTTTCCTATTTCTACGCATAGCGTTTGTGCTTGACTTTAGGATAATCCAAAGTACGGTTAATTTCACATCTCAATACACCACATCCATGCGAATCATCATCACAGGCGCTACAGGAATGGTTGGAGAAGGAGTCCTAATGGCTTGCCTTCAAGAACCTGAAATCACAGAAATACTCAGTGTCAGTCGAAAGCCACTCCAGCAAAGTCACCCCAAACTCAAAGAATACCTTGTTTCCGACTTCCTTGATTTGGATCTCGGTGATCCTCATCTCAAGGGGTATGATGCATGTTTCTATTGCGCCGGTGTCAGTAGCTTGGGAATGAGTGAGGTAGATTATTCCCGAATCACTTACGATACCACCCTTCATTTTGCAAAAGCTTTGGGCCCTAATCCAGGGATGTCTTTTATGTATATCAGTGGAAAAGGAACAGATAGTACAGAAAAAGGCAGCTCCATGTGGGCTAGAGTAAAGGGCAAAACCGAAAACGACCTGGTGAAATTACCCTTCAAGCAAGCGTTTGGGTATCGTGTGGGAGTGCTGACTCCAATGCCCGGACAGAAGCATGTTTTGAAGTACTATTCTTACCTATCGTGGTTGATACCCTTGTTCAATTTCCTTTCATCATCCCTGGTTTGCAGTCTGAAAGAAGTTGCACAGTCCATGATTTACCTAGCAAAACACGGGCACCCGGAGCATGTAATTCATGTCAACGAAATAAAACTATTGGCAAAAACTCACCAAGGGGGTGCCTGATAGGTTTTATTTATCAGTGCTGACTAATCAGTTACGGATTGAAAAACCCTGATTTACAGGGGGCAAATTCTACCTGAAGTTTCAATGGGATTCATTATTTCCCCAAATACTTCTTCAATTCCTTTTTGTCCAATTCTTTGGCAATCAATTCTTCAGGATGGGTGGATTGGAGGTTTTCCGAAGCTTTGTCACTGAGCAGTTCTTCTTTTTCCGAACGAATCAGTACCGGGAAATTCACCCAAGTCACCCCATTGACCTCCATTTCCCACCGGCTTTGGATCATCTTGACATGGTGTAGGGAAGTGCTGCCTTGGTTAGAGGACTCGGCAAGGGCTTGACCGGGGATGACGGTATCTCCAACGACTACTTTGGCAGAGTTGGCTTTTAAGCCAGAAAGTCGGGTGAATGAACCGTCTTGATGGTAGATCTCCACGTAGTTTTCGGAGGAGAAGTCAGCCAATCCATCGGCGACTTTTTCTACATCCATCTTGATTTCGGAAATGATTCCTTTTCTGGGGGCACAGACAGTGGCTGACTCCTCAAAGTAAAATCCCACACCTGTATATCTTCGGTCTTCAGGGACTTTTTGATTGGCCAAAAGCGGTCTCATGCTGACAGAGATGCCCTTTTCTACAGGGATCAGGTAAGGAGATTCAAAGGGAATACTAGGTTGGATATCACCTTTGTAGAGCTTGGTATTGTATCGGAATCCGGTTTGGACATTTCCGTAGATCGATTGGAGTTTGACCAAGGTACTTTTGCCCGGCTTGGCCAATTTGTAGAGGAGATCGCCTTGCAAGGATTCCAGGTTTTCCAATTTCACAAAATGGATTTGTACCGTGTAGGGGATTTTTGAGTCATTGAAAGAAAATAGAGTCAGGTTTCGCTCTTGGTCTTGTTCAGCGACTATTTGGACTTGAGCTCGCAACATGCCAGTCAAAAAGATTCCCAAAAGTGTCAGTATCGTGGTTAGCTTATTTTTCATTTGGGTAAAATAATCACTGAAATAGAAATGGAGGTGTTTTAGTTGATAAATTTTTCTGATTATCCGCTTTTCTACCAGTAACCAAATAAGATAAGGATTGAAGTCCGATTAGTAGTGCTGTGGACTTTCGTCTGTGGTCAGTTGACGAATATCCGCGCTCTTAGAGCCAAGGATCTACTTGGTGGTAAGATTGCGGATATTCAAATAAATTTTTCTTTTGGTTTTACATGAACCTATTTTCCCAAAGTGCCTCGTTTATTTAGGGCATTAGCTCAAGTCGCCGAATTAAAGAGGCCCGCTTATTTACATTTGTTTGAAAAGCATAAGTTTTGATTTGAAATTCATCAAGATTTAGCCGGATTCTTTTGCGACTTTTGCAGCTGTTTATCTCCCACCCACCTATGAAATCTATTTTCACCACTTCTTGTAAGATCCTTTTGGAAGGACTTTCCATTCCAACCTTTCAAAAAAGCAGCTATTTGATCCTGATAAGTTTGGTTCTCTCTACAAATGTCCTAGCTCAGGATGCCAAACCCAGTCATCATTTTAACGGAACTATCACTGCGACCAATAATGGTATTTCTTTGATTCCCTCGTTTACACTCGGCCGTCCTGCGGTATTCTTTGATTTAAGTATCGGAGGAGAGCGTTTGTCCTTTGATCCCATGATTCGATTTGGCATGGATGGCAAGCCTTGGGCTTTTGTGTTTTGGGGTAGGTATAAAGTCATCAAGGACAAGAGATTTACGCTAAATGTGGGACTTCACCCGGCCTTTATTTTCGGAGACATGAAGATCATGGTCAACGGAAAAGAAGAATCGGTCATGCGCGCGAGCCGGTTTTTTGCCGGAGAATTCATGCCAACCTATAAAGTCTCCAATCGCTTTAGCGTAGGATTATATTACCTCCAAGGTCATGGTTTCAATCCCGTGCCACCTAAGAATTCCAATTTCATCGCCTTGAATACCATTTTTTCCAATCTTCCATTGGGGAAAGAAATCAAGTTGAAAATGAATCCTCAACTCTATTTCCTGCGGGTGGATGAAAATACCGGAACCTATGTTACTTCAAGTTTTACCGTGACCAAGGATAATTTCCCGATAGCTTTCCAAACGCTTTTCAATCAAAAAATCAAATCGGATGTTCCAAGCGACAACTTTGTTTGGAACCTGAGTTTGCTTTACAATTTCTCCAATAACTACAAAAGAGACTGATCAAAACCGCTATGGAAAAGCCGGAATCTTTGGAGGAGTTTTACCAGCGCAAGTTCAATTGGCTGCCTGAAGACCTGAAAAAGGACATGGGGCATTTCAATATCTTTAGATTGGAACCTTTTTGGGAGGGAAAGGTCAAGGCCATCCCTTATCGGCGACGTGATTTTTACAAAGTGATGCTGGTGCAGGGTCAGAGTCAAGTTCATTATGCAGACCGGGTCTATGAGGTCAAAAAGCAGGCTTTGTCTTTCTCCAATCCCATGGTTCCCTACAAGTGGGACAGCAATCATTCTACCCTAAAGGGTGTTTATTGTATTTTCAATCCTCAGTTTTTTGTTGATTTTCCTGACATTCAGAAGTATGAGATTTTCCAGCCTCAGGGCACTCATGTTTTTGAGTTGAAGGATGAGGAAGTATTTGCAGTTCAGCAGATTTTTGAGAGGATAGAGGCTGAATTCAAATCAGATTACAAGTATAAATATGACTTGATTCGCAACTTGATTCTGGAATTGGTGCACATCGGAATGAAACTGCAGCCTGCAGAGATTCATACAGCCCAACATGGAAATGCCGCACTGCGAATCGCTTCCATTTTCCTCGAGCTACTCGAAAGGCAGTTTCCTATCGATGAGACGCACACGCTAATTCAGTTAAGGTCTGCTTCTGATTATGCGGATCAGCTCAACATTCACGTCAATCACCTCAATCGGGCAGTGAAGGAAATGACCGGAAAAACTACTACCCAACTCATTTCCGAGCGGTTGATCCAAGAGGCTAAAATCCTGCTCAGACAAAGTCGATGGAATGTCTCTGAAATCGCCTTTGCTTTGGGCTTTACTGAGGTCACCCACTTCAATAATTTCTTCAAAAAACAACTGGGCATGAGTCCGACCCAGTTTAGGAAGGGGAGTTGAGGGATTAGAGAATAGGAGAGTAAGAGATTTAGAGATTGGAGAATAAGAGATGGGAGATTTAGAGATTGGGATTTTTTGGGTTCATCCTTAATTTGGATCTCTGACAAAATAACCTACGTTTATACGGGACAATTCCCTAAACTAGTACCATGCTTCAAGACAGTTTCGGACGCGTACACGATTACCTGCGGATTTCCCTGACGGACAACTGCAATTTCCGCTGCGCGTACTGCATGCCGGTGGAGGAGATGGAGTGGATGCCTCAGTCCAAGCTCATGAGCAAGGAGGAAATCCTGAGCTTGGCAGAAACATTTGTCGGACTGGGGGTAAAAAAAATCCGGTTGACCGGTGGTGAGCCTTTGGTCAGAAAGGAATTCCCTGAGATTTTGGAGCGGCTTTCTACTTTCCCGGTCGAACTCACCCTTACTACCAATGGTGTCCTGATTCATAAGCACATCGAGGTGCTCAAAAAATCGGGAGTTCGCTCCGTCAATGTCAGCCTAGATACCCTCAATCGAGAGAAATTCCTCAAGCTGACCCGCCGAGATCAATTGGATCAGGTGTGGGAAAATATTCTACTCCTTTTACAAGAAGGTTTTCGGGTCAAGGTCAATGCAGTGGCCCTTCACGGGCTGATCGAAGACGAAATCTGTGATTTTGTACAGCAGACGGAAAAGCTGCCGCTTCATGTTCGCTTCATTGAGTTTATGCCTTTTGCAGGCAATCATTGGCAAAGCAACAAAGTGGTGACGGCTGCACAGATGCTTGACTTGGTCAAAGGCAAGTTTGAAGTGATCAAGCTGGAAGACAAAAAGCACGATACCGCAAAAAAATATCAGGTGCCTGGTTTTCAAGGGACTTTTGCCTTCATCACCACCATGAGCGAGCACTTTTGTGGGGACTGTAACAGACTCCGCCTTACAGCTGATGGGAAAATCAAAAATTGCCTTTTCGGAAAAGAGGAGTTGGATTTACTGGGTGCACTACGAAGGGGGGAGGAAGTTGAATCCTTGATCCGTCTTTCAGTTTCACGAAAGCATGCGGCCTTGGGAGGACAGTTTTCCCCGGATTACTCAAAGGCCAATCCTGACGCTATTGAAAACCGCAGTATGATCAAAATCGGAGGATGATGCACGAGTTTGTTGACGTATCCAAAGCCAAAGAGCTGCTAAAAGGGTTGGCAATTTCTCCCAAAAGCCACATTATTCCTCTTTCCCAAGCCGTTGGAAAATTTACCTCAAATCCTGTCTTTGCCCCCATGAATGTGCCTTCCTTCGACAATTCGGGAATGGATGGCTATGCTTTTGCCTGGGATGATTTGGGTGAAAGCCGAAAGTTAGCCCAAGTGGTACAGGCGGGAGTCAATCCTGACTTTACGTTGGAAAAGGGAACAGCTGTTCGCATTTTTACCGGTGCACCCGTACCTCGAGGTGCCGATACAGTGGTGCAGCAGGAGTGGGTCACAGTAATTGGAGATACTATCTTTTTTGAATTGGAAAAGCTCGTCAAAGGCATGCATGTCCGAAAGGCTGGTTCCCAATGTCAGACAGGAGAATTGATCCTTAATTCCGGGACTCAAGTCACTCCAGGTACGATTGGGCTTTTGGCTTCGCTGGGGATTGAGCAGGTGGAGGTCATTAGTTCACCTAGCCTGTCCATCATTCTTACAGGAGATGAAATCATCGAAATCGGTCAAGCCCTTCAGCCCGGACAGATCTACAATGCCAATGGGCCCGCTTTGATTGCCTACCTGAGCCAAATGGGAATCACGGAGGTAAAAGTGCTGAAGGTGAAAGATGAAAAATCAGAAGTTACTCGGGTAATTGGAGAAGCCTTGGAAGCCTCGGATGTAGTGCTGTTGACGGGTGGAATTTCAGTCGGAGATTATGATTTCGTCAAAGGAAGTTTGGCTGAAAATGGGGTCTTGCAGCTGTTTTACAAGGTGAAGCAAAAGCCCGGCAAACCCATCTTTGCGGGAGTAAAGGGTGAGAAAATGATCTTTGCCCTACCCGGTAATCCTGCTTCTGTACTTACCTGTTTTATCCAATACGTGAAGCCTTTCCTGCTTCGGCTTCTCGGTAATCCTGATGCTTGGAATGCTGCTGTTTACTTTCCAATCGCTTCGGATTTTAATAAAAAAGCACCGTTGACCTTTTTCCTTAAGGCCAAATTAGACAATGGTTGCGTGATCATCCTACCCGCTCAGGAATCCTTTAATCTACTTTCTTTCGGAATTGCGGATGGTGTCGTGGAGATTCCTCAAGAGCTGGAACATGTCGAAGCTGGAAGTTTGGTGGCATTTTATCCTTGGTAATCTGATGGAGCTTTGGGATGTGTTTCTTTACTTTTTGATGCCATTTGCGGCATTTATGTATGCCTCGGTGGGGCATGGAGGAGCGAGTAGCTACCTGATGATCTTAGCGCTGATGGGTTTTGCTCCGGAGGAGATTCGCCCTTCGGCCTTGATTTTAAACATGTTTGTATCCATGATTTCCTTTTTGAACTATCGGAAATCCGGAGTCTTTCCGACCAAGCTCTTTTTGTCTCTCATCCTGTTTTCCATTCCTGCAGCCTATTTGGGCGGGAGGATTTTATTGGATACCGGGATTTACAAGCAAGTGTTGGGTGTGTTGTTGCTGTTTCCTGTGTTGAGATTTGCAGGAGTTTTTCCGATTTCGGAGACTTCTCGGGTAGAGCAAAAATGGTGGATGGCCCCGGTCTTGGGTTTTGCGATTGGCTTACTTTCCGGTATGATCGGGATCGGAGGAGGGATTATCCTTTCACCGATCATTTTGATGCTGGGATGGGCGGGAGTAAAAGAGACCGCGGCATTGAGCGCACTTTTTATCTTTCTCAATTCATTGGCGGGCTTTCTCGGGGCTTCGGTTTTCCATATTGAGTTTTCGACCCAACTCTGGATTTTGCTTCCGTTGACGATTGCCGGAGGAGCTTTGGGGGCGTATTTGGGGGCTAAAAAGTTTAGTCCCAAAGCCTTGAAATACCTGTTGGCGTTTGTGTTGGCCTTTGCTGCGGTGAAGTTGATTTTAGGATAAAAATTCACCGCGGTGGCGCAGAGGACGCAGGGACAGGAATAGAGCCACAGATTCACAGATGAATAGTGCCACGCCAAAGTCAGTGTCCTAACGCACTTCAACGTTTTATTCACCGCGGTGGCGCAGAGGAAGCAGAGGAAGCAGAGATAGGAATAGAGCCACAGATTCACAGATGAATAGTGCCTCGCCAAAGTGAGTGTCCTCACTCACTTCAATGTTTTATTCACCGCGGTGGCGCAGAGGAAGCAGAGAAAGGAATAGAACCACAGATTCACAGATGAATAGTGCCTCGCCGAAGTGAGTGTCCTCACTCACTTCAAAGGATGATAAATGAGGTCAAACTTTAGGCAGGAGATCATTTTATCAGTGATGATCTCAGAAATCTATGGGAGAAAAAGCAGACGAACCCGTAACTTGCTATCTGAATAAAACTAACCCATGTCTAACCTTATTCACATCAAAGCTTTTGGAATGGTCGCCGAGAAAATGGGCCAAGTGTCTTTGGATCTTGAAAATCCGGGTACCACAGAGGCGTTGAAAAACCAGCTTTTTGACCAATTTCCGGTATTGAAATCCATGAAATTTTCCCTTGCGGTAAACAAAAAGATGGTGCTGGAAGATAGTGAGTTAGTATCGGGGGCAGAGGTCGCACTTTTGCCACCCTTTTCAGGAGGATAAGCTATGAATCGATTTGATCGTCAATACATTTTAAATGGCTTCGGCATCGATGGCCAAAAGAAACTCAGAAATGCCTCTGTGCTGATGGTAGGAGCGGGAGGCTTGGGCTGTCCCGCTTTGCTGTACCTGGCCGCAGCCGGCGTAGGAAGAATCGGTGTCATCGACGGAGACATCGTCAATGTCACCAACCTCAACCGGCAGGTGCTCTTCGGTGAAAAGGATCTAGGGAAAAATAAGGCAGAACAGGCTGTTCGTCATTTTCAAGAAAAGTATTCCGACATCACTTGGGAGATTTTCCCGGAGTTTCTCACCGTACAAAATGCCCAGGAATTGATTGCTGATTACGATTTGGTGATCGATGGCACAGATAATTTTCCCACTCGCTACCTTGTCAATGATGCCTGTTTGCTTCATGGTAAGCCTTTTGTCTTCGGGGCGATCTATCAGCACGAGGGACAGGTGTCGGTGTTCAATTTGGGAGAAGAAGGCTGCAACTACCGGGATGTCCACCCTGAGATGCCCGGGCCAAATGAAATTCCCAATTGTGCGGAAACGGGAGTCTTGGGCGTTTTGCCGGGAATCATTGGCAACCTGATGGCCTTGGAAGCGATCAAAGTGCTCAGTGGCTTTGGTGAACCTCTGAAAAATCGCATGCTGTATTTTAACAGTCTGACTTCTCAAACCTACGAGGTAGAATTGATGCCGAAGAAATCTTCCTCAGCCCCTGAATCTTGGGCCGTTTTAGAAAATACCGATTACCAACAGGCCTGCGGTGCGGTGAAGGAGATGACCTGGAAGGATGCCATGGGTAAAATGAACCAGAATGTGGCCTTCGTGGATGTTCGCGAGTTGGATGAATTACCACCTTTGGTGTGTACAGGGCTGATGAAAATCCCTATGTCTGTTCTGGATTCCCAACTCGACAAACTTGAAGATGCGGAGCAGATTTTGATTTTCTGCCAAAGCGGAATGAGAAGTCAGAAGGCTGCTCAGGTACTTTCCGAAACCTATCCTGATAAAGCCATTTTCTCCATCAAGGGTGGTATCAATGCCCTGAAATCCTAATTGACCCATGGAAAAGGAACGTAAACCCAAAAACATCTTTGTGCAGGGCCCGATTGCTCCTGAGAAAATCGCCCAATCCATTGCCAACCATGCTACTAAAACTGACATCGGTGGACATTCCATTTTTCTCGGTCAGATCCGTGCCGATGAGAAGCCTGAAGGAAAAGTCATCGCCATCGATTACACAGCCTACGAGGAAATGGCTTTGGAAAAGGCTTTCGAAATCCGGGAGGCCATCTTTGCCAAGTATCCTCTGACTTGCATGCACATCTACCACAGTTTGGGTGAGATCAAAGTGGGAGAGATTTGCCTCTTTGTCTTTACCTCGTCCAAGCACCGCAAAGCCGCGATGCAAGCCTGTGATGAATTGGTGGAGCGAATCAAAGCAGAATTGCCGATTTGGGGCAAAGAGATTTTGGATACAGAGGGACATGTTTGGAAGGTAAACACCTAGTATCCAAGGATTTTATTTTTTACCTTATTTCCAAAATTTTTAAACTATGTTTGACAAGTTTAACCTCGGATTGTTGGATTTATTGACCCTCATTTTGCCGGGTGGTCTTCTGATAGGATTGGCGTGGAAATCCGGATTGATTTCAGATTGGCAATTTTTTGATCATCCCAACTTGCCCGATTGGGTGATTGGGGCTGCTTTTGCCGCTGCTGCCTATGTGATGGGACACTTTGTCTATCTCATTTCCAGTTACCTCGATGATCTGGTTTTTGCAAAAATCAAAGAAATCTGGTGGCCCAAAAACACGCTGTTCACCCAAGCCAACGGGATCCGAACTCAAAAAATCAAAGAAGTCAGCACCAAGGATTTTAACAATTTCAAATATGCCCTAGGGTACCTGCTTCAGCACAGCGGAGCTTTGTATTTTGTGGTGGAGCGCTTGATGGCAGAGTCTAAGTTTTTCAGGAGTTTCTGTGTGGTGTTGTTTCTAGCTGCAGGGTCAGCCTTTTATTTGGGAAACTGGCAAGAGGGGATAGTAGAGTTGGTGTTTATGGTTTTTTCCATGGTTCGCTACCTCTCCCAACGTGCCAAATCCATTGAGGTGGCCTACCAATATTTGATCCTGCTTCATGAAGATGAACTTGAAAAATACCTGCCCTTGGCAGAGGATGCTTCTCCCTCAAAAAAGTCCAAACTGAAGGATTTTTTCACGAAACTTCAAAAAAGCCTCCATCATTTGATCAACTCCAAGTCCTGATCAACTGGACATACTCGTTTAGACAAGAGTTCGAAAAGGCCTGAAAAACTTCCAAATCAGCCTTTTTTTCAATCAGTTCTTGATCTTTTTCCAACCAGTTTTTCTGGATTTCATCAAGCTGGATTCTAAGCTTTGGTTGGTGGTTGTGGTAATCTAAGAGTAGGCGTTCATGCATCTTTTTGGCCTGCCACCAAAGACTTTGATCGGCTTGAGAACCCGGATTTAGCAAGTTTGATTCAAGCGTAGTTCCAAAATAAAAAGGGACATACAAGCTCATGCAGGGATGGGAAGTTCCCGTCAGCCAAATCGTGGATTGCCCATCTTTTCGGATCTCAGCCACCATACTTCCTGTCGTATCGGATGGATTGGTAAAACCTGTTGCATGCATGCAGATGCATCCTGTGGTCGCTTTCTTGGGATTAAAATCTTCTCGATCATGCTGCCTTAAGGCTTGGAAGAAATCTTCCATATTGGGTTTCTTTTTTCTTTCCAAAAAAACCAAAGTACAAGCCTGCCGCTGCTTGGCACGTCCGGCTGTGGTATAGAGCAAATCAGAATAGGTTGATCGGAAGTTTTTCGCGTTTCCTGAGAAGAGTGCCTGGATGTTCCTGGGTTCTTTTTCGAAGTGGGCCTCAAGGTAATTCTCCTCAATCGTCAGTCCGTTGGAGATGCTGCCAAAGTCAGCTACTGCCCGATAAGCCCATGATTTTCCAGCTGTTTCCAAAATGAAAGCCTCCTCAGTATCGGCTATCAAGTAGCTATTGTGGTAGTAGAAATTGGTGTTTTGGTAGCCTCCGCAGGCATTTTGACCATATTCATGGAGCAAACTAATGATGATCTGAAGTGCTTCTTTGGCGGTTTTTCCTCGTTCCAACCCCAATCTCAGCAGATCCATTCCCGTCAGGCCAAGCTGCTTTTTATCAAACTTTACATTCGTGAAAACCGCCTCGTTTCCGATTACTACGCCATGTTCATTGGCGCCCATCTCGGCCCCCCACATCTGGAAAGGCTTGGATAGGATCACTTGGTAGGTCAATTCTACCTGTGGAATGCTAATAAATGTGCATTGGAGATGCGATTCTTGGTGAATGGTTTGTGGGATGTGGACGATTGCCTGTGCTTCCAATGGCTCTCTATCGGAGTTTTTACCTAGAATCAGATTACCCGATTTGGTCACATGAGGAAGGGCCACTAGCGTGTCACACATGAGATCAGAATTTTAACGCCCAGATTCCAGCTTTTTCAGCCGGCTTTACCGATACTAATTCTCCTTTGGCAATGATCAATGGCTGTCCATCGGTACCCAAATCCCACAAATCCCCTCTCAAAAAGACATTCATGCCGTAACTGGCACCGCTTTTTTTGATTTGTCCGGGAAGTGCATATTTTTCCCAAGCGGCTTGCTCAGTGATTTTTCCAATATCGGAGAGGTCTGTTCCCGAAGGTTCCTTTTGCCCACTGTATCCTTGCCAAAGTTTATCCATCGTACTTTCTCCGGTGCAGTAGGAAGGAACAAGGATAAGTTCAGCTTTATTTTTTTTGGCATTTTCATAGGCACTGGGAAACCAGCTGTCGGCACAGATCAATACAGATGTTTTGCCAATGGGAAGTTCAAACACCGGCAGCTCTCCAGTGCTGGCAGAGGTTAGAAAATCCTGTTCTGATTCAATTGGGAAGGCTTTAAGAATGGGCTTGCCAATGATTTTTCCATCAGGACCAAAGACAAAACTGGCATTGTATAGTTTGCCTGTAGGCTCAATTTCCAATTCACCGTTGATCACTCGGGGTTCTGGTAGAATGATAGAACCAGGTATTAAAGTGGTATTGAATTCTTTTGCCAACTCGCTGAAAGTAAGGTAAAAGCTCTTGGCCATTTTTCGGGATTTCATCCGGAAGAGTGCCGCTGCAGCCTTGTCCTTTTCTTCCTGATCTTGAAAATAGAAGATTCCAAATTCGAAAAAGTTGCTTAGGACCATTAAGGTCATGGCATCAGTAAGGGTTTTCTCTTTGGCAATAGCATGTTTTTCTCCTTCCAAAACCAACCAAGTTCCCAGATATTCAGGAAGAAGGACTGCTGAATTTTTCCCAAGAAATCCTTGTCTTCTTGCTTCGTGTAGGTAGTAAGTGATTTTTTCTTTGAAAGTTTCCTGATAGAAGTAGTCCTGAACTTCCATGTAGGGTTGGATTCCTACCAGAGTTCTTTCTAAACTGTCCGCTGCAGGAATCTTCTCCACTAGGGAGAGATAAGGTTTTGGTACTGGGTAAGGAAGATTACGGCCATAGTTTGACCAGATGAGCCAACAGAACAGCAACAATATAAGAAGACTGATCAATCGCTTAATCATGGTGTATAGCTGCTAAAATCTCCATGGCCGCCGATTCTCCGGCTAAAACCGCCCCTTCGATGTAGCCATGCCATTTGGTGGCTGCTTCTGTTCCTGCGAAGTAAAGTGGAGGCAAAGGACTTCGATAAGCGTCTTGAAAATCCGTCCAAGCGTGCGGCTGCATCAAGGCCGCATAGCATCCCTTGGACCAAGCTTCGTCGATCATAGAAAACTCCTGGTACTCGATGGCTTCCTTGGCTTTTTCTCCAAAATACCTGGTGAGTATTGCTTCCATTTTCACTTTTCTGTCGTTTTTTTCGAGGGAGAAAAACTGCTCCGCTCGACTTCCTACCACAAAACCCATTAAAATTCCTTTGCTGGCATCTGCAGGGGAGCAGTCGTACAGCGTTTGAAAAGGTGTTTTGTCATCGGATACCGATTGGCCTGAAAATCCCAACTCCCTCCAAAAGGGCATTTCGTAGATCATGAAGCACTTTGCCACCCTGCCCATGGGGTAATTGTGAAGCAACTGCAATTTTTGGGAAGGTAATGCCGGGGAAAAGGAGATTTGAGCCAATAAGGGTGGAGGTACAGCCAATATGACTTTGTCAGCATAAACAGAAAACCCTTTCCCAAGGATAGTGACTCCTGAATGGGTATATGAAATTGTGGTTACAGGGGATTCCAATCGGATTTGGTTTAGAAAAGGCTTAGCCATGGCCTCGACGAGTGTCTGCATTCCCCCTTTGATTCGATGCTCTTGGGCACCCCCTTTGACATTGATGAGGCAGTCTAGCGATGTGCCTGAGCGGATGTAAAACAAGCCATGAAGCAAGGAAACCTGATCAGGATCGCAGGCGAAAATGGTTTCGCAACCTACTCGGATCACCTTGTAGCAAGCCGATGTTTTGGAGTGTTTGCGTAGGAATTCATCCAGATGCTGGCTGTCCCATTCCTTGGCTTTGGGGTGATTCCATGGGGCTTTGGGATCGATCTGTCGGGCTAGTTTTTCCAGTTTACGGATCAGCCAATCGAGATTGAGTAGGGAGAAAAGGTCGAGCTTTGGGATGGTACCTCGGTAAGTTTTGAGCTTTTCGCCAAGGTCAAGGATGTTTTTGCCTTGGTTGTAGGTTTCGAAGTAATTCACGTCGAGTTCGTGACATAACTCGTACATCCGATCCTGAGTGGGACCTATCCATTGCCCACCAAAGTCCAGGTAATAGCCTTGGTCAAATTGCTTGGTGAAAACCCTGCCCCCCAGTCGCTCTCTTGCCTCCAAAACGAGGAAGGAAGTACCTGCTTCATGAAGTTTTTTTGCTGCTGCAATTCCCGAAAAGCCTCCGCCAATGATGGCTACAGATACCGAATGCTCACTCATGAATGGAAGGTAATTATTTTTTCAACTTGGTAGGATTGGCATTTGATAAATGCTGTTCAAAACTCCATTTCCATGCTTTCTCCTTTTTTAAGGAAAAGCTCGATCTCCGAACCATCTGCGAGGATGACTGCTTTTTTACCGAGGTTGGAGAGGATTTTCATTGTTTTGATCTGCCCATTTTCCCAGGTAAAATCCAAGGTGAATCCGCCTCTGGACTTCAATCCGGCTACTTTTCCCGAAGTCCAAGCTTTGGGCAAAGCCGGTAAAATGCGGATGATTCCTTCTTCGTGGGATTGAAGGAGCATCTCCGCTACCCCTGCCGTGTAGCCAAAATTCCCGTCGATCTGAAAGGGAGGATGGGCATCGAATAGGTTGGGGTAAAGGGATTGAGCAATGAGTTTTTGGATGTGATCATGGGTCATTTGTCCATCCATCAGTCTTGCTGAGAAATTGATCAGCCAAGCTCGTGACCAGCCTGTGCCAGCGCCTCCATGATCGAGGCGGTAGTGAAGGGTCTTTTTTACTGCTTCAAAAAAGTCAGGTGTTTGACTAAGGGTGATGGCATTTCCCGGATGAAATGCATACAAATGAGACATGTGGCGGTGACCTTTCTCAGGCTCCTCGTAAGGTCTGTCCCACTCCAAAATCCTTCCATCCGGTCCAAGCTGGACTCCTGGGCGAAGACCTTCGAGCTGGGTCTCGATGGTAGAGACCAAGGCTGTTTTGACCTTGAGAATTTCGGCAGATTGACGATAAATGGTAAAAATATCCTCGATCAATTGCTGGTCCATGGCGGCACCAAGGGTCGATGCGGCTTTAATTCCTTTTTCGTTGATGAATTGATTTTCGGGGGAGGTCGAGGGTGCGGATACGAGCTTTCTGTCTCTCTGATCGGTCATCAACCAGTCGGAATAAAACTGTGCGATCTGCTCAAAGGCTGGAAAAGCCCTTTCCCTGAGGAATTTTTCATCCCCCGTGTATAAATAGTGCTCCCAATAGTGTCTCCCAAGCCAGGCACCCGCTCCGACCCAACTCCCCCAATAGGCTGTGGCAGCTTGAAGAAACGGGATTTTCCAAATGTCAGTGGTGTGAGGCAGCATGGCTCCTCGCATGCCGAAATTGGTTGTAGCGGCTTTTTTTCCATTCTCGATCAGTCTATCGACAAAGTCAAAAAGTGGCAAGTGAAGTTCGCTGAGTCCTGTGACTTCCGCAGGCCAATAATTCATTTGCAAGTTGATGTTCAGGTGGTAATCGGCATTCCAGGGTGCGGCGATGTGCTGATTCCAAAGGCCTTGGAGATTGGCAGGATTGGTGCCTGGGCGGGAGGAAGAGATGAGTAAGTACCTTCCAAAGTCGAAAAGCAACTTCTCCAGATGCAGGTCAACTTGGCCATTTTTTACCTTTGCGATTCGCTGATCAGTTGGGAGGAGATCCTCAGTCTCTGTTCCTAAGGTCAGACTCATTCGGTTAAACCAAGTTTGGTACTCCCGCTCGTGAGCCGAGAGAAGCTCTCCCCAACTTTTGAAAGAAATTTTCTCCAGCTGTTCTTCTGCTACTTTTTCGAAATCCTCGTGATAAAAGGAGGTCGCGGTAACCAATTTTAGATAGAGGATTTTTGCACCGGTTATTTCCAGTCCATTTTCAGAGGGTGTAATTTTTCCGTCAGGACTTTGGGCCAAGAGTAGGGTGCGAAATTTCACTCCTTCTGTGATAGGATAGGGCTTGGAATCAATTTGTCCACCTCGCTGGGTGACCATTCCACTCATTTCTAGAAGTTGAGGATGGAGCACTTGGGTCACTGCAGTAGGGATATTCTGGTCGGCAGGGCGATTGAGACGGATTTTACCGTTGAATCCGTTAGGATGATCGGTGCTGAGTTGGATTAAAATCGCCTGATCTGGTGCGGAGGCAAATACTTGTTTCCTGACTTGATGCCCTTCACTGAGAAAGGAAACTTCTGTCAGGGCTTTTTCCAAATCCAGCGATCTTCGGTAATCGGTGATTTCCTTCCAGTCAAAATCCAGCCACAAGTCACCCAGCGTCTGATGCGAGCGGGTGAGGCCTTTTCTGGAAAATTTCAGAACCATCAGGGAATCCGCCTTGTGGTGGTCTCCATCGATCAGGTACTTTCTGATTTGGGCGAGGTCTTCCGGTCTGCCTTCAGCCAGTTCCCAATCGTCAGGGCCTCCCGGCCAAAGTGAATCTTCATTGAGCTGGATGCGGTCATTCGTAGTTTTGCCAAAAATCATTGCCCCCAGACGCCCATTTCCGATCGGTAATGCTTCTTCCCATTTCTCAGCTGGAGAAGTGTACCAGAGCACAGATTTTTGAGCTTGGGTCGAAAAAATACAGGCAATCACCCAGCAGCATGTCAGGGCAAGATTTTTCATGGGTTACTTGGGTTGAGGGTACAGATTACTCTTTTTTCTCAATCCCGACAATCAAAAAGTGGATAAATCACCTGAAAAAGCTTTTAATCAAATCCAGTTTTGGGTTTTACCATTGAGGAATTGAGAAAATTAAGAAGTCAATTCAACCATTTTTTTTCTCTGGTTTTGATCAGGGGAATCTTAGGTAAGTATCCTTAATTCTCTTAACTTCTTAATGTTGAAAAATCCATTTCATTTATTGACTTACCAAGAATTTTCGAAACTCGTCCGTGTTGAAGTTGCTCATGCCCTGCTGGTAGAATACAATTTTGCCTTCTTTATTGACCACCAAAGTAGTGGGAATAGATTCGCTTTGAAGGCTTTGGTTGAGTCCATAGCTGGCGTGAACCACCGGAAAACTCCAGGTTTTTCCTTCCATAAAGCCCTGACTTTTTCGAATATCCTTGTCCAGTCCGATCAAGAGGAATTCCAGGTTTGGAGTGTCTTTGACGGATTTGTAGAGTTCTGAGATGTGTGGCATCTCAGCTCGGCAGGGTCCGCACCAAGAGGCCCATAGGTTGATGAACACGGTTTTTCCTCGGTAATCCTGAAGGTCCACCACATTCCCTTCAAAGTCTTTGAACTGACCGCGGTAGTCAAAATTTTGATCCGTCAGATCGGGGATTTCCAGTTTGGGTTTAATCAGTCCTGTGGAAAGCAAGACCGATTGAATCCCTCCCTGAATCACCGGAAGTAATCCCGTGAAATAGAGAAATGCGAAAAATGCGAGTATTAGACCCCAAGACTTAACTTCCTTTTTCCAATCCATGAGACGAATTATGATGCTTCGACTACGCTCAGCACAAGTTTTAGATTTACGACACGTTGAGGATCTTTATTTATCATTCAGATACCTCCAGCTTATTTCGATTTTAACGATGCTTCGATTTTTAACTGCAAATGTTTTACGGCATTGAGTGGACCTTTTAAGATTACCTAAGTTTAATTTTGAAACTCGCGAAATCCGAAATCCCATATCCGAAATCCAATCAATTTTTGAATCTTCAATTTTACAATCTTTAAATCAGTCCCTTAGTGACCAACCGCACATTTCAGGTTTTTGGGATCAAAAGCCGGCTTATCTTGCAGGCTAGTTTTTGCTTTAGATTTCTCTTTGACTATGACTTACGAAAGTAAAATTGCATCCGAACTCGGGGTCAAACCCCATCAGGTCCAGGCGACTATCGAACTCTTGGATGGAGGTGCTACTGTCCCATTCATTTCCCGGTATCGAAAAGAGGCAACCGGTACCCTAGATGAGGTACAAGTGGCCACCATACGTGACCGAATCGAGCAGCTTCGCGAATTGGACAAGCGCAGGGAAGCGATCCTCAAGTCCATCGAAGAGCAGGGTAAACTGACTCCCGAACTCAAAAAGGCCATTGATGCAGCGGAGACCATGGCGAAGCTAGAGGATATTTACCTTCCCTACAAGCCCAAACGACGAACTAAGGCTACCATTGCTCGGGAGAAAGGCTTGGAGCCTTTGGCGGAGCGAATCTTTGCGCAGACTTCTTTTGATCTGGAAGCTGAGGCTGAAAAGTACCTGAGTGAAGAAAAAGAGGTCAAAACGGTAGAGGAAGCCCTACAAGGTGCCCGTGTTATCATTGCGGAGTGGGTAAATGAAAATGCACAGGTTCGAGAGAAGATGCGCAAGCTTTTTCTTGAAGAAGGCGTCTTTACTTCCCGTGTCATTCCCGGCAAAGAAGCCGAAGCGATCAAATACAAAGATTATTTCGATTGGTCTGAGCCAATCAAGACTGCGCCATCCCATCGGGTATTGGCAATGCGACGAGGGGAAAAGGAGCTTTTCCTAATGCTGGATTCCTGTCCTGAGGAAGGTTCGGCAGTGGCTTTGATCGAGCGAGAGATTCTCGAACATGCGGCGAATTCTGCTGTGGATCAGGTGAGGTTAGCTATAAAGGATTGTTACAAGCGACTGCTAAAACCCAGTATGGAGACGGAAGTCCGCCTGCTGACCAAGAAAAAGGCAGACGAAGAAGCCATCAAGGTATTCGCGGAGAATCTCCGGCAGTTGCTGCTTGGTGCACCTTTGGGTGAGAAGTCGGTGATGGCCATTGACCCGGGGTTCCGTACCGGCTGTAAATTGGTATGTCTCGGTCCACAAGGGCAGTTGCTGCATTATGAGGCGATTTTCCCTCACGAACCGCAGCGTCAGACGGCCGCTGCAGGTATGACGGTGCGAAGTTTGGTGGAGAAGTTCAGCGTGCAGGCGATTGCCATAGGTAACGGTACCGCAGGTAGAGAGACCGAGTCATTTGTAAAGTCTCTCGGACTTTCCAAATCAGTGATCGTCACCATGGTCAATGAAGCCGGGGCTTCCATTTATTCGGCTTCTGAAGTGGCGAGAAATGAATTTCCTGATCTGGATTTGACGGTGCGGGGTGCTGTTTCTATTGGTCGTAGATTGATGGATCCTTTGGCAGAGCTTGTCAAAATCGACCCCAAATCCATCGGAGTGGGTCAGTATCAGCACGACGTGGATCAAAATGCGCTCAAAAACTCGCTCGATGACACCGTCATGTCCGCAGTAAACGGCGTAGGGGTAGAAGTCAATACGGCTTCCAAAGAACTTTTGACTTATGTCTCCGGATTGGGGCCCGTGCTGGCCCAAAACATTGTCGATTTCCGAAAGGAAAATGGTCCTTTTTCCAGTCGGGCTCAGCTGAAAAAAGTGCCAAGATTAGGAGAGAAAGCCTTTGAACAAGCCGCGGGTTTCCTGAGAATCCGCAATGCAAAGCATCCCCTAGACCGATCGGCTGTTCACCCTGAGCGCTATGAATTGGTGGAGAAAATGGCGCAAGATCTGAAGGCTTCCGTGCAGGAATTGATGACTTCGGAGGAGCTTCGGAACCGGATCGTGTTGAAAAACTACATTTCTGAGACCGTGGGTTTGCCCACACTTCAAGACATCGTGGAGGAATTGGCTAAGCCGGGCAGAGATCCGAGAGAGAGCTTTGAAGTGTTTCAGTTTCAGGAGGGCGTCAACTCCATGGCGGACCTAAGAGTCGGGATGAAGCTACCGGGTATCGTGACTAACATTACTGCCTTCGGAGCATTTGTGGATATCGGAGTACATCAGGACGGATTGGTTCACCTCAGCCATCTCGCGGATCGATTTGTCAAGGATCCCAATGAAGTAGTAAGTGTAGCGCAAAAGGTACAGGTGACGGTGATGGAAGTGGATGTGGCCAGAAAAAGAATCGGGTTAAGTATGAAAGCTGATCCTTTTGCTGAACGGGGGAAAAAGTCAGAAAAGCCTCAGCCAAGAACAGAATCAAAGCAGGAGGAAGGTTCCATGTCCGACAAACTTGCCATGCTCAAAGCTCAATTCGGAAAACGGTAATCTGAGTAGAATTAGAGTACCTCATGAAGCCACTTTCAACAGGTGAGCTTGGTTCCATTTGATGTAATAGGTGACAGCCCACGGATACGCACTTTGTTTCTATATTCCTGCGCTACATATACAAAATTTCTGTTACGCTTCATGACTATTCTGATTTTGATTAACTATGATCAGAATTAGTTAAGCCAACAAGAAATTATATAGTAGAGTAAAAAGAGTAATAGAAAAGTTGTGTCACCCACTTGTTTTCGATTTGTTTGTTTGTAACAAAAAAGCCTGCTTTTAAAGCAGGCTTTTTTTATTCTACATCACGTGAAGAGGTTACTGTTTTTTATTCTGTAGGATAGTAAGGAAGTCCTTATAAAAACCTCTTCGGATAGGAATGATTTGGTTGTTGATATTGCATTCTTTGGAATTGAGATCCTTTACCCTACTGAGGTTGACCACATAGGATTTGTGAATTCTCAAGAATTTTTCAGGATTAAGTTTTGGAAGGAAAGTCTTCAGGAGCTCACGAATCAGGAATACTTTATTGTCTGTAAAGATCCTCAGATACAAACCTTCTGCCTTGACATACTGAATGTCATTTTCGTCAAGGAGAATGATTTTTCCTTTGTCACGGATAGGTAAAAGATTCCTTTTTTGTCCGGCTTTTCCAGTTTCTTCCGGCTTTTCCAGTTTTTTGGAGATCAAATAAAGTGTTGATTCCAAGGATTTTAAGCTGAAAGGTTTGAGGAGATATCCATCGTACAGGGTGTCGGAGATTTTATCCAAGACACTTTTTCCTGACAAAGCAGTAGTGAATAGAATACCGCATTTAGGGAATTTTTCTCTGATCACGGCAGCGATATCGATCCCTTTGACATTGCCCTTGAGCATGATGTCTACCAAGAAAAGGTCGATATCATTTTTGGCTATAAAATCGGGCACATCTTCCGCCGTTGGGATGATCCCAACCACATCATATCCATGCTGTATCAGATACTCCGAAATGTTCTCTGCGAGATCAATTTCGTCTTCAATTATCAAGACTTTTAGGCTCATGGCTAAATTTGGATCTTTTTATTAGTATGATCACTAATCAATGAAATGATCTGAATAAAAATATATACAATCTGTTATTTTACCATTTTTCAGCCATATATATTTACATTTTTTACAATTCATAAAAAATGAGCGATAAAACGCATTTAAGTGTAAAAATTTTATCAGCAATTGGTGAGTCTTATGCCCTGATGGAGGGGTCAAAGAACCTCAAAAAAGCAATCAATCGAATATTACCAAAACTTGGTGAGGCTTCTTCTGTAGATAGGGTCTATGTATTCCGAAATTACTACAATGCTGACCGTGAATTTTGTCTTACCTACCTGGACGAATGGTGTAGGGAAGGTATCAGCGTGCAGATGGACAATGAAAACCTGTTTGAAGCACCTTGGAGTCTTTTTCCAGAACTTGAAGTCGACCTGAGAGCGAATAAGGTGAAAAATGAATTGGTGATGGACTCTCCCAATGAGGTGTTCAGAGAGGTCATGACCCAACAGGAAATAGTCGCTTACCTATTCATTCCCATCCTGGTAAACAATGAGTTTTGGGGTTTTATGGGTTTTGATAATTGTACCCGGGAAGAGTTGTTTGCCCCTGAGCAAGTGAGCGCATTACATGCTTTTGCTACTACTCTTGGCAACTTGATTTTTGCGAAGCGGAGCTATAAAAGAGCCTTGAAAAATGAGCGAAAGTATAAGCAGATCATTTCCAATATTCAGGATATCGTATTCAAGCTCAATGAAAAGCTAGAAATAACCTATCTGAATGGGGCTTGGTCAAAAATGACCGACCGCGACATTCACGAGTGCATTGGGCTTCCGATAGCCCAGTTTCTGGAATCAGAAGGTGCTCAAAAGCTAAAAAGTAGAATCGAAT